>BNJV01001076.1_pt1 | contig 90861 bp, 159 predicted proteins | sample 8540591 | NCBI WGS metagenome assembly BNJV01 (sample SAMD00202457, study PRJDB9452) | human saliva metagenome | host: Homo sapiens
TACGCGAAGTAAATTTTCGAACATGGTTGCGTTTTTAGTGGCTGGTTGCACCTCGGATGCGGGAAAATCCGTGGTGGTGGCCGGGCTGTGTCGAGCATTGCGGCGGCGTGGTTACCGTGTGGCGCCGTTTAAAGCCCAAAACATGTCGAATAATTCCGTGGTGACCCCCGACGGTGGGGAAATCGGGCGGGCCCAGGCGCTCCAGGCGGTGGCCTGCGAACTGGAACCTAGCACACTGTTTAACCCGATCCTGTTGAAACCCGGGTCGGATAAAACTCGCAACTAGTGGTGCACGGTCAAGCCCAGGGCGATGTGAGTGCCGCATCATATATTGAGCATCGAATTTACCTGCGGGAGGTAGCGGCTCAGGCGTTGCGGGATCTGGAGGCTGATTATGACATTGTGGTGTGCGAAGGGGCCGGGTCGCCGGCGGAAATCAATCTCCGCGAAACCGACATCGCCAACTTTGGGCTAGCCGCGGCGGCCCAGTTACCGGTGTATGTGGTGGGCGATATTGATCGTGGTGGGGTGTTGGCGCACTTTTTGGTACCTACCACATCGTAGACGCCGCCGACCGGGCGTTGATTCGGGGGTTTGTGGTGAATAAGTTCCGGGGACCAGTCGATCCTGGACCCAGGGTTGGTGGAGTTGGAAAACCGCACCGGGTGCCGACGGTAGCGGTGCTGCCCTCACATTCATGGGTTGTGGGTGGATGCGGAAGATCTCGCTTCAGGCGCAGGTGGGGGCGACGATTGGGCCGCAGCGCCCGGCGTTAGGCACGCAGCGGCTTCGCATTGCCGCGGTGCGGCTGCCCCGAATCTCTAACACCACCGATGTGGAGGCGTTGGCGTGCGAACCCGGGGTGAGGTGTGACTTGGACGGTGGACCCTGACTATATTGCCGAGGCAGATGTGGCGGTGTTGCCCGGGTCGAAGGCGACGGTGAGCGATCTCGCATGGCTACGGCGGCAGGGGATTGCTGACGTTATTGTGGAGCGGGCCGCCGCAGGTCGGCATGTGGTGGGGTTTTGTGGAGGATTCCAAATGATGTGCCAGCACATTACTGACCCGGTGGAGCCCACACCGATGAGCCCATAGCCGGGTTGGGGATTTTCGACGCTGACATTGTGTTCTCGCCGACAAAAACCCTGATCCGGCATGCGGACACCGGGGCTTACGAGGTGCACCATGGGCAGGTGGTTTGCTCCGCGGAAACCGTGTGGATTGACAACGATTGCGTGCGGGGCAACCTGTTTGGTACCCATATCCATGGGATGATGGAAAAACGATGCTTTTCGACGCGTGGCTGCGGGATTGCGCGGCAGCCTTTAGGGAAGACCGGTTTCGTCGTGTCAGAAACCACCAGTTTCGCTACTGAACGGTTGATCAGCTAGAAACCATCGCCGATGTGATCGAAACACATTGGGATATCGACGGTTACTGGCAGATCTTCAACAGCAATAATCTTATTGGTTTCAGCAGCAGCTGTTGCTGTGGGAGTGGTCCACGCGGCAACCGTCCCTAACAGGGTAATGGTGGTCAATTCCTCACAGCAAGAGTGCGGGCTTGAACTCGCCCACATTGATCGACACCATGATCTCGCTGATGGCGACGACTATGACCAGAATCAAAGCTGCCTGGGCGGCGTACAGGCCAGGCAGCTACCATGCTGGTGACGCTGCTGACCATTCTGGTGGCGACCACGATGTGGAAGCCAGCGAGAAAGCTGAGCTAGGCACTGCGCCGAGCCACAAAAGTGCAGCCAGTGCACCAACCCAAATAACCACCGGGTCAAACCTGAAGTCTATTGTCGCCCAGGTGGCGACGATAAGACCGCCGGTGATAAGCGCAATCCACGGGGTTAGTATGCGGGGCAGTTGGAGGAACCCGCCAGTAAGAATGACTGTTGCCGCAGCCGGAACCGCTATAGTCCATGCGTTCATCATCGCGAGTGTGAAGCCGCTGACCCCACTCATGATGAGCCACTGCTAAAAACCATGCCAACAAAGCAACATGATAACGCCGCCTACCGGCCGCCAGCCAGGCGCCAACACTACGAAGATGAAATTGCAGCCTCCATACAGGTGGCTGCGGCTCAAATGTGATTCCGGCTCTAATAACACCCGCTGATACCGGGTTCTCGGAGATAGAAAATTTCAGCAAGCACGGCAAGCATCACGGCAATACCCGTGACAATACTTGCCGCGGCGGACCGAATAGTGACAGTGTGTGGACACCGAGAACATCGGTAGTTGTGCTGGTTGCCGTGTCGATGGGCGAAGCCACAGTGTGGGTGAGTGATGGTGCGTCTGCTAGTGGGTTCGTGGCAACACGTGGGGCGTAAGCGTGGGTGATGGATGTGGATAATGACATGGCGATAACTTAACGGCTCGGGTGACGGGGTGCGCTTAAGGCTACGACACCACAATAACCACATCTGTCGCTGACGCGCCGCCTGCTCACGAAACTCTCGCCAAAATTCTCGCTATAGAATTTCGATGAAAACCCCACAGACTCCTCGGTTGGCATGGTGATCTGTGGAGTTATAGTGTGTCGATTTTATAAGCCAAAATTCTAGCCCAAGCAGCGCATTTCTCAATCAGTCCGGCAACGCCGGATGGATCCAATACTGATCGGGCGGCTGCGCGCACATCCAACCTGGAAGGACATGATCGTCAGCAATTGTTGCACCAATGTCTAGCCGCCTGCGGCCCAATGATATGCGCTCCTGTACCAATTTGCCCGTGTCTTTGTCGGCAATGAGCTTGGCAAATTCTCGCATCGTTCATCGCCCAGCCATAGGCCACATCACATATTTTTGCAACCTTCACCGTAACGTTGATGCCCTGATCGCGCGTCTTTTCGGTCAACCTACGACACCAATCTGTGGATGCGTGAACACTCCGCCGCAGGAACGTTCTCATGCGGCAATTCCCGCAATTCATCAGGGTGCAAAAATGTTGTGGCGAATGGTACGCATTTCCGCGTTAGCAACATGTTTCCAGCTGGTACAGGCGAGGAAACATCCCCCTAATGCCCATACGCTGGCGCAGTGGTCTCCCCCATATTTATTCACCTTTGATGCGATCCCCAACCATGTCAATGCCAGCCTTGTCAAGATCCATGAGATCGCCATTGGGAATCCGTCCGGTAGCAATCGCATGACCTCGCCGTGAATTGCGGAACCATTCGACGGCGTGGCGGTAGCCACCTGACTCATCTTCTGGTCAAAGGTCAGTGAATGTGACGCCCAATGTGGTCATGGCCTCACTCATCGCGGGTGATTCGGTCGAAAATGTCCGTATCGAATCGTTTCAACAGTCGATTCGACCGATTCACCAGGGTCACGTCGACGCCAGAGCCTTAAACATGTGCTCATTTCAGCGCAATACGGCTACCACCCATGACAATCATGGATGGGTAGCTTCGGAAGCCGCATGATGTTTTCGTTGGTGGTAGGTGATGCCTGATTTGGTGATTACTTCAGGAATCGCCGGCCGGGATCCAGTTGCAATGACGATGATGTCACCCGAAATAATGCGCTTTTCTGCGCCTTGACCAGTGCTTAACTATTTTAGGACCAACAAAGACCGCATGGTGGTCATAAACATCGATGTTGGGGGTTTCAGGGGCCACGACGATGAGCTTCGCCACCTGCCGCTATGGGGTCGATGCGATCCGAGAACACTCGCTTGACAATTTCTGGCCATGCCACATCGGTGAGTTGCGCGGAAATGTTGTATGCCGGAAGTGCGAATGGTTTCGGCCACCTCCGAGGTGTAAACGAACATTTTGGTGGGGATGCAGCCAACATTGAGGCAGGTGCCGCCGAATTTTCCTTTTTCAATGATAGCGATGGATTTATCGTCAAATTCTGGTCCGGGGATGGGATTGCCTGATCCAGCACCGATGATGATGAGATCGTAGTGCTTATCGACCCGAATATTTGTCCTAGAAACACTCACTTTGTTGTGTGGTGGAGAAAAATCTTACGATCACCCCAACGCGCCATGGTAGAAAAACATTCCCACGGCAGCCACATGTCACATATGTGTTGTGTTTGTGTGTCTGCCCTGTGGTATCGTTCCATCCACATGCTGTGCATAGCGCGTTGGCGGCTGTGGGCGTGTGTCTCAAACTCTTAAGCGGGTTCGTTACCGTCTTCTATTATTGTGCTGGCGTGCTGGGATACGGGTTTGCGTAAGGATGCGTTTTGGCTGAGTTATTCAGCATCGTCCGATTCCATAATTGGTGGGTGCGACCGAATCTAACCATGCCGCACACATGGCAAATGCTTGTTGTCGTATGGGTTTTCGGGATAAAAACACATCATGGATCGCGCCATAAACCCGAATGGCTGTGACTTGGGCTGCTACCCGCGGCGCCCATTTATGGATTTGCTCTACGTCTAATAGCGTGTCTGCGCTATGCGACCTTTCCGGTGAATAAGACTTTCCTAAAATTGACTCGTGTGAGCTTGAAAACCAGCGTGGGATGCCCGCATCGACTTGGCCAGAATGGATCTGTTGTTGACCCTGTTTGATTGCCCGTAGCCACCCACATATTTCCTATGCCCGTATAGCGGTTTCATTGTGGTATCGAATTCCCATTCCCCACCTACGGATGCGTGAATGGTTTTGCCGTAGGTGCTCAAAGTTACGCCGGGGATAGCCGTGTGAGGTCGGCGTTTACCAATCACATTCACCACCAGGGTGAGTCCCAGCGACATCCATGCAGGCACCATCATGTCCAACCAGGGACTATTCAGGACCAGCTGTCATGTGCTGGTGCAACTGGGGATTATGAGTTTTGATGTTATCCAACCATAGGGGGCGATCAGGCCACCAGTGGAATGAGCAATGATAATGATTTGCTGGTGGATTGTTGCGAGATATTCCATCACCGTGGTGAGGTCAGTGAAATATTCGGTGATACTGGTGATGTAATGCCATGATTGGCCAGTCGGCATGATCTCCCGCATTTACGCGGGTCGATGGCATAAAAGCATACCCTTGGTTGGCGAAAAACTCAGCGACATGGGTCTGGAAAATAATCTGACATCCCATGGATAAGGAGGATGGCGGGTTGATTGCGACCATCAGGGGCAGGATTGTTGTTCCCGGTCGGGGTGCTTTCAGAGGTTTCGGCTTTTTTTGAACACCCTGGTTGCTGGGCTCCTTGAACACTTGGAGGTGTAGCGAGACCAATGTCGTATAAATATCGGTTTCCCCATCCGGGTCTGTTCCGAGAGCAAAGACATGCTCTCATAATCGGGTCCCAACATGTCAGGCTGCCAATGAGCATTAGGTGTGGTTGAAGACAATGCGTTGTGGAAGTGATCGAGGTGATGGGAGTCCGTGGAATGACCAGTATGGTCGGGCTCATTGGTTGGGGGAGTTGGGGAAACAGAAGAATTCGCCATGCTTTTACTCTATTAGCAATTTCGTCAGACAGTTAGGTTGATGATGATATTCATTGCGTTTGAGTGGGTTTTGGGCAGGAGCGAATAGATTTTTCAGAACAGCTTATTCAACTGCTTGGAAAAACCCATCTACACCAACAAGTGGAAAATCAGAAAGAACATGGCATCTAACTGCTTTTGCCTACTTCCCGGAAACAAGTTATGCGTGGGAAAGCTGAATAAGCTTCCCGATTTGAGGTATCAGTTTCATATACCCATGGGGTAGCGAATCATTGCTTTCAGGCATCGCAGATTTTCGGCTGATGAGGGGTATCGTTGGTTTCTCGGGCGATGTTGACACTAAAAATCTCAGGGTTTTCAGGTAACCCAATTGTGCAATTAACCTATTATCTAAAATAACTTCATCATATAAAGTGAGAAATAAATACTCTGAATTTCATTATTGATCTCCCGTGGTGTTGGGTGGGATATTGGGGTGGTTTGCGAAAGAAGAACCTCGGAGTCTTTTTCGCAGTGATATGGGAGGGCGATATACGTACTATTTACTTCTTATGGGGGTAGCTTACTGGGGGTGTTTTTGGGGATATTTCCAAAAACGTCAGGGATACGAGAGATATTCAGTATTTTCAATACCCCCGAGTTGAATCAGGCGTACACTATAACCCTCAATGGGTGAGGATTCCTTCACGTCACAACCCAAAAACCTATATTTATCCGTCGCAACCACCGGAAAAATAAGGTTCCTCGGACTAACGGTTTGCTTAACAGACCCACACACGATCAGAAGAAAATAAGGGAAATCGAAATGTCAGATTCTGCCATCAGTGCAACAGCTGCCGCCGAAGTCGACGTCGCGCTCATCGGCGCTGGAATTATGAGTGCCACCCTAGGCGCATTCCTACGCACACTCGAACCACAATGGTCCCAAATAGTTTTTGAACGCCTAGACGCTCCCGCTGAGGAATCCTCCTCCCCTTGGAATAACGCCGGCACCGGGCACTCCGCACTCTGCGAACTCAACTACACTCCCGAAGTCCGCGGCCGAGTCGAAATTTCCAAAGCCGTTGCCGTCAACGAAAAATTCCAAGTCTCCCGGCAATTCTGGTCCTACCAAGTAAACCAAGGCGTGCTCCCTGATCCACGGAATGGATCAACCCCGTCCTCACGTCTCTTTCGGACGTGGCGAAGAACAAGTAAACCACCTGCGGAAACGATATGAAAAAGCTAGCTAACCACCCGCTTTTCCCTAATATGCGGTTTGCCGATGATCGGCAAAAATTTGAGAAATGCTACCATCATGGCGGAAGGCCGTCCCGAAACCGACAAAGTAGCAATCTCCTGGACCGATGCTGGCACTGACATCAACTACGGCGCCCTTACCAAACAATTCCTTGCCGCAGCCCAAACCCACGGGACCGAAATCCGCTACGGGCATGTCGTAGAAAACCTCCGCCGCGACGGTGACAAATGGAAAGTCATCGTAAAAACCGCCACACCGGCGACGTATCCGTTGTCCGAGCTAACTTCGTCTTCGTTGGCGCTGGCGGTATGGCGTTGCCCCTTCTGCAAAAATCCCGAATCCCCGAAATCCGTGGTTATGGTGGATTCCCAGTATCGGCCAATGGCTTCGTTGTACCAATCCGAAATCATTGCCCAACACTCCGCCAAGGTTTACGGCAAAGCATCCGTTGGCGCCCACCAATGTCCGTCCCCCACCTCGACACCCGTGTCATTGATGGGGAAAAAGGCCTCCTCTTCGGCCCCTATGCTGGCTGGACCCCGAAATTCCTCAAAGCGAGGATCCTGGTTCGACCTGCCGAAATCCCTCAAAATCACCAACGTTGCCTCCATGCTTTCCGTCGGCTTTAAAGAATTTGGCCTCACCAAATACCTCATCACTGAGCTGCTCAAAGACAAAGAAGCCATAGCTTGAAGCCCTCCGCGAATACATGCCCAATGCCCAAGAAGAAGATTGGGAACTTGTTACCGCAGGCCAGCGCGTCCAAGTAATTAAACCTGTTGTCGGTCCTTCCTTCGGCAAGCTGGAATTCGGCACCAATTTGGTCTCCCACCTGGATGGTTCTATCGCAGGTCTCCTCGGCGCATCCCCCGGAGCCTCCATCGCCCCGGCAGCAATGCTTGAGGTTTTTGGAACGCTGCTTCGGTGACCACATGGTTGAGTGGGGCGACAAGATCAAGGAAATGGTCCCATCCTATGGCGTGAAGCTCGCAGCCAACAAAGACATGTTCAACGACATGTGGGACTATGCAAAGCAACCCTCAAACTGGACAACTAACCCACTACAGCTCCTGTTTTCAATAAGCCACACGCTCATCAGGTATCTTAGATTTACCAGACGAGTTACTAGCAGTCATCACCAGCTGTCGGTAACCACCAGCGTGTGGCTTATTGCCATCTCACACGCAACCATAACCATCTAACAGGTTCTACATGTCTGATATAACAGCTGCTAAATACCCATTTTCCGCTGTCGTAGGCCAAGACCAATTACAGCTCTCCCTCATCCTCACCGCCATCGCGAATTGGCGGCGTTGTCATCCGTGGGGAAAAAGGCACAGCCAAAAACCACAACCGTTCGAGCCTTCGCAGCCCTCCTGGTGATGCCCCACTCAGTCAACCTTCCCATCGGTGCCACCGAAGACCGTGTTGTCGGTGCCCTCGACCTAAAACCATCCTCACCCAAGGCAAAGCCACCTATCGTCCAGGACTCCTTGCCGAAGCCAACAACGGTGTCCTCTACGTCGATGAAGTCAACCTCCTCGCCGACCACATTGTTGACGCCCTCCTCGACGCCGCCGCCACCGGCACTGTCACCATGAACGCGACGGCATATCACATTCCGCACCAGCAAATTTCGTGCTCGTCGGAACCATGAACCCCGAAGAGGCGAACTCCGCCCCCAACTCCTCGACCGCTTCGGCCTCTCCGTCGATGTCGCGGCATCCCGTGACGTCACCGTCCGAACCGAAATCATCAAACGACGCCTCGCATTCGAAGACCAACCGAAAACCTTCGTCGCCCGCTGGCACGATCACGACACCACCATTGCCGACCGCATCCACAACGCTAAAAACCTTCTCCCCACCATCAGCCTCACCCAAACCAACCTAGAACGCATCGCGCGCACCTCTGTGCCGCCTTCGACGTTGACGGAATGCGGGCCGATCTTTTGTTATCGCCCGCACCGCCTGCGCTCATGCCGCCCTGGGAAAACCGCACCCAAGTGACCGACGAGGACATCCGAGTTGCAGCTGAACTAGCCTCCCGCACCGCCGACGCCGCAACCTTCGACGAACCCGGCATCGACAGCGACCAACTCGACGACATCATGGAGGAAGCCCAACAACAACACCCAGAACCCGAGCCAGAAGAACAACCCAACCCCAACACCGGTGAAAACTCCGACGAAACCCCGGAAACACCCCCAGAGTCCACCAACACTGATAACCAAACTTCAAACGAGGAGGTAACAAGCGCCGAACAAGGCGCCCCCTTTCGCCGTTAAACAACTCCGCTACGCCGCAAATAACAGCATCGAAGCCGCGCCAGGGCGCCGAGCCCCCGCCTACACCCGAGTCGGTTCTACCGCCTACGCCAGCAACACGGGTCATGGCCTGCACATCATTGGCACCCTCGTGGGCGGCAGCCGACCGGGGTGTCCGATTGGAAAACGGTCGGGTGGAATTCCAGCCGGAAGACCTGCGGGGAGCGAAACGGCGAGGGAAAGAATCCAACCTGATTGTTTTTGTTGTTGATGCTTCAGGATCCATGGCCGCCCGGGATCGACTCGCAGCAGTCACTGGTGCAGTGCACTCCCTCCTCGGAGATGCTTACCAGCGCCGGGATCGGGTTGCTGTCATCAGCGTCAGGGGACGCCAACCTGAAATATTATTGCCACCAACCGGCAGTATTGATGTTGCGCGGCGTCGGTTAGAGGATGCTAAAAACAGGTGGGCGAACTCCGCTTCCCGAAGGATTGAAATTAGCTGCAGACCTTATCGAACGAGAACACCGGCGAGAACCCGGTCGGCGGGCCATCTTGGTCATCCTCTCTGATGGTAAAGCCACAGGCGCAAACGGGTTAACCAACCTTCGGATGGTAGCCCACGACATTGCGCAACGTGGCTTGGCAGGGTAGCGTCGTCATTGATTGTGAAAAATCAATCCCGGATTCGGCTTGGTCTCGCGCTCGAACTGGCGAAAAACCTAGGTGCGCCTTGCATCAGCATGACCGAGCTTAACGCGGAATCCGTTACCGGGGTCATCAATGCAATCTAACTATTTATAATTCAACATCCCACACTCACACATTTTGTGTTATCAATTCCAAAAGGAGTAAAACACTCATGCCTAAAGGTAAAATTGATCCAAAAGCAAACATCCCCGACGACGGCTTGACTACCAAGCAACGCCGCTCGCTTCCTATTACCGCAATTCATACCGGACCGGGCAAAGGGAAATCCACAGCGGCCTTCGGCATGGCACTCGAGGCTGGAATAATGGTTTCAACATTGGGGTGTTTCAATTCGTCAAAATCAAAAACCTGGAACTCTGGTGAAGAAGCCGTGTCAAACGCCTAGGGACAACTACACGACGAAACCGGGGTTGGTGGCTCCGTCGAATGGCAGAAGCTAGGAGAGGCTGGTCTTGGTTGCGGAAGACAAGCGGTGAGGAAGAGCTCGCTCAACACGCCAATGAGGGGTTGGCAGGAGATTAAACGACGCCTTCAAGCCGAGACACACGACATGTACGTCCTTGACGAATTCACCTACCCCATCACATGGGGATGGATCGACATTGATGATGTTGTAGAGACTCTCCAAAATCGCCCAGGAACCCAACACGTCATCATGACCGGCCGTAATGCAGACCCTAAACTCATTGAAATAGCCGACCTCGTGACCGAAATGACCAGGTCAAACACCCATGGATGCTGGTCGTAAGGGTCAAAGCAGGCGATGAATAGTGAGTATCCTCGATCGTCGGTCCATGGGTATTAGTCAGGCAACAAATGCTCACCTGCCACCACCGCAGATATCAGGAGGTCCGGCGGTAGGTGGGTTCATCGCCGGGATTCCGTTGTCTTTCGTGACAGGCCTAGTTTTTGACTGCATTGGTCACGGCGGATACTTCAGGATTCCGGCCTTGGGATGAGTATTCCGCCAGATACCAACGTTGCACATAAATCAGCCACACGAGCGCAAGATGTTCTTCCGCCGAGAACATGGGCTTTTTGCGCTGTGGTGTGAGTTGTTGGTGAAAAACTTTCGCGAGGCTCCGGTTGTGAGTCGTAATACAACCTCTACCATCCGTTGGGCATTGGGATCATAACTGCTGGTTTACTCTTATTGGCCTGCCGACTGTTTCTCGGCGTCGCGCTGCCTCTTAGTGCTTTTACGCCGGGCATCATCGTCAACGGTGATGCGGGCTTGCGCTGAGTAGTTTCCGCATTGTTGTAGGGTAATCCATTTCCGGGGAATCACACAAGTGCCGCAACTCAGACTGGATTTGTGACAGTTGTTTATGGTTGAGCCCCACGTAAATGCTTGCCAATGATGGTGAGTCAGGTGATATCCATGGTGCCCGTCGTGGTGATGTTTTTACAAAAGATTAGCGATCCGACTGAGCGCCCGAACGCTAATAATGAGATAGCTTGCATGGATTCTGCTCACCCCAATGATTCCATGATGATTTTTCGCAGCTCAACAGGGTTTATATCCTGGATCATGTGCGACGCCAAGGGAGGAAAGCGAAAGACCTTTCGATTATATTCTTGTGTCACAGCTTTGAAGCCTGGTTTCCTGATTGGTGGCTGATATTGTTGCGGGCTGGGTCGTAGTGGAACCTACGCAGCGGCGGGCGATTCGGCGATTTCGACGGGTTTTACGAGGCGGCGGACATGGCGTGATCCTCTCGAACATAGAAGAAATGATATTTTTGGTGGGGAAGTTTTTCCTCTTGACTCCCACAGTAAAGACACTTATTAAGAAAAAGTCCAGACCGAAAATAATTTAGCCTGTGGATAAATAGTTTGCTATCCTGGGGAAATGCGTTAGGGCTGCACTAGTTATCCACGAGGCAGATGTGCTGAGATTGCCATTTTCCTGGGGTTTTAGGTTTTGAGTCTTATAAACTTATTGAGGGGTGGTTTGGGGGTAGGTAGTGCCGGAGCTTGGGGTAAAGCGGGTGTGATTATGATGAAAAAGAATCATGACTAGTCGTCGCCATCCGCTTCATCGTCACAGCCACCCCCGGGTGTGTATTGCCGCCACTGCTTCTGGGTCAGGCAAAACTACATGCCACAGGCCTTATTGCAGCTCTGGCCAGTCAGATGAGAGTGGCGCCGTTTAAGGTGAGGCCCCGACTATATTGACCCTGGGTACCACAGCATTGCATCGGGTTGTGTGGGTCGAAATCTTGATTCTGTCTTATGCGGTAACGACCTCATCGGTCCCCTTTACCATTATGGTTCGCAACATGCTGACATTGCGGTGGTTGAAGGCGTCATGGGGCTTTTCGACGGTCGCATATCCGATGGTGCCGGATCCACTGCGAGATATAGCCGCTAAACTGGGCATTCCCATCCTGCTCATCGTTGATGCGCGGGGCATGAGCCAATCTGTGGGGGCGGTGGTTCGTGGATTCGCAACAGCTCGTAGTGATGTGCGTATCGCCGGGTCATTCTCAATAAAGTGGGAAGCGATCGTCACGCGGCCGTGTGCCGGGAAGCTGAGTAGAAGCCGAGGGATTCCGTGGTGGGTAGCATCCACGTCAAGCATGACGATGTGGTGCCATCCGGCATCTGGGGCTGGTGACAGCCATAGAGCATGGTGAAGCGGCGCTCAAAAGCCATTCAAAGCATGGAAAAACTCATCGAACAAACTTGTGATGTTGATCGTATTAGCGCGCTCGCCGACTGCTCCTACACCGGTCCGATGTGGGACCCGACCACTGTGGTGGATAAAGTTGGTCAACCCACCATCGCCATGGCTGGCGGGCCAGCGTTCACCTTCGGTTATGCGGAACACCGTGAACTATTAGAGGCGGCAGGGGCCACAGTGGTAGTTTTCGAGCCCTTCAGAGACGCCTTGCCTGCCTGTGATGGGCTTATCATTCCCGGTGGTTTTTCCCGAAGAACACGTGGGTGGACTCGCAGCCCGCCAGGACCTTCGGTCGGCAATAGCCCACATGGTGGCCGATAAAGCCATTTATGGTGAATGCGCGGGGGATGCTGTGGTTGTTAGAAACGCTCAATGATCATCCAATGTTGGGGGTTATTGGCTCAGGTGCCGACATGGGGCACAGGCTCACATTGGGATACCGCACCGCGAGTGGCGATGACTGATTCCATCATGTATCAAGCAGGGGGAGCGGGTTATCGGTCACGAGGTTTCACCACACACGCCTGCAGCAACCACAGGCATCCAGGGTTTAGAACCGGCATGGGGATGGCGGTCTTGGTCAGGGATAAAGTGTTCGAGAAGAGTTTGTGGGGTGATCGTGCTCGCCTCATATTTGCACTGCCAGCCCGGCCGCAGCACACCAATGGCGGTGCAGCGGTTTGTTGCGGCCAGCGGGGCCAGCCGCAGATAACCTAAATAATCTCCGATTGGTAGCGTGATGACATGACAAAATCAGCGGAATATTCCACTATGACCTCCCCATAGCAGAATTTACGGTGGTGTGTGAGTCCGAAACAGTGCTAGCCGCCGGGTGGACCTCTGATGCGGCCGAATTATTGGTGCTTGTTCATCAGACATCCGACCGGAAACAATAACCAGAATGATGATCGGTGTGCCGCAGCCATATCCGCGGTGCAGGCATTCTATAAGGGAGACTTTTCGGCTGTCGGAAAGCTCGCTGTGCGGCAACAGTCGGGACCATTTCGAATGCGGGCGTGGGAAACGCTACGGAAAATCCGGCAGGGCAACACTCACCTACGGTGAATTCGCGGTACAAACCGGAAACCCGCAGGCAATTCGGGCCGCTGCGGTGCCTGTGCCGCAAATGCGGCATGATCCTGTTCGTGCTCCCACCCTGCGGGTGGTGTCTGCCGGTGGAAAACTGGGAGGATTTCGTTACGGTGTGGACATTAAGCAAGAACTTCTTGAGCTGGAAACCCGATGAGTCTCTGACCTAAGCTTACTAATCATGACTTTTCAACCTCTCGTTTCATTAATCGGTGGTGGCCCTGGTGCCTGGGACCTTATTACTGTGCGCGGAATGCGCAGATTGCAGGACGCCGACGTGATTTTGGCTGACCATCTCGGCCCCACCAGTGAGCTGCACCAGTTATGCAGCGTTGATAGTAAAAACTTATCGACGTCTCAAAAGTTGCCTTATGGGCATCAGGTTGCGCGAAAAATCAATAATCTCTTACTCACCCACGCCCAATCCGGTAGAAAAGTAGCCCGCCTCAAAGGCGGTGACCCTTATGTTTTTGGCCGCAGTTTGAAGAACTGCAATTTCTAGCCAGCCATGGTATAGCCTGTGAGGTTATCCCAGGCGTGACCAGCACAATTTCCGTCCGGCACTTGCCGGGGTACCTAATACCCACACCGCAGTGTTGTCCATAGCTTCACCGTGATCTCAGGACATCTACGCAGGACACAAAGGCTCCCCGTAACAATTGGGGAGTGCCCGCACCCTGGCGGCGCTGGCGGTCATCATGGGGGTGAAGAACGCACCCAAAAAGTGCCGCAGCCATCATTGCTGCTGGTCGTGCCAGAAACCCCAGCAATCGTGATTCAAGAAGGCGCCACCACCAACCAGCGTGGTTATCGTTGTACCTTAGGCACCCTTGCCGAGACTATGAAGACGCTCTACATTCAACCCCAGCTGTTTTATGTCATTGGAGATGTGGCCGGGCTTTCGCAATGAGCCTCAGCTCAGAAGAACCAGCATCCAGCTGAATTTCCATCCCCGCGTTGCGAAGCACATCAGCAACATCGCGGGCGGACGTGATATCCCATCGTGCTCCGCCAACATCCGGGGCAGCCACCCCTATAGTGCTTATTGAGTGACTCACTACGTAAGCTTCCCATCCGGTTGCCGCTTTTCCACGCGCAATGTCGCCGCCCTTGACACCTTACCAAGCTGCTGGTACACGCCAGATCGCAGATCGACAATGAACTCGTCAACCGTGGCTAGTGCGGCGAAATTTCCTGCCCCCAGCGACTCTTCATCGTGGGAGTCTCCCCATTTTGGTCGCGGTAGCTTAGTATTTCCCGATAGCCGATAGCGGGGATGCGATCAGACGCCGCACAGCCCGAACAGTGCATCCCCAACAGCGAGACGCCGCCACGCGGCAGGTGACAGGAAAGGGCCGACAGGGCGTCGTAAAAAGCACGCAGTGAATCAGTAGTGCCGGTAGAGTAGGGCTGGACAACAACACCTTGTTGTATTCAACTCAGCCTTTTGTTGTTTCCTAGAGACCCCCAATACCCCCAACGCCTCAGACAAGTGCAAACGAATAAGGTCAGAGGCAATATTCTCCCTGTGGGGTTCAGCATCGGAAACGACAAGGTGGCGAAGTCAGGGATCACGTCACCACCTGCGGCTTTGGTCTCAGACAGCGGCAAGATAATGAGCATGGAAAGCAAGCCCTACTAGCTGGGGTATTGCCGCAACAAACGTGGAAAATTCTGTCAAAACCATCCTACGAAATATCAAGTGGAATAACTATGGATGGTGGGAAAAATCCCCACCAAAACTAGACGTTATTGATGAGAAGCGACTAGCCTTGGTTACGCACTTCAGTCAATCATTAATACGATAAAGATGTGGAGCCCTATGGTGGCAAAAACGCTGAGCATGGTGAAACCAGATGATGAATCGACGGTACCTTCAGCAGGCCAGGTTGTAACCAACCAGCCTAAAGAAGTAGCGCCATTTTACGCCAGTAACACTAGAGTGAGCAGTTTTCAGCTCATCCCCGAATAACCAGCGGGGGCAGGTCGTGCGTCGAATACTTAACATTGGTCCACCCACCGACACGGAACTGTCTGAACTCGTGGACGCCGCCCAGCCGGCTCCCACCAAAAAGCCAAATACCGGATTCGTAGAGTACCCGCCATTGATGGGTTACGTGGTCTGGCAGGTGCTTGTTGTGGTGATCTATCACTTCTTCCGCAATGTTACTCCCGGTGGGTTCATGGGTGTGGACATGTTCTTCTGTGCTCTCCGGCTTTCTGTACCTCATTACTGCTACGAGGCGAAGGCAGTTACCGGTACCGTTAACCTGCTCCAATTCTGCGAAACGCCGGGTGCGACGCATTTTCCCCGCCGCCTTCGCCGTGCTATTCATAGTTACCGCACTTGCCGGGCTTATCGGTGGTGATGTTGCGGTAGGGCTTGTCAACCAATTTATTGGTGACTGTTTTTCTTCGCTAATAACTGGGTGCAAATAGCCGGAAGCGAAAGTTGTTTCGCCGATTCCGGGGTGCAAATATTTGCCCACTACTGGTCACTAGCGGTGGAAGAACAGGTCTATGTCATCTTCCCACTGTTATTTTTAGTCCTTGCTCGACTTCGGCCACGAAGTGCTAAATTCGCTATTGGCGTGCTCATCATCGTGTCATTTGTCGTCATGCTGCGATTCTATGATCCCACCGCCGACCCCACCCGGGTTTACTGGAACAGACACCCACTCCTTTGGTCTCCTCATCGGTGTGTTGGTTGCCTACCTCACCACCAGCATCAACCCGAATCAGCGAGGCGACTCCTGGCCGGTTACCGCCTTGCGTAACCACCCGCTCTCACCCAAATCATCGCCGCAATCGCATTCATAGCGCTGCTGATTATGGTGTTTACCGTTGCCGACACAGCCCCCATCACCTGCCGGGGCGGCCTGCTGCTTGCAAGCATCCTCACCGCCATCGTGCTTACCACCCTGCTGGCGGAAATCGGCCCAGTGCACACCATTATGTCGCACCCAGCACTCCGCTGGTTAGGAAGCGGTCGTTCTCCCTCTACCTTTGGCACTGGCCCATTGTGATGCTGATCAAACAGCTGTTCGCGAACAACCGTATGGCAGTATCCCAATGGACTATCGGCGCTATCGCCTTCGCGCTCTCCATTCCCATCGCCCACTACAGCTATGTGGATCGAAACCCCCATCCGCCGTCGTGGCTATCGGGCCGTACTGGGCAATATTTGGGAGGCACCGCATGGTGGGGTCGCGGCATTGTCGCACTCGCATGTAACGGGAATTATGATTTCCACCACAATTGCTGTTGCCACATCACCAGCAAAAACTAGTCTAGGCAGCAACTTACCGCTATCGCGGAAGAGCAAACGCCTAAACATCACGAAATTACCGCCATCCCAGCCGCGGAAAACACTGATGTTACGGCGCCCGCTTTTGGAGCCGCAGCTCACCCACCCGGCGATGGGATCACCGCCATTGGTGACTCTGTCATGCTGGGCAGCCTTCGCGCTGGAACAACGATTCCCCGGGATCTATGTTGACGCCCAAAAGTGTCCCGTGCTCGTCATTAAAAGGCATCGAAATTGTTCGAGAGCTCAAAGATGCGGGCAGGCTCGACCCATTGTAATACTAAGTTCGGCACCAATGACCGGTTGGGACGAAAAACTCGAAGAAATGGTGCAGCTTGGGGCCAGAACGCATGGTCATTATGATAATACCCTAGGGGATCGGCAATGGTTCCGCAATCCCAGGCGGTCGTGCCGAAGCTCAAGCTACCTACCCCAATCTTTTTGTGGCGGATTGGTCAACGAGCCAGGCCGATAAAACTCTGCTTCACCAGTTTGATTCACCCCAGCCCGGAAGGCGTCCGCCAATATACGAACAGCGTGATGATGCATTCACCGTGGGCCAACCACCGTAAGCGCGCGGTTGCGCAGTGCGGCGTATAGAATGTGTAATCTGAATCGGTGATCGTGAGAGCAGCGAGCGTCGACAGGCGAAAAATTAGAAATAATGCCGATCCGTTATCTGGTATTGGCCGTGCTGATTTACGTTGGCAGCATGCGTCGGAAACACCAACAGCTGGCACCGCCACCCCTGGCACCGCAGTCATGAGGGACAGCACAATCACTAATTTTTGCCCATAACCGCTCCTGGTGCCTCTGCTGGTGACCGGCTGCTCGCGGGCATCCTCTACCAACCCTATTCAGCTACCAGCACAAAACTCAACAAAATACAGCCTCGACACTCTACGCTCCTTGCTGAAGTCACCAATGTGAGCGAAGACGGGCTCACCTACACCATTGCCCTAAGGAACCGCAGCTGGTCTGACGGTATGCCCATCACCACCTACGACATCGAATTATGGTGGCGGCTCATTCTCGCCAATAAAAGAAAACTGGCGGGGATACCATCAGGGTCAGATCCCAGATACTATAACCTCGCTCACTATTACTGATCCGCAGCGTTTACCGTCACCACCGATAAACCTACGAGTCCCAACTGGTTCGTGGGTAGCGAACTCGCCCACGTCATTCCACTACCACAACACTATGGGACCCGGACAATATCGCCACACCCCAGCTGGTGCCGCCCGTCTCTATGCGGACCTTATAGCCGCACCGGATGCTAAAAATAAATTCCTCACCGCGGTGTCCAGCCCGTACAAACTCGACAAGCGAAAAATGGTACAGTCACCCTCACCGCGATAGACAAATATGACGGCCTGACGCCCGCACCGACACCATAAAACTCCAACCAACACCCGACAATGACCTGGGCACTAGCCTCACGGCAAAAACTCGATGTTGCCATGCTGCCATCAGCCACCACAGCGGACCAGGTGAAAACTACAAGACGGTGCGGGTTTACGGTGGCGCCTCAATACGATTGAGGGAATCAGCTACCTCAGCTTCAACTTCAACAACAAAACATCCCTGCCATTGCTGGAACAAACCTACTATACGGAAAGAAGTCTGCAACGGCTCATCAACCAAGATAACCCTGATACTCCTGGTTCGGTGAAGCACGCAAAAGGATGCGATGTCCTGCCAACAGCACGCAACGCTTCGGATAACCCCTGCCCCCAACCGTTGCTTCATGATCTGACAAGCAGCCAAACAAGAACTAGCACAACACGGTTGGCAGCAACACGGCGCCGACATGGTGTGCACCGATCTGCCAGTGCGGCGAAGAATAGCACAACACCAAACTCACATTCACCGTGGTCGCCACGAAAAACAGCCTGGCCATCCGGGAACTTGAACAACTACGCGACAGAATTCGCCCAGGCCGGAATCACTAACCATCAACCAAGTACCAGATGCCGTGGCTGTCATGTCAGACTGTGCACGAACCGCGGCAATGCGAATGGGACCTGGAGGCTGGCAACAACACTATCCTGGGTGTTTCCCACATACCCATCAGGGCGAACACATATAGCCACAAACAGCGCCGCCAACTTCAGAGTTCTCCAGCCCCCAAGCCGACGAACTCATTGCCGAAAACCTACCAATCGAGCCCCGATTCGTTAGCCACCTACAACAACTTCATCAACGAACGACAGCGGTGTTGTGGCTACCACAACCACCAGCGGCGATCATCGCCTACCCCAAAAACCTCAACGGTGTAGAACAACGATGCCCCTCATCCCCAAAACTGGTCTACACCCTAAACCCACATCCACCAGGGGCCCTTGGCCCTCTCCATCGTATTTCTTTGCCTCGATACCTAAAGAATTCACATACGAATACACCTCATCTTCACTCAGCATTTTCGAAGAAACTGAAAGATACACCGTAAACTCATCCCGCGGATAGTAAAAATACACAAAACCCGTACTCCCCTTCGCTGAACTCATGCCAACCTCCAGCTCGAGAACCACTGGCACTCCAGTTGTCTTCCGGGAGATCTTCAACGCATCCGTGGCGCAGTGGCCTTACCGACTCCAACTCATTCCGGGCGGTCTCCGCATCCGCACCCGGCACCACGGATCTGCGCGACAATATTTGCTTCTCATCGCAGGCCACAGAACACTTATACGGGCAGATGATCTGCTGATTATATTCATCAGCCTTACCATTACACTTTTGCATTACCGCAGTAACTTCTCCGGCAAAAACTGATTCGCAGTGCTATAACGCTCAAGCAACGGAATCTCGCATTCTTCACGTGGTATTCACCTCCGTCACCGTGGGACTATGGTTAAACGCAAATAACCAGCAACACCTGCCACCTGACAAAACCACGCCAACTACCACTAATGCGGAGGCTTACCCACGCAATCGTCGCCGGGGTGCCACCCCAGATTCCGACACATCATTACTCTCCCCACCATCAAGAACCTTTAGATCTACCGTTCCAATGGGTTACTCATAATCTCCTCACTCAGGGCACTTATACCACTAGCAAGGACAACTCCCATGGTTGCACACAAAAGAATAATGCGCAACTAACAGAACATAAAGCGCCCCCTCGTCGAGGGGCCGTGCTGCTAATATTACCAACCATGAGTTTGACCAGACTTTCTTCACTGATTCCTGCGCCACTACGGGAAGATCCGGCTGACGCCAGAGTGCCCAGCCATAAACTCTCGTGCGGGCCGGCTACATTCGCCGCGCCGCACCAGGGGTATACCTGGCTGCCCTAGGCGCGTACCCTACGCAAAAGTGGAAAGTCGTACGGGAAGAAATGGACCACATCGGTGCCCAAGAACTCCTCTTCCCAGCCCTCTTGTCCCGTGAACCCTACGAACAAACCCGCCGATGGACCGAATACGGGGACAGCCTTTTCCGGCTCAAAGACCGAAAAGGCAACGACATGCTCTTGGGGCCCTACCGATGAGGAAATGTTCGCCCGCCAAGTCAGGACATGTTCACCTCCTGCAAGGGTTTCCCCGTCACCCTCTACCAAATCAAACCAAATACCGTGACGAGAAGAACGCGTCAGGCCGGTATCCTCCGCGGTCGAGAATTTTGTCACGAAAGACTCCTATTCCTTCGACATGACCGATGCCGGATTGGAACAATCCTACCTAGCGCATCGCGCCGCCTACCGAGCAATATTTGACCGGCTCAACCTAGAATACGCCATCTGCAAAAGCCACTTCCGGTGCAATGGGGGTTCCGCATCAGAAGAATTCCTCGCCATTTCCCCCAACGGCGAAGGCACATTCGTGCGTGCAACCGAAAGGCGACTATGCTGCAAACGTCGAAGCCGTCCACCGCAACCCGCACAGCCGAGACTACCAACCTTGCGAAGCAGTCGTGCGAAACCCCCAGGTCCACGACCATCGCAGCTTTGGTTGATTGGGCAAACGGTGCCGGTATCACCATCGACGGGCGGAACGTTACCGCCGCAGACACCTCAAATACCTCGTCGTGAAAATCCGCAAACCAGGTGAAGAGCTGGCAAATCGCCAGCAGTCCTCCTGCCCGGCGATCGGAAGCCGACGAAAAACGACTGACGGCATCCTTCAGACCTGCTGAGGTCATGCTCGCCGATGAAGAAGATTTCAAAAACAATCCCTTCCTCGTCAAAGGCTATGTTGGCCCCATCGCACTCCGCAATAACGAAGTGCCAATCTACGCCGACCCCCGAGTGGTATCCGGTACCTCATGGATCACCGGCGCTGATGCCGACCAGGCGACACGTCGTCGGTCTGGTGTGCAGCCGAGACTTCACCATCGACGAATACGTGAAGTCGCCGAAATCAGAAGGCGACACCCCGCACCCGACGGCCAGGCGTACTCACCCTCGAACGCGGCATCGAAATCGGGCACATTTTCCAACTAGGGGCGAAAATACACCGGGAGTTTTCGACGTCAAATCCTCGACGAACACGGCAAACGAGCTATCCCCACGCAGGGTTCCTATGGCATTGGCGTGTCCCGGCTCGTGGGAGTCATCGCCGAACAACACCACGATGACAACGGCCTAAACTGGCCCGTCGAGATCGCCCCATACCAGGTGCATGTGGTGGTGGCTAATAAAGACAAAGCAGCACTCGCCGCCGGTGACGACATTGTTGCGCAACTCGATGCTGCAGGCGTAGAAGTACTCTTCGACGACCGACCCAAAGTAAGCCAGGCGCAGAAATTCAAAGACTCGGAACTTTTTAGGAATGCCCTACATTGTGGTGCTCGGCACGCAGCTTCAGCTAACGGCATCGTGGAACTACGAATCCGGGCGGCGAAACCCTGGAAATACCGGCAGCGAGACATCGTCGACACGGTGACGAAACTCATCCACAAATAACTCGATAACCTGGCGCCCCACAAGGCTTTCCGGGCTGCCAGCCCGAAGATACCTGCGATGCTCGCGACAGCAGCCGCCATGCCGGGGTCGTGGCGGCTTCCGCATCATGAACATGCAACGCATCTAATTCTTTCGTGAGCTCAGTGAGGAAACTCCGGGCGAGTCGCGCCGAGATCGGTTGGCTGCGGCTGAGTTAAACGTATACGCAGGTAACCGTGCCGGGGCTTGATCCCCCAACGCCTCCGCAGTTTCTCCGCAACAGCCTCGCGACGATCATCAACCCATCCGGCCGCATTATCCACCTGCTCATCCCAAACGCCTCAATAATCCCCACCGCATGGTCGAACGCGTATTCGGCGCCAAAGCGGCCTGCGGCGGTGATAGCAGCAGCGCGGGCATCCCCCTCCTCCGCGCCGGGTCGAGGCGTCACATTGGGCAGGTCCGGGGTTGTTTGTTCGCTCGCCACGTATGAAAGGTAAAGGTTCACCACAACAGGTAGAGACTCCTGGGGACATCCGCCAACACCTGTAACACACCACTGCTGCCAGCATCAGGAAGGTCTATATTTGCCGTCGCTGCCGCGGGATCCCAAGATTTCGAGTATCTCGGGTTTTTGTGGTGCCCGCATAATCTAACGATCTCGGCTGTTGAGGCTGGTTTTTCCGACTCGAGGTGCTACCGCCAGTAGTTTTACTCAACGCCTCAGTAGGCGAGGGGTTCGCGCAGGCTGCAGGGTAAATGCTGCCATTACGGCTGCCATGAGGGATGGTGAGTAAACGCTTCATGGTGTCATTGCTACTAACATGGCAGCCATGGCTTTCCCTCATCGGAGATACTTTTTCCCCTGGTGCAACCAGTGGCAGACCAATACGGCATGGATATCGAATATGTTAAAAATTTCCCGCGCCGGCAAGAAAAGCGTGGTCGCCATTGCCGTTGATGCAGATAACCGGCCCGATTCCGACGTTTTGGAAGCAATCACACAGGAAATATCCGAGCTTTTTTGATGAACAAGAAACCGCTGGCGTGCTGAATTTCGGTCCAGGATATACCGTTGGAGGTAAGCACCGGGGAGTAAAGCACACCATTGACGAAACCACGACATTGGCGCCGTAACCGTGGTCGGCTTGTCACGCTTGATCGACGACGGCAGAAACGCCAGGTCCGAATCAGGGCGCTGAACGACGACGAAACGTCCGTCATCACCATTGAGCGTGTCGGTAAAAATTTGTGGTTGCCCCGATTCAATTGGCGGATTATCCTTCGGTGGTGGTGAAGTTGGGTTCGCCACTCCAACAGATAACGAGTTGGAGTTAGTTGCTAGCAATTACGACGATGCCGTGATATTCCAACACGGTGAGAGGATTTAAGTAAACAAGTGAATATTGATGTTCAAGCGTTGAAGGCCATCGAAACCGAGAAAGGTGTTTCGGTTCAGGTGCTCCTGGAAACAATTGCCAGTGCCTTGATGCATGCCTATCGCTGAATACAAGGATGCCCCTCCTGCGCTTAATACTCAAGCCCGCGTGGACATCGATATCGCCACCGGTGCGGTAGCCGTCATCATCAGCGAGCTTGATGATGGGGTAATGGTGCAGGAGCACGATGATACCCCCGCTAATTTTGAACGCATCGGCACTGTGGCTGTTCGTGATGCCATTGTAAAACGCCTACGGGAAGCCGAAACCCGCCAAGCCTATGATGCGTATTCCGAATATGAGGGTCGGGTGGTTTCCGGTGTGGTGCAGGCCGATATTCACGCCAACAGGCGTGGCATTGTGGTAGTGCATTTAGGCACCGAAGCTGATGGTCAGACGGCATTCTTCTGCCAGCCGAGACAGATCCCTGGTGAACAACTCAAACATGGTGATCGGGTGAAATCATTCGTGGTAGGAGTAAACCATAATTCCCATTCGCTGAGCATTAACCTATCCCGCACCCATCCGGAATTAGTGCGACGCCTTTTCGAATTGGAGATTCCAGAGGTGGCGGACGGTTCCGTGGAAATTGTGTCCATCGCTCGGGAGGCGGGGCATCGTTCTAAGGTGGCAGTTCGGGCCAGGGTGAAAGGACTGAGATGCCAAGGGGGCATGCATTGGGCCACGAGGGTCAGCGGGTTACCAATATCATGAAAAGAGCTCAACGGGAAAAGATCGACATCATCGACTATTCCGACAACCCGGCGGAATATGTGGGTAACGCTTTAGCGCCGTCGAAAGTGGTTGACGTGGAAATTCATTGACGCGACTGCCCAAAACCGCACGGGTTACAGTACCCACTACCAGTTGTCGCTTGCTATTGGTAAGAGGGGCAAAATGCCCGGCTTGCAGCCCGATTGACTGGTTGGAAGATCGACATCCGTTCAGATGCGGCATGACACCCTAAAAATTCTTTAGCAGGGGAAGTAATCGGCTTGGTTGAATTAACTTTTAAGTGTTCATCGACTAAAGCTTGGCAAAGGCTCTAAAGAAATTAGGGTTGTGGTGGAATCATTGGTGTGAGGAGTTGGATGACGATTAAGACGTTACGTGAGTCGTCGACAGGCGACAACGGGAAACGTGTCATCCGCATACGCACCTGTATTGCGAGTCGTCAGCGACAACCAGATGCCCAACTGTTACGGCTGGTGGCGCAACGTAATACCACCAGTTATTGTGCCCGACCCACGGCGCAGTATGCCAGGTCGGGGTTGTTGGATCACCCCAACATTGGCCGCTTTAGGTTGGCCGAAAAACGCAACGCCATAGGCCGCGCGTTACGGGTGTCTGCGCCAGTAGACGCTGGTCCCGGTACAGTATCTCGCAAAACTTGGCGACGAGCCTTAACAGCATGACCGGATCAGAAATTTAAGAAGAAGACCGAACACTGATGAGCACACGATGAAGCATCAGCGATGAACGTCCACAAACTACGGGCGAAAAAGCCACAGATAAGTCCGGCCCCAATCCGGGCATGTGCCTTTTCGCTGAAAAGAACTAAGGAGAAAAGTGCCCGGAAAGCTACGTGTACACAGAGCTAGCCAAGCAGCTTAGCGTAACCAGCAAAGAGCTGCTGCCACCCTGAAAGAAAAGGGTGAATTTGTTAAAACCGCATCTTCTACCATCAGACCTCCCGTGGTGAAGAAGATGAAAGAACATTATGCCAGCCTCGGCATAACCACGAATCATGAGGCGCCGGCGGCCGAGTCTACGCAATCAGCCCCAGCGGCTAAGCCTGGTGCGCCGAAGCCAGGTGCGGGCGGTGCCAAGAGTGCTGTCAAACCTGGACCTGCCGCGAAAGCCGGTGCTCGAGCCAGGTGCTACCAGCGAAAGCCCGGCGCCGTGAAGCCTGGTGCGCCGAAGCCAGGTGCGGGCGGTGCCAAGAGTGCTGTCAAACCTGGACCTGCCGCGAACCCGGTGCTCCGAGCCAGGTGCTACCGCGAGAGCCCGGTATGCCGAAAGCCGGGCGCCGTGAAGCCTGGTGCTCGAAACCAGGTGCTACCGCGAAACCTGGTGCTGTGAAGCCTGGTGCCCCCGAAACCGGGTGCTGGGACCGCCGCGAAACCCGGCATGCCGAAACCGGGCGGTACTGCCACGCCGGCTAAGGCCGCGACTCCGACCTTCACGGAGCCAACGAAATCCCGGTACTCGAAGCCAGCTCCCAAGCCTGGCATGCCGACGCCAGGAACCATGCGCGACCGCAAGCCAAACCTGGTCCAAAACCAGGTGCTCGTGCTCCGCGAGTTGCCAATAATCCCTTCTCCACTGGTGGAGACCGGCAAGCCCCCGCCCGGTGGGCGTAATGCCGGCAGCAACCGTCGCCCCAGCCAGGGCGGTGGCGCTAACGACCGTAGCTAATCAACGCTCCAATAATCGAGGCGGGCGCGGCGCTAACCAATCAGATCAGCGCACTCCTCGTCCTGATGGGCAGGCACTGGTCAAGGACGTCGGCCTTGCCAGCCATGATGCCAGCCAGCGCCCCGGGCAGATGCCGTCTCGTTCGGCTTCGGGTGGTGCCGGCGGGCCCCGCGGTCGCTCCGATAATCAGGGCTCTAACTGTGGTGGTCGCCCTGGTGGCGGCACCGGTGGGCGTGGTGGCCGGCGTGGCGGTACCGCGGGTGCGTTTGGTCGCCCTGGTGGTGACCCCACGGAAAGGCCGGAAGTCCAAGCGGCGAAGCCGCAACGAATACGAGGCAATGCAGGCTCCCAACGTTATTGGTGGCGTGCGGTTGCCGACGGTAAAGGCGCAACAGTCCGATTGGCGCGGGGTGCTTCTCTGTCTGATTTTGCGGGAAAAATCAATGCCGAGGCTGCTGCTGGTGCAGGCTCTGTTTAACCTGGGTGAAATGGTGACCGCAACGGCGCTCCGTGTCGGAAGAAACCCTCATGTTGCTCGGTGAGAAATGAACTACGTGGTTGAGGTCGTTTCCCCTGAGGATGAGGACCGAGAACGCTGGAATCCTTCGACCTGCAATTCGGTGAAGACACCGGTACAGAAGAAGACCTGGCGTCCCGCCCGCCGGTGGTGACCGTTATGGGTCACGTCGACCACGGTAAAACTCGCCTTTTGGACACCATCCGTAAAACCAATGTTGGTTCCGGCGAGGCCGGTGGCATCACTCAGGGTATTGGCGCGATATCAGGTGAAGGTGAACGTTGACGACGCAGAACGTCAAATTACTTTCTTGGATACCCCGGGTCACGAGGCATTTACCGCCATGCGTGCTCGTGGCGCAAAAATCCACCGACATTGCGGTGTTGGTGGATGCCGCCGACGATGGTGTGATGCCGCAAAGCTGGAAGCCATCAACCATGCCAAGGCCGCCGACGTGCCGATCGTGGTTGCGGTCAATAAGATTGATAAAGCCGGCGCGTCCCCGGAGAAGATCCGTGGCCAATTGACCGAGTATGGTTTGGTGCCGGAAGAATATGGTGGTGACACCATGTTTGTCGATATTTCTGCTAAGCAGAACATCAATGTGGATGGGTTGTTGGAGGCCGTCTTGCTGACCGCCGATGCTTCTTTGGATCTGCGGGCTAGCGGACATGGATGCTCAGGGGTGTGGCTATCGAAGCCCACCTGGATCGTGGTCGTGGTCCCGTGGCGACCGTCATTGTGCAGCGTGGCACGTTGCGGGTTGGTGATTCCATTGTTGCTGGCGACACCTATGGTCGGGTGCGGCGCATGGTGGATGAATACGGTAATGATGTGGAAGAAGCAGGTCCGTCCCGACCCGTTCAGGGTGCAGGGTCTGAGATGGGGTTCCTGGCGCCGGCGACAATTTGCTGGTGGTAGAGGATGACCGGGTTGCCCGGCAGATTGCCAACCAGCGGAATGCCCGTAAGCGTAATGCTTTGGCGGCGCGGACCCGGAAAGCGCGTGTCCCTGGAGGACCTGGATGCGGTGCTGAAGGAACAGTCCACCTTGAACCTGATTCTCAAGGGGCGACAATGCTGGTTCTGTGGAAGCCTTGGAAGAGGCGTTGCTGAAGATTGATGTGGATGATGAGGTACAGCTGAACATCATTGACCGTGGTGTGGGTGCTGTGACTCAGACGAACGTTACGTTGGCTGCTGCTTCCGACAGCTGTCATTATTGCCTTCAACGTGCGTGCCGAGGGCAAAGCCACCGAGGAAGCCAACTCGGAGGGCGTGGATGTGCGCTACTACACCGTTATTTACCGCGCTATCGAAGAGGTGGAGGCTGCCCTCGTGGCATGTTGAAGCCGAGTTTATGAGGAGCGTGAGGTTGGTAAGGCAGAGATCCGGGCCATCTTTAAGGGCTTCTGCGGTGGGCTTGATTGCCGGCTGTGGTTGAGGGAAGGCAAGGCACGTCGCGGCGCATCCGTGCAGTTGGTTCGGGATGGCAATGTGATTGCCGCCGATGCCACGATCACCTCGTTGCGGCGAGAAAGGATGATGTGACTGAGGTTTCCGCCGGTTACGAATGCGGTATGGTGTTGTCATACCCAGATATTCAGGTGGGCGATATCATCGAGGGTCGGTTTGAACAGGTTGAGGTGCCCCGTACCTAAAACACGGTAAGTGTAATAATGTCCAGCCGCGGGCCGTGGGATGCTTGGGTTTGTTCCAGGTTACGGCCTGCGGCTGGAAAATGACTATCACGGCTCTACTTTTGGCATACGCTAGAAAGGTGGGGCCGTGGGTTTTTATACTATTGGCGAGTGAAAACTCGTCGAAAAGTAAAAATTTGAAGGTAATAAGGAGAATAATCGTGGCTGATTCAGCACGTGCGCACCGATTAGCGAAACGGATTTTGCATATCGTTGCGTCCGCTATCGAGCGGGAAATTAAAGACCCTGGTTTGGCGTATATCACTATCACGGATACTCAGGTTTACTGGTGATCTCCATGACGCAACCGTGTTTTATACGGTGCGGGGTAAGAATGTGCGGATGAACCCGATACTGAGGGCGGCCGCTCAGGCACTGAGCTCAGGCGAAGGGACAGTTACGCAAAATTGTTGGTGACCAATTAAGCGTTCGGTTTACTCCAACGCTTACTTTCAGAGTGGATACAATGCCGGAATCGTCTGCACGGATGGAGGAATTATTGGCGCGTGCCCGGAGCGGGATGCCGAGCTGGCAAAACTGCGGAAACCGCTACTCCGGCTGGGGACGCGAGACCCGTATAAAACCGAGCCCAGAAGAGTAATACAGTTTCATACGTTTAACACCAATGGGGAGTTCGTTATGCAAGATCAATCCGCGGTGGCCGCATCGGTGACAGGCGAACCGCAGTGGGATGATACCACTGCCTGGGTGCATGAGAATCATCGGTTTGCGGTTATCGGGCATATCACCCCCGATGCGGACGATGTGGGTTCCATGTGCGCCATGATTGCCGAGCCTGCACCAACTGGGGAAAGAAGCGGTGGGGCTTATTGGGCGAGTCTGCCTCTCGACGATTCGCTGCTCACCATTCCCAGGGGCCGAGGACATTCTTGTGACGGATGAACTGCCACCTTGTGACGCTATCATTGTGGTGGATTGTGGTTCTTCCGCCCGCATGGGCGCGTTGGAGGAAGGCTGTGATGCGGCGGGAATCGGATGTGATTTTAATCGATCATCATGCCTCTAACCTGGGATGTCAGGGTATTAATCTCGTGATTACACCGCGGAATCATCCACGACCATCATTAGACAATGGTTTGAGCATTTAGGCGTAGAGATCACCCAGAATATTGCCCATTGCCTCTATGTTGGGTTGTTGACGGATACTGGCGGGTTTCGGTGGGGGCGGCCGGTCATGCATGCGTTGGCTCAGGAACTTGTGAATACTGGTTTGGATATCCGCACCATTGGTAATCAAATGTTTGATGGGTTGAGTTTTTTCTGATCTCACAATGATTGGGAAGGTGTTGTCGTCGCTGGAGATACACCGGTCGGATTGTCATGAGTTGCTTTTTGCGTTCGCTACCCATGATGTGATTGCCGGCCATAGTTTGCATGCGGTGGAGTCCATTGCCGACTATGTGCGGGGGATGAAAAGCATTGATATATCGGTGGTGATTAAGGAATACCAGCCGGGTTTTGCGGGGGTGAGGTTTACGGTCGGGCACGATTGATGTGTCGAACTGGCTCGATATCTTGGCGGCGGGGACATTTGCGGGCTGCGGGTTTTACCTGCTCCGGCACGATTGCGGAGATTACTGCCAATATAATTTCTGCCGCCAATAAGTCCTGTCGGTATTACATCAGAATCAGAAGCACCCATTCGATAATGGTGGATTCGGAATCTGATGCTGGTGCGGTGGCTCTGGCGAGGTGCCGCTGGTGCAGCAGGGTGCCGGTGCTGCCGGTGACGTGGGTGCCGGTGCGGGAGATCAGGGAAATGTGAATCAGAAAAATTCGGATCAGCCGGTTCAAAAAGTGTTGGTCCAGGAGGTGTCGGCGGCCCGTATTTTGGGGTTGGCGCTACCCGCCCTGGGGGTGCTCATTATCACTCCCTTGTTTCTGTTGCTTGATACCGCCGTGGTGGGCCGCTATGGCGGTAAGGTGCTTACGCGGCTCTCGCTACTGGTACCACCCTGTATGCGCGAGGTGACAACGCAGCTCACGTTTTTGAGGCTATGGCACCACCATCCGGTCTTCGCATCAGTGATGGTGCCGGGGATACTCGTGGGGCGATCAGTGAGGGTGCAGGCCACGTGGATGGCTGTGGTGGTGGGTGCTGTTCTCACCCTCATCATGTGGGTTGGTGCCCCACAGTTCACCCTGTGGTTGTCGCGAGGATCCTACGGTGGCGCAGCTTGCAACCCAATGGTTGCATCACTAGTTTTGCTATTCCGTTGGTGCTCATTGACATGGCTGGAAATGGGTGGCTTCGGGTATCAAAATACCAGGCTACCCCTGGTTTTCACGTTGTCTGGGTTGGTTCCGGCGCGATTCTTATCCCAGTGTTGGTGCTCCGGTTGAGGTTGTGCGTCTGGCGTGGGCAGCCTTGGTGGTACCGCGATCACAGCCACCCTGTTTTTAGGGCGCTTTGTGCGGGCCCGCACCGTCCATGGCACGGGGATTGGCGGCCCTAACCCAATCATGATGAAACAGCAGATCGTGTTGGGGCGCGACCTGATTTTTGCGTTCTTTGGCTTTCAGGTTGCGTTTATGTCTGCCGCTGCCGTGGCGGGTCGGATTGGACCGGGCGTTGGCAGCGCACCAAATTCTGCTGCAATTGTGAGATTTTTCTGACTTTGGTGCTGGATTCTTTGGCGATTGCGGCGCAAACTCTCATCAGTGCGGCGGTTGGGGCCGGCTCTGTCATGGCGGCGAAACAGGTGGGCAGCGGATTTTGGCCTACTCCACGGGGTTTGCGCTGGTGCTGGCCCTGTGTTTCGTGCCGGGTTCGCGGTCATTCCCCAGATTTTTCACCACTGATGCAGCACGTTAGCTGCGCTGTCTGGGCCTTGGTGGCAGTTGGTGGCCATGATTCTCTTGGGTGGGGTGGTGTTTGCCCTGGATGGGGTGTTGTTGGGGGCTGCCGATGCCAGCTATCTGCGGAATATTACGATTTGTGCGGTGATTGGTGGTTTCGCCTGGGTTGCGGTGGCATGGTGGTGGCACACCGGATTAGTGGGGGTGTGGTGGGGCTTTTGAGCTTCGTATGATTCGGCTAGTGGCGGTCGTGTACCGGTTTTTATTCCATGAAATGGGTGGCGAATGGTATTCACACCGGTGAAGGCAGTGATGGTGATGCTGCCGACAGGGCGATAGGGTGATTAGGATGATGCGCGGAGATCGCCGGAGGCAGCCAAGTGGGTGATGGGGCAGTTTCGGGTTAAGATTATGTGGTTGTCTGCCGCATCACACCTTGAGTGTTGTTGTGCCCAGTAGTCACCATGTGGTTATTGCAGGTGGTGGGCGATATGGCATGTTGGTAACGCACGGTTGTAGCGTGACGGAAGTGATGAAGGTTCATCCAAAGGAGGGACACCATGACGCACACTTTATGGGCGGTGTCCGAGTTGCATGCCGCGGTGCGTGATAATTCCCAGCACATCATGAGTATTCATCCCGCTGATCCGTCTGATTGGCTTATTGTTGCTGGCGATGTGGCGGAACGTAATAATGTCATTATTGATGTTTTTGGCCATGTTGCGTAGCCGGTTCGCTAAGGTGATTTGGGTTCCGGGAAACCATGAGTTGTTTTCTCGCACATCGGATCGGTTTCGAGGTCGGGATAAATATAACGAACTTGTGGATTTATGCCGCAGGATTGATGTGTTGACCCCGGAGGATCCTTACCCCATGTTTCATGGGGTGACTATTGTACCGTTGTTTACGCTGTATGATTATTCGTTCCGCCAGCCGGGTTTGGGGGTGGAAGAGGCGGTGCAGTCGGCCGGGATAAGGGGCATTATGCTCACCGACGAGTTCGCTATTGCCCCATTCCGTGGATGTGCGTGGCGGTGTTGGGATCGGCTGGCGTATTCCATTAAGCGGTTGTCTCGTACCACTGGGCCAACGATTTTGGTGAATCATTGGCCGTTAGTGGTGGAGCCGGTGAATCAGGTTCGGTTTACGGAGATTGGGTTGTGGTGCGGTACTCGGCACACCCGTTCGTGGACGCGCGGCGTTATGATGCCAGGTTGTGATTTATGGTCATTTGCACATGCCGGGGAGATGGTTGTGGAAGGGGTTCGGCATGTGGAAGTGTCGTTGGGGTATCCGCGGGAGTGGCGGATGCCTGGCCATTGGGTTTGTGGCCGTATCCGGTTATGGAGGTGGATGGGGAAAATGGTTGATCCATCGTTGTTTCCCGAGTCGGCAAAATTTTTGCACGATGATATGGCGAATCATTCGACTGATCTGACTCGGTTTAATATGTTGCACCGTTGGAGCGCGCATTGGTGGCGCATGCGGTTGATATTCGCAAAGCAGAGTTTGGTGATGCCCGGTGGTGTGCGCACCAGGCGTTGGCGGATCTCGGTAGGGATTCATCGCAGCCGATTTTGCGTGGTGAGCGGGGTATGCCATTGTGGCCGTCGGCGGTGTCGGGGTCGTTGACGCACACGAATGGGTTTTCGGGCGGCGGTCGTGGCGCCCCGGTTGTTGGTGCGGTCGATGGGGTTGGACGTGGAGGTGGCGGAACCATTAGCGGAGGGGTGATTCATTCTGTTGCCTTGCCGACCGAAATCGCCCAGTTGGAGCGGTTGCAAAGTCGGGGTGGATTGTGCACAAAACTGTTGTTTTTGTGTGAAGGAGGCAACCTATAAGGCGTGGTTTTCCGCTTACACATAGGTGGTTAGGGTTTGAGCAGGCTGAGATTGATGTGCGGGATGATGGTACATGCACGTCGTATTTGCTGGTGCGCCCCACCCCAGTGCCGTTGATTGAGGGCGGTGGCAGATTACCAATGGGTATATTGTGGTGGCCACCTATGTGACATAAGGTTACGTGAGGGTTGCGGGTCGGGCCACGAACACGGTGGCCAGGCGATTTCCGGTTTCTTTGACGAGGGCGATACTGCGTCCGTCGGGGATACGGCGGCGTGGGTGCCGTCAAGACCACGTGCGGGCAACCACTGTCCCAGGCTGAGTGCGGTGGCTTCGGCTTCGGTGATGGCAAGGGTGGGGTAGCAGCGGGTGAGTGTTTGGTCGAGGCTGAGTGATGGGGTGGGGTTGGTTTCTAATTGCGTGAGGGTGCGGGTGTCGGCGAGAGTGAAGTTTCCGACTGCGGTGCGGCGGAGGGCGGTGATGTGCCCACCAACGTGGAGGACTTCGCCCAAGTCCCGGGCAATAGATCGAATATATGTCCCGAAGAGCAGTCAACAGTGATATTCATGTCGATGAACTCATCGTGGTGGTCGAAACCGGTGGGGTGAGTTGGCTGATGGTGACTTCCCGGGCGGGGATGGTGATGGATTCGCCGGCGCGCACCCGTTCGTGGGCGCGTTTGCCGTCGATTTTGATGGCGCTGACCGCGGCGGGTCGTTGCATAATGCGTCCAATAAATTGGGGAAAGTGCGGCGGCGATATCGTCGTCGGTGAGGTGAGTTGTGTCGGCACGGCTTATTTCGACGCCTTCGGCGTCATCGAGTGGTGGTGGCCATGCCGAGCCGGATGGTGGCTGGGTACGATTTTGTGGCGGCAACAAGGTGCGTGAGGAATTTTTGTGCCCCGGTTTATGCCAACAATGAGCACCCCGGTGGCGAGCGGATCAAGGGTTCCGGCATGCCCGACGCGTCAGGTGTGGAAGATGCGACGCAGCCGCCCAATGACATCGTGTGAGGTCATTCCTGCTGGCTTGTCGACGACCACAAGGCCGGAGGTGGCTAATGGATCTGGGGAGGCTTGTGTCATGACAGTTTAGTCTATGTGGTTTGCCGTTCATCACGTAGTCTTAATCCCGTGGATATTTGGCATGGGATTACTGAAGTACCGAAGGATTTGACCGGTTCCGTTGTGACCATTGGGGTTTTCTCGATGGCATGCACCGGGGCATAGTCGATTGTTGGCGGCCGCAACAACCAGGGCGCATGAATTGGGTCTACCCAGCATATTGCTTACTTTTGACCCGCATCCATTGGCGGTGTTGCGCCCGGATCGGATGCCACCGTTGTTGGGGACGGTGACGCAGCGAGCGTCGTTAGCTGCTGCCCAGGGATCGACCATATTTTGGCGATGAGTTTTAATGTTGCGGTGGCGCAGCTAAGCCCGGAAGAATTTTTCCTCCAGATTGTTCGGGATACGCTCAAAGCCCGGGCCGTGGTGGTGGGCTCGAATTTCACGTTCGGCAAAAAGCCGCAGGTACCACGGAAGTATTGAGGGAACTCGGCCACAAGTATGGTATTGAGGTGCATGTCATTGATTTGTTAGTGGAGGATGATGCGGTGATTTGCTCCACGCTGATTCGGCGTTTGCTGGGTGAAGGTAGGTGCAGGAGGCAAAGTGCCGCGTTGGGGCTGAATTTTCTGTTGCCGGTGAAGTGGTGCGAGTGCCGGCCGTGGAGGGCAGGGAATTGGGGTTCCCAACAGCCAATTATATTTCTCCGATTTGGTAGCGTTGCCCCAGGACGCTGTGTACGCTGGGTGGTTAATGGTGATATCGCAGAGCACCTATCGACGGTGACATGAAGCAGGGAGTACGGTACCCAGCCGCAATCTCGGTTGGGCACAATCCCTACATTTGGCGATAAACGCCGCAGCGTGAAAAGTTATGTGATTGGTAAAAACGCCGATCTTGTGGGCACACGGTCGTGGTGGGTTCGTGGACTGGGTGCGAAGCATGGAAAAAGTTCACCGGTGTTCCCGAACTATTGGCTGCTATTCACCAGGATGTTGCTGAAACGCTACGAATCCCTAGGGTGGAGATAAAAATGACAAAGATTATTTTGGAGATTTAGACATGGGTATTGATGATGCCCTGGCCTGGCTTATGCGCTGGGATCCCCCGAATTGGAGCTCATTGGGATCACCGCCACTTACGAGAATGATGCTCGTGCAAGACGAGGGTGCGTAACGATCTTGCCTTGTTGGAGCTCTTCGGCAGGCCGGACATTCCGGTGTTTGTGGGGAGAATCGCATGCCCTGGCTAAGGATGGTTTCGAAGTGTTGCCCATCTCGGAATTCATTCACGGATCCAACGGTATCGGGGATGTGACTGTACCGGACGCGCTGCTTGCTGTCAGAAACAATCGGCGGTGGACTTCCTTATCGATAGTGTTGCTAAGTACGGTGATGACCTGGTGATCGTCCCCACCGGCGCCACGACGAACATTGCTACCGCCATGCGTGGGTCGCCGGAATTCGCGGAGCGGGCCCATATCGTGTTCATGGGTGGGGCACTCGCAGTGCCAGGCAATGTGAACGCGTGCGTGAGGCAAATATCAGCCAGGATCCAGAGGCTGCGGACATCGTGGTGCGGCATGGCAAGGATGTGACCGATGATTGGTTTGGACGTCACTCTGCAAACCCTTTTTGACCTATGAGGAAACCCGCAAGTGGCGGGAATATGGGACGCCGGCAGGTCGGCTCAGCCGATGCTACCGACTATTACATCAAGGCCTACGAGACCACAGCTCCTGAACTGGGTGGTTGTGGTCTGCACGACCCGCTTGCGGTAGGTGTTGCCATCGATCCAACATTAGTGACACTTCTGCCCATCAATCTGAAGGTGGATCTAGAAGGCCCCACCAGAGGCCGCACCATTGGGGACGAAAACCGGATGGGCGAGTCTGCAACTACTCGGGTGGCGGTTGCAGTGGATGCGCGATTCTGACCGAGTTTATGGCGGGTAGGGAAAGTCGCCGCAGGTTTGTAATATGTGCTACGATGCTTGGAGGGTTTTCCCCGTACTGGGGTTCACAGCAGTTGGAAACAGCAGCCCTATGTGGCTGCTAGTAGTATGTAGTGTGGACTGAAATAGTATCAAGGAGTAGTTCCTATGGCGTTGACCGCCGAGCAGAAGAAAGCAATCCTAGCCGAGTATGGTCTCCACGAGACCGACACCGGTTCCCCCGAAGCACAGGTGGCATTGTTGACCTCCCGGATCAACGCCCTGACCGAACACCTGAAATTCCACAAGCATGACCACCACTCCCGTCGGGCCTGCTGTTGCTGGTGGGTCGCCGCCGTGGGTTGCTGTAGTACCTGGGCCGCCAATAATGTGGACCGGTACCGTGACCTGATTTCCCGCCTGGGGTTGCGTCGCTAAGCGTAACCGTGCCTTTGCGCCCTTTACCGCTCTACAAGTGGTGAAGGGCGTTTTTGTTATTTCTTGAACCCGCAGGCAAAAAGCATAAAAGCAAATTCCATAGCAGTTGTGGCTGTAGTTGTGAGTTTTTCATCGTTGTGTTTTCCAAAAGTCGAAATCAATCTTGACAGACGGCAGCGACGACCGTCGCAGCCACGACAATACAGAGGAGACGTGCGCTATGAGCAATAAAAACACCAGGAAAGCAATTTCTTATAACGAGGATACCGAATTTGGTATTACCGAAGCCACCGTCACCGTCGACAATGGTGACTTTGGTTCCCACACTATCCGGTTTGAAACGGGACAATTAGCCCGCCAAGCAGGCGGTTCCGTCACACTCACCTGAACGAAGACACCCATGTTGCTGTCCACCGTCACGGCTTCAGAAACAACCCCGGGAAGGCTTCGATTTTTCCCATTGACCGTAGATGTGGAGAAGAACGCATGTACGCCGCAGGGCGGATTCCTGGATCATTCTTCCGGCGGGAAGGACGACCGTCGACCGAAGCCATTCTCGCCTGCCGACTTATCGACCGTCCATTGCGTCCAACCTTTGTCAAAGGGCTGCGGAACGAAGTGCAAGTTGTGGTGACGGTTTTATCCATCGACCCTAAAGACATGTACGATGTGGTTTGCCATTAACGGCGCATCCGCCGCAACCCAACTCTCTGGCCTGCCAGTATCCGGCCCGGTGGGGGCGTCGCATGGCATTGATTGCGGACAAGAAACATCCGAAAGGGCAATGGGTGGCATTCCCCACCACGCGCAACACGAGGAAGCCATTTTCGAACTCGTTGTTGCCGGTCGCGTAGTGGAGAAAAAGTCGGCAAGAAAGTCTTCAATGATGTTGCCATTATGATGGTCGAGGCCGGCGCCACCGAAGGGTCATTGATAAAATCTCCGAAGGAAAAACCCGCCCCACCGAAGAAGTAGTCGCCGAGAATGGAAGCTACGAAACCCGTCATCGAGACTCCTCTGTCTCGCCCAACGTGGCCTCGCCGACCAGTGGCCAAAGAACCTCAAGAATTCCCGCTCTTCCCACCATACAGCGATAACATCTACCAAGCAGTAGAACGCAAAGCCACCAAAAACTCCGTGACCTGCTGACTATCAAAGACAAGCAAGAACGCGACGACGCCACCAACGCTTACCTCGAACAGGTGATGGATGGCCTCATCAGTAAATTCGCCGAGGATCTGGGCGAAGCCGACGCCGAAAAAGAAATCGGGCCGCCTACAGCGCCGTCATGAAGAAAAAAATTGTGCGCCATATGATTTTGACGGAGCATTTCCGCATCGACGGCCGGGGCGTGACTGACATCCGGGATCTGGGGTAGAAGTTGATCTGATTCCCCGCGCCCATGGCTCTTCCCTTTTCGAACGCGGCGAGCAAATCGTGGGTGTGACCACACTCGACATGTTGAAGATGGAACAACAAATCGACTCGCTCACGCCCACCACCGCAAACGCTATATTCACCACTACAACTTTCCGCCCTATTCCACTGGGGAAACCGGCCGGGTTGGTTCCCCGAAACGTCGTGAAATCGGTCATGGCGCTCAGCGGAACGCGCCCTCGTGCCCGTCATCCCTCCCGGGAGGAATTCCCCTACGCCATCCGGCAAGTTTCCGAAAGCGCTTGGCTCCGAACGGTTCCACCTCCATGGGATCCCGTGTGCGCCTCCACCCTGTCTCTCTACAACGCCGGTGTGCCGCTCAAAGCCCCTGTCGCCGGCATCGCCATGGGCCTCGTGTCCGATGTGGTCAACGGCGAGGAACGCTATGTGGCGCTCACCGACATCCTCGGCGCCGAAGACGCATTCGGCGACATGGACTCAAAGTGGCGGGCACCGCCGACTTCATCACCGCCCTGCAACTCGACACGAAACTCGACGGCATCCCCTTCAAAGTGCTGGCCGACGCGTTGGCGCAAGCCCGGGATGCCCGGCTCACCATTCTCGACACCATGGCTGAAGTCATCGACATCCCCGACGAAATGAGCCAATTCGCGCCCCGCATCACCTCTGTGAAAGTGCCAGTATCGAAGATCGGTGAGGTCATCGGCCCGAAGGTAAAACCATCAACCAAATCACCGAAGAAACCGGCGCCGAGGTGTCCATCGAAGAAGACGGCACCGTATACATCTCCGCAACCTCCGGTGAGGCCGCCGACGCTGCGATCGAAAAAAATCAACGCCATTGCCAACTCAACTACCGAAAGTGGGGAGCGGTTCCTGGGCAGCGTCGTCAAAACCACCCCATTCGGCGCGTTCGTCTCCCTGCTGCCCGGCCGCGACGGCCTGGTGCACATCTCCAAATTAGGCGGCGGTAAACGTGTCGAAAAAGTCGAGACGTTGTCAATGTTGGCGACAAGATCGAGGGTGGAAATCCTCGACATCGACAACCGTGGCAAAATCTCCCTCGGACTCAGCGGCGACAGCATCTAATCTGTAACACCGCACAACACGAGGCCACATCACCCACCCAGGTGGTGAGGCTCATTCTGATGACGAGTTTCTTTCTGCACTAGACTGCTATTGCGAAACAAATATCGTCGAAACAGCATGCTAAGGAGAACACCATGACCATCAAAGTAGGCGTCCTAGGGCACAAGGCCGAGTCGGACAAGCCGTAGTTGCTGGCGTACCGCCGCCGACGACCTGGAACTCGTCGCCCAAATCGACCGCGACGACACCCTCAAACGCTTATCGACGCCCAGGCGAGGACGTCATCGTCGACTTCACCACCCCAACGTTGTCATGGACAACCTCGAATTCGTCTCACCCATGGCATTCACTGCGTGGTCGGCACCACCGGATTCACCCCCGAACGCCTCACCCAAGTCGAAGCCTGGGCCACCAGCAACAACACCAACTGCCTCATCGCCCCCAACTTCGCCATCTCCGCGGTCCTCACCATGCAATTCGCAAAACAGGCCGCCCGCTTCTTCGACTCCGCCGAAGTCGTCGAATACCACCACCCCAACAAACTCGACGCCCCCAGCGGCACCGCCATCCACACCCGCCGAAGGCATCGCGCGCCCGGCACGCCGCCCACCTGCCTGCCATGCCCGACGCCACCACCCAAGCCCTCGACGGCGCCCGCGGCGTCAATGTTGACGGCGTCCCCGTCCACGCCGTACGCATGACCGGCATGGTCGCCCACGAAGAAGTTATCTTCGGCTCCCAAGGGCAAACACTCATCATCCGCCAAGACTCTTACGACCGCATGTCCTTTATCCCCGGTGTCCTCCTCGGTGTACGCAACGTGGGCACCCACCCAGGGCTTACCGTCGGCCTGGAACACTACCTGGGAATCTAAACCATGGCGCGGGCATCACCTTCACGTGCAACTAGTAGCACACAGCCAATTCCACCCCCCAACCGATATCGGTTGGGAAACCGACGCAGCTACTGACCCAGAAGCGCTCGTTGAATTCGCAGGTCGTGCCTGCTACGAAACCTTCAACAAACCCAACCCCCGAACCCGAAGCAACGACGCCTACATCCGCCACATCATGGAAGTCGGGCACCTTGCCCTGCTGGAACACCCCACCGCTACCATCTATGTGCGCGGTATTTCCCCTGGGGCAACCCACGAACTCACCCGCCACCGGCATTTCAGCTTCTCACAACTCTCAACGCTTCGTCCACCCCGAAGAATCCGAGTTGCCGTGCCGAAAACTCATTGCCGACGATGCGGAACTATCCCAAAGTATTTTTCCGCGCCATCGACAACACCCGGTTGGCCTACGATGAACTTCTCGCCGCCCTGGAACTCAAACTGCGTGACGAGACCTAACGCGGTACTCCGACGCAAAACAAGCACCAGGCAGCCCAAGCTATCCTGCCGCGCGCCACTGGGTCCCGCATCGTAGTCACCGGTAACTTCCGCACCTGGCGGCATTTCATCAGCATGCGCGCGCGAACACGCCGACGTGAAATCCGGGAACTCGCCGTGGCCTGCCTGAAACTCCTCAAAACCGCCGCCCCACGGTCTTCAGCGACTTAGAATAACTGCCCTTGCTGACGGAACAGAAATGGCAACCAGCCCATACGTCACCGACTTTTAGACACACTCAGCAGAAATTTATCTGCTAAGTTACAAGTAATCCACACAAACGGGGTAACCTTGTTGTTCATGAGCACAGGTTTGGCAGCGAAGACGGGTGCCGACGTATTCGGCACAATTTCCGTCAGCAATGGTTACCCCTTCACTACCACAAATAATGTGGATCTTGACAAAGCACCCAGTTGGCACGTCACCTTGTCGACCACGGCGTCGACTCGCTAGTGCTAGCAGGCACTACCGGAGAATCACCCACTACCACGCTGTCGGAAAAACTCGACCTGCTCACCGCTGTCCGCCGCGAAGTCGGCGACAGCATCAAAATATTGCCGGCGCCGGCACCAATGACTACGTCACGTCGGTGAGAATTAGCACGCGCCTCAGCCCAGCCGGGGCCGACGCCCTCCTGGTAGTAACACCTATTATTCAAACCAAGCCAGGAAGGCCTCTACCATCACTTTGCGACAGTTGCGCGGGCCACTGACCTGCCTGTATGCTTATACGACATTCCGCCTAGGTCAGTAGTGACTATCGCCGCCGACTACCATGCGTCGACTAGCTGAACTCCCCACCATCCAAGCCGTCAAAGATGCCAAAGGCAACATTGCCGAGCAACCGCCCTCATTGCGGAAACCGGCCTGGCCTGGTATTCCGGTGACGACCCCCTCAACCTTCCCTGGCTGAGCGTGGGCGCCACCGGATTCATTTCAGTTATCGACCATCTCGCACCGGCACAACTTGTCCAGTTACATCAATCGTTTTAATAATGGCGACCTTGCCCAAGCGCGCAAGATCAACGCTTCACTCAACCCTGGTAGCAGCCCAAAGGAAAAGCTGGGTGGAGTCACCATGGCCAAGGCCGGCCTCAAACTCAAGGCCTCGATATGGGACTCCTCGCCTTCCAGTGATGGCGGCAACCACGGAGAGATCGAAGCTACGCCATAACATGGAAAAATCTGGGTTTTTATAATATGACTGAACCCGTAGTCGTTCCCGAAGGTTACCCGTAAAGCGGGACCCCGGAGGCTGCTGAATCGCCGGTATTCCAGGCACCCACCGCTGCAAAAACCGCAGCAAAAACCACGCCCAAAAACTCAAAAACTGGTGCGCCAAAAACCACCACAACCAAAACTGGTGCGGCAAAAACCGCCACGAAAACCACCACATCCCAAAAACCGGCGGCTCTAAAACCCCGACCACCGGTCGGGGTTCCGGGACCCGTCGGGCGAGACAACCGTAACCGGCGCAATGTGGTCAAATCCATGCAAGGCGCCGACCTGACCGGGCGGCTGCCCTTCCGAAAAAACCCACCCAAAAACGGGCTGCGCATCTACGCCCTCGGTGGTATATCCGAAAATCGGCACGCAACATGACCGTTTTCAGAATATAATAACGTCTTCTCATCGTGGATTGCGGCGTGCTTTCCCTCCTCCGGCGAACCCGGGTCGACCTTATCCTGCCCGACTTTGGCCCCATCGAAGACAAAATCGGCAATGTTGACGCCCTCGTCATTACTCACGGGCATGAAGACCATATTGGTGCCATCCCCTGGCTGCTGAAACTCCGGCCCGACCTGCCGATCATTGCCTCCAAATTCACCTGGCCCTGATCGCCGCCACAGATGCCGGGAACACCACCAGCGCCCCAAACTCATTGAGGTGGGTAACACCTCCGTGGAGAACCGAGGGCCATTCAACCTTCGCTTCTGGGCGGTCAACCACTCTATACCCGACTGCCTCGGCATCGCCATTAAGACCAAAGGCGGGCCTTGTCGTCATGACCGGTGACATTAAACTTGACCGAAACCCACCAGACGGTCGACCCACCGACCTGCCGGCCCTGTCCCGCCTCGGCGACGAAGGTATCGACCTGTTCCTGTGCGACTCCACCAACGCCACCACCCCTGGAATCTCCGGCTCGAATCCGCCATCGCCCCAACCCTTAAACGCATCGTGGCGGATGCGAAACAACGCGTCATCCTCGCTTGCTTCGCCTCCAACGTGTACCGGGTGCAGGCCGCGGTGGATGCGGCTGTCGCTGCCGGCGCAAAGGTGACGCTTTAATGGTCGCTCCATGATCCGCAACATGGAAATCGCCGAAAAACTCGGCTACCTTCGGGTTCCTCGTGGCACCATTGTCAGCATGGATGACGCCACCAAGATGGCGCCCCATAAGGTTATGCTCATCACCACCGGTACGCAGGGTGAACCCATGGCTGCCCTGTCGCGCATGGCGCGCCGGGAGCATCGGCAGATCACGGTGCGTGATGGGGATGTGATTGTGCTGAGCTCGTCGTTGGTGCCAGGCAATGAGAAGCGGTGTTTGGTGTGATCAACATGCTGGCCCAGATTGGTGCCACGGTGATTACCAATAAGGACGCCAACGTGCACACCTCGGGCCACGGCTATTCCGGGGAGTTGCTGTTCCTCTATAATGCGGCGCGGCCGAGGAATGCCATGCCGGTGCATGGTGAATGGCGGCATTGCGGGCCAATAAGGAGCTAGCCATTGCCACCGGTGTGGACCGAAACCAGGTGGTGTTGGCCCCTAAAAACGGTGTTGATGGTGGACATGGTGAACGGTAAGATTTCCGTCGCCGGCCCGAGATACCCGTGGGCAACCTGCTATGTGGACGGCGTGACCATGGGTGATATCGACCAGGAGGTGCTTGACGATCGCACCTCGATGGGTGAAGAGGGTCTGATTTCGATCACCGCTGCGATTGACAACCGCACCGGCGCCTGTTGGAGCGCAACGGTGCATGCGAAGGGCTTCTCCGACGATGCGAAAACCATGATGCCGGAGGTCCAAAACCTGGTGGAGAACACCATGAATGTTTGGCCGCTGAGGGCGAAAACGATCCCTACCGCATGGTGCAGCACCTGCGTCGGAAAGTGTCACGGTATGTGGAACAGACGTGGCGGCGTAACCCATGATTATGCCCACCGTTGTTCCCATGAGCTCGGACGTGCATTCGCCCATCGATGATGATGAGGTGAAACAGCCGCCCCAGCCTCTAAGCCGCCCCGGCCGGTTGTAACCGGAAGGTAGCCTAGGAGCTAATTAAAGTCATGTCGCCTGATGATTACACTGTGTGACGCGACTTTTTCTGATAATGCAACGCCACAAACTCGTTCACTTGCTGCGCGAGGTTGGCCCGGATGCGCCCACACTCTGCGAAGGGTGGACGACACTGGATCTGATCATACATTTGGTCATTCGGGAAAAATTACCCGTTGGCTGCCGCCGGAATGATGGTGCCGCAACTATCGGCTAAATTAGCGGCCCAAACCCAGCAGCTGAAGGCCACCGTGCCGTATACCGAATTGGTGGATCGGTGGGGCAGGGGTCACGGTGTGGCCGGTGGCGAAAGGCGGATCGGTGGTTGAACACGGTCGAACATTTTGTGCACTATGAGGATGTTTCCCGGGCTCAGCCGGGGAAGGCGGACCAGCCGCAGCATGTGGATCGGGCAGATGAACAGGCGTTAGTGCGTGGCCTGAAGTCCATGTCGAAAATGCTGCTTCGTTCTTCGACGGTGCCGGTGGTGGTGCAGCCCGATGGGTGGCCGCGGGTAGTGGTACACGATACGCGTGGGGTGGCGCACAATGGCAGCGGCGTGGCGACCGTCAGTGGCCCGGTGGGGAGATCGTTTTATGGCTGTTGGTCGTGATGTTGCACAAGTAACGGTGGATGATGTATCGGCGGGTATTCGTCGTTCGCAGGCGTAGCCTCACGCGGGCGGGTGTGGTGCGGAAACCTCCGGTGAGTTGGCGTAGGGGAGGGGCGAATTTCGCCTAGGTTTTTCGCTATCATCCCAAGATAATGTGACAAAAATTTATTGTTGTCTTTCAGTGTTGCGTGAGTGAAAGTAGTGACATAAGCGGTTGCACTGTGATGCATGACTGTCAGAAGCACTTCTTCGACGGGCGATGCGCAAGGTAGCCACGCCCCACCCCGACACCGGTGAATCCAGCTCCGCTAACAGCTTGACGGGAGATGATGTGACATGTCGGATACGGTAAGTTCTACTTCCGGTCAGGATACGGGCTATGCTTCTCGACGGGCGCAGCAACCTCTGGCGAACAGACCGGGTCTGCGGTTTTCCGCGGTTGGGGCGGGCTTGACCCGCGGCCTTTGGCGTGACCGCTCGTGGCTTAGGCAATGTCACCCGACTGGTAAAGAACCGTAAGGCATCGCGTGCGTCACATGATACGTCAGATGCTGAGGAGCTTAATGAGGTGGCCGGCAAAAAATCGACGAGTAAAAAGACGGCCGCAAAGAAGACCGCCAGCAAAAAACCCGCGGGCAAGGGTGAACCAGCAAAAACAAAGCCCGATGCGGATAGTGTTGGGCTGGCCCTTAGTGCGTTGGCGGTGGTGCTGGGCGCCTCCGTGTGGTTCAAGTCGCCGGCCCCATTGGTTCGGCAATCGCCACAATGACCTACCTGCTGATGGGGGCTGGTGCGTTGATACTGCCCATCGCGCTCGTCGTATTGGCGGTCGCACTTATGCTGGGCTACCAGCCGCATCCACAAATCGCATGCGCACCATTGGTGGTTCGGCGCTCATCATTGCCGCCATGTTGGGCCTATTGCAGATCATGGCGGGGAATCGAAGCGTGGAGCGATCGCATAGCAGCCGGTGGCGTCATTGGGTTTTGTGATTGGTGGCCCGCTGGCCGCAGGTTTTACCGAATACCTGGCCATCCCGTTATTGCTGCTGTTGATGGTTTTCGGGGCGTTGCAGGGCGACCGGCATTGGCGATGCGGGAACTATTCATTATTATTCGTAATTTTATAGAACGCCATCGTGATGACGAGGGTTATGACGATTATTACGAAGACGACTACGACTATGTTGACCGGAAATAGCGGCACGCGCAGAGGGCGCCCGGTGTCAACCCGCCGGCCCCGACGAACCCCGCGGCGACAGCAAAGAGCGTTACGACGAGGAACCGTACGATGATTACGACGACTATGACGACTACAGCTGTTCCGATGCGGAAACCTCTGCCTTTCCGCGGCAGAACACCGAGGAACGCAAGAAGTTAACGACCGACACCGATGAATTCCCGCCGGTCACCGCATCCCGGTCGGCTCGATCCCGCCGGCCGCGTTCCCGCCAAACCATGCGACCCGCCCAAGGGGCAGCCCAGGCGGCGGCAAAAGCCGTGTCGGATGTGGCCAAAGCCGCCGGCACCGCGGCAACCGCAGCATCCACGGCAGTAACCGGGTGCCGCCGCGGCGAAAAAGCCAACACCACCGGTGCCGTCGCTGACGCGGTGACCGATGCCGCCGCGGACGTTGCCTCCCAAACAGTAAAGTCCGCGGAAAAACTCGGTACCGCTGCGCTTTCCGGGGCAGCTGGTGTGGCTGATGCCGTGGCCTGAGTCGCAAAAGAACCTCCGGCAGGCCCAAGGTCAGCACAACAATGCCGAAATTACAGCAGGCAATGCGGAAGGCGGACACCGAACCCATTGCTATGCGCCCAGCCAGGGGCAGCTAATGCTGGAAAAACATGCCGTGGACCTGGCCGATACGGCCGCCGCTGACTCGTCGGCAGAAGACGGGGCAGCCGACACGGCTTCGCAGGCGATGGGGAAGCACCATTTGGTGGAGGGACCCGACTATCAAATCCCCAGCACATCCCTGCTCACCCCGGGGCTCCTCAAAGACTCAAACCGCGGCTAATGATCGCATGATTGAGGCCATCACCGACGTGTTCACGGAGTTCAAAGTGGATGCCCACGTGGTGGGATTCAGCCGCGGCCCAACAGTAACCCGTTACGAGGGTGCAGCTAGGCCCCGGCGTGAAAGTATCAAAAATCACGAATTTGCAGTCGAATTTGGCTTACGCCGTTGCCACGGATAACGTGCGATTGCTCACCCCCATTCAGGAAAATCGTTGAGTGGGCATTGAGGTTCCCAACACCGACCGGGAAATGGTGCGGTTGGCGGATGTGCTCAATAACCCAGCCATTCACGAAGACGCGGACCCCATGCTCATTGGGTTAGGTAAAGACATCGAGGGGCATTTTGTGGCCCATTCGGTGCAGAAAATGCCGCACCTGCTTGTCGCGGGCTCCACCGGCTCCGGTAAGTCAGCGTTTGTGAATTCGCTACTGGTATCGCTGCTCACCCGCGCTACCCCTGAGGATGTGCGACTGATTCTCGTGGATCCGAAAAATGGTGGAGCTCACACCATGAGGGAATCCCACACCTGATTACGCCGATCATCACCCAGCCGAAAAAGCTGCCGCCGCATTGCAATGGTTGGTGGAAGAAATGGAACAACGCTACCTGGACATGAAATCGGCCCGGGTGCGGCACATCAAAGATTTCAATCGGAAAATCCGCGCCGGCGAGATCGAAACCCCTGCCGGCTCCCAACGCGAATACCAGGCCTACCCCTACATCGTGTGTGATCGTGGACGAGTTAGCGGACCTCATGATGACCGCCCCGAAGGAGATCGAAGACTCCATCGTGCGCATCACCCAGAAGGCCCGGGCGGCAGGTATTCACCTGGTTTTGGCCACGCAACGCCCATCGGTGGATGTGGTGACCGGGCTGATTAAGACCAACGTGCCGTCCCGGCTAGCGTTCGCCACCTCATCGCTGACCGACTCGCGCGTGATCTTGGACCAGGCGGGTGCGGAAAAACTCATTGGCATGGGCGATGGGCTGTTCATCCCGCAGGGCGGGCGGCCGCAACGCATCCAGGGCGCATTCGTCACCGATGAGGAAATCAAGCAGTGGTCGATGCCGCCCGGGAACAGGGCGAACCGGTGTACACCGAGGGCGTTACCGAGGACAAGTCCGCGGAAAATAAGCGAGAAATCGATGACGATATCGGCGACGATTTAGAGAACCTCCTCCAGGCGGTGGAGCTGGTGGTGACCTCACAACTCGGGTCAACATCAATGTTGCAGCGCAAAAATGCGCATCAGGGTTCGCCAAGGCCGGCGCCTTATGGACCTCATGGAATCCCGGGAGATCGTGGGTCCCTCGGAGGGCTCCAAGGCCCGGGAGGTGCTCGTGAAACCGGAGGAATTAGACACGGTTTTGTGGCTGCTTCAAGGCGCGGACCCGAAGAATGCCCCGAAGGAAAACCCTGGTGGTGACGCCCCTGATGGTGGTGGTGCTGTGTCGGCCAATGATGGTGGTACCAAGGTTGCTGCAGCCACATATAACCCCCACTCAGAATGCGTTCTAAAACGTGCTAGCATAGGATGACATCGTTGGAGGGGAGTACCCCATAATCAGCGTAGACCGTCAACACGTGACGCTTTTTGAAGACGATCCGGTCTCGCTGGCCCGCACCACCTGGCGTCGTCAAGCAGGAAATACGCACTAGTGGGTGGGGAGACCTCCGGCTCTATTTGTACGTAATACGAATAAGACCGGAGGTCTTTTTATGGAAGTAAACCTGATGACCTAGGGCGATCACTATTGCATTAGTAATCGGCCTGTTCATTTTCGACTTCTATTCCCATGTGCGTACACCGCACGAACCTACCCTCAAAGAATCTGCCATTTGGTCGCTGGTTTATGTGACCCTGGCCTGCCTCTTCGGCATTTTCCTGTGGTTTACGATGGTCCGAGCCCGGTAACCCACATCAGCATGGGTTGGAATTCTTCCACGGCTATATTGTGGAAAAAGCACTTTAGCGTCGACAACCTGTTTGTGTTTTGCCCTCATCATGGGCAGTTTCCAGGTGCCACGGAAATATCAGCAGAAGGTACTGCTCATCGGAATTATGCTGGCGCTTGCCTTCCGGCTCGTGTTTTATTCTGCTGGGCAAAGTCGCCATCGACGCCTGGTCTGATGTGTTTTACCTGTTTGGTCTGTTCCTGCTGTATACCGCGGTGAAGCTGGTCATTGACGAAATTCGGCACGTGCCGGAAATAAATCCGAACGACATGTGGTTGATTAAAACCTTGCGTCGGATCATTCCGGTGGCCCACGGTTATGAGAGCGATCACCTGTTTATCCACAAAAGGGCCAGTTTGCCGTGACCACGCTGCTTTGTGGCGTTGATCGCTATCGGCATGATTGACGTGATGTTTGCGCTGGATTCCATTCCGGCGATCTACGGTATTACGGTGGAACCCTATATTGTGTTCACCACGAATGCGTTCTCGCTGCTGGGACTACGGCAAATGTACTTCCTGCTCGATGGGTTATTGGACCGGTTGGTGTTCCCTGCCCTATGGCCTGGGCGGTGTGCTAGGGGTTCATTGGCGTCAAACTCATCCCTGCACGCGCTGCACGAAAAACAAACTAGGGTTTATCAACGGTGGCGAGTCGGTACCGGTGCCGGAAATTCCCACCGTATGGTCACTCGTAACCATTGTGGGCATTTTAACCATTGCGGTGGTTGCCTCGTTGATTAAGGTGAAACGCGACGAAGCGCAGGGTGCCATTGCCCTGAAATGGAATAAGGACTACGACGATATTCCCATGAATGGCGCGGAAGCAGACGGCACCCCAGCGAGGCCGAAAAACCCTTCGACAAGTAACGCTTCGGCGGACGGAAACCCGCGGGAAACCTAGACACCAAAGATGTTCAGTACCGGGTTCCAGGTGTGAAACACCCGCCCGGTGAGCGCATTATTGGTGTGGAATGGATCATCGGCCATAAGTGCCTCAGCGTCGGCAATCGTGGCGGAATCGTCAAGTTGAATCACAATGAGGCGTCACCATCCCCCATCGGTATAGGGGCCGGAACCAATGAGTTTGCCTTCCTCTTTCAGCTTTCCGAGAAATTCCCGGTGGGCGGGGCGCAGTTCGATGATCTGCGGGCTGTCGGCGGGGTAGTGGTATTCAATAGCAAAAACAGTCATGATTTTGATGCTAGTCGGTGATGAGGTTCCGCATGGGGTGATTCCCAGTCCATCGTTGTAGTGTTGTTATTTATGAATGATGCCGTCTCTAGCGCACCAACCCCAGCCAAGCCGTCGAATCTGAATGTTCCTAACATCCCTGACCAGCATACGGATCTTGGCTATTCCCTCTTGCCTGGTTAGTGCTCCGCAGCGAAGGCCAACACATGTCCTGGATGTTATGGTCGTTGGGCTGCTTTCGTGGCGTTGATGATTACCGACAAACTTGATGGTGATATTGCGCGTGCGAAAACCTTGTGACCGACTTTGGGAAAATCGCCGACCCCATCGCCGACAAGGCCTTGAGTTTCCACGGCACTCATCTGTCTGAATATTAATGGCAGCCTGCCCGTGTGGGTGACCATCGTGATCCTAGTGAGGAGATCGGCATCACAATTTGGCGGATGTTTGAGCTGCGTAAAGGCAATGTGGTACCCGCATCGAAGGGTGGAAAGCTGAAAAACCGTCCTGCAAACCATTGCGGTCACACTATTTTTAATACCACCGGCGCACATATTCCACTACCCGGCACTGGTGGTCATGCTTATCGCAGTGGTGGTGACCACGGTTACAGGGCTGCCAGTATATTGTGGACTCCATGAAACTGAAAAAGACGGTGACCGGTGAGTAGCACGGTTACGGCGCGGGAAGTCATTACTTCGCTTATCGACGCAGGTCAGACCGTTGCTACTTGCTGAATCCCTCACCGCCGGGTTGCTGGCGCCACGCTTGCCGACGTTCCCGGCGCTAGCGCCGCGCTTCGCGGTGGTCTGGTCACCTATGCGACGGACCTCAGCACACGCTGGCGCGCGTGCCGCAGGAAGTACTGGTGGCGCATGGCCCGGTGGCGCGGGAAACCGCCATTGCCATGGCCCGTGGGGTGCGGGATGTGTGCGGCGCCGATTGGGGAGTGTCGTTGACTGGGGTGGCTGGTCCGGATCCGCAGGATGGTCACCCGGTGGGGAGGTGTGGGTGGGTGTTGCCGGCCCGGAGGACACTGGGGTGGCTCGAACTGGCCGGAACCGTTCTCGGATCGGCAGACTTATTGGTGGGTGATCGGGCCGCAATCCGGCGCCAGGCGGTGACGGCAGCATTGGCGATTATGGTGCGGGTTAGGGCTGGTCACATAGGTTGAGTTACCCTGACTCAAGAAGGTTGGAGAAAAATTGGAAAAAGCGGGAACAAATTTCCGGTATCATTCGTTGGAGTAAATGATGATGAAATATACCGCAGTTCTAGATAAGCCAGTAACAAAACGTACCCCGAAAACTCCAGAGCCGTTACTGCGGCAAGCTCTTGGTGCAGCGCTGCGCTCATTTCGCGCTGACAAGGGAATTACGCTGAGGGAATTGGCCGAAATTTCCCCGCGTCGCCCGGCTATTTGTCCGAGTTGGAGCGGGTCGCAAAGAAGTGTCTTCCGAATTGCTAGCTAGTGTCTGTCACGCATTGGGGACGAGCGTGTCTGATGTTCTCATCGAAGCTGCTGGTTCCATGGCCATGCAGAATGTGGAAAAGGAACTAGTTCGGGTGTAGTAGCCCCATCTGTGTCGGCTTTTGGCGAAGAGTCGACATATTTACTAACTAAGATGTCGGTCTCTCCACCAAGATGGGCACCGGTTCAAATGAATATCATGAGTAGAAAGGTGCTTTAAGCGATGGCAAAACCCCTTCGTGAAGGCATGGAAATATTTTATGGCCCTCTTCGATAGCAAGATCGACGAGCATGCGGATCCCAAAGTGCAGATCCAGCAGGCCATTGAAGAGGCCCAACGGCAGCATCAGGAATTGTCCCAGCAGGCAGCGGCGGTTATTGGTAACCAACGGCAGTTGGAGATGCAGTTGAACCGCAGGTTAGCGGATATTGAGAAGCTGCAGGCCAATACTCGGCAGGCCATCCAATTGGCGGATAAGGCCCGGCTTCGGGGGACATCCAGAAAGCTACCGAGTATGAAAACGCCGCCGAGGCGTTTGCCGCCCAATTGGTAACTGCGGAGCAGTCGGTGGAGGACACCAAGAAACTGCACGATCAGGCTTTTGCAGCAGGCTTCGGCTGCGAAGAAAGCAGTGGAACGCAACCCATGGCGTTGCAGCAGAAAGTTGCAGAGCGCACCAAGCTTCTTAGTCAGCTGGAGCAGGCCAAGATGCAGGAGAAGGTGGCCGAGTCTATCCAGTCCATGAATTCCATCACCGCTCGGGATACGCCAAATTTGGATCAGGTGCGGGAAAAGATCGAGCGGCGTTATGCCAACGCTTTGGGCTCGGCCGAGCTGGCGGAGAATACGGTGCAGGGCCGCATGGCGGAAATCGAGCAGGCTGGGGTGCAGATGGCTGGGCATTCTCGTCTCAGAGCAGATTCGCGCTCAAATGGCGGGCGAATTGAGCCCGGGCACGTCTGCAAGTCCGCAGCAGTCTATTGAGGCGGCTAAGTCCCCAGGCTTCGGTTGCCGATGATGCAGTTGCCCGGCGGATGCGGGAGCTGCGTGGTGATCTATAGGCTGCTTTAAACTGATCATCACAAAAATGCCCCCAGGGATGCCTGGGGCATTTTTGTCTGTGCCAGTAGAGCAGACTATAGTGCAATAAAAGAACACTGGTCTTTTATTGAGTTTAGGGTATTCGGAGGTATTGACGATCATGGCTGCGTCAAAAACACGTATTTCTTTCTTGGTTATTTTGAGTGCCCTGATGTCGATCACCTCACTATCGACCGACATTTATCTTCCAGCGCTTCCCACCATGGAAGCCGCATTGGGCGGTGACTCAGAGCTCACAATTACCGGTTTCATCGGGTTTTCGCTTGCCCAATTATTATGGGGCCCAATTAGCGATCGGATTGGCCGAAAAATTCCCCTGAGTATCGGCATCATCCTCTTCATCATCGGCAGCATTGGCTGCGCCACATCAACCAGCATGACAATGGTGGTCTTCTGGCGGGTATTCCAAGCACTAGGCGCCTGCGTGGGACCAATGCTGTCACGGGCAATGATCCGAGACAGCTATGGGGTCACCGAAGCCGCCCGAACATTATCCACCCTAGCAATGATTATGGCCGTGGCCCCCATCGCCGGCCCACTGCTCGGTGGTGCACTGTTGACGATAGGGACGTGGAAACTCATTTTTCTGGGTCATGGCCGGTGTGGGCGTAATCTTCTTCGGAACGATATTTTTCTTGCCGGAAAACCCTACCGTCAGCATCGCGCACCCACCAGTTGCTATGGGAAACCTTCGCTAACTACTGGACCTTACTGAAAACCAGAACATTCATGCGCTATGTGCTATGCGTCACCGCATTCTATGTGGCCGCCTACGCATTTATCACCGGCTCACCCAAGGTATACATCACGTATTTCGGTGTGCCAGAACAGTATTATGGTCTGTTCTTTGGCTGCAATATCATTGGGCCCACCCTGGTTAGCGCGCTGAACCGTCGATTAGTCATGAGCTACACCATGGATACCCTGCTTCGGCGCTCTCTCATGGTAGCAGTCATATCGGTAGTGATCCTAACGATATTTTCTATCACCGGCATTGGTGGTCTGTGGGGAATAGTCATTCCCATGTTCGTCATGTTCAGCACTGAATGGGATCATCGCTTCCCGCACCAATGCTGCCGCCCTGAATGCGGTGCCACCTACCATGACTGGGGCAGCGGCTGCGCTCTTGGGGTCGCTGCAATACGGCAGCGGCATTATCTCGTCGCTTTCTGCTGGCGCTGTTTGTCTCGGACACACCATACGCCATGACCAGCATCATCACATTCTTTTGTGGTGCTGTCCGCCCTCTGCATGGTGGGGAGCACCGCTCATCCCTGCCCAACCGGTTCGGCCGGGCGTCGACAAGCATTAATTTATGCGGTACGGGTGAATTGAATCCGCCAAGCGTCAGGGCCTTCACTCAAAATATTCGACCGCGAACTCCTCATCACGTGCCGCAATCTCCCGCAGCAACGGCAATGGATTATGCGGCGCAATAATAATCATGGCCTCGCCCGATATCGCGCGTGCTCAATGCGCCATGAATCGCACCATGTCGGATTTCGTGCGGAATCTGCACCACATCAAGCTCGGGAATACTGGCATTATTGGCTAACGGAAGATCACGAGGCATAAGAGAATCCTTTCGATAAAAAGTTGGGTCATTACCATTTAACCATCACCGGCGCCGCGAGCCCATAGCGCATCAGCAATATGATGCGCGCGGCGAATCGACCTGATGATGACCGGGGTGCCAAATGCGGTAATGGAAAACGTGGCGCCGCGAGCTTTACGTGCATCCAACACCTCATTAATAGTGTTCAACATGAGCGGAATGAGTCGAATGGTGAGCGAAATCGTTAAAACGATCGTATCCACGGGCACACCCAGGCGAGCGGTGGGGCGTAGTGCCCGTTCCAGGGCATCCATCATTTCCTCAATGGTGGTGGTGAGCGTGAGCAACACGGGCAAGCATGACCGAACCAAACAGCACGATCATAATGGCGGCGGCCCGTTCCCACCCCAACTGCCACCATTGGAACGCCCCCAGAAACAGCAGCAGCGGAATTGGTGGCCAGAGCTGTGCCCACATGATGCGCGGCGGAATGCGGGCAATACCGTAGAGAATAACTGCTATGGCGAGAAAAATCAGCGCAGGATACAGCGATTTCACCCATATGCTCGTGCCCAATAATCACAAGGATAAGCGTGCAAAACTTCACCATGGGGGCGTGCGATGAATCATGCTCGCGCCGGGAACATAAGTGCCCAGGGAATACTGCCGGATCATAGGGCACTCCGATTCATGAGCGTGGTGTAAAATCAATGACGTCCGTGGGGGAACCATCGGCGGCAATGCGATGATTATCAATGCATAACACTCGGTCGAATCTGGTGAGGAAATCCAGATCGTGGCTGACCACAATGAGTTGCTGTTCCAGTGTATCGAATACTTTTCGAATCTTTAATCGATTACGCATGTCGAGAAGCGTGGTCGGTTCGTCGGCAATAATCACGTCGGGTTCGATGACTAACACGGCCGCTGAGCGCCAGCAGTTGCTTTTGCCCACCAGAGAGGAGATGCGGCGAGTGCTGGGCGTGATGTTCCCTAGCCCAAATCTTTCTAGCATGGTGCGGGTCCGGTCGGTGCGTTCCGTCTTGCTGAGTTTTAAACGCCGTAGCGAGAACGCGATATCGTCCTCCACGGTGGGCATGACGATCTGGTTTTCCGCGTCGGAGAACACAAACCCGACTTTTCGCCGAACTTGTTTGCCATTTTTGCCACGTCGAGGCCGTCGACGGTGACCGTTCCGGTTGTTGCCGTTCCCTAACCCATTGATGAGGCGGATGAGGGTGGATTTTTCCGCCGCCGTTGGCGCCAATGATGCCGATGCGGTTTTCGGTGAGGGTGAGGTTAATGTCGTTGAGCACTAATCGGTCGTCATAGTGCACGCTGACATTGGTGAATTCGATGGTGGACACCGGTGTGCTCCTCGTGGTGAATAAAAAGCCCAAAGTGTGGCGCTTTGGGGCAAAACTGAGTGGTTACTTATGCTTTTCGACGTTGCCCCGGGGTTGGGGATGTCATTTCCGGAGATACTACTTTAAGAATGCTTTCCTGCGGATGTCGGGAGGGACAGGTGCACACCGGAGGCGATAGGCAACAGCGCAGGCGGCCTTAATGAGATCGGGGATGAGGAAGGGAACATTGACGGCGAGCGCTTGGCCAAAGGACATGTCGGCCCGAAACATCATGCCGACCGAACCGCAGAGGTATTGGCAGGCCAGGGCGGCGATAGCGCCAAGGGCAAGATATATGGTGAGTGCCTTGCGTGGTTTCCCCGAGGGGCGAGGTAGGCGATACTGCCAGCAACCGTGGCGGATACAAGGTAGCCGACAAGATAGCAATGGTGCAGGGCCGCCTGGGGCCGCGAGCGTGGTTTGCCGCCGGCGAGCACGGGCAGGCCGATGAGGCTGAAGGCCGAGGAATAGGAGTGCGGTGAGGAAACCGCGGGTGCGACTCAATATGAGGCCGGCAAGAATGACGGCGGCGTTTTTGCAGCTACAATAGGCACGCCGGCGGCGCCGACGGGGATGGCGACGAATGCTAGCGCAATGATTAAGGCGGCGAAGACCGCAGTGTGAAGCCACATCTAAGGTGGGTTACCTGCGGGGTAGGTGCGGATTCCTGCCGATGCGGGCTATCGGCAGTGGTTGTGGATTGGTTATCCTGTGATGCAGTCATAGCTCACACCTACAGTTAAACACTGTTCAAACCATGATGAAGACCTCAAAAATACCCACAAAAAGGGGTAATTTTTCGGGAGTGTGGTACGACTATTTCAGATTTACTTGTTTGGTTGAGGGGCGGTGAGCGGCTGGGGGTACCAACATGGGTGTCCCGTTATGGGGATACTCATGCGGATCACCTCTATGGTGACCCCAGAATGACGGTACCTATAGGGGTGTGCTCTTTCAGACACCTTGGTGAGGGCATCGATATTTGGGTGCCTGAAACGGGGGATTGGTGATTATTGCCTGCCGATTTTTGGCCTTGATGCTTCTGATTATGTGAGCCCATCACGATACCTCTAACGTCGATACAATAACGGCATGCGGCTACGGAATTTCATAAACTCATAACCGACGAATTTGGTGATACGCGTGGGGCGTGGATTGTTCACTCGCACATGATTGTCGCGCTGGGTGGAACTGCCGAAGAACTCATAGATGCTGGCACCGATCCCCGCGACATATGGTGGGCATTGTGCGAAGATTTTCCGAATCCACCGGAACGGCAATTAGGAAAAGACGAATAGGTGCAGCGGTGATCGAATGTCGGTGCATGGTCAAGAAAACCACAAACAATCAACACTTCGAACAATCATGCGCCTGCATTATGATGCGTGTCCGGCGCGTGCTTTAGGGTAATACTCGCCATCACAAACCGGCACCACAGTAAAATGCTGGTGGTTTCCGGAATGTGGGGAGAAATGTCACAATCGAGGCCGAAACTGTTCTTCGATCAGTCCAACCATATGGCCCTTCATGTAGGTTACTGCTTAGGTCTCACTCACTTGTTGCAGTGGCCCGCATGACCGGCCCCATCGACCCGCCCTAGGCATGCCCTAGGTCTATTCTAGAAGGAATCATGGCTACTAAAAAGGCACCGAAAACAACCAAAGCTGCCGTCAACGATCGGCAAAAAGCACTCGACACTGCCCTGGAACAAATCGAAAAAGATTTCGGTAAGGGGCGGTCATGCGGCTGGGGATGACAACCGGCCGCCCATCAGCGCCATTTCCTCCGGTAACACCGCTATCGATGTGGCGTTAGGCATCGGCGGGTTCCCCGAGGCCGCATCGTGGAAATCTATGGTCCGGGAATCATCCGGTAAAACCACCGTGGCGCTCCACGCCATTGCCAGCGCCCAACGTGAAGGGGCATAGCTGCCTTTATTGACGCCGAACATGCCCTGGATCCGGATACGCCCGGAAGCTAGGGGTCGACACCGATGCGCTGCTGGTCTCCCAACCTGACCATGGTGAGCAGGCCCTAGAGATCGCCGACATGCTGATCCGCTCCGGCGCCATCGACCTCATCGTCGTTGACTCCGTGGCCGCCCTCACCCCGAAGGCCGAAATAGAAGGCGACATGGGGATAGCCGTGGGCTTGCGGCTCGCCTCATGAGCCAGGCGCTTCGAAAATGACCGGTGCCCTGCACAACTCCGGCACCACCGCCATTTTCATCAACCAATTGCGCGAGAAAATCGGCGTCATGTTTGGTTCCCCCGAAACCACGACCGGTGGTAAGGCCCTGAAATTCTATGCCACGGTGCGGTGCGATGTGCGGCGCACCCAAACCCTGAAGGATGGCCAGGATGCCATTGGTAACCGCACCAAACTCAAGGTCGTGAAAAACAAGGTATCGCCGCCGTTCAAGATCGCCGAATTTGACATCGTGTACGGTGAGGGCATTTCCGAATCCACCCTCATCGATATGGGCGTCGACAATGGCATCATTAAAAAGTCCGGCCCTGGTTTCACCCACGAGGGCGACCAATTAGGCCAAGGCAAGGAGAAGGTTCGCATGCTGTTGAAGAACACTCCCGAACTGGCCGACGAAATCGAAGAGAAATCCTCAAAAAGCTGAAGGTCGGCAAATACGCCAACCCTGCCGGACGAGGAAACCACCAAAGCGATTCCGTAGATTCCGTGCCGGATGTCGACTTCGACGACAATGCTGATGAGCAGCAAGCCGAATAATGCGAAAGAGCGCAAGCTTTGAGCGAGCTTCGGGCCGCACTCAGCCACTACGAGCGCCACGGCAGTGATCTCTTCGACCACCAGGCCGAGGACGCCAAACGGCAAGTGCGGCACTGTGCCCCTCTGCTGCGCTCGATCATGCGGGCCAGGTCCTGCCACGAGCTTCAGGAACGCCTTGTCGCGCTCGACTTCGACACCCGGGTTATTGCGGACGCTGTGACGAGTTGGAACAGTCCCGGCTCGTGAACGACCACGATTTTGCCATGGAGTGGGTGAGACAACGCCACGAACTCCGCGGCAAACTCCGCAGCGTACTCGACCAGGAACTCCAGCGTAAAAGGTATTGGCCGGAGCATCCGTGCCGCAGCCCTGGAACAAGTCGATGATGACGCCGAGTATGACTGTGCACGGGAGCTTGCCGCCAAAAAGCCCGGCAGATCACAGCTACCCCGCCGACTATGCGGAGCAGGAGAAAGTACCTGCGGCGGATCGTCGGCGTGTTGGCCCGTCGGGTTTCGCGTCGGGAATGAGCTTCGCCATCGCCAAGGAAGCGTTAGAGCAGCGCATCGCCGAATTATCCTGACGAAACCGCCGCGCCCAGCGCCTTGACGGCGTGGTAAAGCGTGGCGAAGTGGGGTCTGACTTGCTCTCCGGTCGGCCCCGATTAGGAATTGCAACCCGTGTCAGCACCGATCATGAAAAACGTCAATCTTGCCGATTACATCACACCCCCACAGCTACCACCCGGATTCTGTGGCGAGGCCGCACCTATGAGGTGCGTACCTTTGGCTGTCAAATGAACGTGCATGACTCGGAACGACTCTGGGCTGCTGGAGGATGCCGGTTACCAGCCCGTGGTTGCGGGCGACACCCGCGATCATCTGTGTGTTTTAATACATGTGCGGTGCGGGAAAACGCCGACATGCGACTCTCGGCGCCTAGGGTCGCTCCGCAGCGTCGGCGAACGGCATCCCGGCATGCAGATCGCCGTCGGCGGGTGCCTGGCGCAAAGACAAGGATGCCGTGGTGAAGAAGGCACCCTGGGTCGATGTGGTGTTCGGCACCCACAACATTGATCACTCGGCGCGCTGCTCGGCGCGCATCCCATAACCACCAGGCCGAGGTGGAGATCGTCGACGCCCTGGGCAATTCCCGTCGGTGCTGCCCGCCAAACGGGAATCCGCCTACGCCGGCTGGGTGTCGGTGTCCGTGGGCTGCACAACACCTGCACCTTCAGCATCGTCATCTCCTTGCGGGGCAAAGAAATTGATCGCCGCCCCTGGTGATATCCTCGCCGAGGTGCAGGCCCTTGTCGATCAAGGTGTGGTAGAAGTCACTCTATTAGGGGCAGAACGTAACCGCTTATGGTGTGAACTTTTGCGGACCCCCGACCTGCCGCGGGACCGCTCGGCTTTCTCCCGGCTGTGCGTGCCTGCGGTCGGAGTTAGCGGCCTGGAGCGGGTGCGGTTCACGTCCCTCACCCGGCGGAATTCACCTCCCGACGTGATCGACGCCATGGCGGAAACCCCCACCGTGCCCCCAATTGCACATGCCACTGCAATCCGGTTCGGACAAGGTGCTCAAGGAAATGCGCAGGTCATACCGGACCAAGAAATTCCTGGCCATCCTTGACGAAGTGCGGCAGAAAATCCCGCACGCAGCCATCACTACGGACTATCATGTGGGCTTCCCGGCGAGACCGAGGAAGACTTTCGGGCCACCCTCGACGTGGTGGAGGAGGCCCGCTTGCTAGCGCCTTCACCTTCAATATTCGCCGCGTCGCGCGGCACGCCCGCCGAATACGAGCAGCGGGTCCCTGGGCGAAGTGGTGCAGGAACGCTACAGAGCGGCTCATCGCCCTGCAGGAGCGTGTGTGCCTGGAAGAAAACCAGAAACTAGTGAACACAGAGGTAGAACTTCTCGTCCAGGCCGATGGTGGGAAGAAGAACGCCAAGACGCATCGCATGACCGTGGCCGGGCCCGCGACGGCAGGTTGGTGCACTTTCATCCGGTCGGCAGCATCGACCAGAGCATTCGCCCCGGCGACATCATCACCACAACAGTGACAGAGGCGAAGCCGCCCTCATCGCCGATGCCGGGGTGCTCACTGCATCGCCGCACGTCGCCGGCGACTGACGAGGCGAGGGGCCGGCAAGGTTCCCACCACCCGCGCCCATTGGGGTGGGGTTGGGCATGCCGAAGATTGGTGCGCCCGCTCCGGCGGTCAGCGCGTCGACAAGCAACTGCGATTCCACCGGTTGCGGTTGCTAGGATCAGCATTATCCCCACTCACCGCGTTCTCGAGGATATGCCCCATGTCGGAACCCAAACCTGATCTCGCAACCCTAGAAAAACATGGGCCGCCGGCACCATTTCGCTGAAATCCGGCCGTGGCTATCTCATTGTGGCCTGGGCGCTCTTCACCATAGGCCTACTGCTGCCGCACGCCGGGTCGCTCAGCGGCTGGCAGGTGCTCATGTGGCACAAAACCATCGACGGCATACACATCGGCATTGTCGAATCTGTGTTCGTGTGGTTGGGTACCCTGGGTCTCGTGATCAGTGGGGGACTACTGCTCATCACCAAACGCACAATCTTCGCCAATATTACCTACCTGCTCACCGGCATGGCGCTTCTCGCATCGCTGTTCGGTATGCTGGATGCGGCTGCAAGACAAAGAAAACCACCGGCGGCCCCGGCCTCAGCCGGGTTCTTACTGCAGGTCCTAGCAGTCATCATCACCACCTATGCGCTGTCCGTCATGATTCTGCACCGCAGCGACGAACAGAAAGCAATCGCGCAGCAGCGGGCGGAAAGCGAAGACCCGGACGAGGTTGGGTATGCGCAGCGCGCCGCGCTTGTGAGCCAACAGCAGAACACGCCCGAAACCAGTCGCCTTGCTTTGTCGACGACCGGCGCAAGCGTGCCGCCGAACGCCACCACACCAGAAACCAAAAACTAGAAAACCTGTTTCGGAAACACTGTGTGGCGGGAGGTTTCCTGAAATCCACCGAATAATTAGCCTACCAACATGGGCTCATTGTCCTCGGCCACAGCCGTAGATCGACCGCACCTCGGGCCACCGCTCCTGTACTTCCTTGCGCAGTCGATGCTTGAGTGCAGAAGACAGGTTCAGTCCCCGATGCCGGCGGGTCACCACCGTTATCTGCTGCTCGGCGCAATCCGACCCCGCATCCGCCGTATCCTCGGACAGGCCCACAACCACACCGAAATACACCAGCACCACCATCAGCGATTGTTCGCCATCGCGCAGCTGGTGATCCACCACTTCCTCGTCCACGGCACCGCATCCCGAGTCAACCCACCAGCCGGCATGTCCGCTTCGGCCTCTGTGTAAAGCTGAGTAGCGGCTCTCTGTGTTGCTCTGGCGACCGATGGTCCTCATACACCACAAAATCATATCCGGGTGGCAACACCGGCCCTTTCCCACTGCGACTCCGATGATGTGGGAATCACCCCCACAACTCCACCATCCCCAGATATGCCACAGTCCAATAGCTCCCCACTCGAAATCCCCTCGCCACCCGACAGCGGTACCCTGCCATATTCGAATAAGGGTTCGCCCCAGGCCGCGTGAACTCCCTCAATCCCCCGCAATGAGTTCCCGCCACGCCGTCAGCTCCGACCCGGTGGCCGGTCCGCCCGGAGGTCTCTGGGAGAAAATCAACTCCCAACACCAAGTCCGGCGTCACCCTTGGAGCTGCCCGGCGTCATAGTCGCATCCACATACCCCCAACACCTCAGCGTCATCCGGCAGGCCCGGGTGAGCCGAGCCCGCATCAGCGGCAATCAGCGGATACCCCAGCGGTGAGCGTCAGCGGAAGATCCGGCTCACCCGAGCCGCAACCAACACCACCGACTCCCGCACTGGGGTGGGCCGCAGTGACTCGCACACCACCTGCGCCGACGCCGAATCAGCCACGTCGCCGACCACATCCTGATGCGCAACATTGGTGGCAAAACACAAAATTCACCAACGCATCACTATAGTCCGCAGGCGTCACGTCGGTTCAGGGCGCAAATTGAAAAAAGACAGTCATGGCTAACCATAACTGTCTCACCTACCGGCAGCCTACCGCGACTCCCCTACCGCATGAATAGCGGCATCCGCCCCACCCTGCCACTGGGCGGCCTGCTCCCCGGAACCCTGGGCATCCTTCGTCTTACCCTTCGCCTCCGCAGCCTCCGCCGCGGCCGTGAACTCTTTCACCTTCGCCGTAAACTGTGCCGCGGGCCTGTGCCTCTGGATCCGTACGCCGCCACTGGTCCTCCACCGCCCGGCTCACCAACGACTCCAGCTGAAGATCTTGTCTTCAAACTCCCCGCACCCGGCCCCGCGGCACCAAAACCCGATCTCTTCCCACTTCTCCTGCAACTCGCGCAGCTTCGCCCGTGCCACATCCGCCGAGCTTGCCGACTCAATCGCCGGACCATACTCGGCCAGCAGTGCCTCCTTCGCCGCCGCATTCGCGGCAAACTCCTGATCCCGCTTCTCATGCTCCGCATTTCGCGCATCAAAGAAATGGTCCTGTGCTGCCTAGAACGCATTCCACAGCTTATCATCCATGTCCCGCGGCGCCCGGCCAGCCTGACGCCACCGATCCATCAACTCACGAAACGCCCGGGCGGTCTCATTCCAATCAGTCGAATCCTTGATAGCCTCAGCCTGCGCCACCAATCCCTCCTTGACGCGTGCGTCGAAGCCGACCCCGATCCAACTCCGCAAAATGTGCCCCCGACGTCGGTTAAACGAATCCCGCGCTCGCGAATACCGCTTCCACAGCGCATCATCGGTTTTACGATCCACCCCCAGAATCGTCCGCCACCATCCAAAAATAGGCCCGAATTCGGTCGCTCTGCCTGCTTCCACTCCCGTGGAATTCCTCCTGCACATCTCGGCCTCCGCGGCCAACTCCTCCTTGCGGGCAATCGCCGCCTGCCGACGAGCCTGCTTCTCCTCCTTCGGGCCCGCTCACCGGCACAAATCGCCTCATCCATGAACTCGTCAGCCGTGTCACGCAGCGACCCACATCCCCAATCACCGCGGCTTCATCCAACGAATCCCGCAACTGTTCGGCCTTGCCCGCAAATGCTGACTCCGTGGGATGACTCTGCAACCGGGTCTCTAAATTGATAACCTCCAACTACCAGGTCATCAAACCGGGCCCCATAATGCCAACCCTCCGCCGGCGTACCCGCCTGCCAGGAACCAATCAGACGCTCCCCATCGGTCGTCTTCACTACGCATTCTCGACTCGTCAACCCGCCCCCACTGTGCCGGATCAGACGCCGTCGGAATGGTAACAGCTGGGCGGGCCGCAGGCTGTGCCGTAGGAGTGGGGCCGTGAGTGCGAAACTCCGCCGGCAACAACACCGGGACTGGCTTAGGGGGTGGGGAGTAGTCATGGCAAAATTTCTTGAGTAATTGTGCCGCGCGACACGACTGCCGTCGAAAATGACAAGAGAGTAGTCTTCCCAACAAACCTCAATGAAGCATCCGGGATCTAGGAGCACAAGCCGAGAAGCCACGCCCATGCCAGCTAGCACAAAAACACCTCACCAAACATCCTTGAGACGCGAGCAATGTCATTTTGAACCACACCACACCAGCAGTAAATCCGCACATGACCTGACGAGAATCTCATGACACCGCCAACAACTACAATGCCTTATCTCCCATCCGCAGTTGCCATTGTTGGGCCCACCGCCTCGAAAATCTGGCCTCGACATCAGCCTCGCCCACGCCTGCAACGGCGAAATTGTCAACGCTGACTCCATGCAGCTCTACCGAGGCATGGACATCGGCACCGCCAAACTCACCATCCCCGAGGCGTGCCGGCATTCCCCACCACTTGCTCGACATCTGGGACGTCACGGAAACCGCCTCCGTCGCCCACTGCAAAACCTCGCCATCGCCACCGCCACAGACATCGATGGCCCGCGGGAAACTCCCCATCCTCGTCGGCGGCTCCATGCTCTACGTGCAATCCCTCATCGACAACTGGCAATTTCCCCCACCGACCCACAGAGTACGAAAAGAACTGGGAGAAAAACTTGCCGACATAGGCATCTGCAGCCCTCCACGACCACCTGAAAACCCTCGATCCTGAGGCGCGCTGCCATTATCGAAGCCAATGATCCTCGCCGCACCGTCCGGGCACTCGAAGTCATCGAACTCACCGGCCGGCCCTTCACCGCATCCCAACCTCGAAAACCGCCTGCCCCGATGGGACACCATCATCATTGGTTGCGCACCACCAGCGACTGGCTGAACCCCCGCATCACCCAGCGAACCGAACAAATGTTTGCCCAGGGGATTCATTGATGAAGTGGCCGACCTTGTCGCCAATCGCGGCCATCATAGCCGACTCTACCGCCGGCCGAGCCATCGGCTACGCCCAAATCCTCGCCGCCCCGTGCCGGCCAATTGGCCTGGGACGATGTGCTGGAACGAACCATTAAGTACCCGACGATACGTCCGCCGGCAGCGCAGCTGGTTCAGCCAGGACCCTCGCATCCACTGGATTGACGCCACTGACGCAAAACCCACCATACGAACAAATGCGCAACATTCTTATAGCCGAGGGTATCTTGTGGGTAACACCAGGTGAAACCGCATGACAGGAACATCATCCGTGGGTACCAGCCGTTAGTAATATTCGATTAACAAGAGATAAATGTTCAAAAATCAGAAAGAGTCATGCCGATGACTGTACCGCACACACCAACTCCCACCCAACCACATCGCCTTCCGCAAAGGCCACGGCACTCAAAACGACTTCATCATCCTGCCCGATCCCGAAGCCCAACTCTCCTCCCCACGACTCATCCGCCACCCTGTGCGATAGGCAACGCGGCATCGGCGCCGATGGAATCCTCCGGGTCGCCACCACCGCGCGCCCTCCGCCGCGCCGGGCTTCTGACCAATAACCCCACCAGCCTCAGGCCATCAGTGATGATGACTGGTTTATGGACTACTACAACGCCGACGGTAGCGTCGTGAAATGTGCGGCAATGGCACCCGCGTCTTCGCCCACTATGTTCGATCCCGAGGGCTGGTCACCACCGACCAATTCACTATCGGTACCCGCGCCGGGGCGAAACCGGTAACCGTACATTCATTCGATGACGATAACGCCGTGGTGTCGGTTGCCATGGGGCCGGCCACATCATTAGGGAGTCCACTTGCTTCGTCGGGCGGCACGCATGTATGCCGGCATGGGGAGTGGACATGCGCAATCCGCATTTAGCCTGCGTAGTTCCAGGACTACCGCGGAAGCCCTGGCTGACCTCACCCTGGATCGACCCGAGTTTGATGCCGGAATTCTTCTGAGGGTCAATGTGGAGGTACTGACCGAACTCGTGCACAGCCCAGGGCTATCCGCACACATGCGGGTTTATGAGCGTGGGGTAGGGGAGACCCGTTCCTGCGGCACCGGCACCACGTGGCCGCAGCTCGGGCGGCCCCTGGCCTACGCGGGCTTCGAAATCAATGGCACCGTCATGGTGCAGATTCCCGGCGGGCAGGTGGAAGTCACCATTGATGGCGACACCTCTACTCATGCGGCCCATCCGCCCTGGTGGCCACCGAGGGAGCTGCATTGCGCGGCGCTGAACTAAGGGTGTTGCTGGTGGCTGAGGATTGCAGCAGCTCTTTCAGGGCGTCGATAGCGGCGTCTTTACGGGTGCGGCGCCGATCGTGCACCGCCACAGGCGGCGAACACCCCAAGCCAGCAACACCAGCAGCGAGAACGCGGAAATCGTGGCGTAGCGCAGAACGGGACCCGGTATTATCGTCGGCCAATGATGTTGGGGCAATGTCGAAACCCGACGCGTAATCGCCAGCGAAGCAGGGTTGCCGAAATTATCTGACGCTGACCAAAGTGGTCGTTTCATCCCTTGTCGAACACCCGGGGATGGGTGTTCTTGCTTGCGCCACTTCCTTCCATTCTGGAAGAAATACACGCAACTGGCAGCCGTCCGTGGTGATGACAATGGTGACCGGACCCTTCTTCTCGAGATCAAGATCCTGCTTATTCTGCGCGATAACCGGCCCTAGTGTCCGAGGCAGCGCGGCATCGTACGCACCCGAGCACGCTCGTTCATGAGAGCGTTTTCGCCCTCATCGAAACTGGGATGCGGGCGCAATACACGCCTTCCGCGCCGAGTGGTGAGGGTTTCTGAGGCTTTTCGCTCCGTGCCCAACCTTCGTCGAGCGTCGAGGAATAATTAATGGACGGGCCGGAATGGCGGTCAAAAATGTTATTGGCGCTGAGTCCAACGCCCACATTCCAGAGTACGCCAAGTTGATGTCGAAATCCGTGGCCCCATCAGACATGGCGGTCATGTCACCTGCACCTTAGAGGTGTCCATGCTGCTAATGTCCGGCGCCTGACGGCTTTTCGGCGTGCGCAAACATGGAGACGCATCTCAGTCACATTGGAGTATCAGCGGAGGTATCGCCATTAAATGCCTGGGCTCTGTTGAACATGCGCCATGGAGGTCACACTATTGTAGTGTCCATGCGCAATATCAGCTATCAAGCGGGTTGCCCCATCGAACATATGTAAGCGGTTGAACGCACGCTGTGAGGTCCCGGAGCGCCCGCGTATGGCGTGAGCACTGCACATTGGTTGCCCGTTGGAACCTGCCACTCCATGCTGCGCCACTTGCGGTCGTGCCCCAGGAATCCACCGCTGTGACTGCATCCGGTGGTTTGGCCGGCCCGCAAGAAAACAGCTGCGCCGGGGGATTTGCGCCCTGGATGCGCCTATGGTGTATTCGCGCCGGGATTGTCGTGATTACGCTGCACTATCGTTTGGCTTATCTACCTTGAAGGAATTGCTCGGGTTAGCGATGTCACGTGACTTTTGAAATGCGGTTCGGCATCCCCTACCCTGGCGCCGACATCGAAAAGCTTTTCGACGGGTCCCCAGTCAGGCGAAGTGTCAGCGTAAACACAAATGCATCAGGATTGCTGCTAATGAAATTCTCTCGCAGGAGTGCTTTTGCCGACTCTGCAGCCGTCGCAGCGTGGCGGATTCACTACCGTTTGATGAGGTGCTTCGGTGATGACGTCGATGTGGAACTACGCGGCCGAAGAAGACGTTGATGGTTCCGTCGACGAGTGTGGAGTTCGGAAGTGGGATGCTGCGCGAGCACGGTGGCACTCCAGGTACTGTGGTGGAGTTTTGTTGATGCGAATCACCGTTAGGTGTTGCGGCCTGGCCTGCCCGAGTGTTGGGATCTGGCACGGCTGGCGCGGCACCTGGGGTGCGGCGAGCCCGGTTCATTATTCCAGCGGAATGCTGCAGGGCTACGATGAGGGACCGGCGCTCCTGCTCTCACTGCACGGGTACCACGGCTGCGAGGGTACACCTCCACCCCAAGTTCGATTTGGGCTGCGGCAGAGCGGCTGTGGCAAACAAAGGTGCTACGATTGCCAGTTAGCTGCGGTGCTGAGGAGCACGCTGCCCAACGATGCACCGATGCGCGGGTGCGCTTGCTCAGTCGTCTTCTCTGTCTAGCCGAATATAAAAAGTTGTGTCCAAAACTCACAAATTAGAGTTTTGCTGCACCTTTACTGCACCTTTGCTGGTGATATTTGGTGCATAATGTACACGCGCATGATGAGGTCCACAAAGGAATTTCATCTTGAGAGTACCAAAAGATATTTAAATTTGATAAGCAGCGCTAACACCCTTTCCTTAAGCCCAAACTTAGGTCTGCTGCCATAATTCTGGGTGATTTATCTACTGCAAAGATGAAGATGCTCCACGTTGTTCGAGTGGTATTCTCAGCTTGCCCTTAGTAGAGGGGCCATATCAGGGTGGCATCTGTGTTCAAGCCGCCATGCGCTTTGCAGTACTGCACTGGTGGTGCATAAACTTTTCGGTTGCTGTCTGAGAAAACTTTAGGCCAGAGATCGTCCCAATCTCGCTTCAGTAGCACTATTCTAGATGGCGTTTGCTCTTTTGATTTTTTATTTGAATAGACTGAACACAGCATTATTTATTTCTAGCCCATATTCTATGTTGTGACACCTGGAGGTATCTCATGAGAATCCTATTGACGGCTTTCAGTCCTTTTAATGGCGCAACGGAAAACACTAGTTTGGCCGTTGTCACGAATCTCGCGGAACTCTTGCCCAACTCGCAAAACCCAAGTATTGGGATTGCCGGTGGCCTTCGCCAACTCCATAAGGTTGCCATTTCTACTGCTAAACAATTTCGCCCCGACATTATCCTCAGCTTCGGTGAAGACGCCACCCGTAACAGCATCAATGTGGAAACGCAGGCCTATAACCAACAGCAAGCCACCATTCCCGACAATGATGGTTTCCAAACCCAAAGGCAGGCCATCATTCCTGGGGTATTCCCGCCATTGCCACGAACTTTCCTATTTGGCCCAAGGCGGTGGTGGCTAGTTTGCAGCAAACCCCTGGCCCATGGGAATTAGCGCCAACCCTGGTGGTTTTGTCTGTAACCATTTTGGCCTATCATCTTTACAGCTCACCGTTCCCCACCTTATTCATGCACGTGCCAGCCCTGCACTCTGGCACGTGGTGCAGCCACGGCAGCCGCCGATGAGGGATGTAGCCCGGTGAAGTGAGGGGCAGCCAGACCGACACCTCACGCCTCCTACGGTTTCTGATCCGGCCGATGCGGTACAGAAGATGGCCGAGACGGTGTGGATGTTCGTCGACAAGCTTAGCTAGCCTGGTAGTTCTTCCCCAGACGCTGGGCAGATTGTCGCGCCTGCTGACCAAAGCCTCCTTGAGCTCTAGCGCCCGCACATCGGTGAGTTTGAGCAGCGACTCCAACTGCTGGATGCTGAGGGTTTCGACTGAGCCGATCGTTGAGCCTGAGGCACAAACCGTCGGGAAGTGCTCGCCAGAAAAAGTAAACGAAGAAATATCGGGATCGGTACTAGTTCTCATCGGCCAATGCTGGCCGGTGTGGTCAGTGCGATCCGCAGCAGATTCCGTATCGTTTTTGTATAAAAAATCCTCGTACTTCCGTCGGGTATCTCAATATCCTCCCGAGAAAGCACAATAGATGCCTTCAGCGCAGCCGTTTCCTGCGAATATGGATGATAACGCGACAATAAAAACGACGCGACCAAAATGAGGCAGTAGTGCTGCCCCCTCAATTGCAGCAACGCAACCAATAACAAAGCAGGCACCAGCGATCACAACCCACGGCCAGGCGATGCCCGAGGTCGTAATCGTCAGTGCCTCTATCTCTTGCACTTGTAGCTCACCCCGTAACGCAAACCTTACGCTCAACTTCGCTACTGAGCCTTAGTGACCACCACAACCGCAGCTGCCGGATCCGCAACCACCAGAACCGCACCCCTGTGGTGCCAAGAGCGAACCAACCATGACTGCCCGCCCGGCAATCACACTGTTTTTCTTAGGTAATTCAGTAATATTTGAGGAGTCAGGAAGGCATACATCGCTCGCGGGCGAACGATCCGTCAACCGTGGCGTGAATGAATCGCTGCCCCGTGAGCGCGCATTGGTGCGGTGATCCGCATCGAGCACCCGTGCGCTAAAGCGACGCACCGGCATCCGGGTGAGCTGCGCCATTACCATCAGCAACCACCGAAATCCCATCAGAATCCAAAAATCCGGGTTGGTTGCCCGGTCTCCGGCAACATAGTCGTCAACGGTGGGTGGTATCGCAAATCTTCCCGCCGAAGCGAGGCGGTAATAGCGACCTGTTGCCACCGCTGTTCTGGTTCGTCCACCAAGAGTGGACGCCTTGCGCCAGGTGCATGTTAACGAAGTAACAGCCTGGCCGTGTATAGTCAATGATGTCGCATAATGCTCAGAACATCGTTCAACATGGTCACGTGTGCAAAACTCGCGGCAGCCAGATCGAACCCGGCATATGTGGCAAACGGTTCCACTGCTAGAATATTGATCTGTGCAGCAGAAGAATCCGCATACTGAATTAATTGGCCGCCCCTAACTTCACCAGTGACGCTAAGCTTATTAGTGCTAATGGCAGCTTCGACGGCATCCTGCCATTTGTCGAATTTCATGCCTAAAGCCACAAGATCATTGCTCATAGCACAACATTGTACGTGCTGAAGTCTAAGAAATAGTCATCGTATTGATGGTTGAGATGCTATTGTTACACCTGTTGTGATTTCCGCCATTTTTCTGCCAAGTATCCCGGAATCCACCCCCACAAAGAGGTCAATAATTAGCTACTCATAGAATTCCGAGAACAATTTTAGGCCTATCGGGGGCTGTAGCACTTCATGTGCTTGCTGGTAAACCATAAAATTCTACAAAAAGACGCAATAAAAGACTGAAAGTATGCCAAAAAACACTTCCCATCAACCCTATGCAGACAACCCACACCAATACACGAAAAAGAACTCATCAGGAAGCCTTCAAAGACCACATCCTCACCACGGTATCGACCGATGCCACCACACCACCTACCAACATTGCAATGGTAACCACCGATGACGTAGTTGAGATCATGGGGTTTCCGTAGCCGCAGCCGGCGCAGTTTCCGGTGTGCCTGCTGATACAGCCGCAACTGGCGTGCTTACAGCAAGCGTGCCCACGACCGGTGAGCTTGACCTCGAAGAACGGTCTTCTTTCCGCCGCATCTCCGGCGGCTCCGACATCTACGCCACCGACCAAGACGACGGATACGACGTCGAATACAACTCCGCCTCGAACGGGTCATTTTGGTGGGCGTGTGGACCGAAGCACCACCGCCGAAATCAAAGCCACCATGCGTGAACTTGCGGCCCTCGCCCAAACTGCCGGATCCGAAGTCGTTGATATGCTCACCAAGAAACGCGACCGGCCCGGCGGCACCTATAGTGGGTCCGGTAAAGTCCAGAACTCAAGGACATCGTTCAGGCCACCAATATTGATACCGTGATCTGTGATGGTGAGCTGTCCCTGGCCGGATTGCCCTGGAAAAGGCCCTTGACGTCAAGGTCATTGACCGCACCATGCTCATCCTCGACATTTTGCCCAACACGCCAAAAAGCAAGGAAGCGAGCCCAGGTATCGCTTGCCCAAATGGAATACCTGATGCCGGGTTCGTGGCTGGGGTGGTGCGCTATCCCGCCAGGCTGGTGTCGCGCTGGGGGTTCGAACGGCGGCGTGATGGGGTTGCGGGGCCGCGAAACCAAAAATTGAGGCGGATCGGCGCCGGCTGCGCTCCGACGATGGCTAGCTGCCGGAAAGAGATTGCCCGGCATGCGAGACCGCGCGGAGATCAAGCGTTCCCGCCGGCGGGCGTCGACCATTCCGCAGATCGCCATTGCCGGCTACACGAATGCCGGAAAATCCTCCTCATTAACGCCATCACCGGTGCCCGGCGTGCTGGTGAGAGACGCGCTATTCGCCACCCTGGACCCCACCGCAGCGCGCCGGAGTGGCGGATGGCCGAACGGTGGTGTTTACCGACTACGGTGGGGGTTTTGTGCGTCACCCTGCCCACCCAGTTGGTGGAGGCGTTTCGGTCCACGCTGGAGGAGGTGGTTGGTGCGGACCTGGTGTTGCACGTGGTGGATGGTTCCGACCCATTCCCCTGAGCAGATTGCCGCGGTGAATAAGGTCATCGGTGAGATCGTGCGGGAATACGGGGAGACCGCGCCCCCGGAGATCGCTGTGGTGAATAAGATTGATGCGGCCGACCCACTGGTGTTGGCGGAGCTGCGGCATGCTGTGGATGATGTGGTGTTTGTGTCGGCGCATACTGGCGAGGGGTTAGCGAGTTAGAGGCGCGGATTGAGTTGTTTTTAAACAGCTTGGATTCGCATGTTGAGCTGCTGGTTCCCTTTACCCGGGGGATGTGGTATCGCGGGTGCATCAGTATGGGACTGTGTTGCGTGAGAGCAAGTAGGCTCGGAACCCGGATTGATGTGCGCCTGGCCGCGGAGCTGGCGGCGGAGCTTGCCGAGTTTCCGGGTGTCGGCCGATACCGCCAGCCAAGCCCGGCTAGTACGCATGTTTGGTTGGGTTAGTTGTGGGCCAGTGTAATAAGGGTTCGTGAGCACATCTTCTTTTGGTTTTGTTCGGTGGTCGATCCATGGCGATGGCAAGACCATTCAACCTGGTGCGGTGGTGGCCGATGAGCGGCTGCGTCGGGGTCGCACTATTGGCATTGGTATGCAGCATGTGATTGCCATGTTTGGGGCGACGCTGCTGGTTCCCACTCGGGCGGGGTTCCCGGTGAATACGACATTATTATTCTCCGGGTGGGGACGATGGTGTTTTGGTGATAACCCGAAACCAGCTGCCGTCGTATTTGGGGTCGTCGTTTTGCGTTTATTGCCCCGTTGTTGGCGTCGAAAAGCCTAGGGTTTGGGGCGCAGCTGGGTGGGTGGTGGCTGCGGGCCTGGCGCTCATGGCGTTGGTGGTGAAACGCCTGGGAAGGGATTATTGATACGGTGATGCCTGCGCGGTAACGGGGGCGATAGTGCGCTGATTGGGTTTAATTTGTCGGCGTCGGCCACGAAGAACTTTGCGACGCAACCCATGGTGGCAACCGTAACATTGGGGGCGATCATGGTGTTCACCGTGGCCGGCCGGGGCATGGTGGCCTGTTAGGGGATTTGTTGGGGTCATCACCGGGTGGGTTTGCCGCGGTCACCGGGAATCTTTCCGAGGGGGCGTCGGCGGCAATCGCGGGCGCCCCTGGGTGGGGTTGCGCAGTTTCACACGCCGGAGTTTCATTTGTCGGCGGTGATGGTGTCGCTGCCGGTGAGTGCTTTGATTTGGTGCGGAAAATGTGGGGCATGTGAAGGCGGTGTCGGAGATGACGGGCGGAATTTGGATGCCCAGGCTGGAAAATGCGCTCATCGCCGATGGTTTAGGGACCGTGCTGGCTGGTGGTTTCGGGGTTCGGGGACGACAACCTATGCGGAGAACATTGGGGTGATGGCGGCAACCGGGTGTATTCCACCGCAGCCTATTGGTGGCGGCGCTCACGGCGGTGGGGTTGGCGTTTGTGCCGAAGTTTGGGGCGCTGATTTTCACGATTCCGGCCGGGGTGTTGGGCGGTGCGGCCCTGGTGCTTTATGGTTTGATTGGCATGCTGGGTGCGAATCTGGCGGGACAATAAGGGTGAACTTTAACAATCCGGTGAATTTGATAGCTGCTGCTGTGGCGTTGGTGGCGGGTATCGGCAACCTGACACTTGTGGTGTTTGGCATTCACCTGGAGGTATTGCCTGGGGGTCGGTGGGATTATCGCTGGTTATCCCCTGCTCCGGTGGCTTTATACCACCATGGGTGAGGGGAAAACCGCACGATTCTAGGGGTGGGGAGCGCGGTGGTGATGTCGTGGATGAGTCGGGCGGCTACCTTCGCGGTCCGACCATCCATCGCATAGGTGGAGTTGAGCTCCACCGTCGACGAGTCGGGTTTGCCGGTGTGGGCGGCAGCCAAGCACTGCGCAGAACCTGAGGAGGCCACTCCCAGGGTGGCTGGGGCGGACACCCGGGGGCGACGATGTGGGCGGGAAGCACATCAAGATCAATGCTGAGGTGCAGGATGTCCCGTGGTGGCGGCCGCTTTGGTGATCGAGTTCCGCGGCCTCGGCTGCGGTCAGGTCCGCCAACGCATCGTCGGTGACATAGGTGACGCCCTAACTGGTCGGCGGTCTGAAACAGGGATGCGGGTGTTATTCGGTTCGGAAATACGCAGTACCGTGTAGTGGAAGTCGTGCGGCCAGGCGTCGGCGATCTGTTTGAACGGGTGCCGGAGGTGGCAATATCGCGGTGCGCAGGTCAAAACATGGGCGTCGAGGTTTGATGATGGCAATGGTTGCCGTCACCATGGTGGGACTGCCGCAAGCCCCGGTGGGAGGGCCCAAGACGTTTCGTGCCCGCCGCCGAGCGTCACCACGGTGCCGGAACACATTATCAAGCAGGGCGGCCACGGTGTCGCTCAGCTGCTGCTGCCCCGGCCTCCAGGTCCGAAGTGTTGGTGTAGGTACATGGTGTGGGCGTCGGCCCAGCCCTATCGTCGGGATGGCCAGTGACGTCAGGGCCTCTCTAATAGCGGTGGGCCCGGTCGCGGCTCCCACCCGGCCGTGATTGCGCGCCACCCCGGTGTCTGAGGCGAACCCCACCAGGGTGATGGCGTTCGGCGGCACGGGTTCGGCCTCGGCATTAATGATGGTGGTGAACCAGCGGGCATGTTCGTCGCCCGGCCCGTCGTCGCGGCCGTGCCAATGAAAACTATCGGGTCATCGTGCTCAGGATGATCTTCATGTCCAAGGATGCCCGCAGCCACCCACACGCTTTGCGCATATTGCGGTCTGCTCATGACCACCGATGCGCCGATTTCGGCGGCGGATCGCCACTCAACTACAGCTGCCCCGATCCACCACCTACCAATTGCTGAAAAGTCATGGTTGATGCGGGGTTCGTCATGCACTGAAATCCCACCGCACCTATGGTTTGGGGCGACGCATACTCCAGCCCAAGCGTATTCCACCCAGCAACCGCTGGTGCGGGCACAGCACGCGCACGCCAGGCGTTGGCAAAACTGGTGGCGGCAGCGCCCCACGTGTCCCAGCTCTCCTCCGGGATGGAGGTGCTGTATGTGCTGGAGGAACGCTCTGCGGCGCGGTATCACTCATCACGGATGTGGGGGTGCTGGTTAGCAGCGGAACGCGCACCGCGTCCGGGGCGGGCGATGCTGGCGGCCCCTGCCGACGCGAGCTGAAGGCCCGGGTTGATGCCGCCGGTTTGGGCCGGCGGTGGCAAGAAAATTCACACCATGATGCAGCAGGTGCGCTCGCGGGGGTGGGCTGAGGAAACCGAAGTGTCGGTGGGCAGAGCTCCACTGCCGCGGCGGTGCTGGACCACGACCGGCGGCCGCGGCCCCTAGCCGTGACGTTTACCCAGGGGTGGGCGTCGATAAGCATGCTGAGCTGGTGGCGGAAACTTGTCGACGGGCGCAGCAAGTACACCATTGTTTGGCGCCGCCTGGAACCTCATGCTAGTCTCGGCGGTGGTCACACCTTATGCCTGGCTATCGCATGAGGGGACAAAAGTGAGGTAACCGCCGCACCTTATTGTAAAGCGATAGCATAATCAGGAGAACACCATGACCATTACCGTTGGCATTGGCGCACTGACCATCACCGATGTGGTGAATGTGGCCCGACACGATACGCCCATCATCCTCGACCCCGCCGCCCCTGGCGGAGGTGGCGAAACCCGGCAGCACATTGAAGAACTCTGCCACGGAACCCACCCCGGTCTATGGGGTCTCCACCGGCTTTGGCGCCCTCGCCCGCCGCCATATTCCCCAGGAGCTCCGCACCCAATTGCAACGCAGCCTGGTGCGCTCCCACGCCGCCGGATCCGGCCCGGAGGTAGAACGCGACGTCATTCGCGCCCTCATGCTGCTCCGGCTTTCCACCCTCATGACTGGCCGAACAGAGTTCGCCCGTGGTGGTGGAAACCTATGCCGCCCTCCTCAACGCCGGCATCACCCCAATCGTCTACGAGTACGGATCCCTCGGCTGCTCCGGGGACCTCGCTCCCCTCGCGCACTGCGCCCTCGCACTCATGGGCGAAGGCGACGTTCGGCTTGCCGACGGCACGAAAACCCCGCCGCCGACGCCCTGGCCGCCGCCGGCATCACCCCCCATCCTCGCGCCGAAAAAGAAGGCCTCGCCCTCATCAACGGCACCGACGGCATGCTCGGCATGCTTTGCCTCACCCTCGCCGACCTGGCAAAACCTTATCACCACCGCCGACATCGCCACCGCCATGACCCTCGAAGGGCCTCCTGCGGCACCCCCACGGTTTTCGCCGACGACTGCAACAACCCGGCCCCACCCTGGCAGGCCCGCTGCGCCGCCAACATCTGCACCCTCGTCGCCGACTCCGGCATCCCTCGCCGCCGCCCGCGAATTCCAACGCAACCACGTCCAAGACGCCTACTCCATCCGCTGCTCCCCGCAGGTCACCGGGGAGCGGTCCGCGACACCGCCGACTACGCCACCACCGTCGCCAACCGGGAAACTCGCCGCCGCCATCGACAACCCGGTGGTCACCCTCGATGGGCGAGTCGTCGGTAATGGCAACTTCCACGGCGCCCCCATCGCCTACGTCCTCGACTTCTCGCCATCGCCGTCGCCGACCTGGCAAGCATCTCCGAACGCCGCACCGACCGGTTCCTCGACGTCGCCCCGCAACCGGGGCCTCAACGCCTTCCTCGCCGACGACCCCGGCGTCGACTCCGGCCACATGATCGCCCAATACACCCCAAGCCGGCATCGTCTCCGAACTCAAACGCAACGCCGCGCCCCAGCCAGCGTCGACTCCATCCCCTCCTCCGCCATGCAAGAAGACCACGTCTCCATGGGGTGGTCCGCAGGCCGGAAACTCCGCCGCAGCATCGACGGGCTCGCCCGCGTTCTCGCCATCGAAATCCTCACCGCCGCCCGCGCCATCGACCTCCGCACCACCGACGACACGAACACCCCGCGCCGGGTACCGGGGCAGTCGGCGCGCTTTGCGGGAAACCGTGGCCGGGCCCCGGCACGGACCGCTACCTGGCCCCCGAAATCGCCGAAGTCGTGGCGCTCGTCATGGACGGCAGCCTGGTTGCCGCAGCCGAACACGCGGTGGGGAGCTGTACTACACCACAAAGTTGCATTCGCCGCGCCGAACTGCGACAGTAACAAGACATGTAGGAGACTCCCGTGTAATTGACCGACCGACCACCTCACCAGCGCGCACCACCCCTACCGGTGGCGCGCGCACCAGTCGTCGTTCCCACATAAGGAGTCCTTATCATGCATCATCCCTTCGGCTGCCGAAACCCTCCCCGGCACTTCGCGCGCCCGCCCGCATCTGGGCGCCACTCATCGACGTTGACCATGCGGCATCAACGCCAAGTCCGGGCGGTCGCCGACCGCCCCTGGACCCACGGGGCGCCATATGCCCGACGTGCATGTGGGCGCCGCCGTCACCATTGGCAGCGTCATCGCCATGCGCGACGCAGTATCCCCCGCAGCCGTCGGTGGCGACATTGGCTGCGGATGATGACGATCCACACCAACCTCACCACCAGCGATCTTCCAGATAACCTCGCCCCACTCCGGCCGCATGGGAAGCTGCGGTACCGGTTGGCCCCAACCACCACGCCACCCGTGCCCCCATCTTGAAAACCCACGGGCTCATCCGCCAACGACTCACCCGCCACTTCCAGCGTTTCACCGACCTCAGCGTCGACGTGTCCTGCTGAACAAACCGCCATCCACCAATGCGGCACCCTGGGCGGTGGCAACCATTTCATCGAGACTCTGTGCCGACACCACCGAAACCATTTGGCTCACACTCCACTCCGGCTCCCGAAACATCGGCAAAGATACGCTCACCGCCACATTGGGCGGGCAAAAACCCTGGACTGGAACCGCCACGGCCCCAACAATAACCTCCCTGTCATCCTCCGCAGGATACTACCAGGGCGGAACAAACCGAATGGGCGGACTACCTTCACGACCTCACCTGGGCCAAGACTATGCCGCCCTCAACCGAATCATCACTGATGACACCATCAAAACCGCACTCCACAGACCTCCTGCCCCAAAGTGCGCGCTACACCACGGAAATCAACTGCCACCACAACTACGTCGCCATAGAACACCACGACGGGATGGAGTCGCCATCACCCGCAAAGGTGCCATCACCCGCAAAGGTGCCATCAGCGCCACCAGTGAGGAATGGGAATCATCCCCCGGATCCCGCACCGGGGCCGCCATCGTGCGCGGCCTTGGTAACCCGGCAGCCTACTGCTCCATCCCACGCGCCGGCCGAATCATGAGCCACGCAGCGAGGCCCGCCGCAGCTCACCCTCGACGACCTTGCCCGCAAACCGCCAGGGGTGGAATGCCGCAAAGACCCAGGCGTGCTCGACGAAATCCCGGGCGCCTACAAAATCTCGACAGGTCCTCGCCTATGAACAAGACCTGGTGACGGTCGAAAACCAACCTCCCGACCTCACTCCTGCGTCGGGCTAACCACCCATGTGGGCGTCGTCAAGCAAACACCAGCCCTAAAATGTCGGTATTTCGGACAAGCCACCCCCAAAACCGCTACCCCACCCCCAGTCACGCGATAAAGTGGGGAGATCGAGTCCGTCGGCATCGAGGGTGATAGCCCCAGCGCCACCACCGCTGGACCCCGAGCCGGCCCGCCTGACTGGCAACGACGAAAACTAAAGGAGAACCGCATGACCGCCGGCCCCTCGGGAAGTCCGCGCCCCCGCGGCACCACCCTCACCGCCAAATCCCAGCAAGCCGAAGCGCCCAGGCGCATGCTCGCGAACAACCTTGACCCCGAGGTGGCCGAGCGCCCCCAACGACCTGGTCGTCTACGGCGGCACCGGCAAAGCCGCCCGCAACTGGGACGCCTTCGACGCTATCATCGCCGCCCTCAAAGACCTCAACACCGACGAAACCCTCCTCATCCAATCCGGCAAACCCGTCGCCGTCTGGAAAGACCAACCCCTGGGCGCCCCGCGTCCTCATCGCCAATTCAACCTCGTTGGCGAGCTGAGCCACCTGGCGAATTCCGCAAACTCGAAGCCGAAGCCTCATCATGTACGGTCAAATGACCGCCGGCTCCTGGATCTGCATCGCCACCCAAAGGAATCCTCCAAGGCACCTTCAGAACCTTCGGCGCCAGTGCCCGCAAACGATTTGGCGGCACCCTCGCCGGCACCATCACCCTCACCGGCGGCTGCGGCGGCATGGGCGGTGCCCAACCACCGCCGTCACCCTCAACGGTGGCGTCTGCATCATCGCCGACGTCGACAAGCCCGCCTGGAACGCCGCCACGCAAAAACGCTACCTCGACACCATCGCCACCGACCTCGACGACGCCATCACCCAGGCCCAGCCCAGGCAAAGCCGACAAACGCGCGCTCAGCATCGGGGTCGTCGCCAACGCCGCCGACGCGTTCCCGGAACTGCTCGCTCGACAACGCGCCGGCGACAGTCACCATCGACATTGTGACCGACCAAACCTCCGCCCACGGCAGCTACTCCCCGGGATGTCCCCTTCTGAAGCACCTGGCACACGAGCCGCCGAACCCGTATTCCACGATCCCGGGAATCCATGGCGCATAGTCCAAGCAATGGTGCGTTCAGACGCCGGCGCGAAGTATCGACTACGGCAACTCCATCCGCGACGAGGCCTCGCCACGCCGGATACGCACGCGCGATTTCAGATCAGTTTGTGCCCGCCTACATCCGACCCCTCTTCTGCGAAGGCCTCAGGCCCTTCTAAGGGCTGCCCTCTCCGGCGACCCTGGAGACATCCCGCGTCACCGACCAAGCGCTCAAAGAACTCTCCCCGACAACGAGCACCTTTCACCGGTGGCTCGACGCGTCGAAGAATACGCAAATCGAGAGTCTACCAGCGCGCATCTGCTGGCTGAAAGCTACAGTGACGACACAAAGCCGGGCTGCTCTTCAACCAACTGGTCGCCGAAGGAAAATCTCGGCACCCATCGTCATCAGCCGCGACCACCTGACTCTCGGCTCCAGTCGCTCACCCTACCGGGAAACCGAAGTCATGCCGACGGCTCCGATGCCATCGCCGACTGCCCTCCTCAACGCGCCCTCACCGCCGCAAGCTCCGGGGCAACCTGGGTATCCATCCATCACGGCGGCGGCGTCGGTGTCGGCAGCGATCCATGCCGGCCAGTAGTGCGTACGCCGACGGCACCAACATAGCGCACAAAAACTCGAACGAGTACTCACCAACGACCCCGGCAGGCGTGGTACGACACTTCGACGCCGGCACAACCGGGCCGCCGAAGTCGCAGCCGAACGCGGCATCTGCATGCCCATAGATTCACAGCCGAAAAGCAAGGATAACAGCGTGACCTGCAGTCCTGATTCACTGTAGCGAACTACGCACCGTGTCGGCGCTCGGCACCCTCGCTAACGCAGCAATCGTCGCCGATGACGGCCGTATCGCCTGGATCGTGCCCACCACCCTCAAGCACCCGCCGCCGACACCCGCATTGACCTGGGCGGACGCGCCGTACTCGGCTGGGTCGATTCCACACCCACATGCTTTTCGACGGCAACCGCGCGGCAGAATTTGACCCGCATGGCTGGACAAAGCTACGCGGCGGCGGAATTAACGTCACAGTGACGGCTGCGGGCCGCCACTGACACCCGATTAGAACAACTACTACGACGGATCAATGCCGCCGCGCCGGGGGAACTACCACCCTCGGAAACAAAACCGGTTATGGGCTGGATGTGGAATCGAGACGCCGAGCTGCCCGCATTGCCGCCACCGGGGTGGATGACGTGACATTCCTGGGGCCCGTGACGCCGGTCGGGCAGACCGACGACTATGTGGACCTGGTGTGCGGGGACATGCTCGATGCGGTTGCCCCCACGTCCACTGGATTGACGTGTTCTGCGAGCGAGCGTTCGACGAGTCCCAGTCCCGGAAGGTGCTGCAGCCGGTCGGGCGCGTGGCTGGGGTTGCGGGTGCACGGCAATCAGTGTAAAGTGGGTGCTGGGGCCGTGCGGTTGTGCACTGCGAGTTGGGGGCGGCCGAGCGTGGATCACGTGAATTGCTTAGACAGTGAGGACGTGGAACGCCTGGCGACCAGCGACACGTGGCAGCAGTGCTTCCAGCCTGTGATCTGTCTGCCGGAGACCGTTCGCCCCGGCCCGGCAGCTGCTGACGCCGGGGCGCATGTGCACTATCGCATCGAATCTCCAGCGGGCACCTCATACACGTCGTCATGATTTCTGCTGGCCACCGCGGTGTTGCAAATGAGGCTCAGCCTGGATGAGGCCATCACCGCGGCCACCGGGGGTGGGGCGAAGGCATTACGCCGACATGATGTGGGTGGGTGGACCCGCAGGGGTCGGCCGGCAGGTGGGCACACTGGCGGTGCACGTTACAACCTCCATGTGTTAAACACGAATCATGCGATTGATTTGGCCTACCGCCCGGGAATGCCCAGGACCTGGGGCACATTCGATCGACATGCTTGCAGTGCGATGATGCCGACGTCCGGTGTGATCGCGTCACATCGGCATATACTTTTTCGAGTCAGTGCGGTAGCTAAAAGGACACCCCACCGAGGTTCAAAAATAACATGAACCACCGGTGGGGTTTTGGTGCGCGTGAAGGTTCGACTACTGGGCGTCGAGGTCCTGCTCGATGAGAGCGGCGATCTTCTCCTGCCTCAGCATTATCAGACTTGACGGTGACCTTGTCGCCCTTTTCGCAGCCATGCGCATATAATCATCAGCGAGGAAGCAGCATCGGTTTCATCATCCTCTTCGCCTTCGAGGAACAGGAAGATCTCCTCATCATATTCTGCCAGCTGCTTCGGCGATGATGGAAGCGGGACGAGCATGCACCCAACCTGGGGACCGACGACAACAGTCTTGGAGGCCATAGATGGTCCTTTCGTAGTGTCTGACTCATGTGATGCAGACGGGATTATTTTTCGTTTACGTGGGAAGTTTTTCTTCCCAACGTCTGTGCCCGATTCTATGAGGGTTTTAGAGGCAACCGCCAAAATGGGCAAAGTATTTGATATTTCCACACATACGGATTTTCCGGCATCGGCACAAAATGAGTGATGAACTGGGAAAATCCGTATTATGATGCAGCTCTCATGCGCAGCGACTGCCTGGGCGGTATCCTTGGCAGCCTGGGCCACGAGGGTCTTATTCGGCCAGAATTTAGCTGGGGCAATAATCAGTACCGTGGAGACCGCAATGCCCGGCGACCAGGACGTGATCCAGCCAATCGGCGGGCTGATGGCGAAGAACACGAAAGATACCACCGTGCGGGCGCGTGACACCCAACACCATAGAGATAGCGCCGGTGACCGCACCACCAGCCATGGTTGCCGGAATCACCCGAAGCGGGTCGGAGGCGGCGAACGGATGGCGCCTCGGAGATGAACGACAGGCCTAACAACCAGGCGGACTTGCCGTTTTTCCTGCTCGGCGGCGGTGAACGGGTTCTTGCGCAGCATGGTGGCGATCGACAAGGCGATCGGTGGGATCATGCCGGCACCCGATGACGGCGCATGATCTTCAACGATGCTTCATCGCCGGTAGACAGAGCCGGCGGTGGCAAAACAGGTGAGGCTGCCTTGTTCACCGGACCACCGCAGGTCGAAGCACATCATCGAGGCAGAATCACACCCAGCAGCAAGGCGGAGCTGCCGGACATGGAGGTCAGCCAGTTTGCAGACCACTGAGAATTGCGGCCAGTGGCCGACAAAAAGTAGGAACATTACCAGACGCGCGACCAGCGAGGTGCCCAGCGGGATAATGACCACCGGCATGAGGATTGCAGCACCTTCGGCACTTTTGGTTTGCCCAACCACATGGCAACAGCACCGGATAACAGGCCGGTGACCAGGCCGCAATGAAACCAGCACCCAGGTCACGGAGATAGCACCACCGACGAAACCTGGGGCGATACCCGAGCGACCAGCCATGGCGTAGAAATATGCCAGACAGGGCGCGGCTGCGGCGAAGCCCCATGGCAGCCTGGCCCTGGCGAAGAGCACCGAACAGGTATAGCGCAAAGGCTGGGTATGCGAGATGCTACTTCCTTACCGTCGAAATCAACGGTGGTGGGTGGCAGATTGGTCAGGGGAGTATTCGGTGACGAATTGCTTCCACGGATCGACGCTACCGTTGACTTGTTCGCCGATCTGATAGCCGCCAACGAGAAGCCCAGCGCCAGCAGCTGAAACCGCCGGCCGCGACTGAACGGCACCACGTAGGACACGCCGGTCATCACGGCTTGTTGCATGCGCTTGCCGACGCTTAACCCACCTTCGGCAGCCTCGCTGCTGTCGGAGGATGATGAGCCGCCGCCACCTGCTACCTGGGGCATTGCTTTTCGTGGCCGCGACGGCCTCTTCAACATCTTCACCGGTTCGTTAATGGCGCGCTTCACGCGGATTCAATCACTGGCTTTCCAGCGAACCGTTGCCGATCACTTCACCCCAATGTCGGTGGCGAAGATCACGGCATCCGCCTTCTTCCGATGTCTTCCGGTAGCGGTGTGATGGAGGAAGAACCCTGGGTTTCCACATGCAGGGTCACGCCGGGCATTTCTTTTGCGGCGATGGCTGGGGCATCGGCAGCCGTAGATGTGTGGGCAATGCCGGTGGGGCGAGCGGTGATGGCGACGAGCGTCAGGCCGTCATCGTCCCGGCGCTGGCGCCTTCAGGCTCGTCCGCCAGGGGCTTTCTTCGGGGCGCCGGCCACCACATCGGTGACCAATTCCACGAGCTCTTCCTTGGTGGCGCACCACGCAATGCCTCAATGAATTCCTTGCGACCAGGTTGGGCCAATTTGGATAAGATCTTGAGGTGGGCTTTGCCGGCACCATCGGGGGCGGCGATCATGAGACACTAAGTTCGCAGCCCGTCGGGACCACCAAAGTCTACGGGGTTTTTTAATCGGGCGAACGCTAAGGTCGGCTCCGTGACGGAGGCGGACCGGCAGTGGGGGATTGCGACCCCGCCTGGGACGCCGGTGGCGGCCTTCGACTCCCGGGCCAGCACATCTTGGCAAGGCCTTCGGCGTCTGTGGCCCGACCGCATCGGCAACAACCTTGTAGCGAGATTCGTAATCACCTCAGTTGTGTCGGGCCGAAATCAACATCAAGTTCGACAAGATCTGTCGAAAATTATTGACGAATCAGACATAGGGATTATTCCTTACAGTCAAGCCCCAACCCCAACCACAAACCAGGACCAGGGCTCGATTAATTGGATGAATGAACTAGAAGGGATGGGAAGTGAGTGGCTTTGAACCAATGCCGGATGAGTGATCCGGTCGGCATCAACCTGGTTTGGGGTGGGAATGAGTGAGTACCAGAGCAGGGTCACTGCGGTGGAACCATAAAGCAACACAGCATAAAAGCTCGTTCGGGACTTAGCCCATCAGGACTATGCACGAAACCAGCCAAGGTGCAGTCACCGGCGCCAACGAGTCGACAGTGGTGTCACCGGTGGCGAGGTAGCCAACCACACCCCGTTGTCAGTCACCAGCACGGCACCGGCGGCCTGAGGTGATGAGCGCCATGGGGAGGCCGCGTTTGACCAGCTTGGTGGCGTGCAGTGAACCGGCTCATGGTTACCAGCCAGGGCTTCCGCCTCTAGCGAGGTGCCTGAAACCCCCACGATCTGCCCCAGCTCTGGGCTGTTGGGGTCCTTGATGTCGGCATGGTGTTTCTCCAGGTCAGTGGGCAACCGCTGACAGAGGTGCATCCGAGGTGTCGATGGCGATCTTGACGTTTGGGGGCTTGGGCCTGAGGTCCACCAGGTGGGAGTACCAATTCTCGGGCACCGGGCGGTAGGAGCCAGCCATGACTACCCAATCAGCCTGTTGGGCGCATGCCCACCAGGGTTTTCCATAGCGGTGATGTCGGATTCGGTGAGCACTGCGCCCACACCATTGATTTGCGGTGGTCTCTCCGGCCGGGTCGAGCAAGCGTGGTGTTGACCACCGGATCGCTGACTGGGAGTGCACTGGTAGGGAACCTGGTGTTATCCAACAGGCTCAAGAACGGTCCCCGGCTGCGGCTGGGAACACAGCAAGAGTGCTGTGTTGTGCCTTGTAGATGGCGTGGAAGCATTGATGCCCTTACCACCGGCAACGGAAGTAGCCGATGATAGCGGTTGACTCCGCCGGGGATGAGGGTGCCGGTCAATTGAAAGGTGGCGTCAATGCTGGGATTGGGGGTTAGTGTGAGTATCACGGAATCACCATACTTGTGTCGTAGGGTGGAGTTTGGACGTAAAAATCGGGCGGACGTTGCGGTCAGAAACCACGACGTCAATGTCCGGAAAGCTTGGCGAGGTGGACATTCGATTCCCGACCCAGCTTGGTGGAGTCGCAGAGCACTACCACGTGATTTGATTGAAATCATGGTTTCTTTCACGGCCGCCTCCCGCGGGTCGGAGGTAATGAGCCCGTGGGTAAGACTAGAGCGTGGTCCCCATGAAAGCGATATCTGCACGGAGACTGCGTATGGGTTTCCACAGCATTTGGCCCGACGACGGCTTGGGTGCGGGCCTTAATGGTGCCGCCCATGGAATAGTGACGAGGAACACCGACGGCGGCAGCGGTGTGAGCAACATTGGGAGAGTTGGTAACAATGCTCCAGTTTTGTCCCCGATAATTATGCGCCAGGGTACTGGCGAAGGCCTCGAGTGATGGAGCCGGCATCAATGAAAATGGCGCAGTGGGGCTGGGGATGAGTTCGATTGCTTTTTGGGCGATGAGGTTTTTCCGCCGCTGGGATTGTTGAATGGGCAGCTCATCATCGTCGTCGGTGGCAACAAGGTCTGATTGCGGGGTGAGAGCGCCGGCGACAGCGCCGCCATGCTACCCGACGGAGCAGGGCCCTTGGCCTCTAAAGACTTCAGATCACGTCGAATGGTTTCGGCGGTGACACAGAAGCGCTCGGCAAGATCCGCGACGGAGCGGCGGCCGGTGTCATTGGTGATTGCGACGATCGTCGATTGGCGCCCGTTGATCTGCGCGACTGTTGCCACGTGTTGGCTGCACCTCCGACGTTGTAGCGATGTTGATATGCCGCTGAGAGTGCGGAATGGTGAAAACTCACATTGAAGTGGGTTTATGGGGTTAGGTGGTAGGGTGAAAATTTTAGTAAAAACCTAGGAACCGCTCTGCAAATCATAGTTACCTATATGGGGATTGAAATGATTTCTATAAGCACTCCTATTATTAATGTAGAGCGTGCAACCTATGGTGTGGGTTTAAATGTGGAAACAACATACTAAAAATTTTTGGTGGGACGTTTCGAATTTCCGGTTGTAGTTCAGCTACCGACCCATAATCACCCGAAAATGTGGGAATCCATGTACTTAGTTTATGCTCGGTTAGTTTTGATTGTCAATCATATTCAGAAAAACTCTCGAAATATTGGCGTGAATGCGATAAATCACAACAAAAATTTGTGACTTTGATTTTGTTTCTATTGCGGAAGTGTGGATTTTATGGTGTCCTAGTTCTAACAGGAACTCAATGTGAAGATAGGTGGCATACGTTGAAGAACGTGACGTTGACACTGTATTAAAAGGTACTGCTGTGGTCCCCGAGGGGTGCGTTATGCGCCGGCAGTATGGATCAGCCCTCGCCCGAAACTACCCAAGGCTGAGGTCAGGTTGTGGCGGAAAACCAGCGGGAAGCTGAGCTCAGCAGGTTTAATGATGCGGCAGACGTTGTGGCCGAGCGGCTTCAGCGTTCAGCACACGCCAAGGGCGCAGCAGCCGAGGTGCTTAAGGCAACCGCCGGTATGGTCAATGACCGTGGTTGGCGTAAGGCGGTGCGGAAGGGTATTACCGGTGGTCACCCGGCAGAATATGCTGTTGTTGCAGCCACCACTAAATTCGTGACAATGTTCGAAGCCGCCGGCGGCGTGATGGCAGAACGCACTACAGACCTTCGGGATATCCGCGACCGGGTCATTGCGCAGCTGCGTGGCGAGCCGGAGCCAGGTTTGCCGGACGTGACCGAGCGAGTAGTGCTCTTCGCCGACGACCTGTCCCCGCCGATACCGCCGCCCTCAACGTGGATTTGTTCGTGGGCTTGGTCACGGAACTGGGTGGTCCGACGTCGCACACCGCCATCATTGCCCGCCAACTGAATGTTCCCCTGTATCGTGGCAGCCGGTTCTCAGATTCATAGCGTTGTCGCGGCACCCCGGTGCTTGTCGACAGCTCCCTGGGGATGATCTCTCTTGGCGCAGATCCGAAACCGCAGTTCAGGCCGAGCAAGAGTCAAGATGCAGGCCGAGCGGGTCGCCCAGTGGCGAGGCCCGGCCAAGACCAGGATGGGCACCATGTGCAATTGCTGGCCAATGTGCGAAAGACGGCAAGGCCGCCCGCATTGCTGCCACGGAGATCCCAGGCAGAAGGCATTGGGTTGTTCCGTACCGAGCTGTGCTTCTGAGGCCCCTACCGAACCGTCAGTCAAGGAGCAGGCGGAGGTCTATGAAGGTGCTGGAGCAGTTCCCGAACTCCAAGGTTGTGGTTCGCTCCTGGATGCTGGTTCGGATAAGCCGGTGGCCTTTGCCTCCATGGCCGACGAAATGAACCCGGCCTTTGGGTGTGCGTGGTCTGCGTGTGGCCCGCGCCAACGAGGCGCTTCTGACCCGCCAGCTCGATGCCATTGCTAGGCCACCTCCGAGTTGGGCCGTACCGAAGAGACCACCTCTAACCTGGGTCATGGCCCCCATGAGCAGGCTACCGCCCGGGAGGCCCAGTGGTTTGCCGGCTGTGCGGGTGATCGGGGCTTGACTGCCGGCGCCATGATTGAGGTGCCGGCTGCCTCCCCTGATGGCCGATAAGATTATGCCGCACCTGCGGTTTGTGTCGATCGGTACCAATGACCTGACCCAGTACACCATGGCTGCGGACCGCATGTCCCCGCAGCTGGCCTACCTGACCGACCCGTGGCAGCCGGCAGTGCTGCGACTCATCGATCACACTTGTAAGGAAGGCAAGAAGTTCAATACCGCCGTGGGCGTGTGCGGTGAGGCAGCCGCCGACCCGCTGCTGGCCTGCGTCTTGACTGGTTTGGGCGTGAACTCCTGTCTGCCGCTTCACCGCCATTGCTGGTGTGGGTGCTCAGCTGCCGCTGTCGACCTGGAGACCTGTCAGAAGGCCGCCGAAGTGGCCCTGAATGCTGAAGGGGCAACGAACGCTCGCGCCCTGGTTCGGGAACTGCTGTTGGGCGATAAGGCCTAAATAATTGCCGAAAAGCCACCCTGATTGCGATGCGGCAGGGTGGCTTTGCGCTGGCTGCTAGTCGCCCGCGACCTAGCCTGCGCTAGCTGGCGATGATGACTTCTACATTGCGGTCGCGGAGCTGCCTGACGAACGACTCGGGCGCATTGGCGTCCGTGATAATCACGTCAATATCGTCGACGGAACCAAAGCTCACCAGGTAATCGGTGCCCATTTTGGTGGAGTCGCATAAAACCACGACCTTGCGGGCATTGGTGATCATCGCGGATTTAATGGCGGCTTCCTGCGAGTCGGCCGTCGATAAGCCATGGTCAACCGTGAGCGCATTGGTGCCGATGAATGCCACCTCGGCGCGCATGAGTGCGCAGGGTGCGGAGCGCCGCGTTTCCCGACCGCTTGGGTAATGCCGCGCACGGGACCCCGCCAGAAGCTGTATTTCATCCAACCCTGAATTAGCTAAGGTAAGGGCAATGGATAGGCTATTGGTCACGATCGACCACTGTTTTGCGGCGGGCTGCATCGTGATGAGCTCGGCGAAGGCCGCGGTGGTTGTGCCGGCGTCGAGAACATGCGCCGCCCGGGGCTTCAGGGAGGAACTGCAGGGCGGCATGTGCAATGGAGCTTTTTGCTCCCGATGCGGAGCGAAGACGTGCATCCACACTGTATTCCGTAGTTTGGAATGTTTGATTCGCCACCGCACCACCATGTACCTGGTGCACCACGCCTTCACGGTCGAGGACCGCTAAGTCACGCCGGATGGTTTCTGCGGTGACATCGAATCGCGCAGCTAATTCTGTGACATTAACCCGTCCCTCCACGGCTGTGAGGGAGGCGATTTGACGACGGCGCTCCTCCGAATACATGACTCCTCGGCTTTCTATCTACAGTGAGTGGAACAAAGACGCTATACCTGTCGAGTGTCCGTTTTAGTTAGGTGGTAGCAATGGACGTATGCAGTCTATTCTTGCATGCTGAACCCCAACAAATCACAGATTTCAAAAAGCAAATTGTGGATATTTAGCTCATTATTAGGGTGCGTTTTTGACCAAACTCTCAATTTTCAGCTGCAAAAACCAGATATTTGCATTGGCCAGCTTGCGCTGTGATTTCACAACACCCTTAAATGGGGGTGATTTTTCAGGTTTGGCGACATAAATGTACAGGATTTGTTGTCATTCTCCGCATACCGGGTGAATCTCACCTGAGTGCTGGGTAGTGCAGATGGCGATGGCCCTCTATGGCTATCTGCGTATCTGACGGAAAATGCCGTGACGAATTAGGCCCCCTTATCGCCTCAACCAGGTGATAAGGGCCATTATCAATAGGGCGGGAGGTATGCGGTTATGTCTACGTTATATTCAGGCGAGTCAGAGCTTCGCACTACGGAAACCACCTTGCCGATAATCTCTGCTCTCGGAAACCGCGATCGATCGAAACTATCATATGTGGTAATAACCACATGCCGCTTTGGTCTTGATGAATTCTTCACAGTTGCCTCACATGTCAATCATCGCGCCACAAAAATCGCCTTTGTCGCAACAACCTTTTGTGATCAGCACCACCCAGTCACCGTCGAAAAATACCAGCGTCCCACATGGATTCGCCCACAACCTGTAGCATGAATAGCTCCATCACCCACAATTTCTTGGGGGAGTGGGTAATACAGAGAAATATTTTGTTCCGCCAAAATGGGATTATCTGCGGCAATCGACCCCACCAACGGCACATAACTAGTGTTAGCGGCTTCTACAGTTGACTGGCCGGTGACGGTGGCCGTAGGTGCCTTCCGACCTTTGCCTGCTGTAGCGGTCTTTTTAACTCTTCGCCAGGGATCGCGCGGACGTCGACCGCCCGTGGCTTATTAGGGGTCGCGGCGTATCTTTTACGCTCTAGCTCTTTTAATTGATAGGCTACTGATGAGGTAGATTGCAATCCTGCGGCGTCGCAATTTCCCGAATATGCTAGGCGGATAGCCCCGGAGGACTACTGCATCACGAATAACTTGCAGGATGCGACGTTGCCGGTCGCTGAGTTGTTCGGCTTCAGGTTTTGAATTCGAAACAACGCTGACCTTTTTAGGTTTACGCGCCATGTAGAGTGCTCCTTATATCAGGGTAGAAAAATTCGGTGTTCCCCCTCGAAAACCATGTTGCAATTTGATAAACATTTTAGAATGTTGAGACCATTCCGTGGTGGCGAAGCCTGTTCTGAAGGTATAACAGTTTGTCCTTTGCATAGCGGAAAGTGTTCTAATAAAACATGCCTGTTCGAAACTTTTTGATAACATCTTAGGGTGTTTTCTTGGTTCTATATTATTCAAAAATGGCATATTCGAGACAGATTAACGACCTCTGTAACATTAGAGTGTTGGCAACCGCATTGGCAATAGCTCCCCAAAAATTCATTTAGTTAGTACGGGATAACCATGATATTTCTTCCTAAAATTTTTCGTCGTTCACATGCTACCGCTGCTCATCGCACCGATTAATTCAGAGATAGATGATTATACATATGGTGTATATGACTAATTGTGTTCGAGAGAATTCTGCGAGTATGTTCGGCTTTTTGATGGTTCGCACATTCAGTACTCTTCCTCTAAAGCCATCAAAATCGTGAAAGAATCTTCATAATCGACCTCGAGGGCGCATCACGAATTTATTACAATTTGCTGTCGTCTCGAATGGGTGTGCCGTAGGGGCTGAATTATCGGTTCTTCTTCGTCACGCCGAGCCCCCGCGTCGTCAAAGCGTGCTGTAAGCGTGACGTTATCTTGTTTAAATCAAACCGATATCAACACGGATCATCCCTGGGATAAATCGGAAGAGAACAGTGGTTTGTCCGTTATTATCAGTGATGATTCGGTCAAAACACAAATCTGATAACCTGCCCAAATAAGCCCTACGGAGAGCGATATGCACTGTCCCTTCTGCCAAAATAAACAATCTAAAGTCATCGACTCTCGTGTTATCGACGGTGGTACGTCATCTCGACGGCGTCGGAATGTAGCGCTCTGTAAATGGCTGATTCACCACTATAGAAAAGGCGTTGCTGGTTATGAAAACGCAATGGGCTGACTGAACCCTTTAGCCGCGAGACGGTTATAACCGGTGACGGCGTGCTGCCAGGGCGGAATGTTTCCGAAGACGCGCTCAAGCGACTCGCACAGAAGTAGAAGAAGTGGTGCGGAGCACGGAAGTTCGCAGATTCACGCGAACTTTATCAGCCGAGCCATACTTGACCCTCCGCGAACTCGACGAAGTTGCGTACCTACGTTTTGCCTCCGTCTATAAATCCTTCGAGTCCGCCGCCGATTCTGAAGCCGAGATACGGCAGATGCGGCGGCGTGACCAGGACTATGAGGCTAGCCGGTTTGGGCTTTCGTCGACGCCTCACCGCAGGGCCGCAATCGCCTTGGAAATCTTCGACCTCGACACCTTCTGTGCGGTCCCTAATGTTTGCGCAAACAGACTGACCCGTAATTCCTGACAACCAATAAATATCCTTCACCGCGGCGGACCCTGTCGAGCGGCCGGCATCTTGCAAGCCGGGCAGCCATGCGACTCCAATCCATGGATCACAGCTGCCGGCGCGCGTCCCGATCCGGCTGACCCCTATCGTCAGGCGCATGCGCATTGCCTTGACGTACCGGCCCTAAATGCTTCAGCCGGCCAATCCCATGCACCGCCAAGGCGTTTTTCGGCACCAAAAACTCCAGCTGCGCCTGCATGTCCCGGTGATCGCCTCACCCGTCCAATTCGCCAACTCCTGCCGCAGCGCCAGCTCCATCAAGGCCGGCGCTAACTCCACAATCATTTGCCGTACCAACCTCGGCACTTCTGGGCGGATTTGCGTAACTCGGCAAACTCGCCGGGATCCCGCACCGGACCTATGCCGCACCAAAAGGTCCCGGGTGGCTGCTACCCGAGCATCCGCCGCAGGCCACTAACATCCCCCGTGTGGATAATTCTCCACCCCCACCGCTGCCGTAGCGAGCCTCCTGCTATGGGATGGAATCTTAGCAATACGTAACTTC
>BNJV01003013.1_pt1 | contig 90734 bp, 159 predicted proteins | sample 8540591 | NCBI WGS metagenome assembly BNJV01 (sample SAMD00202457, study PRJDB9452) | human saliva metagenome | host: Homo sapiens
ATGTTGATGATTGCTTGCCTGGCGACCGCGCGCTGCTCGATGCGGTTTCTTTTCTTGGCGCCCGGTCAGTTTTATGGGTGATCGGGCATAACGGCGCGGGCAAGTCCACGTTGATTCGTCTGTTGGCGGCGAGTTATTGCCGTCTTCGGCGCGGTGTTGCTTGGACGGCGCGGCGGTACATGCGCTGGCGAAGGCGCGGGCGCGGATTGCGTCGTTGCCGCAGGTTGCCGGATGCGGCGGTGATTTTTGAAAAGAGCCGGTGATGTTGGGGCGTTTTCCTGCAGGGCTGGTTGCAGCGGCTCGCGGAGGATGTCGCCTGTGTGGAGGCGGCGATATGACGGATGTGGCGCAGTTTTCGCCGCGCGCAGCCGGTCAATACGCTTCTGCGGCGAACGGCAGCGGGCGGCGTGGCTGGCGCTGTGTCTGGCGCAGCAGAGTGAGGTGTTGTTGCTCGATGAGCCGCTGGCACTGGCGGGCGCGGCGGCGATGGCCTTGGGCGTGTATTTGTCGAAACACTGCCGCACTTCGCCGCCGTGCTGGCGTTCACCGGCTGGCAGCTGTTTATCGGCGGATCGTGCCTGCTGCCCGTCGCTCTGTTGGCCGAATCCGCTGAAGCGTTAAGCGCGGCCAACCTCGGCGGCTACCTGTATCTGTGCCTGTTCGGCGGTGCTGGCTTATGTGCTGTGGTTCGGACTATCGTTGAACTTTCTCGCCCGCCGCCGTCGTCGCTGGGATTACTCAGCCCCGTCTGTGCCTTTGTGCTGGGCTGGCTGTTCTTCGGCCAAGGCATGGACGCGAAATCACTGGCGGGCTTCGTGCTGCGCTGGCTTCGATTTTCGGGCAGCGGCAGGGGGAAGGCCACCTGAAAGGAGCTCAACGAAGTTAAAAGAAGTTTCTGCGAGCAAAAGCAGCCTGCGCTGTGTTTGCCAAATGCGGGCTGCCTTCTCGCCCGCTCTGCAATCCCATCAACAATCGGGTCCCTACGCTTTCACATAGGCCTTTTCTCAAACTGAGCCGTTTTCAACAGCAATACTGGGGAAAAGACTGCGTCAAACCTAATGGGATTTAAAAGGTCACAGCCGCCGTCATAGGTTGCGTCGTCCGGAGCATCGGGCGCGCCGTTTCCGCTACCGTTGGCGGAACACGGTGCACGTTGTTTTGTGTGCCGCGCGGGCACCGACAAACGAAGCGAACCGCCGCTGATTCGTGCACAAGGCGGACGGGCGGTTACCGTGGCGGGCGACGCGGTGTTGCCTGGAAACGCACGAAACGGTTGTCCGCGGCGCAGCACGCGAGTTCGGCGGCTTAAGACATCGCAATCAACAACGCCGGCACGCTTGGTGCGTACAAGCCTTCGCGAACTTTCACGAAAGAAATGGCAGGCTACGCTGCGGACGGCAATCTGACCGCCGCCTTCCTCGGCGCACGCTGCCAAAGTCCCGCCATGCTGGCACGCGGCGGCGGTGCGATGCCATTCACGTCAACAGCGTTTGCGGCACCAGGTGCGCCCTGCCGAACATGGGTGCCTTCTGGCTGTGCCAAAGCCGCATCTTTCCGCGATTGGCCAAAAAGCATTACCGCCGATTTACGCCCAAGAAACCCCGCAAACCGTCAGCGTCATCACCCAACAACAACTGCGCGACCAAAAACATCCGCGACCTCGCCGGCGCACTCAACAGCACCCCGGCATCTCCGTCAGCAATTTGACTGGCGGCCGTAACGCCTTCATGCGCGCGGCTTTTGCCATCGACAAATACCAAATCGACGGCATGAACGAAACTGGCGGGCGCCTGGGTCGCGGGCGAAAGCCATCGACACCAGCCTCTACGACCGCGTCGGGCCCGCGCGCGACTGGCCCTACGATCGGCGCGGGCAACCCGTCAGCTGAAGTCAACCTCGTGCGCGCAAACACGCCGACAGCCACGAGCGTAAACCGCGCTGAGCAGGCGTCGGCCGCTGGCGCGACCTCAAACCAACGCCGACCACACAGCCGTTTCAATCGCCAGCGGCAACCTGCGCCGCCTTATCGCTAACTACCGTGGCGGCAAAACCTTCATCGACCAAGTAAAAAGACAAAAAGCAGTGACCTTCACGGCGCGTGCGCTGGACGCCGACATCACCCTCGACCACCAGCGCGCCAGCCTCGGCATCAGCCACCAGCGCAACGACAAAGACGGCGCCGCGTGGGGCGCCTGCCCGTCACCTACACGGACGGCAGTTTCACCAACTGGAAACGCGGCAAAAGCGACAGCACCAACTGGTCATACTTGGGACAGCCGCACCAACCTCTTTATCGAAGGCAAACAGCGCTGAATGACAATCTGAACGTGAGCCTCAAAGCGACCACCGCAATGCCACTGGCGACCGAACTCTTTTCTACTTCAGCGGCGGCAGCGTCAACTGCAACGGTTTTGACTGGACGCTGCCGGAAATTTACACCGACGCCAAACAAACACCATCCAGCTGCAAACCGACGGCAAAATCCAGATTGGGACAAGAACACGACCATCGCCGGCATCCAGTACAACCGCCCACCGTAGCTCCCACAGCTGGGACAAAGGCGACATCGCCCCGCCAAAGACTTCAACACCTGAACGGCAACTACCTGCGGCCAACCGGGGCGCGCGCAGCCTGAGCCAAGACCAGACCGACACCGGAAAACCGCCCCTGCGCCGCCACCCGCCCGCGTATCACCGACCAACGCAGCATCATCGGCACCCACGTCTCCAACTGAAAAGCCGCGAAAGCTACACCGCCGTTCACTCAAAAACAGCGCCATCTGGACCCTGCACGCAGGCATCACCATTGATATCACGCCGAACTAAACCGTACGCCAGCTACGCCGACATCTACAACCCCAAACCGAGCGCGACCGCAACAACAACCTGTTGACCCCATCCGCGGCAGCACCTACGAACTGGGGTGGAAAGCCAACTGCTCGATGGGCTGCCTGAACACCCAGGCCAGCGTCACCGTACCCGCTGTGGACAACCTCGCGCAAAGCAGCAACGAAACCATCGCTGGCACCAACCGCCCGCGACCGCTCATTACGCCGCCAAAGGCGCGAAAGTCATGGCTTGAGCTGGAAACAAGCGGCAAATATCGGCGAAACCCAGCCTCGGCGCGGCTACAACCCACGGAGCGGCAAAGACGCCAAAGGCAAAGCGCTGAACACCACCCACCCGCGCCGACAACTCAAACTTTGCCGCCTACGACGTCCCCAGCGTCAGCGGTTCACTGTCGGCGGCGGCGTCGCCTGGCAGCCGCACCTGGACCGAGACCAAAAACCCGGCGACCGGCGCAGAAATCGACGCGGACAAAAAACTACGCCGTGGTCAACCTGATGAGCCGCCACTAAATCAACGAACACCTTCGGCGCAAATCAACATCGACAACCCTTCGACAAAAATACCGCAACCAGCTCAGCGTCAACCAATACGGCTACGGCGACCTGCGGCCATACATCAGCGCCAGTTTCAACATGAATTCTGAAGCCGCTGCTCGCCCAAAGAAAACCCGCACCCGCGGGGTTTTTACTGCCTGTATCGCGTGCCCGGTTTGTATCGCCACACACCCAGAGCTGGACAAGGCGCACCGTTGCAGACAGTACGCGGTTATATGGCGCGAGTTTCCCATAAAATGGAATGGCGCCAAGGAGAACCCAATTCACACCAAACACATGGAAGACAAAATCACCGTTGATGAGCAGAAATATTTCAGAAAACTGACGCGCAGGAACATCCTCTCACACATCATTACAAATACAGCATTCCACTGAAACAAAAGGCGTCGAAATCGTGTGCCTTTCTGAACATATCGCAGCTTCACTTATGCTTCCATACAGAAATCTGCAAAAGAAATCCCTTAGTAATACAAATATGGCCGCTATTGTCTGCATTCAAACCATCGGCGGTAAATCCTCGATACAAAACCAGCGAATCATCGGCCAATTGCAAAACCGGAATGCCAATGGCGTTTGTGCCTTTGCGCGCATCAAACGCCGCACGACCGTCGCGCAGCGCAAGAAAGCGCTTCAGATTCTTCATGCTGAGTAATGTTCACCGCCTCATACTCCGCATACCGCGCGTACCAGCGCGGCGACAAACGGTGCGGTATCCGGGCAAAGGTCGCTGAAGAAAAGAACGGGTTGGTTCATGGGCTATTCTCCTGTATGGATTATTAAAACGTGCGGTATCAACGCGCCGCAGCTCGGCAACAAGATTCCGGTATTGCCGCATATCGGCTAGCCGTTGAGCTGATAATATAAGTTTTTTTTCCGTAAGATAGCGCTTCTGCATCATGCGCCGTGACAAAAATGCCGGGCGTTCCATGTCTCTCGCAATATTGCTCTGTGATGCGTATATCGCCGTAATCAATGGTAAAACGGCGCTGAAAACTGGCACAGTCGCCGGAATGATGATTGCTTATCCATCAGGGTAATGATTCTGCCGCCACGACAATAATTGAAAAGACAATGACAAAGTTGCTGTGCCGCCAATGGCAACCGCCCACAACGCATAGTCTGACCAATCATAAAACCACTGCGCTTGAAAAGTAGCAACGTACCATAAAAAACAGAGACAGAAAATCTCGCCAAACACAACGTCCTGCACCGGTTTTGCCGGGCGAAGGAACTGATGGTCGGTAATGGCATGGTTTCGGAAAGGGTAAGGATTTAGTGTGCCTCGTCAGGCATTTGCGGCGCGTGGGCAAAATCCGGCCTCATCATCCATCCGCTCCAGTGCTCGCATGATGTCGCGACACAGCGTTTCCGTATTCAGCCCGGTTTCCGCTGAATGCGGCACTGCCCCCGCCAGGCAAGCCCGCGACACCTCTGCGCGAGCCTCGCCTCCGGCGTGAGCGTGTCCATCTTGTTCAGCACCAGCCAGCGCGGCTTGTCGGCAAACACTGCGTCGTATTTTTCCAGCTCGGCGCTCACCTGCTCAAAATCGCGCACCGGATTTGCGGAGTCGCTCAGCGGCGAACAGTCCACCATGGCAGCAGGGTGCGCCAGATGGCGGTGAATTGGTGTCCCAGCCCCGCACCTTCCGCCGCATCATTCCTTCAATCAGGCCGGAAATGTCGGCCATGACGAAACTTTGTATGCCGACGCGCACCATGCCGAGATTAAAAGCGGTAAAGGGATAATCGGCGATTCGGCGCGGCGGAAACGTGGCTAATCAACGTCGATTTGCCCGGCGTTTGGCATGCCGAGGCAGACCGACATCGGCGACGTGCAGTTTCAGTTCGAGACGGTGATATGCGCCTCGCTTCCGTCGCGCTGTTTGCATCACTGCGGCGTGCGCGGCCGGCGAGCTTTTTATAGCGGTACTGCCGGAGACCATGACCGCCCTGGCGCGACCAGCAGACGCTGGCTATCCACGGTGAGATCGCCAATCAGCTCGTCGGTATCAACGAACACCTGCGTGCCGACCGCACCGGCACGAGCAAATCTTCGCCGCGTTGCTGCCGCGCTTTGTTCCGCTCTTCTCGCGACTGCTGCCGCCCGAAAAGCTGCGGTTAAACGAAAATCGGCGAGCGGTTGATGCCGTCCGCGCGACAAGATAGACCGCACGCCATCGCCGCCGTCACCGCCGTCCGGGCCCGCCGAACGGGACATATTTCTCACGGCGGAAGCGCACGATGCGACATTGCCGCCCTGCCCGCGCGGACATCAACTTTGTGCCACCCACGAATTTCATGTTTGTGCGTTCCGTAAAGCCTGTGGCAAATAAAAATGAAGCGGTTCATCGTACCGGACGCACAAGCCGACAACAAAGCCCTGCGCAATGTAGGGCTTTGCTGCGCGGTAAAAGCACTCAGCTTTCAGCAACGACACTAACGAAACGGCGTTTTTCCGCACCGCGAATGCTGAAAACGACTCTGCGCTGGTTGTCGGTAGCGAACAGCGTGGATCACGACCAACGCCAACGTTTTCACCCGCATTAAACGCTACGCTGACGTATCACGAGGATGGAACCGGCGCTGACAACCACGCCGCAGCGCTGATATTACCGAGACGTTTGACCTGGACTCTGCGTATCCGCTGCGTGCTGAAACCGCCTGTGTGTGTGCCATGGTTTTCTGACCCTTATTTTGCCATCAACCGCAGTCGTGCACTACTCAGCGTAGTTTGACGCGACCCGATACGTCGGCGGCGGTGCTTACGACGACGGAACTTAACAATCTTGATTTTCTTGTGGCGACCGTGTTCAGCGATAGTTGCGCGACAGTTTTTCCTTCCAGATAAGGCGCCAACAGCAACGTCATGCCTGGCTTTCTGCGATCAGCAGAACCTCGTCAAAGTGCGATGCTGTCGCCAGCTTCACCCGGTAGTTCACTCAGGCGCTGGGCCAGGCTTGACTTTTAGAGTACCGTTTACCGCCAGTTCTCGTTAACCGCAAACATGTTGTTCTCCAAAAATTCATGCACGAACAGGAAAGCGTACCCTGCTCGTTTTCAAAGGCGGCGGAATTATACCGGTAGCACCGCAATAATCCAATAGCCGGACATCGCAGCTTTTGTCGCGCCTCGCCAGCATTTTGATGCTCGCAACAAACTCGCTTGCAATCGGCAAAAATTACCTGGCACCGCGCCCCACCAGGCGCGAGCGCAGTTGGTTAGAGCACCACCTGACATGGTGGGGTCGTTGGTCGAGTCCAATCAGCCCACCAGAGTTTTATAGTACGGCCCGTCAGCAGGGCTTTTTATTTTTCCGCGCAAGCGCAACCTCCTGCCCAGCTCGAAAAAGCGGTGGTTTTCCGTTTTGCGGAAAAATACGCCTAACGTGCTGCCAGAGAGCTGCCATGAAACCGCCCAAACCACGGAAGCGCGAGATGCCTGGCCCATCGAAACTGGCAGGTTTTGAGCAGCGATATTCTTAGCCATCCGCGACACCCGCGCGCGAACGCGAGCGGTGGGCGGCAGAGCGGCTGTCTGTCGCTCAAGGCCGCAAAAGGTCGAGCATAAATCATCCATCACGTTCCGTGAGTTGTTTCGTACAAATCGAGAAGTTATCCCTTGCAGTTACCGGTCCAGTGCGTTTGAACCCAAAACATCTCTCATGCTGGTTTTTCCGCGCTTAGCGAATTCTGCGAAGTGTTTTGACGATAGATGCGACGGCTTTGGTCAACCCCATATCGTTGACTCATCCAATATAGAGGCCATATTCTCCAAAATAATCCCCAAATTTTTCTCTGCTACGCAGAGAATAGCTATTCTCCCCAACGATTCGCTCATTGACGCCGCTGGATGCGGCGTTTTCGTTTTCCATCACGGCAAAGGTTACAGCACCAGCGCCGCAAACCAGCCAGCGATGAGCAGCGGGACGTTGTAGTGGAGGAAGGTCGGGATGACTGAGCCTCCTTGATGTGGTTGTGCTGCGTCGGCGTTAAAGCCCATTGTCGGGCCGAGGGTGGAGTCGGAGGCAGGGAGCCTGCGTCGCCGGGCGCACCGGCGGTGCCGATGATGGCGACGGTGGCCAGCGGCGAGAAGCCCATTTGCGCGCACAGCGGAATACGTAGATGGTGGCGACGATGCGCAGGCGTAGAGCGCTGCGATGCCCATCGTCACCAAAAGTCCGACTACCAGCATGGCGAGCGCTACCAGGGCGCGGCTGTTGCCGAAGAAGGCGACGCTGTCGGCTACCAGCGGCTCGATGCCGCCACTGGCGTTCATTACCGCGGCGAAGCCGTTGGCGGCAACCACGATGAAGGCGATCATGCTCACCGCGGATGCCGTTGTTGAAAGATGGTGTCGGCTTGCGTGCCAGCGGATGACGCGCCACCGCTGAAGATGGCAAAGCCGATGAGTCCGGCGAGGGATGAGCGAGCCGGTGTATTTTGTGCCAGGAAGGCGGCGGTGACGGCGATGAGCGCTGATGATGATGTTCAGTGGTTTGACTGGCATTGTTCGGCGGCGCTTCGACCGGCGCGGTCTCTCGTAGTGGCGCGGCTGGCGGTAGCTGTAGAAGATGGCGGTGGCAAGGCCTGCGACCACGCGCGAGCGCTGGGATGGCCATCGCCTGGTAGATGCTGCGCCGGAAACGTCCGGCGCCGAACTTTGTTGTATGTTGCCGAGTCAGGATTTTTGTTAGAGAAAGATGTCGCTGAAAGTCGTAGGGACGAAATATGTAGTGCAGACGAGGCCGAAGGTGAGTAAATGCAGCGGCAGGCGCGGTCCAGCTTGAGGCGGTTCATCACGAGCAAGCGGCGGTACGACCAGCGGATGAAGGCGATGCGTATCGGCACGAGGTTCTGGCCCACGATGCTCATCGGCGAGCAGCGCGAGATGAGCAGCCATTTGAGGCTGGCGCCTTTGCCTGCGGCGCGGCCGATGATGAGTTTTGCCATTGCCTGCGACAGGCCGGAGTAGGAGATGGCGACGGCAACGCGCCCAGCACCGCATGAAAGCGCGGTGGTGGTGCTGGCAGATAGCGCTTCAAAGATTTTGACCAGGTATTTGAGTTTGAGCAGGGCGTCAGGTGCGGTGACGCCCGCATCCGAAGGCGGCGAGATGGTGTCTGCCGGGATGTCGGCAACCATGCCGCCGATGAAGGCGCTGGATAATCAGGCTGAAGACGACGACGCGCGCCAGCGAGAGGATGAGCATCAGGGCTGACGGCAAGGGACGACGTTCATGGTGGGTTCTCCTTTGGGGTTATGGTGGCTTGTTTCTTTACATACGCTTTGAGCGCTCGTGGTGTAGCGTGACGTTTTATGGCGTGCCGCGGGCGAGGTGCGTTTGCGTGGCGCTGGCGGCTTCGTTCACGCTGATTTGGCCTCATGGTAGCGCCAGTCGCGCGGCGCTGTGGTAGACGCCGCTGATGGCCCACGCGTGCCAGGCTTTGGGCCAGGGTTTGGCGCACGGGTTCGGCAGTTGTGCGTCGCCGTCGCGCACGCTGTCCAGCCGTGCGACGAGCAGCGGCCGCCATCCGCAGTCCAGGCTGCTGATGCGCGCGCTTTGGTTAGAAGAGCCTGCCACCAGCGGATGGGTGGTATAAGCGGTTGGCTGGGGCGAAGTACTGCGTTTTCGCTTGCCTGGTATTCGCTGGCGAGCCGCGGCGGTTTTCCGGGCTTTCGCCATGCTCGTTTGAGGCGCGTCGCCGCGTTCGTGCAGGGTGGTGTTGGCTTGTTCGTTGCGATAGCCGGTCTCGACTTGGCAGCGTACGTCGGCAAACGGCGCGCTGCGGCCTTTCGCGCCTGCCGGGACGGTGAAGGTCAGGTGCGCTGCGTCTGATTTCTGCGGGGTTCGCCGACTTTGTTGGTTTGGCTATGGCGCTGGCGCCAAAGAGTTGTGCCCGTGGCTTTCGGCTCGTGCAGCCAGGGCAGAGGCCGCCGTCGGCGGCAGATGTGCGCTCAGGCTGGCTTCAGCCGCCGCCGGTGATGCTGGTGAGGATGGCCGCCAGGCCTTTGCTGCGTTTTGTGCGGCGTCGCCAGCCCGGCGCTGGTGTTCGCAGGCGGTTTCTGTTGCTGGCGGCAAGGCGGCGCAGTCTCGTCGTCGCTCGCGGTGTTGCCGGTTTCGATGTACGCCTGTTCGACGTCGAGTGATTTCTGCCGTACTCGCTGTCGATGGGGCGAGACGTCGCCTCGGTTTGGCAAGCGCAAACAGGGTCGTCCAGTTCGGGCTGAGTGCTCTGCCTTGGCGGCCAGGGCGAGTTCGCTGCTCGCCCGCGAGGCTCTGTGTTTTGGACGTCCCTGCCAGTAGTCGGCGAAGGTTTTGCGGCCGTCTTTGATGGCGGCAGCAGCCGTCGCTGGCGGCTTTTGGCGTCGTCTATGATGAGGTAGCGGCCGCCGGCGTTCGCTGGCGGCGCGCGCTTTGGCGATTTGTTCGTCGCTCACCGGGCAGGTCGGCGATGTCGTAGATGGTGTAGTTGATGTCCACGGTTTCCGGGTGGCGTAGCGCCCACCGTGCGCTTCGTAGTGTTTTGCAGGGCGCTCGTCATCGACGCCGATGGCGGCAGCGATTGGCGCACGCGGGATGGTGTAGAGGGTGTAGCCGCGTTCTGCGCGGCGCTTGCAGGTAGTGTTTCTAGAGCGGGTTGTTTTCGCCGCCCGCGGCTTGTAGCGCGCTGTGTAGCTGGCGATGCTTTTGGTCGCCGCGCACGCTGGTAGGTCTCGGCGCTGATGCCGCGCGATTTCAGCCATTGTTGAGTTTTCGCCGTTACCGAATTGTTCTTGATGATGCGGTAGAGGGCGCTATCCGACAGGCGGTAGCGGCTGTTGAGCGCCTGTTGTTGGAACAGGGTGCGCTCGACAGGCTGCGCACCGCACGCTGTTTTGAGGTCGGTTTCACTGATGTCGGGTTGTTGTTGCTGGACGTCGCGGTATTGTTCCTGGTAGGCGCGCAGCGGGACTTCTTGTCCGTCGACGTGCGATGTTCGTCTTCGCCGCCGCGGTTAGCGTAGGGACGCCGATAAACAGCATGCCGATACCGCGATGACATGAGCAGGTAGGTGATCTCGGTTGGTCTCGCGGATGTCTTCTAGCATGGGAGCGGGTTCCGTGGGAAGGTGAAGGCGCGGATTGTATCGCCGCATTTTCTTCCCTGGCAATCAGTGGCATGAAAAAGCGCCCCGTGTGGAGCGCTGGCGGTGTCGTTTATTCGACGACGACTTTGCCGCGCATGACGGCGTAGTGGCCGGGGAATGAGCAGAAGAAGTCGTAGTCGCCACCGGCTTCGAGGGCGTCTCGTCTTGAAGGGTGACGCTGTTCTTTTCGCCGCCGCCAACAACTCTGGTGTGGGCGATAACGCGTGTCGCCATCTTTGACGCAAGCGGCGGCAGCCGCACCGGCGCCTTCTTTGGCAACGGCATCAAGCGTCAGCGGTTTTCGGTGATGACGACGTCGTGGCCCATCGCAGCGTCCGCGTGCAGCTCGACGATGGTCAATTTTCACGGTGAATTCCGCAGCTGGCCTTTGTTGATTTTTGATTTCTTTGATGTCGAATTTCACGCATCGTCGCCTTTGGCAACGGCTTTGCAAGCGCCATCAGCCGGAGCGGCAGCGGCATCAGCCGGTTTGGCAGCGTCTTCGGCGAATACGGCAACGCCCACTCGGGCAGCAAGGGCAGGAATCATGTTTTTTCATGGTAGTACCTTTTGGTTTAGTAGGAAGGATTTTCCGGGGCGCATGGTATCAAGCAAGCGGAAAATGCAATGTAGAAAAAGGTCATATTGTGATCTTATTGTTATTTGAGTTTGTCTGGGATTTATGGCGGGTCCCATTGGTATTCCATGCAACGACCCACAGAAGAAAAACCCTTACGAAGACGGGTATGACGCCATTGGGGCACAGGCAGATTACGATAGCGCAAGGCTTGCCGGCGCCGACGCAAGCTCGATGACCCGGAGCCTCATGCGCTGGTTAAAGAGAAACCCTTTGACCAGCAATGGTCGCCGGAGCAGATCCAGTACCGACTGCGCCATGAAAACAGCCAATATTCCACTCAGCAGCGCAACCATCTATCGCGCCATCTACGCGGGCCCCTTTTAACGACCCGGATTGCGGGTGAGAAGCGGCAAAACGCAACCTGCGTCATCGTGGCAAAAAGCGCCTGTAGGCAAAGGGACAAAAACCATACGCGGCGGCATTGCCATCAGCCACGAAATATCCGAACGCCCGGCAGAAGCGCAGGCGCGGGCGCGACTCTGGCGATTGGCGAAGCCGATACCGTGCGGGTATTACCGAGGCGCGGTGCTGACCACCCTGACCGACCGAAAAGCCGCTTGCGTTGAATCCGCTGGAGAAGAAGACGGCAGACGGGGTGAGAGTGCGGCGATTGTCGAGGCACCGAGCGGAGAGATATGCACAGCATCACGCCGGACAGGCAAAAGAGTTCGCGGTGGCACGCGGAAGTAACAAAAGCGCTGGGTGCAGAATTTTCTCCGCCGCCGTACCAGCCCTGGCAGCAGTGGATAAAAACGAAAACACCAACGGTTTTGCCAGTGAGAATTTTTCCCGAAGCTACTCAGGATATTGCCCAATATTCTGATGAATACATTGAGAAATGCGTGTGGAAATTGAACAACCGCCCGCGCAAGTGTTTGCAGTGGAGAACGCCTGGCGAAGTCACTATTTTGACAAGCACGTTGCACTTGGTTTGACACCGCCGTATATCTATACAGGCAAAGGGCTGTACGGTGTTGTGTCTTGCAAAAAGCCGTTCATCTGCGGAGTTCACCCCGCTTCGCAGGTAAGTGGGGCGCGAGAATCCGCCCGCCATAATGAAACGGGCGGTTCAGCGCGACGCGCCAACCGCCCTCTTTTCGTTTTTGTTTTTACTAAGGTTGCGGATGGCAGGCCGCTGGTGGAGCATTTGCCGAGGCCGGCTTTCGATGACTTCGCGGATTTTCGAAGCTTTCGCCGCGCAGTTGGACGCCAACGCCGGGAACACGTTTGGAGATCGGCGGGTTCAGCTAGACGATGCTGGCCGAGGTCGCGAATTTGCCGAGGTCACCCGGCAGTTTTGAGGAAGATGAAGACTTCCTGTTCGAGCGCGTATCTTCGGTGGCAACGAAGATGCCGCAACCGTCTACAAAGGGCATGTAGGCTTGGTAGAGGTCTTTCAGGTCTTCGATGTTGAGGCGGATAACGCCTTGTTTGAGTTTGGATTGGTTTTGCGGGAGTAGTGTCATAGTTCCAGGTTCCGTTTGTCGCAGGTTTCTGCAGCAGGGCTTTTGATGTTCAGGGTTTGCCTGATTTGTTGCCGGTCCGGGCGGCGCAGTTCGCTGAGGCGCGCATCAGAGGGTATGCAGGCGGTTCAGGTCGAGTCCTGCAGGTCTGCGCGTCGTGTTGGCGCAGGCGACGCACTCGCCGCCGCCGTCCAGTTGGCGGTAGGCGATGAGGCTTTCAGCTGGCGTTTGCAGGTAGTCGTCCAGGTCGTTGTCTTTGAGGCGGTCGAGAGGTGCAGGTAGGCGGTCGCCCGCTGCGGCTGGCTGAGGTCAGGCGATGAGCAGGCCGAGGTGTTCGTGCGGGTCGGGTGCATCCGGTGGGCGAGCGCCTGGGCGGGCTGCCGGTGCAGGGCGGGCTGGCAGCAGCTTGTTCGGGACCGAAGGCGTGCGTTGACCAGCCATTGTTAGGGCTTGTTCTGCGGTTACTGCGGCAGGGTGACGACGTGGCTACGGGCTGAGGATGGTCGCTTTGACGGCGCGGTTGGTGGTACTTCAGATAAAGCGGCTGTGCTGCGGCGGTTCTTCGAGGGTTTTCAGCAGGGCGTTCAGCGCGTAGCGGTAGTTGTCAATGGCGCCGAGGTAGGTCACGCAGCGCGCCGATGGCCGGGGTGTTTTTGTAGGGTGTCGCGAGGTCGCGATGTCTTCGATTTTGCAGGGTTCAAGGTACTCGCGGTATCGGGATGGGTGCCTTGCGCGAGCAGGTGGCAACTTTTGCATCGACCGCAGGGGTGGCCGTCGTGCAGGCAGAGGGCACGGGCGATGATGGCACGCGCCATGTCGTCGGTATCAGCGCGCTGCGGGTCGATGAGGAGCAGGGTGGCGGGCAGTCGGTCGGCAAGGCTGGTCAAGGCCCGGTGTGCAGGTCGGTCCAGGGACATGCGGCGGTTCAGGTTGGCGCAGCGCTTCAAATGCGGGCGGATGCGGGCAAAGACGGTTTGTCTGTCGCCTTCGGCGTCTATCCAGACGGCGTGCGGCGCTTTGGGCGCGTTCGCGATAGCCGGCGGCAACGCGGGCGAAGAAGTCGGTGTCTTCTGTTTTCGAGCGGTCTGCGCGGCGCCGCGTTGGGCAAGGCGGTCGTGGGCGGTGTCCGCGCTGCTGCCGAGGATAAGGGCGAGGTCGGGGTCGTGGTCGGTTTCGCCTCGCGGTTTCGAGCGCGCTGAGGGTGGTGAGCGGGATGCCACGGCCGTAGTGCTGGTAGGCGTAGGTGGCGTCACGGTAGCGGTCAGAGATGTACCATTCGCCGCGCGCGAGGGCGGGCAGGATGGTTTGTTGTAGGCGGGCGCGACGGGCGGCGAGAGCAGCAGCAGTTCGGTCAGCGGGTCGGCGTCGGTCGCGGTCGAGGAGGATGGCGCGCAGGCGTTCGCTCAACGGTGCCGCCCGGTTCGCGCCCGTAGCGGGCGGTGATGCCATGGCGGGTGCACCACGCCCGGGATGCTGGCGAGTTGCGTGTGCCGACGCCTCGCTGCCATCCAGGGTGATGAAGCGCCCGCTCATGGTTTTGGGCTGTTGTTGTTGTTTGAGGTAGCGGGCGACCGCTTGTTGCGTTCTTCGTAGGTGGCGCTGAAGGTGTGTCGCTTGCCGTCGGCGACGAAGCAGAGGCTGTCGCCGTCAGCGGGTGCAGCGCCGCCTGGATGCTGGCTTTGCCGGGCAGGGCGATGGGGGTCGGCGGCAGGCCTTTTGTTGATGAGTGTTGTACGGCGTGTCGGTTTGCAGCTTTGCGGGTCAGGTCGTCGTGGTAGTCGGCGGCGCCGTAGATGACGCTGGGGTCGGTTTGTAGCAGCACGTCTTTTTGTAGGCGACGCAACGAAGACGCTGGCGATTTGCGGGCGTTCGCTTGCCACGCCGGTTTCTCGATGATGGAGGCGAGGATGAGCGCCTGGTAGGGGTTAAGGAGTGGCAGGGGCCATCAGCGCGGTTCGGCCATTCTGTTCGAGGGTGCGCTGCATTGCCGTACATGCGTTTCAGCAGTTCGAGGTCGCCGCCACGGGTGGAACTGGAGGTTTCGCATGAACCAGCTCTTCGGGCGGCGCATCAATCGCCGAGCAGGTGGCAATTTGTGTGTCGGTTTTGTCGTTTAGGTGTTCGATGCCGGCGGTTCGCACGAGGCTGGCGCGCAGGTCTTTTGAAGGTTTTGGCTTCGACGACGGTGATGTTGACACCACGACTTTGCCGCTGCGATGTCGTTCATCAGTGAGGGCAGGCTGGCGCTGGCGTCAGCGCGGTAGTCGCCTGCCTGATGTTCGCCGCCTGCGGGTTGAGGCGGGCATATACGGGCAGCACCCAGTCGCTATGGATGACGCCGCGCTGTACGAGTTCGCGGTTGAGGCTGGCGAGGGTGTCGCCGCGTTTGACGGTGATGATGCCGTCGCCTTCGGCGACAAAGCGGGCATTCAGCGCTTTTTTGGTATTGCAGGTAGAGACGCGCGCGCCCAGGCGGCGAGCAGGGATGAGGGTGAGGAAGCAGTTGAGGAGGAAGCGTTTCATGGCTGGTACCGTCGCAGGAGGATGCAGGCGTTGGTGCCACCAAAGCCGAAGGAGTTGGAAAGGGCGGTGTCGATTTTCATCGCGCGCGCTTTATGCGGATGTAGTCCAGGTCGCAGCCTTCGCCGGGCTGGTCAAGGTTGATGGTCGGCGGCGCGATTTGGTCGCGCAGAGCGAGCAGGGTGAAGATGGCTTCAAGGTCGCCTGCGGCGCCGAGCGCGTGTCCGGTCATGGATTTGGTGCTGCTGACGGCGAGGCGGTAGGCGTGTTCGCCGAAGCTGTTTTTGATGGCGCGGGTTTCGGCGATATCGCCTGCGGTCGAGGTGCCGTGCGCGTTGATGTAGTCCACCGCGTCCGGCGTGATACTCGCGTCTTTGAGGGCAAGCGTCATGCAGCGCGCCGCACCGAGCCGTCTCCAGCGGCGCGGTCATGGTAGGTATCGGAACTCATGCCCATGCCGATGATTTCGCCGTGGATGGTCGCACCACGCGCCAAGGCGTGTTCGAGGCTTTGAGGACGATGATGCCCGCGCCGTCGCCCGAGCGACGAAACCGTCGCGGGTCTTTTGTCCCAGGGCAGAAGCGCGCGTCGGTCGTCGTTGCGGGTGGAGAGCGCCTTGGCAGCGGCAAAGCCGGCGCGACCCATGTCGTTCCCCTCGCACTTTCTGCGCCACCGGCAATCATCACGTCCACATCGCCCGCCTGAATCATGCGGTAGGGTTTGCGGCAATGCAGGGTGGCGCTGCGCAAGCGGTGACGGTGGTCGTCGGCCCTTGATGCCGTAGCGGATGGAGAGGTTGCCAGCAATCATGTTGACGATGTTCTTCGGCACGTAGAACGGCGAGACGCGGCGCGCAGCACCACGCCCAGCGAGTCTGCGGTAGCCGTCGAGCATGCCGGGCAGGCCGCCAATACCGAGCCACGATGATGCCGCTGCGTTCAGCGAGGGTGGGGTTGGCGAACGAGTCGCTATCGGCGATGGCGTTCGCGGCGGCGGCGAAGCTGCAGGTAGAGTCGTCCATTTTGCGCCCTCTTTGGCGTCAAAATAGTGGTCGATGTCAAATCCCTGCACGGCGCCGCGAAAAACGCACGGGCAAGTCCTGGAAGGGTCATAGTCGAAAGTGATAGTACTGCCGTACCTGGCGCAGCGAGGATGTTCTCCCAAGCGCTGGTGATGCTGCTGCCGACCGGGCTGATGATGCCCATGCCGGTTACGCACGACATCGGTGTGGCGGTCTCGCTACGGGTGGTTTGCGTCGCTGTGTTTCCCGCCAGTTTCGCGTGACCCGGCGCTCCGTCTGCGCACGGTTGAAGCGATACAAAAAGCCACAGCAGTTGGCACTCACTGCGGCTCGCCTGGCTGACGCGTTTAGCCGTTGCTGTTGGCTTCTGACGTAGTCGATAGCGGTTTGCACGGTGGTGATCTGCGTCTTCGTCAGGGATTTCGCAGTCAAATTCTTTTTCCAACGACATGACGAGTTCAACGAGCATCGAGAGTCGCGCGCCGAGGTCGTCAAATGAAGTTGTGCGGCTTCAGGTTTGACCTGCGGCCTCATCACCAACGCTCAACCGCTCTGGCGATCACTTTGATGTTGACGCCGTTCTTCGACTGAATTGGCCTCGCGGTGTGTTTTCCTGGGTTGTGACCGAGGGGCGGCTGTAAAAGGTGTGTTGTCGGCAAATGCCACACGGCGGCGGGCAGCCGCTTTACAGCTATTACATGCCGCTGATGTTCAGCGTCGTCTCGCCGGTGATGTACCCGGCGTTGCGCGCGCCAGATGACGACCGCGTCGGCGATATCTTCTACCCGTCCCAGTCATGGCGAGCGGGACTTTGGTCGGCGACATGGCTCTGCTCATCGTTCAGTTTGTCGCGTCATAAATGGTCTGAGCGAAGCCCGGCGCAACGCAGTTGACGGTGATGCCACCGTGAGCCGACTTGCGCGCCAGCGACGGAAAACTCCGATGAGACCGGCTTTGGCGGCGGCGTAGTTGGCCTGTCCGGCGCTGCCCGGCGATGCCCACTACCGAGGTGATGTTGATGATACGCCGCAGCGCTTTCATCATAAAGTCGCGCAGTACCGCTTTTCGCTCAGGCGGTAGAGTTGCCCGCTCAGGTTGGTGTCAATGACGTTGTCCCATTGTTCTGGTTTCATCCGCACCGGCAGGCTGTCGTCGGTGAGGCCAGCGTTATTGACGAGGATGGCGCAAACTCAGCGTACTGGTCGGCGCGCATGTCATCGATGAGCGCTTCTACGGCGTCAGCTACTGCTGACCGAGAGTGCCGCAACCGCCAAAGCCGCTTTCCTCCGCGATATGACGGCTGATGGCTTCCTGCGCCGCGTGTCACCGGTGGCGCGTGCCGATGACGGTCGCCGCGCGCGACCGAGGGCACCGGGCGATGGCACGACCGATAACCACGGCTGGCTCCGGGTGACGAGGGCGACTCCCAGATTGCAGGTTCATGGCTCGGAAAGAGCTTGCGGACAGCGGCGACGCTGTCGGGATGATCAGCAATGGTACGCAGCGTTTTATCGATGCGTTTGTTCAGCACCGCGAGCATCTCCTGCCCGGCCTGGCTTCGAGAGAGATTGATTTCGCCAGCGCGGCCAGCGCCTCTGATGCAAAGTCCACCCAGCGTCCGGCTGGTAAAGCTGTGCACCGAGCGCCGCTTCCACACCGCTCGTGCCGTCGTGCGCTGGCATCCACGTTATGGATGATGACGGCGTTTCGGGGTCTGCGAGTGACTTGCCGAGGTGCGCAGACCAGTTGCTCGTTGCAGCGGCGCGTCATCAGTCAGCAATGTGAAGGGACGCCGACGGCCATGTGACGTGACGTGCGCTTCGCTCCTGCTGCTTTACGCCGCCCTACCGCGGCTTCCACCGCGGCAGTTTCGCCCGCGATGACGACTTGCCCGGGCGAGCGCTGAAGTTGGCGGCACCGACTTTGCCGTTGGCGGTGCTGTTGCAAACGCTGATGATCGCCTCTTCATCGGCTGCTGAGAATGGTGCAGCCATCGCACCCGCACGGAGCAACGCTTTCCTGCATGATTTTGCCGCATGTGGACGGCGCTGGATGGCTTCGGTAAACAGCTCATCGCCCCCGCCGGCACAGAGGGCGCGTGTCTCGCCAAGCGAGCGGTCTGCGCGTGGGCGTTGATGCCGCACTCGTCGCGGCGATATCCGCGCAGGCGCGATACCGGCGGCAAGCAGCGCGTGGTTGCGATGGCGGTTTGGTCGAGCTGACCGCCCGTTTCGTCCTGGCTAATCTGCCACAGGTTCGAAGCTTTGAGGATCGTCGGAGGCTTCCTCTGCAGAGCGACGCCGCACGACGGGTGTCAAGCCGCCCGTTCGTGAGGCATGCCGGGTTTCTGCGAGCTCCCGCTGGCGAAAATCAATGCAATGAGTCGCCATGTTGCGCTCCCTCCTGTTAGTAAGTGATGATGCCATCGCTCAAAACGAATCCGCCGCCAGTGCTTCCAGCAGCGCAGTCGCCGCGCCGTATCGTAACAGCAGCTTGATGCCGTAATCCAACGTCCGTAGCGGGATGGAAGCGGCGGAGGTGGCTGGGCGCGTGCCCGGCTAACGGTGAGGATGACCCTTTTTCCAGCGGCAGGTTAAGGTGTTCGGCAGTCGCTTTGATGATGCGCAGATTGGCCTACGATGCGGATGAGGAAGTCGATGTCTTCCGCCTGCGATCGCTGTTGTTCGATGCACCCGGTGACCAGGTACCAGAGGGTGCGTACCGCGACTTTGAACACTTTCGCCCTTCCATGTGAACGGCACGGCAGGTCGCCCGGCGAAAGTGTGGCGCAGCGGAACCACTCCGCGCGGTACCAACAGCAGCTCTTTCGTAACGACCATCGCCATGTCAGTCACCGAGCCGTGAATGCCCGGTTCGTGCGCCGCTTTCAAGAATGACTGCGCCCGCGCCATATCGCCAGAGGATGGAGGTACTGCAGTTCGCCCAGTCCAGGATGTTGCTGGACAGCAGTTCTGCACCAACAACCAGCGCCTCGCTTTGCCGCCGCCTGCGCGCGAATGAAATTATCGGCGGTCGCCAGCGCGAAGATGAAACCGGAACAGGCGGCCTGCATGTCAAAGGCGGCAATGGTCTGGCAGCCGAGGCGGGTTTGCAAACTGACTGGCGTTGGGAAAGCATGCAAAAGTTCTGCGTAGAGGTGGCGACGATGATGAGATCCAGCGTTGCCGGGTCAATATCGGCGTGCGTTGCAGGAGCGTCGCGTGGGCCCGATAGGTAGGGCAAGATCCGTGCTGCTATCCGGCGCGGCGATGTGACGCTGCGCGATGCGTGTCGAGTACGAACTACCCTGTCGGATGTGTCGTCCGCTCGGCGAACCTTTCGGTTGGTCAGCGATCCGTCAATGCGGCAGATAGCCGCCGCGCGGAGGATCTGCTGTAAATCATGCAGGTGTTCTTCGGCGCAGCAGGGCGGCTCCTGCTGACGGTCAAGCTGGCAGCGATGCGATCGATGCGCGATGCTTCGTTTGCGGGCGAGACGGGCGACGCTGATGGCTGCTGGCGAACGCGAAAAACGCCGGCGTTACCGCGGCTTTTGATGACAATGCCCTGCAAAACCGAGCAGGGTCGCGCCGTTGTAGCGGCGGGGGTCAATGCGCGCCTTGGTGCGACGCAGAACGGCAGGAGAAAAGAGTGCGGCACTGCTGAAAGATGTTGCGGCGAAAATTCCTGCTCCAGCGTGGTTCTGGCCGGCTGGCGCGATGCCCTAGCGACGAAAGACGTTGCCTGACGAAACCGTCACAGACATCGATGTCCAGTTTTCCTTGAGAAAGATGTCGTTACCTTCGACAGCGCGCTGTAATTTAGTCGCTTCCGGCATAGTTTCCTTGACCATGTCGTTGCCTTTTGATCGCTTTCTTCGCCGATGTTGGCAGACCGACGATCGGATTGGGCTTTTTCATCAACCGCCTTGACCAGTTCCGAGCCTGCGCGACCGCAACAGCACCGTTGTTCCGGTTTGCATCCGCGTTGGCGCCAAGATCCCGCCACGACATACGTCCGCTCGTGAAGGCACCACCGCACAAATCGCCGGACTGGGAGATGCCGTGGCAGAGCGAGGATGTAACGGCTGTTGACATCAGCGCGCGCCGGTGTTACCAAAGCGACACAGGGCTTGCGCTTTTGCCGTCGCGCACCAGCTCAATCGCCTCGCATGGAGTGAATCGGTTTTGGTGGCGCAGGACGTTGGCGGGTGCTTTCGTCCATCGCCACCACTTGCGTGGTGTGGTGGATGTCAATGCGCGCGGCATCAATCGCGGTGAAGGGATCGACGACTGCGAATGGCCGGTTCGTCACCGATCTACAACCGCGCGCACGTCGTGTGGCGCTGATGTGGCGTCGATGCGCGGCCAGCGTGACATCCAGACCGATATCGCCGCCCATTGCGTCAATGGCAATGATTGGCGGCTTGCTCAGTGCTCGCGCGCGATCAGGTCTCATTCTTTCGATATCAACTGTTGGTCAACGCGAGGACGGGCAACGGCGAGGCGTCCGCGATAGAAGCCGTCTTTGGTGACGTGGTGGCGCAGTGGTGGCGCTCGCCGCCGTGGGTCTGTCGGTAGAGACGGTTTTGCCGGTTATATCGTGGCGGCATGCATGCCGCGTTTGAGGGGGGTTTTACGACTCTGTTGAACGGCCGCGGAATGCTCTTTTGGTTTCCAGTAAGTCTTTTTAGAGCCGCAAACGGTTGTGCGTTTCGCCTGCGGCAGGGCCGCGCGCGCCGGTCTGCGGCAGGCTGCAATCATCGTGCTTGGCAATCACTGGCATCGCCAGCAGGATTTCTTTCTTCAATGAACCACGCCAGGTCGAGTTCGTCTTCGGCGCAGATCAGGGTTTCGCCGCCGTCGGTGACATTGTCTTCGAGGGATTGATCACGAATCAGAACGTAATCAAAGTGAATGGGCAACTCCAGCGTCATCGGTCTTCAAGACAGCGCTGGCACCGGGTGCGGTGAACCAGGCGCACACGACCGCTCAGCGGTGCTGCCCGTCCTTATCCATGTTTCCTCAGCGAGTAATGCACGACGTCATCGCGCGTCCCCGTCCATTGCTTTAGCGTTTCGGTCTCTGCCAAAGGCAGCGAACCGCTCGTGGCAACGGTTTTCTGCATAGGCCCAAGGGCCCAATCAGCTGGGGGTTGCGGGAGGGCGCATCATACTCTCAACATTTTCGGGTGTCAAATGGAAAAACGGCAGAAAATCAGCCAATACCGTGCGTGCGGGCGAAGTGCACAGATAGACGATATCCGAGATTTCGCGGATGACGTTGCTGCGGCTGGTAATCCAGCTGGAATAGTTCCCCCGCCGGGTTGTCTTTCTCGATGATGGCGGAGATGGTATGGGATAGCTGCGCCCGCCGGACTTGCTATCTCGATGATGCCGAAATTGCCGCAGAGCATCGCAGTCGAGCCGGTTTTGTCGTACACCGTCGCGCTTTGCGGCACGAACTGCGTTTTTGAGCGGATGCGGTCAGGATTGGGGATGGACATAATCTGCTTCAGATACCGCGCGCCGGGCAGTGGTTCGCCCACAGCGCACGCAGGAAGCGGTCGTAGTCGGCAGGCGGAAGCGCGGTTTTTCTGCACGCCCCTGTGCCGGAATGTTCTCGACGATTTGAATATTGCAGGAAAATCTCGCAGGCGCTCGTTTTTCACAGCATCCATTGCACGCCCTGCGGCCCGCTCGAGACGCTTGAACAGATGGTTGCGTGAATTGTTATTACTGGCGACGACCATGCCGCGCATTTCGTCCCGCACGCGCTCGCTCATCGGATAGAGGCTGGAATCTTTAAATAATGGGTGAGGAGGTAGGCCCGGATGACGAACGGCTTGACCAGACTGGCGCATTGCAGCGGCACCTTGTGCGTTGATTTGTAAAGCCAGCGGACGGTTGGCGACCAGATCGTGCACCAACCAGGCGCTGCGCCTCGTCGCCCGAAGACGCCCTTCGGCGCGCACTGGCGCACGCGCTCGTTGATAGAGTTGCCCAGCGGCGTTTCTGCCTGGGCAGAAAGCGGCAGGATAGCACCGAGACCGAGCGCACAGCCGCGCCCGGATAAATTGACGTTTATTCAACAACATGCTTAGTGAAGCGATGGTAACTGAGGCGGTTATTTTAGCAGCGACACCGCAATAGCGGGATTTTTCGTGACTTTCGTCTATATTCTCATCCATCCGCAGATTGGGCAGGAACCCGTCTAATATCTACTAGAAATGCTTTTTCTACAGGGCGAACCCAGCAGGTGGGTACCCGCAAAATGCGGACGTATTCGGTGGTTTTTGTCGTGCTTCGCCAACAGCAAACGCTGCAAGGCGGCAACATCATCTACCATAAAATCCGGCGCGCTGGCGGCAAGCGCGGCCTTGTCATGCGCGCGCCCAGGTAACGGCGGCGCAGGTTTTGACGCCGGCGGCGTGCCCCATTTCGATGTCTCGTCGGCGTCGCCGATGTAGGGCGGCAGCGGGTCGCCGTCAAGCGCGGCGAGGGCGAGCCGGATGTCTTCGGGATGCGGTTTGTAGTGCGCACCGTGTCCGGAGCCGATGAATACGTCGATGTGCGCTGATGCCGAGTTGTTCGCAGCTGGCGCGCAGGATGGCGGTTTTTGCTGTTAACGATGCCGGTTTGCCGCTGTTGCGCCTTGAGGTGCGGCGAGCAGGGCGGCAAATGCCGGGGTAGAGGCGTGATATGGCTTCGCCGCTGCCGCGGCGTAATGTTGGCGGAAGGTGGCGAGTAGCGCGGCAAAGGCGTCGTCGTCAAGGGCGGTCGCGCCGAGGGTGGAAGCAGCGCTCTATCGGGATGCCCATTTGTTGGACGATGGCGGCGTTCGCTGGCGCGGCAGGTGATGGTCGCGGGTGGCTTGTCGGTGGCGAGGATGGCGCATTGGGCGCTGTCGGCGAGGGTGCCGTCGAAGTCAAAGAGGATGATGTGCGCGGGCATGGGGTTTCCGGGTTGGCAGGTTTGCGTACCGCGCGGGCGCGGGTGTGGGCATCAGAACGGGATGTCGTCGTCGAAGTTGTCTTGGTCGAGGGTTGGGCCGCTGAGGCCGCCGGTGTTGTTTTTGTGGTGGCACGGGTTTGTTCGGCGTGGGCGGTTGTGGCGGTTGCCGCCGCTTGGCGCGCCGTAGTCTGGTCGTAGCTGCCGCCGTAGTCTTGGTCGTAACCGCCGCCTTGTTGGCCAGCCGCCGCTGTTGCTGCGGTTGCCGGAGTAGTTGCCGCCACCATTGCCGCCGAAGCTGCTCTCGCCGCCGCCGCGGCCGTCCAGCATTTTGGATGTTGTCGGCGACGATTTCGGTGGTAGCGCTGTTGGCCGCTTTGGTCGGTCCATTTGCGGGTTTGCAGGCGGCCTTCGACGAGAGTTTGCTGCCTTTGCGCGTGTATTGGCCAATGATTTCGGCGGTGCGGCGGTAGGCGACGACGCGGTGCCATTCGGTTTTTCGCGTTTTTCGCCAGTGTTTTTGTCGTTCCAGGTCCCACTGGTGGCGATGGAGATGTTGGCCACCGGTTCGCCGTTGGGCATGTAGCGCGCATGTCCGGGTCGTTGCCCAGGCTGCCGATGAGTAGCGACTTTGTTGACGCCTCGCCATTTTGGGTGTTTCCTCGTGTGTCCAGGTAAATGTGCGGGGTTCAGGGCTGCTGTGCGCCGCGTAGTGTAGCGGTTTTGCTGGTTTTCAGCAAAAAGGAGCGCGGCGATGGCGCTTGCGATGGCGAGGGTGATGGAGTACGGTCGCCGTGGCTTTTTGTTTTACAGATGCGGCCGCCGATGGCGCCGCCGGTGAAGCTGCTCGATGAATTGGGCGCTGCTGTAGATGCCCATCGCCTGCCGCGGCTGTCCGTGCGGCGTTTTAGTGACCCAGTGCGGCAGGCCGCCCAGGCGGTAGAAGGCGATGAAGTACACGCTGAGCGCAAAAGCGCCAGGCGGTGCTCGCGATGGGGACGGCAGCAGCGTTGGCGCCGGCGGCGAGGATGAGGTAGTTCACGCCGAAGGTGAGCGGTGCGGATGTGTTTTTCGGGCGCATGGCGAGGAGCGCGATGAGGTTGGCGGGGAGGTAGAGCCACCAGTGGTGGTTTTGTCGATGCCGTTGGCGACGATGAGCGGCGGCAGGACGAGGAAGGTGGCGGTGAAGATGGCGTGCAGGGTGAAGATGGTGGCGGCGGCTTCGGTAGATGGGTTTGCGCTGGTATTCGTCACGGCGGGTAACGGGTAGGTGGCGTCGGGCAGGCTCAGTCCGGCGACGAGGGCGGCGGGCGGCCATCAGCGCGATGATGAGGAACAGTTCAGCGACGCTCACCCAGCTGGCCAGCAGCGGGCCGAGGGATGAGCGAGAGGACGAAGGCGATGCCGATGCTGGCGCTCGAGGATGGTCCGCGTTTTGCCGAGTTTGTCCGGCGGGTGATGTCAGTGGCGTAGGCGAGCGCGACGGCGGCATCGCCCCATGCCCCCGTGCACGGCGCGGGCGGCAATCATCATTTCGATGCTACTTGCGCAGGCGGCGAGCAGGCTGCCCGCGGTAAAGAGGGCAAGGCCGCCGGCGATGACGGGTTTGCGCCCGTAGCGGTCTGGAAAAGCCAGCCGCAGGATTTTGGTAGCAGTCCCTGGCTGCCGTAGATGCCGAGCGCGATGCCGACGAGGGTTTTGTTTGCGCCCGCCAGTTCGTTGGCGTAGAGGCTGAAGACGGGAAGATCGCGAACAGACCGGAGCATCCGCGTGATGTAGATGGTGGTCAGGATGGCAACGCCGCGCGCTGCCAGGGCTGGCGTGCGTCAGCATTGAGCAGGCTCCGTACGTTGCGGGCGATAGGCGAGGCGGCCGGCATCCCCCTGCAACCACGGTAGGACGGCATCGGCGCTGTCGTAGCAGGCGAATTGCAGCACGTCGCCGTCGCCCCTGCAAAATCAGACGGGTATGGCCGCCCGCGTCGGCAAAGGTTGCTCCACATAGTCGAAAGCCCACTTCCAGCGCATCGGCAAGACGCGCCAAATCGGCGAGGCTGTCGTGCGGGCGGGTCGGCGTGGAAGCGGTATTCGCCGAAACCGTAGATGAGTTCAAAGGTGAGGTAGTTTCGCGGCGCGCGCGACTACGGCGAGGGACAGCGGGCGAGAAGTTCATGAAATGTTACCGGCGGGCTGGTGTCTTGGTATGGCATGGGAAACTCACGGTACAATGCGCGCCTCATTTTTACCGAGGATTACAAGATGGACTGGAATAATTGGGATTGGTCGCCATCGGCGCGCACTTCATCTATATGTTTTATCGCAACGTCAAAAACGGCGGCTACAAGGCGCTGCTGGAGCGCTCGCGCAATGCGCCGCAGCATTGGGGCACCTTCGCCTTCCTGATGGTGATGGTGGTGCTGTTCGTCATCCTGCTCATCCGCCTCTGATGCTGATAGATATCGGCTGCAACCCCGCCAGCAGCCGCCTGTTGCCGCACGTCAAACGCATCCTCGCCGACGCGAGCCGCGCTGGCGTCGTGCAACAAATTATCACCGGCAGCGACGCGGCGAGCAACGAAACCGCATTGGCGCTCGCCAACAGCCACGCCGAGCTTTACGCCACCGCCGGTTTCCACCCGCACCACGCCAACGACTGGCGGGCCATCGCACCGCCTGTTGCTGCAAACCTTGGCGCGTGAGCCGCGCTGCGTTGCCGCGGGCGAAATGGGCTGGACTACTTCCGCAACCTCGCCCTGCCTGCGAACCAGCGCCGCTGCTTTGCCGACCAACTGGCAGTCGCCAAAACCGTAGCAAAAACCCGTCTTCCTGCACGAGCGCGAAGCCTTTGCCGACTTTAGCGCCATCTTGGGCGAAGCTCCGCCGGAACTGGCGGGCGCGGTCTGGCACTGCTTTCACCGGCACGCGCGCGCAATGGAAGCACCGCCGAACGCGGCGTCTATTTCGGCATCACCGGCTGGCATGCGACCCCGCGCGGCGCGGAGCTGCGCGACACCGTGCGCCACATCCCGGACGACCGCCTGATGCTCGAAAGCGACGCGCCGCATCTGACGCCGAAAAACGCTGGAACCCGCTGCCGCGCGTGAACGAACCGCAGTACCTGCCGGAAGTGTTGCGCGTCGTCGCCGAGTGCCGCGGGCAGCGAGGCGGACGTCGCCCGCATCACCACAGAAAACGCGCGCCGCTTTTTGGAATCAACTACACGCCCTTCACCACAGAACAACAAACCGCGCTGCTTGCCGAAAAAGGCATCGGCAAAACCGTACTGCACGCCTTGCGCAAATGGGACTGGACGATGTCGAAGCGCTTGCCAACGCCGACATTGAAGAAGTGCTTGACCGGCGCGATGCTTACCGGCAGCAGTTGCTGGAAAAACAGCCTCGCAATCACGCGCGGCGATTGCCACCGCCATCGCTTGGGCGCAGCGACAAACCGTGGGCGACCCCCGTCGCCATCGCTGAATGCTTCCGCCGCTTTCGTGACGCCAACCGCAGCCATGACCACCGAGCTCGAATACACGAGCACCTTCGAGCTGCTCATTGCCGTCATCCTCTCGGCGCAGGCGACCGACAAAGGCGTGAACAGCGACGCGCCGCCTCTATCCCGTCGCCAACACCCCTGCCGCCATCCTGTTTCTCGGCGAAGACGGCCTGAAGGACTCAGCATTAAAACTATCGGTCTCTACAACACCAAAGCCGTAAACATCCTGAAAAACCTGCCGAACCTTTCTCGACGAACACGGCGGCGCAGTGCCTCGCCGACCGCGCCGCGCTGGAGCGACTTCCCGGCGTCGGGCGCAAAAACCGCCAACGTCATCCTGAACACCGCCTTCCGTCAGCCAGTAATGGCGGTCGATACCACATCTTCCGCGTCGCCAACCGTACCCGGCATCGCGCCGGGCAAAACCGTACTTGCCGTCGAAAAGGGCTGATGGCGCGCGTGCCGCCCGCATACCCGCTGGACGCGCACCACTGGCCCATCCCTGCACGGGCGCTATGTTTGCATCGCGCGCAAACTGCGCTGCGGCGCCTGCCCCATCTCCGATCTCGCGACAACCCGCAATTTGAAGCATAAGCGGGGCGCGAGCGCCCGCCCGTGATACAGAAGCGCCGCAAACTGGCACAACTATTGCTTTACCCACTGGTAACGAAATAGTCATTTTTTGTATAATGACGGTCATAGTCAGTTAATCCTGACAGGACTTTCAGCAAAAATCTTCATCTATTACAAGGAACCAGTATGTCTCAGCAAATCCTCCTCACCCTGAACGACACCGCCGGCAACGCCCTCCGGACAGTACAACATCAACACCGCAGGCAGCGCGCTGCACATACAGGCGGTTGACGGCGCGTACTACTCAGTTCACCGACCCGATGACCGGCATCGGTCCGAAGGCATCATCACCGGAGCGCGAGGGCGATAACCCGCTGGTTTCTTTCGATGAAGGCACGGATCTCGTCATCGAAAAATTATTTTGCGCAGAACTGAGCCAGGGCGCGCTGGTCGGCATGCAGGCAGACGGCGGCCTCGCACGAGCTACCTGGTCGCGACCGCGCCGGAGCACGTGCTGGCGGAGGAAATCGCTGCCAGTCAGGCGCTTGGTTCGGAGCAGCCGGTTTGGGCGCCGCTCGGCGTGCTGGGGCGGTCGGTCCGGTCGCCGCCGGCATCGGACTGGCAAAAACTGACGACAGCGGCAAAGCGCTGGGACAGCGGCAATAACGGCGGTAGCGGCAGTGCGCAATAATCCGTCACCGAATACGCCCGCACCGAATCCGTCGCCCAATAATCCGAGCAATCCGAGTAATCCGGGCGGTCCCAACATTCCTTCGCCCAATCCCGGGCAATCCCGGTAACCCCGGCAATCCGCCACCGACGCCCAATCCGAGCCCGTATCCGCCGGCACCCTCACCGAACCCCTGTCCCGCAACCGCCGACGCCAAACCAGCCCGGCAGCGACCCGAAACCGATTGCAAATCACGACAAGGTCAAGGCACACGAAGCGAAAAAGTCACCATTGACGTGCTGATAACGACAGCGCTACTGGACGCCAACGGTCAGCGCGACCTCAATCCGAGCAGCATCCGCCTGCTGGATGCGGCGGGCAAACCTGTCACCGAACTGACCGTCGCCGGACAGGGCAAATGGAACGTCAGCTTCGGCAAAGTCACCTTCACCCGGAAACCACTCATCGGTAACCCGACCCCGGTGCAGTACACCGTCAGCGACAACGCGGGGCAAGCCAGTAACAAGGCGACCATCACCGTCACCTGCGACTAACGGCACGCCGGGCGGCAATACCAAAGGGCGCGCGGTCACTTACAGGCGATGCGAAAGTCGGCCAGACCCCTGAGCGCCGACATCAACGACCCGGACGGCGTCCCCGCAACCGGCGTCAAATACCAATCGGATGGCAGATGGCGTAGCCATTCAGGCGCGACCGGCCCGACCTACACCGTGAGCGCTGCGGACAAAGACAAAGCCATCAGCCCTCAACATCAGCTACACCGACAACCGCGGCAACCTGAAAACATCAGCACGCCCTCGACCAGCAAAGTCGTGGACGGCACACCGACCCGCAACCGCCACAACCCGGCCAGAACCATCCGGGCAGCGTCGCCATCAGCGGCAATGCCAGCGGCGAAAAACTGACCGCTGACGGCATGACGACGACCAGTTCGACGAAGCCAAAGTCAGCTACCAATGGCAGCGCGACGGCAAACCAATAACAGGTGCGAACAGCAAGACCCACACCCTGACCGCCGACGACGAAGGGCACAAAATCAGCGTCAAAGTCGAATACACCGACAACGCGGGCAGCAAAGAAAGCCACGACAGCAGCCCGACCGCGCAGCACAGCCGTCGAGCGCGACCAACCACGCGCCGACCGACATTACCCTTGCCAACAACAGTCATCGAAGGCAAAGACGGCGCGACCGTGGGCAAACTGACCACGACCGACCCGATGCAGGCGACAAACACACCTCACAAAGTGAGCGACAGCCGCTTTGAAGTCACCGCCGACGGCACACTCAAACTCAAAGCCGGACAGCACCTCGACTACACGAGCGAAAAACCGTCACCCTGCAAATCACCAGCGACGACGGCCACGGCGGCACCGTACAGCAAAACCCTTCACCCTGAACGTAGCAGGACGACCCGAACTACCCGACGCCGAACCCGCAGCCGCCGACAGCCGCAACCGAACCACGAAGGCACCGTCAGCATCACGGGCGAGGCGAAAGTGGGCGAAAACGCTGACCGCCAAAGTCGATGATGCCGACGGTGTCCCGACCAACGTGCAGTACCAATGGCTGGCCAATGGCGTCGCCATCGCAGGCGCGACCGGCAGCAACTACCAGCTGACCGCCGCAGAAGCAGGCAAAACCATCAGCGTACGCGCGACCTACACCGACAACGCCAACCACAGCGAAGCACCGACCAGTGCCGCCACCACGCCGGTGGTTGACCCCGCCAATCCGAACCCGCAGCCGCCGGTTCCGCCGACTCAACCACGAAGGCACCGTCAGCATCACAGGCGAGGCGAAAGTGGGCGAAACCCTGACCGCGACCGTTAACGACGATGACGGCGTGCCTGCAAACGTTACCTACCAATGGCTTGCCAATGGTGTTGCCATCACCGGTGCAACCGGCAGCAGCTACCAGCTGACCGCCGCCGAAGCTGGCAAAAACCATCAGCGTACGCGCGACCTACACCGACAACGCCAACCACAGCGAAGCACCGACCAGCGCGGCGACCACGCCGGTGGTTGACCCCGCCAATCCGAACCCGCAGCCGCCGGTTCCGCCGACTAACCACGAAGGCACCGTCAGCATCACGGGCGAGGCGAAAGTGGGCGAAACCCTGACCGCGACCGTCAACGACGATGACGGCGTACCGGCAAACGTTACCTACCACGGCTGGCGAATGGTGTCGCCATCGCAGGCGCAACCGGCAGCAGCTACCAGCTGACCGCCGCAGGGCAGGCAAACCATCAGCGTCGCGCGGCCTACACCGACAACGCGCAGCACAGCGAGGCACCGACCAGTGCCGCCACCACGCCGGTGGTTGACCCCACCAACCGAACCCGCAGCCGCCGGTTCCGCTGACTAACCACGAAGGCACCGTCAGCATCACGGGCGAGGCCAAAGTCGGCGAACGCTGACCGCGACCGTCAACGACGATGACGGCGTCCCGGCAAACGTTACCTACCAATGGCTGGCTAATGGTGTCGCTATCGCAGGCGCGACCGGCAGCAGCTACCAGCTGACCGCCGCAGAAGCAGGCAAAACCATCACGGTACGCGCGACCTACACCGACAACGCGCAGCACCTGAAGCGCCGACCAGCGCTGCCACCACGCCGGTGGTTGACCCCGCCAATCCGAATCCGCAACCGTCACAACCGCAGCCGAACCACGAAGGCGACGTCGCCATCAGCGGCAACGCCAAAGTAGGCGAAACCCTGACCGCGACCGTTAACGACGATGACGGCGTACCGGCAAACGTTACCTCACCAATGGCTGGCCAATGGTGTCGCCATTGCGGGCGCGACCGGCAGCAGCTACCAACTGACCGCCGCAGAAGCAGGCAAAACCATCAGCGTGCGCGCGACCCACACCGACAACGCCAACCACAGCGAAGCACCGACCAGCGCTGCCACCACGCCAGTCGTTGACCCCGCCAATCCGAACCCGCAGCCGCCGGTTCCGCCGACTAACCACGAAGGCATCGGTCACCATTTCTGGCGAGGCCAAAGTCGGCGAAACCCTGACCGCGACCGTTAACGACGATGACGGCGTGCCGGCAAACGTTAGCTACCAATGGCTCGCCAATGGCGTCGCCATTGCAGGCGCGACCAGCAGCAGCTACCAGCTGACCGCCGCAGAAGCAGGCAAAACCATCACGGTGCGCGCGACCCACACCGACAACGCCAACCACAGCGAAGCACCGACCAGTCGCCGCCACCACGCCAGTCGTCGACCCCGCCAATCCGAACCCGCAGCCGCCGGTTCCGCCGACTAACCACGAAGGCACCGTCAGCATCACGGGCGAGGCGAAAGTGGGCGAAACGCTGACCGCGACCGTTAACGACGATGACGGCGTACCGGCAAATGTTACCTACCAATGGCTGGCCAATGGCGGTGCGCATCGCCGGTGCAACCGGCAGCAGCTACCAACCGACCGCCGCAGAAGCAGGCAAAACCATCAGCGTGCGCGCGACCCACACCGACAACGCGACACTCTGAGGCACCGACCAGCGCGCCACCACGCCGGTGATTGACCCGGCGAACCCAAATCCACAGCCGCCGGTTCCGCCGACTAACCACGAAGGCACCGTCAGCATCACGGGCGAGGCGAAAGTGGGCGAGACGCTGACCGCGACCGTTAACGACGATGACGGCGTCCCGGCAAACGTTACCTACCAATGGCTGGCCAATCGGTGTCGCCATTGCCGGTGCGACCGGCAGCAGCTGCACCAGCTGACCGCAAATGAGGCAGGCAAAACCATCACGGTACGCGCGACCCACACCGACAACGCCAGCCACAGCGAAGCACCGACCAGCGCTGCCACCACGCCAGTCGTTGACCCCCGCCAATCCGAACCCGCAGCCGCCACAACCGCAGCCGAACCACGAAGGCACCGTCACCATTTCTGGCGAGGCGAAAGTGGGCGAAACGCTGACCGCGACCGTTAACGACGATGACGGCGTCCCGGCAAACGTTACCTACCAATGGCTCGCCAATGGCGTCGCCATCGCCGGTGCGACCGGCAGCAGCTACCAGCTGACCGCAAATGATGCGGGCAAAACCATCAGCGTACGCGCGACCTACACCGACAACGCGCAACACAGCGAAGCGCCGACCAGCACCGCGACCGCTCCAGTGGTTGACCCCACCAATCCGAACCCGCAACCGCCCGCAACCGCAGCCGAACCACGAAGGCGACGTCGCCATCAGCGGCAACGCCAAAGTAGGCGAAACCCTGACCGCCCAAGTGCACGACGCCGACCAGTTTGACGAAGCCAAAGTCAGCTACCAATGGCAGCGCGACGGCCAAGACATCACTGGCGCGAACGGCAAAACCTACACGCTGACCGCCGAAGACGAAGGGCACAAAATCAGCGTCAAAGCCGAATACACCGACAACGCGGGCAACAAAGAAAGCCACGACGCCGAAAGCGGAGTCGTCCAGCCGCAGACCTCCACCAACCACGCGCCGACCGACATCCAGCTTTCAGCAAGACGAAAGTCGCGGAAGGCAAAGACGGCGCGACGATCGGGCAAACTGACGACGACCGACCCGGACGCGGGTGATCAACACACCTACAAAGTGAGCGACGACCGCTTTGAAGTGACCGCCGACGGCACGCTGAAACTCAAAGACGGCAAACACCTCGACTACGCGACCGAAAAAACCGTCACCCTACAAATCACGACAGACGACGGCCACGGCGGTACCTACAACAAGACCTTCACCCTGAACGTAGAGGACGACCCGAACTACCCGCCGGTCAACCCGCCGCAGCCGCAGCCGAACCACGAAGGCGACGTCGCGATCAGCGGCAACGCCAAAAGTAGGCGAAACCCCTGACCGCGCAAGTGCACGACGCCGACCAGTTTGACGAAGCCAAAGTCAGCTACCAATGGCAGCGCGACGGCCAAGACATCACGGGCGCGAACGGCAAAAGCCACACGCTGACCGCCGAAGACGAAGCGGGCACAAAATCAGCGTCAAAGCCGAATACACCGACAACGCGGGCAACAAAGAAAGCCACGACGCCGAAAGCGGTATCGTCCAACCGCAGAGCTTCAACCAACCAGGCGCCGACTGACATCACCTCGACAATGACAAAGTCGCGGAAGGCAAAGACGGCGCGACCATCGGCAAACTGACGACGACCGACCCGGACGCGGGGTGATCAACACACCTGCAAGTGGAAGCGACGACCGCTTTGAAGTGACCGCCGACGGCACACTGAAGCTCAAAGACGGCAAAGCACCTGATTTTGCAACCGAGCCGAAAGTCACGCTGCAAGTCACGACTGACGACGGCCACGGTGGCAGCTACAACAAAACCTTCACCCTGAACGTAGAGGACGACCCGAACTACCCGCCGGTCAACCCGCCACAACCGCAGCCGAACCACGAAGGCGACGTCGCCATCAGCGGTAACGCCAGCGGGCGAAACCCGATCGCCCAGGTCAACGACGCCGACCAGTTTGACGAAGCCAAAGTCAGCTACCAATGGCAGCGCGACGGTCAGCCAATTGCTAACGCGAACAGCAAAACCTACACGCTGACCGCCGAAGACGAAGGACACAAAATCAGCGTCAAAGCCGAATACACCGACAACGCGCAGACAGGAAACGCCGCAGAGCGGCGAGATCGGATGCGAGCTACCGGCACCAAACGCCGCCGCGCCTGGGTCGAATAGCGAAGCGCACGATCGCGATTGATGGTATTGAACGTGTCGGTGAAACGCTTACCGTCCATGTTTATGATGAAGATGGCATAGATAAGAATACAAAAATTACCTATCAATGGTTGCGCAATGGCGCCGTCATCGATGGCGCAACGGAGATGATCTATACCTTGACTCCGCGCTGATATTGGCAGCCACATGAGTGCGCGCGAGTTATGTGGATAATGACCACTATCAGAATCGCCGCAAAGTCGGGAAACTTCTGCGGTTATCGATAATATTCCGAAGCAGTACCGAACCGCGAGGGCTCGATTCGCCATTATAGGGTACGGCGAAAGAGCACGAGATGCTCATTGCTGAGATTCAGGATGATAATGGTGCGATCGACACGGTCAGTTTACCACCATGGTCACATGCGTGACGGCAACCGATTGCTCAGGCAAACGGCGATAGCTAGCACCCTGACGTCGGCTGACGGCATAAAATCTCCGTGCAGACTTCTATAAAGATCTCAGTAATCATTCGGAAAAACCGCCCAGTGCGCAGACGGATGGTCGGACGCGCAAACGGTACCGCCGTCACGAGACGAACCGCCAACCATCGTAAAAGGTCTGGATGACAGGCAAAGGAGGGGTGACAACTATGCCGCGCTCAAAAATGCGAACACGCTCCATGTCGTTACTATATCCACGATGGCAAAGAACAAGAGTACACCTTCGTCGTTCGTCCGAGTGGCAAGTGAGAAGCTTGAAATGATCCGCTGCCTACAGGCGCAGCTGGTTTGATGAAAATGATGGCAGGCTGATGTTGGCGCTGTCGCTGGTAGATGATCACACCTCGGTAAGCGCATTTACCGGCAGCGGGCAACGGCCAGTAAAACTATTGGTCGTTGAGAGCGACAGCGATAGGGCTGCAGGCGACACCGCAAACCGAGCCGACGCTGTTCATTACGGGTGATCGCGCTGTTACAGAAGGGATAGTGCGAGCTATACGTTGTATCTGAGTAAAACCCATCCTGCAGGATGACGGCTACGGTGCGTATTGAGCATATCAATACCGATGACGGCAACGTCAAGGCGGAAGAGCGTACTGTTACCTTCGTGCAGGAGCATCTTCCGTTGCGTTGAAGTTGCCACGCAGGATAACAACGAGTTCCAGGGCGGTCGTAGCTATCGTGTGAGCATCGTTGAGGCGAAGGGCGCGACGCTTCGGGCGACAGTAGCAAAGCAGATTGAAACCACGATTAACGAGAATGACAAACCGCCTCGTACCGAAAAATGGTGGCAGGTAGTGAACCAGGCAGGTGGAAATCACACCCGTAGATGGTGCGGATTACCCTCAATGTCCGTTATCGTGATGAAACCGATTTTGAACGGATTCTTACGCTGCGACGTAACAGAGAAGGCGTATGGCAGCGTTTGAATGGAACATGGCTTTTGCAGAGCTGCCGGAGCACGTCAGTCTGGATGCGCATAGCGGTAAATTGACGCCAGGTGCGAAGTCGGTAAAAAGATGGCAGCACAATCGTTGCCTTTAATGAGGCCAACAGCATTAAAGGCGAGACAGGAACCTTCATCGCCGACAACAACGACGGCACATCGCAGCACAATCGGCCGGGTAGCATTGCTATCAAGGGCGAGAGCGAGTGGGCGTTGAACTGTCTGCTGAAATCACCGATCCCGATGGCGTGCCGGACAATGTGCAATCATCAATCGGCTGCGCAACGGCGAGAAAATTGATGGCGCGACGGGCAGCACCTCATCGTCTCAGCGCGGAAGACATCGGACGAAAAATCAGCGCGACAGGCGACTTACGAAGACAACGCCAAACATTCCGAAACACCGAAGAGCGCTGAGACGGATGCGGTCAGCAATGATCAATTGCAGCCCTCAAAACCACGCGCCGACGGAAATCACGCCTCTAACGATCTGGTGAATGAAGCGCAAGAGGGCGCCGGTTGGCTAAAACCGACGACGACCGATCCGGATACGGGCGACAAACACACCCACACAGTAATGATGACCGCTTTTCGAAGTGACTCGCTGACGGCACACTAAAAACTCAAAGCTGAGACAGATCCTGGATTACGGCAAAGAGCCGACGCTCAAGCTCAGCATCACCACAGATGACGGTCATGGTGGCGTATTCACCAAAGACTTTCCACCCCTGCGCGTACAAGATGACCTGCCTATCCGCCGATCAACCCGAACGAAGATGGCACCGTCACCATCTCCGGCGCTCACAGGGGAAGCACGCTCACCGCTGAGGTGAAAGATGGCGACGGCGTACCGAATGATGGCGTCAACACCAATGGCTGCGCGACGGCAACCCGATTGCAAGCGCGACTGGCAAGAGCTTATGTCCTCACCGCCGAAGACGCCGGACACAAACAAATCACCGTCAAGCGCCGAGTACGACGACAACGCCCAGAACTCACGAAACCCCGTCAGCCAGCCGACGGAGAATATCGCCGATAACAGCGCCCCGCCGCCCTGCCGCCAACCATCCGGGCAGCGTCACCCCTGAAGGCGAGGCGAAAACGTCGGCTACGCCGACCGCCAACTCACCGACGCCGACGGCGTGCCGGACAGCGGCATCACCTGGCGCTGGTATGGCGATGACAAACCGTTGCCGGGCGTGGAAGGGCAAACCATCACCCCTGACGGATGCGGTCGCGGCAGTGCAGTTGCGCGCCGAAGCGGTGTGCACCGACAAGGCAGGCCACGCGGAAAAACCGATCAGCGACTCGCCGGCGGTTGTGCCGGAAGCGGCGAACAACAGCGACCTCATCCCGCCGCCGGCGGCCAATGCCCCGCACATTACCCTCTCCGGCGTCACCAGCGTCAAAGAAGGCGAGAAAGCGACCCACACCGCTCAGCCTCGCACAAACCGGCGAGCGAAGACGTCAGCGTCGATGTGCATGTCAAAACACAACAGCACCGCACTCAGCGATGCCAACCTCACCTATAAGATCCAGCGCGTGGTTATCCCGAAAGGCGAGACCTCGAAAAACTTCACCGTCGATACCCATAACGACGGCAAGGCGGAAGGCACGGAAACCTATACCGTCGAAATCGGCAACGCCCCTCGTCGGCAACGTGAACGACAACGTCCCGCCGTTTAGCGGCAGCGTCAGCGCGCAGTCGATGATTATCCCCTGCCTACAAATACCCCACGCGGCTGGGAAAAAGACACCCACTGGGAAAGCGTGCACAAAGCAGGCGGTGGCAAAGTACCGTATGTCATCGTCAACCCGGCGAGTAGTGCTGGCGAGAAGGTCAAAAGCGACTCACGCCAAATTGATAGACGACAACATCACCGCTGGCATCAAGAACATCGGTTACATCCGCACCCATTACCAGACACGGCCGATAGAAGAAGTCAGCCGAAGTGGACAACACCTGGAGCTGTACGGCAGGACAAAACCACGGCTACTTCTTTTGACGAAATCACCGCGCAGAACAACCAGGGCACCGCCTACAGGGCTGAGCTGTACCGCTACGTCAAGGCCAAAGCGGGCGACAAACTGGTGATGGCCAACCCCGGCACCCACATCACCGACGCGATTGCGCCCTATGCGGACATCTTCGTCACGAGCGAAGTCAGCGCCAAGACCCACCAATAACTACGAACAGCCGAAAAGCGCCTTTGAAAACGATCCGAAGAACGCGCACCGCATCATGCACATGATCCGATGACGACGCCCGACCAGTACGACGCCGTGATCAAAAGCCTCGCGCGAACGCAATGCCGGCTGGGTCTTCCCCACCAGCGACACCCAGGAAAACCCGCTGCCGGAAGCCGAGCGCGAAAAACATCCTGAACAGGATGGCAACCTGTACAACGCGCTGCCGCAGAATCCTTTGACCAGCTTGCCGCAACGTCAACAACCTCGGCATGCCGACGAACCCGACGCAGCACGACAACAACGGCAAACTGGGCCACGGCGAACATCGACAACAACCACGTCACCACCGAAATCGTCGATGCCAACAACGCCGCACCGCTCGAACACCACGAACCGCAGCTGCAAACCGCAGACGGGCAACGGCAAGCATTACCGACGGCTAGCGAGCAGCCGCCGACCACACCCGCGGCGGCGACGGCCACGACGTCCTCATCGGCGACGGCATCTGACGCCGCGGCCTACAGCCAACTCCCGGTCAGCCATCAGGGCGAAGACCTGCTGCACTACTCGGCCAGCACAGCGCCGAACTGCTGGCGGCGAGCCAGCCAGAGCGCCAGCCACGAATTGCACGGCGGCGCGGGCGATGACGTGCTGATTGCCGGCCACGGCGCGCAGTTGCTCGAAGGCGGCGCAGGCGCGGACACCTTCGCCTACCCTGCTGCGACAGCAACGACGCGGCGAGCTGGAACGAACCGAGTCGCATCCTTGACTTTAACCCGCAAGAAGGCGACCGCATCGTGCTGGCGGGCGGCGAACACCTCAAGGCAGAAGTCAGCCATGACGCGAGCGGCCAGCATCTGCACGTCACGGACGATGCCGGACACAGTCGCACCATCGACATCGGCGCACAAAAACGGCAAAACGCTCACGGCGGAAGACATCCCGTCGCACGTTGAAATCCGCACGCCGCAAGGCTACAGCGAACTCGGCGTCCAGCGTCCTGCAAACCCACTCACCGCCGCAAGATGACCATAGCCATCTCATCTACCCTATTCAGCCTCCTGTCGCCTGGCGGGAGATTCAACAGGAAGTTAAAAACGAAGCGCCTGTCGCGATCTTCCTGCGGCAGGCGCTGGTGCAAAAAGCAGTAAAACAGGAAAGCAACATGGCCCAAATCACCTCACCCCTGAACGACAGCAGCGGCCGCGCGGTCGCCCAGTACAACTCGATCACCGCTGGCAGCGCGCGCTGCACATCCCGGCGGAAAACGGCGTCGCCGTACCAGTTCACCGGACCTTGCGACAGGCCCCGGCCCGCAGAACATCACTACCGCGCAGCAGGGCAGCGACCCGTTTCGTCTCTTTGATAAGCGGTACCGATCTCGTCATCGAAAAACTACTGGGCAGGGGCAGGGCGCGCTTGTCGGCGTGAATGCCTGACGGCGGTCTCGCACCAGCTATCCCGTCACCGCCGCGTCGGAGCACGCGTCGCCAGCGAAGTCGCCGCCGGACAGACGCTCGGCCTGACCAGCTGCCGTCGCGCCGCTGGCCGTCGTCGGCGCATCGGCCTGATTGCCGGCGGTATCGCCCCTGGCGAGAGCGCGAGCGGCAAATCCTACAGAGCTCCAGAGCCTGCGCCGGACAACCACGACAGCATCACGCGCCGAACCCGTCGCCCAATCCCGCCCCCAACAATCCTCACTGAGCCCTGCGCCGAACCTGTCACCCAACCCGTCGCCCGCGCCGAAAACCTGTCACCCAACCTGTCGCCCGCGCCGAACCTGTCACCAACCCGTCGCCGGTTCCCCCTGGCAACCCGGTACCGCCGCTGCAGCCGCCGGGGCCGTCGCCGCAACCCAACCCCACACCGAATCCGAATCCGAATCAACCAGCCCAAGCCGGGGCAACGCCCCCGTGGCGAACGACGACAAAGAAAGCGCTTCGCCGGGTGATACCGTCACCATCGACGTCCTGAAAAACGACACCGACCCGGACGGCGTGCCGAACATTGACGCACACAGCGTGCCTGCTCGATGCCGCTGGCAAAGCGACCACTATCCTGAAAGTCCCCGGCGAAGGCGAATGGAACGTCACCAACGGACACGTTATCTTCGCCCGAACCCGGCTTCAAAGGCAACCCGACCCCGGTGCAATACACCATCAGCGACCAGGAAGGCCACACCAGCCAACCGGCGAAAAATCACCCGACCTACGACCCGAACCAGCAGCGCCGAACAGCGAAGGCGTCGTCACCGGACGGCGAAGCTAAAATCGGCGGCACCCCCTGAAAGCGGTGGTCGCCGATAACGACGGCGTGCAGACCAGCACCGTCAAATACCAATGGTTTGCCGACGGCGACGCCATCCCCGGCGCGACCGGCGCGATCCATATCTCACCGCCGCCGACCGTGGCAAACACATCAGCGTCTATGCCAACCACACCGACGGCCAGGGACATAACGAAGGCACACCAGCGCCGCTATCGGCAGTATTGGCGACATCGTCGCCCCGCCGCTGCCGCAGCCGACGCCGGAACCCGACCCCCATACCGCAGCGCCCAACCCCTAATCCGGCGCCTCAACCTGCTCAACCCCAGCCCGGCAAATGCCGGGGCATCTGGGCATCCCTGACCTGAACCTGAAAGCCGAGCCAGCCGGTGCTGTACGACGACACCGCCAAAGTCAAAACAACGCGGCGGCGCGATCACCATCAACGTCGTTGAAAACGACACCGACGCCCAGCGCGACATCGACCCGAACACCGTCAAAACTGTTGGACAAAAGACAAACGCCGTCACCCGCCTTGTCGTTGAAAAACAAGGCTGGTGGGATCGTGAGCCGTGGCGGTAATGTCACCTCACCCCGACAAAGAATTCAAAAGACGGCGACCCCGGATCCGGTCGAATACATCCTGAACGACCGCAACGGCAAACCCCAGTTACAACCGCGCCAAAAATCACCATCAACTACCCCTGACGCCGCCAACAACCAAGAAGGCAAAGTCGAACTCATCGGCGCGACCAAAAATCGGACAAACCCCTGCTCGCCAAAGTCGAAGACGCAGACGGCGTGCAACCGCAAAACATCAACAACCAATGGTTTGCCGACGGCGACGCCATCTCCGGCGCGACCGGCGCGAGCTACACCATCCAGCCGGGCGACAAAAACAAAAAACGCTGACCGTACGTGCACGTCGAATACAAAGACGACCTGGGCCGCGACGAAGCTTTTTCCAGCGCGCCGACTCGCGCAAATAGGCGACGCGCAGGCGAGCGTCCCGCCCGTCAGCCCGTTCAACCACACGCCGACAGGCAAAGTCGCCATCACGGGCGAGGCGAAAAGTCGGCGAAACCGACCGCCAGCAACGACATTAAAGACGACGACGGACTCGGCACCATCACCTACCGCTGGTTTGCAGGCGGACAAGAAGTAGGGCAGGGCGAGCGCTACACCGTGCAGCCCGGCGACATCAAAACCATCACCGTCAAAAGCCGAATACAGCGACGGACGACAAAACGCCCAGAAAAGCGTATCCAGCGACGCGACCGTCGCGTAGAAGACGCGGCGACCCGACACCGCAACCGCAGCCACCGGGCAACAACCACCCGGCAGCGTCACCATCGCAGGTGACGCCAAAGTGGGCGAGACCTGACCGCGACCGCGCATGACGCCGACGGCGTGCCCGCCAACGTCAATTACGGCTGGTCTGCGGCAGCACCCCTGCTCGGCACCGGCGCGACCTACACCGTCAAGCCCTGCCGACAAAGCAAAAGCCATCACGGTGAAAGCCATCTCACACCGACGGCGCGCCGGACACGCTGAAGCGTCGTCAGCAGCGACCCCACCGCCGAAGTGAGCGACGCCGCACCGACCCCCGCGAACCGCCACAACCGCCCGCCACCAACCACGAACCGTATGGCAGCGTCAACATCAGCGGGCGACGCCAAAAGTGGGCGAAACCCCTGACCGCCAGCAACGACCCTCAAAGACGACGACGGCATGGGGCAAACAGTCACCCTACCGCTGGTTTGCCGACGGCACAAGAAGTGGGGCAAAGGGCGGAGCCAGCACCCTGCAAGACACGGACAAAGGCAAGACGATAACCGTCAAAGCCGAATACACCGACGGCAAAGGCACCGCAGAAACCGTAGAAAGCGCGAAAACTGGCGGAAGTTGCCGACAACGCGACAAACCCGAACCCCGAACCCGCAACCGCGCAGCACAGCCGGGCAACCACGAACCGCAAGGCACCGTCAAAATCAGCGGTGAGGCGAAAGTGGGCGAGACGCCCTGAAAGCCAGCAACGACCTCAAAGACGAAGACGGCATGGGGCAAACATCACCTACCGCTGGTTTGCTGACGGCAAAGAAGTAGGGCAGGGCGCGAGCTACACCCTGCAAGACGCGGACAAAGGCAAGACGATAACCGTCAAAGCCGAATACACCGACGGCAAAGGCACTGCAGAAACCGTAGAAAGCGCAAAAACGGCGGAAGTTGCCGACAACGGACAAACCCCGCCGCCGCAACCGCCGACGCCGCAGCCGACCAACCACGCGCGGCACCGTTGCCATCACGGGAGATACCAGTGGGCGGCACGCCCACCGCGACCGTCAACGATGACGACGGCTTTGCCGCTAAAGACAAAGTCAGCTACCAATGGCTGCGTGACGGCAAGCCGATAGACGGCGCGACCGCCAGCACCTACCAGCTCACCGCCGCCGACGCCGGATACAAAATCAGCGTGCAGGCAGCCTCACGACGACAACGCCAACCACCCCGAAACGCCGGAGAGTACGGCGAGCGACATCGCCGCCGCACAGCCGCCGCAGCCGACCGAATTGCCGAACGTCAGCATCAGCGGCAGCGACAGCGTGAACGAAGGCGGGGCGGCGACCCTACACCGTCACCCTCGATAAAGCGAGCAACCAGCCGGTCACCCTCACCCTCAGCCCTCAAACACGGCGAAACCACGGATGCCGACTTTCGCGCCGCAGCCGATCGACAAAAACCCCTGACCATCCCGGCGGGCAAACCTCGGCAACCTTCAAAATCAACGACCTCCGACGACCGCCTGCCGGAAAAACGACGAAAAATACAGCGTCGAAACTCAGCGCGCCGCAAGGAGCGAAACTGATGCGGACGAAGACGAGCGTTACCACGCACATCGTCGATAACGACGAAACTGGCGGCGAACCACAACGGCACCAACACCGACACTCACCTTCGCCGGCGATCGCAATGCCGACGCGCCGTACTTCGTCCAGTCCACTCGACAGCGGCTTCACCGGCAAGGGCCACCTGCATCGGTCACAAACCCGGCTAAGAGCTCAACGTCACCCTACGCCTTTGCCACCCTCGCCCGTGGATAAAGACGTAGCCTGGCAAGGCGATGAGCGGCTTTCTGATACTTACAGCGAGACGACAAAAACGGCCATTCGTACCGTGCTCGACCACATCGCCGAGCACGTCAACGTCAAAATCAGCGAAGGCAACAATGCCACGCTCAACTTCCAAAGCACACGATGGATACCGCGGAGACCGTTGGCTACGGCGTCTGCGGCGGCGGCGTCCACTTGAGCGCCGAGCGCTTCACCGCCGACGATGCCTTTCCGCAACGATATCCCCTACCGCATCACAGTGCGGGGACGCCCGATCGAATACTACGGTTGGCACGCCGCACTGCACGAAATCGGCCATACGCCTCGGCTGACCCACCCGCTTTGACCATGCGAAAAAGGCGATGGCAGACCGGACTTGAGCGTGGCGGAAAAACCGCGACACCCATCAGCGTCATGTCCTACGTCAATGGCGAAACCATCCCGCTTAGGCAGCAGGCAGCAACGCTATTACCCCGAGTTCCCCATCGCGCAAAACAAACTGGGCATCTTTGACCTCGCCGCGCTGCACCACAGCTTTGGCGTCAACCCGAACTACCACAGCGGGGATGACACCTACACCTTCAAGAGTTCAACAAAGACGCCGTCGGCAACGACATCTACATCCACGACGGCAGGCGGGCTGGATACTTTTGACGCGAGCGAACAAACGCTGGATCTCAACATCGACCTCACGCCGGGCAGCTGGATCTACGCAGGCGAAAAACCGCGCATCTGGCGCTCACGACGACGGACACCGACGCACGGCCAAATGTTCATCGGCTACGGCACGCAGATTGAGAACGCCAAAGGCGGCACCGGCAACGACACCATCAAAGGCAACAGCGCCGACAACTACCTCTTTGGCTTCGACGGCGACGACCACCTCGATGGAGGTGCGGGCAACGACCAGCTCGAAGGCGGTCGCGGTGCCGATACCCTCACCGGCGGCAAAGGCGCGGATACCTTCATCTTTGCAGAGCCCCTGGATGGCAAGCCGACACCATCCTCGACTTCAACTTCGACGAAGGCGACGTGCTGCAACCGATCACAACATCTTCACCGCGCTGCAAAAGCGGCACACTGACGGCCGACCAGTTCGTGCAGGGCGTAAAGCGGCACAAGATGCGAACGACCACCTCATCTACGACCGCGCGACCGGCGAACTCGCCTACGACCCGGACGGCAGCGGTGCAGCGGCGGCGGTCACCATCGCCCGCCTTGGCGCCAACCACGATCTGGAAAAAACACCAACATCCATATCATCTGACGCCACGCAGTCAGTCGAGCATCGCCCGGCCTTTTCTCTGGCGGTTGGTATCAAAACAGCTTGCGCCTTGCTGCCGATAGTGAAGCCGTGTTTGTCGGCATTCTCGCAAGTGATGCTGTCGCCCGTGCGCTGGCATTGCCAACCGTCGCCTTTGAGGCTTTTGCCCGTCTTCGAGGGCGAGGGTGTTGCTGTAGGCGAAGTCGGTGTCGCCACAGCATTTCCAGCGCACTTGCTTCGCCTTTGCCGGCAGGGCAGGTGGCTATCCACGCCAGTTCGCAGTCGGCCGGGCGCGCTTTGGCGAGTTTGCCGCGCACCGGGTGGTGGTGCAGCGCACGCCTTGGTAGGGCGCAAAATCGGGATGGCCTTTTGTCACGGACGTCGCCGCCGCAGTGGATGCGGTCTTCGTCGTCGGCGCTAGCGGGCGTTGAATTCGTGGCGGAACAGGCTGGGCATGGCTTCCGGTGTCGTCGCCGTCTGCTCGCGCGCTCTTCGAGGGTTGCGTCTTCTGCCGGATGACGCGCCGTGGCGGCGGTCTCGCGCTTGGTTGATGGGGGCTGGTGTCGCCGGTTCGAGGCGGGCATTGGTTTGTGCGCTGGCGGTCGCAGCGAGCAGCAGGGGCGGCGAGGAGGAAGCTTTCTTCGCGGATGGGCTCCCGGTGTGGGTTGAGTGGTGTGTTCGTCTGTTCGTCCAGCGCTTGCGTAGTTGTTCGAGCTTTGTCCGCCAGCTTTGATTTCCCTGTGCCGCGGCGATTGTGGTAGAAGCGCCGCCCGCCATTTCTGCGGGCAGGTAGGTCTGGCTGGCGGCGTAGGCCTGCGGTTCTTCGTCGTGCGTAGCGGCAGCCTCGCGCCGTAGCCTTCGTTTTTGTGGACGGCAGTCGGCGCGTTGCGCAGGTGCAGTGGCACGGCGTGCGCTGGGCGGTCGCGCACGTACCGGAAGGCGGCTTTCATCGCTTTGTAGCTGGCGTTGCCGCGAGGGCGAGGTAGGTGATGGTCTGGGCGAGGGCCAGGTAGTTTCGGCGCGCCGAGGCGCTTCGTGGTGTCTGGCAGGCGTTCAGGGCGAGGCTGAGCGCGTTCGCCGGCGTTGCCGACATCTTCGCTCGCGACACAGCATGCGCCGCGCGATGGTCAGCGCGGGTCGGCGCCGCCGCTCTATCATGCGCGCGAATCCGTACATGGTGGCGCCGTCCGCTGGAGCCGCGCAGGGATTTGTGGAAGGCGGAGTGAGTTCGTGGAACCAGTCGCCCTGTTTGTCCAGCGCTTTGGGCTGGTCTCGCCAGCGCTTGCGCGAGGGCGGCGGCGCTGTCGATGCCCCGGCGGCGCAGCAGCCCATTCTTCCAGCCAGCCGGATACGTGCGCGTCGCCGCCTCGCCTGGTAGGCGCGAGGGTGGCGATGGCGGGTTCGTCGACTCTGGCGCGCCGTGAGGGGCGGCGAGGCCGCGCCGTGCAGTCCGCGCGAGTTCGTTCGCTCAGGGGCTTGAGAGATGGAAGATGCGCAGGCGCGAGAGCAGAGCGTTGTTGAGGTTGAAGGCGTCTCGGTGGTGGCGCCGATGAGGATGAGGTGTTGCCCGACGTAGGGGAGGAAGGCGTCTCATGTCGCTTTTGTTGGAAGCGGGTGGATTTCGTCGATAAAGAGGATGGTTTTGCGGCCGATGGCGCGTTCTCGATGCCTGCGCCACGGCTTCGCGGACTTCTTTGACGCCGGAGAAGACGGCGGAGAGGCGGATGTAGCGCGCGTCAGCGGCGCGTCGGCGAGGAGCAGGGCAAGGGTGGTTTTGCCGCAGCCGGGCGGCCCCCAGAGGAGCATGAGCGGAGAAGGGTTTTCTGCGCGAGGCTGGCAACGGCGAGCGGCATGCCGTCGCCGAGGATGTGGCGCTGGCCGATGTAGTCGGCGAGGGTTTTCGGCGGCAGGCGGTCGGCGAGCGGGCGTCGCTGTTGCGCGGGAAAGAGCGAGGGTTGGCCGCCCGCTGAGGTTCTCTCTCTGTTGGTAGTGGTAGGCTTTACACACTTGAGCGCTCGCGGTGTGCGTAAATGGGCGCTGGGCGCACGCTGATGTGGCGTTTTGATTTGGTAGAGGGGGCTTGCCCGCCGCCGCGCAAATCAAGGAGCCCGTTGTGGTGCCAAGACCCACCCTACGTTTTACAGGGCAGCGGGGATGTTCTATGTGCTGGAGCTGTCGCTACAAGCGACTCTTCACACCTCTTCCCCAACCTCTGCTTCGGGGGAGGGCGCATTACAAACCCACTCCCGCCGCTGCTTTTCGCGAGAGTGGAGGGGTTATTTGCCGACGATGTCCACGCCGGGCGGCGGGTGAATTCGAATCGTCGGCGATGGCGCTGTTGCGCTTCCGCGTCGCTGAAGGTGAGGATGGTCCGGTGCCGCCGCCGTCTCATCATCACCCGGTGATGGCGCGTTGCGCCGTCCAGGACGACCCAGAGCGCGTCGTGCTCTTCTTTCTTTGGTGGGTCTGGGCCGTGCTGGTAGCCGACGCCGCTGCCGATGTATTTTGCAGGCGCGCTGGCGCGAGGTTTTTCACGGTGCGCTCGATCTTTGTAGTTGCGCGACGTCGTCTTCGCCGTTTAGCGTTCGACCGCGACGCGTCGCCGACGAGTTCGCCGCGGGTGGCTACGCACGCCGATTTGTTCGAGGTCGGTGTCGTAGTGGCAATACACCTCTTGCCGTTGCTGATGATTTTCTGCGGGTTGGGGCGCGTAGTCCCAGTAGAATCTGCCCGGTTTTGGCGACCCGTAAGCCCTTCGCTGGTTTCGTGCGCCGCGCGTTTGTTGTAAGATGGTTTGGGTGAAGTTCGCTGTAGGTCTTAGTGCCGCGCATGAAAGCGTCCGGTGTTGCCTTTCGGTGCAGCCGTTATGTTTGTGCTTCGGCGGCAGCTTCTGCGCTCGGTTGTTGACTGCAGCGGCGGCGTTTGTCGCGCTTCACGGGTTGTTTGACGACGGCGGTAAAGGGTTTTTCTTTTGGCGGCAGCCGGTTTTTGTTGTTTGTGTTTTTTTTCGCGGGGCCGCCGCTGCGGGTTTTTTTTTTGTCTTTTGGCCGGGGGCTTGTAGGCGGCGTGTGCGGCGGGTAGGATGAGGGCAAGGCCGAGTAGGGCTGTGGTCAGGTGTTTTTCATCGTCTCTTTGGGGTCTGGGGCAAGACTTAGGGATGGGGCTTGCGCGGCGTTTCGGCAAGGCGCATGAAGGGCGGTAGGTTTTACATACACTCTGAGCGCTCATGGTGCATGTTGCAAATGGGGATGGTGGCGGGACACTGAGTTTTCAGCGTTGTCGCGGTGCGTTGCTTTGTATTTTTCTTCCGCACCTCCCGCTGCGCAGAGGGCAGGGGGCGGTCAGTGGTCTTTCGCCGCGCCCCGCCGCCGGTGAGCACTGCGGATGCCTTTGTTGTCGGGCAGGAGACGGGTCGGCGCGTTCCATCACGTCCACCATGCGGGCGGCGCGCCGTCGCCGATGCTGGTGGCGTTGCAGGCTTTGGAGATGGAGGTCTGCCGGATCTGGATGACGAGGTTGTACCGCTTGGTCGCAGACTGAGTCGAGTTGCCGTCTTCCGTCGCCACTGCCGCCGCTGCCACGGCACCGCCGCCTGCGGGCGCGCGCGGTGCATGTGTCTTCGTGGTGCGGCTCGCCCACTGCTCTGAGGTAGGTGGTGCGGTCGACTTCTTTAGTCGTCACTTGATAGGCTGGCGTACGCTGCGCGCCTTTTGCCGGGTTCGGAGGTGAGCATGTCGCCGTTGCCCAGCAGTGATTCGGCGCCCTGGCTGTTCAGGGATGGTGCGCGGAGGTCGATTTTGGACGAGACCTGGCCAGGCGCGATGCGCGTCGGGATGTTGGATTTGATGAGGCCGGTGGCGGCGTCCACCGACGCGGGCGCTGTGTCGCCAGTATCATCTGTGGATGCCGGCGGCGCGCGCGCGATGCGGGCGATGAGTTGTCTCGATCGCTTGCCCGCAACCATGCATCTCGGCGTCGCCCGTCGATGACGATGACGATGTGCGGCAGCGGTCAGGTCCGGCGCAGGGTTGGCGAGGCCGACGAACAGGGTGGATCGACCAGCGGGTCGGGGATGCGTCTGCCGCGCGCTTCGGCTTCGTGGATGAGCTGTTGAATTCGTCCAGTCGGCGGCGCACTTTGCGCGACCGTCAGTTCGTAGCGCCGCGCTCACTTTCATTGACCGCCCAGCGCAGCGCGTTTTCCGCGTCGCCTCATGTCGGTAACGACTGGCAGCCAGGTGCGGGATGTCGCGGTGCATGGCAGAGTTCGACAGTTTTCGGGTCAACCGGCGAATCAGTTTGAGTTCGCGGGTTTCGCCGCCGCTGTCGAGCATGCTGGCGAGGATGACGCGTTGGATGCCTACTGTATTGCTGGAGCCGGTGGGTACCGGCGACGACGTGTCGGTAATGTCCGTTGGCGACGACCGGTTTGCTGCCGATGTGCGCGCCGAGGACGACGGCGGTCATGCAGCGAGCGTTCTTGCCCAGGTATCGCAGGCGATTCGAGTACTGCCACCGCGCAGCGGTTCGCATTTCGCGTTTGCGGTTCGGGATTTCGAGGCCGATGAAGGGGCGGCGGGACGACTTCCACCACGCGCAACGCTTTGTACCGAGAGCAGGCGGGCGATACGTCGCGCTCCAGGTTGGTGATGGAGCTGGCTTTGATGCCGAGCGAGCGAGAGTTCCGATCGCGGAGGTGGCGAGCGGGCCGACGATGATGTTTCTCGACGCGCACGTCAGTTTTGTGGATTTTCGTGCAGCGCTTGTTCGACTTTGCATCGCCATTTCGTCCAGCTCTTCGTCGCTGTCACTGGCGACAGCGGTGGTGCCGGGTTGAGCTGGGTCCAGCGCGCGGGCGGCTGGTAGGTCGAGCGCGGTTTCGTTACGCACACGGTAGAACGGCACGCGGCGCGCGGCGCGCGGCCGCGGCTCCCGCGCGAGCGTTGTTCAGCGCACACGCGCTGCGGTTCGTTGCGCGATTCGGCGGGCAGAGCGGGCGCGTCCGCAGTGAACGGCGGCGGATCATATTCTTCTTCCAGCGCGGCGCAGTCGTCGTCGGAGACGTCCAGATCGGCGTCGTTAGCCGCATCGTGGCGTAGCGGCTGGCCACGGCGTCTCATCGCGTGCGCAGGTGCAAGCCTTCGCTCTGGCGGCGGGCAAAAGTAATCACTCTTGGGGCGGTAATCGCCGGTGTCGTCATCCATTGGCGGCGTGGTTTCCGGTTCCGGCGCGATTGTGTGTATGCCTTGTATCGCGCCCAGCTGATGTCTCAGCTCACCGCGTTTGCGGCGCTTCGCTGTTCGCTTCATGCCGTGGCGGCGCGGAATGGCGGCCAGATCGATCCCATCTCGTCGCATCAAAAGCTGCGGGCGACGGCGTGAAACACCGGCGTGCAGCTGCGGGCGCGGTTTTCCGGCACGGCACGCGCTTTGTATTTCGTAACTGTTGCCAGCGGGCGGTCGCGCAATGCTGCACTGGCGCTCGCCAAGGCAGGTTTTACCCGCTGCCGTCGCGCCATATCCGCATCAACTTCCGGGCCCGGCGCGAACGGGCTGCGTTTTGGCGCATCCGGCGTTGTATGGTTTGCCCGTATGGCTATCGGTCTTTGCGCCACAGCCAAGAATAGTATTGACCGCGCTGGCCGACCCATTCCATCGCGCAGCCAACAATCAACAGCAGGGTGATGCCGATGAAAAACAGCAAGGTATAAATGCATCACCAGTTGTTCGGCCATACGCGCAGGAGTTCGATCGTCATCTTCTGCCCGACGATACTGCCGCCGGTGACGGCAAGCGAATTGATGACCGTGGTGTGAATGTATGACAAAATCCCGCACAGCGAAAAACGATCGCAATCACCAGGGCAAAATGCTTTCCAGCCCATCAATCCTGGCATCCAATTGGGCGCGCGGCGCATACTCTGCCAGCTGATAAAGCACTCGAGACCGAGCGGGCAGCAAATACGTTATGTAAACCGAGCAGCAGCATCGGCTGTATAAGCGCCTAAATTCAAAGAAATGCTGGTTTCCTGCGCTGCGCCGGAGGTGCTCCAGCCCGGATCGGAAGTTGTGATAGCCAAAAAGGACGAGCAGCAGCAAAGAAGAGGACGAGCATGATGATGAATGTTAATATCGGAAACGCCGCGCCGCAGGTGAGCAGCTTTTGTCGAATTGGGAGGGGACATACGAATGGTGAACCGCGTAAAAGACGTTATATAAAGGGCGACATTGTAAAAAACAGGGCGCTTTAAATGCGCAGCGTAGGGGAGAGCGGTGCGTTTTCCGTGGGCGCTCGATGATGTCGCGAGCGGAAATGAGGCAGCGCAGCCGTTTTTAGGTGAGTGAGTACGGCTGACCCCGCGCAGCTATTTGGGGCAAGGCTATTTTTCTTTCGTTGCCTGGGCTTTTTCTGCGCGGTGCTGTCTGTGTTCCGTGCCGCCCGCGGGGGCTGGCCATCCAGCCGACAGGCTTTCGGCGACAATCGCCCCGTTTTCACGCGCACACCGGAGACGCCTGCCGCGATTTGCGGGCGTTCGCCGTCGCCGCGCCAGCGCAGTTTTTCGTCAATGAGTACGGCATCGTCTTCCGGTGATAGCGGGTCAGCGGGATATCAATGCGGCACTTTATAGCCCGGCGGGTGTCGGGTCGGAATTTTCCAGCGGGTGCTGCGCTGTCTTCGCGGCTCCTACGGCTCAGGCGGGTGATGTGCAAGACCAGCCGGGTCGGCACCGAGTACGGCGTAGAGAGTGTCGCCGGGCGCATGCCGTCCGGCAGGCTGTGTTCGCGCGCTTTCGGTGAAGGAGAGGGCGAGGTAGCGACCGCGTTACGCGTCGTAGGGATCAACGCCGGAAAGTGAGGCGTAGCGCCGTGCCTCGCGCATGGTTTCACCGCGCAGGATTTGCGCGACGGGACGGCCCATTGCATCGAATAGCGGCAGAGCAGCAGAAGCAGGGCGAGGCGTTTCATGGTTGTTCTTCCGGGATGTCAACAGCGGCGGCGCTACGTTGCGGGCGGCGGGCAAGGGCAAATTGAGGTGGATAAAGAAGGCTGCAATCGGCACCGATAAAGACGATGCCTTTCAGCCAGGCGGCAATTCGTCGGCAACGAAGTTGGCGAACAGCGCCATCAGCACCCAGATAAGTGCGGCATTGACGGCGAACAGGTTGCGAGATCTAGCGCGCCCGCCACAGACCGAGAATGACCACGACCAGCGTCGGCAACCACGGCCAGGAGTTAACAGGCTCACGCTGCGTGCCAAGGAAGAAGGAGAACGCCGCTCGCAGCGAAGGCAATATCCAGCCGTGCAACGTTTCCAGCGACATAGCGCGAAGACGAACAGTACGGCACTGACGGCGGTGAGCGGGCTGAGCGTAAGGCACGAAATGCAGACCGCCATCGGTGCGCTCGCTCAACAACCGGGGAAAAAGCAGGAGCAAAGGCGCGAGAACCAGTTTGAACACGCCATCGCATTGCGTGTCCACCGATGTGCGGCTGGCGAGATACCACGTGCGAGGCAAACCCATACCGGCAGGAAATCGTCAGCGTACCTTCGCTGCCGCGAGGGTTGAAAACCGCGGTGTTGCCCGGCGAAAGTTCGCCGTGGGCGTAGTGCTGGTCGTGATAATCGCTGCCGCGTTGTCGTTGCCACAGAAGCAGGCGAGCAGCGCCAACATATAGGCCGGATACTCCCAGCGCCAGAACACATCAGGCGCGTACAGGAAGCGGCCAAGCGTATGGAAACCCAAGATGTGCGTGAGCAAAGTGACGAGAAAAGGCGACTGCCCAGCTGCGCGCTTCAAAAACGGTAGTGGTAGCGCTAAATACAACCAGACACGCAAGAATGCGGCAGGTCGATTCAATATGATAAGTCTGCGCATCAGCGCAATCGCCGCACCACGGCGAGCGCCAGCGCCGCGCCGGTACTGGGCGCCGCGCGAAAAGCGGTTCACGCGCATAACCGCATAAAGCACGGCTAACTGAGCCAAAAAGCAGCGGTGTCAGCGAGAGCACGATGCGCACCTCGCGCGATAACGCGCGCCCAGTTGGCGGCAAACAAAGCAATCAATACCGGCGCTGACGCACACCGCAAACAGCGACAGCACTAGTTGCCACCGCGCGCCGCTGGCGCGGCTTCATAAGCGCGGTACTGTTGACGCAAACGTGCCGCTTGCTCCATGAAATCCAGCCCTTCTGCTCCACAGTGGCAGAAGTTCAAGCCAACAAATCGCGGGAAAAGGCCGCGCGTTGATTCATAACAAAGACCCTCTGGATAGTACTCTGGTTTGCCGCGCATGATACGCAAAACGCGCGGCGTAAAAATAAAATTCCCGTAGCGATGCGCAATCGTCGCGCAAATCAAGCTTACAATCAGCGCCGTTCCCGTCGTGACGGACATTTCCTGTTCAATAATAAATGATATTATAAAGGTATCCCTCAAGAAAAACTGGATAAACCTCAGTCGCCGCAATAAAAGCTCGCTGGTGCCATGTTGACCGCGGGCGCCCAAGATATTGGCGCAGGCAAAACCCAGGAACTCTCGGCCACAGAAAACGGCAACGAAGTCGCGACGAAGTGATGAAAGAAGCGCAAAGCAGCGGTAAGCGCGCCGACACCGGAAGCGGTGGTGGCAAAAATGATCGAAAATGCGCGCCAATCTCGATGACATGAAAAAGCAGGCACCGAAGACTGCGCCGAACTTCATTTGGCCAGGACAGCGCCAGCAAATGCCACGTGTCACCGACAAACCGACTACGAGGCTGTTTTGCCCCGATGGAAAACAAATGGCTAACCCGCAAAGCCAGCAGCAAACAGAAGATACCAAAGCGCTGCGCCAAAACCGAAGAAAATTGCAGCCTGCGTGATCTTGATTTCAAAGTCATGAAAGACGCTACCGTGAAAAAGTTAATGAAAAGAAGCAATGGGTAAAAAGTGTTATCATTTTATTTAAAAAGCCCCGGCATTGCGGGGCTTTTATCCTGCCCGGTCGGCGCGAATATCTATGAAAAATCCGGTTGACAAATCCCGCTTTGCCGTAATATTTTGCAAGTGTGAACGCATACGCCGAAGACCCTCGCCGCCTCCAAAGCGCGCTGATACTTGAAGCAGCCAAAGAGACATGCGGCAGTTGCAGTGAAAAATAATACCGACGCAAAAAACCAACGCCAGAAATATTGGCAAAAGCTGATGGCGAAAAACTACGCGTCGCGCATGGATGACTTCAAGAAAGCCCACGAAAGTGACTGCGTCGCGTCATGGGCAGGCAAAGATAAACTAAAGAATGCAAATGCTTCATCGAAAGACGGACTTTGATGAGACGCTTGAACGGCGTTGAACAACAAATGCTGAATAAAGACCGCGGGACGAAATTCAAAAAACAAATGGGTGAAAAGAAAATGAAATCAAAAAGAGCCTGTAACTCCGTAATCCGTTAAAAAGGAATTCTCATGAAAAAACAACTGTACTTCATGCTTAAGCTGCGGGTTGCTTTTGCCGCTTTTGGCGCGATTCCCGCCACTGGCACAAAAACGGCGACTCTGGTGAAATGACCAACACACAAGCCTTTATGGATAAAATGGGCGAAGGACGATTCAAGATCTTTGACGGAACTTTAAAACCAGCAGAGAAAAAACCGATCGAAAGTAATAAATTGCAAAACCGTTTGGCAAACTGCGTGAAAATATGGAAGCGTTCAAGACGGCATTTGTGCGCGATTGCACGATCCATTTTGGGGAAGACAAGGCGGAGAACTTAAAATGTGCTGCGGACAAGACCGATTTTGATACCCACATTAACCTGCTGGAAAAAGAAATGGTTAATCCTGATGGGCAGGGACTTGCCGAAGAGCAGGAACAATGGCGTGCGAAAACATGCGTGATTGAAAAAGATTGCGGGCTGAAACAGCGCACGCCCTCAAACCATGACAATCTCCCGCTTCGGCGGGTTTTTGGCGACGCGGTGGCCAGATGAAAATGCCGCCGCGCTGGAGCAAAGCGTGCGACTGGCGCTAATATCAACCTTGGCTATCATCAACTGTAAGGAGACCTCCGCCGACAACCGTTAAAAAATCCTGCTCGCGCCGCGTCAAGCCGCGTCTGACATGGAAAAAATCATCGACGCTGAGCCTATCGGCAAACCCGGCTCGCCGCAGGTAGTAGCGCATGAAATCAGTACCAAAGTGTGCAAAAGCCGAGGACAGTCAGGCGTAGGATGCTGCGCGACATCATTACGCGCGCGCGCACACGCGACGGGCGCATGGGCGAGGTGGGCAGCTATCTTGACAACGGTGTTTTGCCAGTTTTCGCCGACGATTTGGAAAAGGTCGCCTGTTTTGCGCCATAGCGTCAGCAGTGGCGGTGGACAGCACGCTGCGCCCGGACGATGAATTGGTGGACGGTTGGCGCGAAGGCGTGTATTCCCGCCAAAAACCGCATGAGCCGCAAAATTGATGAGAAACAGAAATACTATCTGCAAAGTGGAGCTGCTCAAATTGCAAAAATGGGTGAAAGAACGGACAGCGTATCGTCCCTCTTTAAAGGGCGCGACGCGGCAGGGAAGGGCGGCGGCAACCATCGCCGCTTCATGGAGCATCTGGCCTGCGGGCGCGCGCGTGGTTGCCCTGGAAAGCCGACGGAAACAGAAGGGTATCGGCATTTGCAGCGCTATATCAAGCATCCGCCCACACACGCGGTGAAATCGTGCTGTCGGACTGCGCTGGTATAACCGCGCTGGCGTCGAGCGCGTCATGGGATTCTGTACGCCGCCGAAAATACGACGAATTCATGCGCTGGGCAATTGATTTCGAAAGAAACCTCATCCGCGCGGCATATCATCCTCGTCAAATTTGCTTTTCGGTCAGCTAGGACGAACAGCGCCGTCGCTCATGAACGCGCGAAGCGCACCTGCCGAAACAGTGAAATTGAGCCCACGGACAAGGCCTCGGTCGATAAACGGGACGACTACACCGCGGCGAAAGAAGCGATGTTCTTCACACCGATACCGTGGAGCTTCCGTGGATCGTCGTCAACCAATTGCAAAAACGCGCACGGCTGAACGCAATGCGCCACGCGCTGCACCGCATCCCCCATCAGGAAAAAGACAACGCGCAAATTGGCGATTGACCCGCTTCCTGTGGTACGCGTCGGGGCGCTGTACGAAACGGTGGATACGCAACCGCGTCGCACGACCGTTGCCGTTTATGCCATTTCTGCCGTCGCAATCACTTTTGGTTTTTTTATGCCCGCCAATCATTAACGACACGGGCAACAACAGGAGCAAATCCATTTCGAAAATCACCGCTGTTATTTTATCTAATGGCGGCAAACACTATTTCAAAATAAGACGGTACTGGTCTTAATTCCTGGATATGGGAATCGGAACTTACCGCATCCCGCCTTGATGATTGTTAAGGCCTTGCTTAATGCTACCTGATTTCACCTTCCTAGCATTCCTGAATTCCCTTTTATACAAATTGAACATGATGAGGTAACCCTACGGCTGCGGATACACCCTATAACTACCGCGTCGTCAAACAGTTCACCTGGGCGGCGATTTTGGCGTCATCGGCAGCGTTGGTCGGCGTCATCATCGCCGGGCAACTGCGTCATTGACCCTCTGGCGGCATTGATTTCTGGTTTACGGATCGCCTGCGCCCGGTAACACCAGCGGCGTGATTTTCGCCTTCGGCGGCAACGCGCCTTTGCGACATCGTACTACATCGCAGCGTCTGCAGCGTCCGCCCTTGTTTCCGACAAAATCGCCGCCCCTCACCTTCTACGGCTATCAGGCCGTGCTGGTACTGGGCGTACTGAGCTACGTCCACACTGCAAAGCAAGAATACGTGAACCGTTCTGGCTGTCGATATCCCGTTGCGGTCGTCTGCTGTCGGCGTTTACGTCTTTCTTCACCATCGGCAAGCGCAAGGAAAACATATCGTCGGCCTCTGGTTCTACGGCGCTTACATCATCGCCGTCGCCGTGCTGCACATCTTCAACAACCTCGCCCTGCCGATTGATCTGGCTGCATTCCCTATCCCGTGCAATTCGGCGCGGTCGACGCGATGGCGCAATGGTGGTACGGCCAACAACGCCGTGGTTTCTTCCCTACCGCCGCCTCTCCCCGGTATGATGTACTACTCGTGCCGAAACAGGCTTTGGCCGCCCATTTGTACTCCTACCGCCTCTCCATCGTCCACTTCGGGCGCTGATCTCCATCTATATGTGGGCGGTCCGGCAACCACCAGCACTGCACGTCTCTGCCGGACTGGACGCAGTCGCTCGGCATGGCTCTTCGTCATCCTCTGGGCACCTCCTGGGGCGTACTAACGGTACATGACCCTCTCCGGCGCCTGGAACAAACTCGTCACCGACCCCATCATCCGTTTTCGTCGCCCTCCTTCTACGGTACAAGAGTACCTTTGAAGGCCCGATGATGGCGATTAAAGAAGTCAACGCGCTCGCACTGGCTAATCGAATGAACTGTCGGCCACGTCCACCCGGCGCGCTCGGCTGCGGCGATGATTACCACGGGCTCGTTTCACCATTACGCTGCCGCGCCTCTACGGCAAAACCGAAATGTACTCCACCCGCCTCATCTTCGTGCACCCTGGCTGGCGACCATCGGTATCGTGCTGGGTGGGCGTCACCTCCATGGGTTGCCGGCACTGGGCGGAAGGCCTCTTGTGGCGCGAAACCGTCGCCGATGGCAGCCTCACCTACAGCTTCATCGAAATCCTCGGCAAAAAATCACATCTCTACTGTCCGCTTCCTCGGTGGTGCTCTCTTCCTGAGCGGCATGTGCCTGATGGCATATAACTGTTGGAAAAACCGTGGCCGAGCCAAACAGCCCGCTGCCCAACTACAAACGCAGCCCGCCCGGAGACCGGGAGAAACCACACGAATATCATGAGCCACGAACTCCATCGAAAAAAGCGTCGTTATCCTCGGCATCCTTTAATTTCTTTTTGCCGTCATCTGGGGCGGTCTCGTACAAATCGTGCCGTTGCTTCGACAACCAGCTGCGTCCGAAAACGCCACGTCAAACCCCACGACCCGCTGCGCCTTGCCGGATTCAACATCTACGTACGCGAAGGCCGCTACGCCGCCACCTGCAGATGATCCGTCCCTTCCGCTGGAGACGAGCGCTACGGCCACTACTCCGTCGCCGAAGAATCCATGTACGACCGCCCCTTCATGTGGGGTTCCAAACGCACCGCCCGGATCTCGCCCGCGTTGGTGGTCGTTGCGGACACCGGCACCACCGCCACTCCTCACCAACCGCGCAGTCGTCCCCGAATCGAACATGCCATCCCCTACCCTGGCTGAACACCACCCCGGCGGACATCACCGAAAGCATCCGCACCAAATGAAACCGGGCGAGCCCTACAATCGAGGGCAGACGGTGAGCGTCAAACAAAGACAAACCGAAATGGATGCGCTGGTTGCCTACCTGCAAGTGACTGGTCTTCAAAGCAACAGCGGTAACACGACATGAGCGCCGCCGGCATCGCATGGGTCAAATACACAGTCGTGCTCTTTGCATCCTTCATCCTGGCGACCCTCATCCCGTACCCGCCGCAGCGGCACAAAACCCCCATAAAGATGCCGAAAAACTGGCGCTGAAAGACGACAACGACGCGCCCATCAACCCGCGGCAACCCGGAAGAACAAAACAAGAGTAAAAGAAAATGACAGCAGTCAGTGGCCTCATCGCGGCAGTGACCATACTGCACATACTGGCTACATCGGCTCAGGCATTGACGACCCACATCAAGGCGGGTGGCGACGCCAAAGAAGGCGAAGTGATTGACCACACCTGGGATGGCGGGACCCCAAAGAGTCGAACAACCCGATGCCGGGCTGGTGGCTGTCGCCTTTCTACCTCATGATCGCCTTCGCCATCGCCTACCTTTTCTCTACCCGGCGTGCACAGCAGCAGCAAAGGCTGGACGGCCACCCATCACCAGCAGGAAAGCCGCCGGCACGCGCGGTCCGCTTGAATACTTCCGCCACTACGCGGGCAAAAGCGTTGAAGACCTGGTTAAAGACACGGATGCCCTTGCTATCGGCCGCCGCATCTTCCTGCAAAACTGCGCCGTCTGCCACGCACCGACGCGGGTGGCACCCCGGGCACCACCCCAACCTGACCGCACAGCACTGATCTGGGGCGGCACACCGGAGAACATCATCAACACCATCACCAACGGCCACACCGGCGCTGGCGTTCGCCGGTGGCGCATTAATCAGCGTGACCGACAAGCGCCGGCGCCGAAGACCAACAAAACTCGAAGACGTCAGCATCACATCCGCGCTCGGCGGCTACGAGCATGACCAAGCGCTTGCCGAAAAGGCAAAGAACTTTCACGGCACCAGCTGGTGTCGCTCGCCACGGTCCGGACGGCAAAGGCAACCCAGCCGCCTGGCGGCATTAACTCGCCGACCAAACCTGGCTGTACGCCGAAAGACAGCGAGTTCGCAAGCTGAAAACCTTCCCAGAACCAAACCAGCACCAGCAACAAATGCTTCGGCGCCCGCCTGAAAGACATCCTGGGCGAAGCTAAATCAAAGCCGTCGCCGCCTACGTTTACTTCCTCTGAGCCAGGATGAAAGCGAAGCTGACAACAAGCGCGGAAGAAGAAAAACCGTTACCCGGCAGCGGCTGGCGAAGCGAAAAACCGGCTGCGGAAGCAACAGCAACCGCCGCTGAAACCACCGCCACCACTGAAGCGCAGCCAAAACCGGCCGCGAAACAACAGCCACCGCTGCAGAAGCCACCGTTAATTCACCAGCGTAGCGCCGAAAAAATCGGCTGCTGAAGCGACAGCCACCGCCGCAGAAGCTGCTGCCAACCAGCGCAGCGAAAACCGGCTGCTTAAAACAACAGCCACCGCCGTATAGCCACCGCGCAGAAGCCACCGCCACAACCATGCAGCTGAAAAAGCCCGCCGCGGAAACAACGGTCGCTACCGCAGAAGTTACACCACACCACCAGCGCAGTTGACAAAACCGGCTGCGGGAGCTGTACCGTCCGCCGCTGAAAGTGCAACCGCCAGCGAAACCGCAAACCCGCCGAAGCAGCCACCCCGGCAAGCAGTGAAGCCGCGACCGCACCATAAACGCACGTTGAGCGTAGCCAGAGCCTCCCCGCCATGCGGGGCTTTTTTCATTCTCGCTCGCTCATTTTACCACGTCCTACGGGCAGAAGCGCCATAAATGAAGTCTACCGCCATCGCTTCATTAGAAATCTACGGGAAGCGGCTATATTGCCCGCCTCTGGCACATCTGCCGAAACCCGCCACAGGAGGCAATGCACCGTCGTCAATTTCTCGCCAGCAGCGCCCTTGGTCTCGCCGCGCTGCGTCTTTTCCCGTTTCGCCGCCGCCGGCGATGCGCAAGCACGCTGCTCGCCCTGCCCGAAGCGCTGAAAAACAACCCGCTGCTTGATTTCAGCGGCCTGCCCAAATTCAGCGCTTTCACCCCGGCGGACGTCGCCCCCGCCATCATCAACCACAACCGCGAGCAGGTCGAAAATCGCCGCCATCGCCGCGCCCGATTGGGACACTTTTCGTGCCGCTGTCGGATGCCGCCGACAAGCTGAACCGCGCCTGGGGCATCGTCGTCCATTTGAACAACGTCAAAAACAGCGACGCGCTGGTGCGAGGCACACGATGCCGCGCTCGCCAAAATCACCGATTACAGCTCCTGGCCGGCCAGCACGAGGCGCCTCATCAGGCTTGTCAAGCTGAAAGAAGGCGCAGCCTTCGCCGCCTGCCAGCCCGGCGCAGCAGAGTTATCACCGATGTGCTGCGCGATTTTCCGGCATCGGCCTGCCTGCGTGATTGCAGGCAGCGGCAGACGTATCGCGACGTCAGCAAGCGCTCGCCGAACTCTCCTCGCAGTTTGAGAAAACGTGCTGACGCGAACATGGCTGGAGTAAGACCGCTGAAGCCGAGGCGCCTGGCGGGCTTGACCGAACACGACCCGCCGCCGCCAAAGAAGCAGGCGGCGAGCAGGCCACCGCTTCACCCTGATTATCCGAGCTATAGCGCCGTCGTTACCCGTTGCGACGACCGCGCCCTGCGCGAGAAATCTAACGTTTACGGGTTAATTCGCGCCTCCGACCAGGGGCCGAATGCGAAATGACGCCAGTGCCGTCATCAACGAAACTCGAACTGCGCCAGCCACCCTCGGGCGCAAACGCTGGGCTTGCCACCTGGCGCTTAATTACCGCTCGCTACGAAAAATGGCGGACAGTCCGGAAGAAGTGCGATGTGCAATCACAGGCTGGTGCAGCGCAGCTGCGCCCAAGCCCGCGCGCCGAGACCGATGAACTGCGCCAATGGGCGAAAAGAAATTCTGCTGCGTGGACGACTTGCAACTGTGGGACATCGCCTACTACAGCGAGGGAAATGAAAACGCGCGCTATGCCGTCGATGACCAAACCCTGCGTCCCCTATCCCCCGAGGCAGTGCAGGAAGGCGGCTGTTTGCCGTTGCCAAAACTGTTCGGCATCGATATCCGCGAAAAGCGGTGGACGTCTGGGACGCCAGCGTGCGTTTTCACGAAATTTACGAAAACGGCGCGCACATCGCTCACCTTGACCCCCGCGCGCGAAAGAAAACGGCGGCGCTGGATGGACAACGCCATCACCCGCCGCCGTTCGCCCGATGGCAGCTCGCAAAACCCGGTCGCCTACCCTGCCCGTAACCACGGCAAGCCGGTGGGCGAGAAGCCCGCGCCTTGCGCCACGACGACGCCGCCACCCTTTTCACGAATTCGGCCACGGCCTGCACCATGCCGACGCGGGTGGACGTGGCAGCGTTTGCATCACGGCGTCGCCTGGGACGGCGGTCACCGAATTTCCAGCCAGATGATGGAAAACTGGTGCTGGCAAAAAGAAAGCCTGCCGCTCATCTCCGCCCACTACCAAACAGGCGCGCTGCTGCCGGACGAACTGACGAAATGCTGGAGGCAAAAACTGGTTTCGGTACGCGCGCGCCCCTCATCCGCCAGCCTGAATTCGGCCCGCTCGATTTCGCCTGAACTACGAAGACGCGGCGAGCGCAGCAGCTTCGTCGCGCGCGTCATGCAGGGCATCCGCGACGAGGTTTCCGTCACCCCCGACCCGGACGAAGAGCGCGGGCGCGCGCATTCCTTCACCCACATCTTCTCCGGCGGCTACGCGGCGGCTACTACAGCCACCTCTGGGCGGAAAAGGCGCGGACGCCTTCTCGCGCTTTTGCCGCCGACGCATCCCCTCAATGAGGGCGACGCAAGGCGCTCACTGCGACAATTGTTTAAGCCGACGGCGGCTCACGCCCGCCGATGCAGGTGTTTGAGGCCCTCATGGGTCGCAAACCGACGCTGGATGGTTTTGAAACAGCGCGGCATCAAGGGTTGACGTCGCGGGTTTGTTTACAGGCATTGCAAAATAAAGGCTTACCGCGCTGCGCTAGAGCAAAAACCGCCCCGGAGGGCGGTTTTTTCAGTTCGCCGCGGGCGCTATTTTTCTATCCACATATTTGGACGAACGGTGATCCGGCGACGTTTTCCGCGTAGCCTTTCACATAAGGCTTGACCAGGCGTTTGGTGACGCAGTTGTAAACCGGGGCGACGGGGTAGTTGTCAGGGGGTCAGCATTTTTTCCGTCTTTCAGGATGGCGGCGTTTGCCCATGTCCCGTTCCTGTCCGGCCTGGGCGAGCAGGAAGCGCATCAATTTTTTTCATTATTGACGTAGTTGCTGTCGTTCAGCCCGCTCTGGACTGAACAGTTCGAGGAAGCTGTAGGCGTCGTTGTAGTCGCTAATCCAGCCTGCGCGGAAGGCTTCGGTTTGTTTTTTTTCGTTGCGCGTGTTGAGGAAGACTTCATTCTGGAGTTGGTCAGGGTTACGGTACGCCGAGGTTTTGTTTCCACATAGCGGCAACCGCGACCGCGATTTTTTGTGGTTCTCGCTGGTGTTAGAGGAGATCCACTTTCAGCGGCTTGTCTTGCTGTAGCCCGTTTCGGTAGAGTTTTTGCTTTTTCGATTGCGCGCGGCTTTGTCAAGGCTGGCGTATTCCGTGTGGTGGTCGTGGCCGCTGATGCCCGGGCGACGGCTGTATGCCGGTTTTTCGCCCACGCCGGTGACTTTGTCGGTGATGACGTCGCGGTCAATGGCGAGGGTCAGCGCTTTCACGCGGTTTGAGGTTGTCGTAAACGGCGGGCGGGTGACGTTGAAGCCGTGGTAGTAAGTGCCGAGGTAGGAGCTGATGAGTTCGTCCTTGAATTTTTCCGCGCAACATTTTGATTTGGTCGTTTGGGGATTTCGTGTAGGTCATGTCCGCTTCGCCGGCGCACGGTGGCGGTTCATGTCGCTGGTCTGGTTTTCAGTCGGGTAGTAGATGACTTCGGTCCAGTTTGACCGCGTCTGTCCCAGTATTGGGCGGGTCCGATTTGACGGCGCGACGGGTTGGGCGTTGGGCCGCCAGCTGTCGAGTTTGAACGGGCCGTTGCTGACGATGTTTTCCGGGCGCGTCCATTTTGCCGTGTCGGCGGCGGCTTTGGGTGCAGCGTAAGCGGTGGCGTGGTGCACGTATGCCGAGGAAGTTACGGCGTCGGTCCTCTCGAGCTCGGCGACGGTGTGGTCAGTCCGGTCGCTTTCACGCCCAGTTGGTTCACGTCTTTTCGTGGCTCGGCGATTTTTGGGCATTTTGACCGGGTAGAGGAGGAAGCTGTGGTGGCTGCCGGTCGCGGATCAAACCGCAAGCGCTGCCAGCCGTAGAGACGAAGTCGTGCGCGGTGAGGCAAGCGGCCGTCGCTCCGGTAGCGGCGTCGCGCAGGTGGAAGGTGTAAGTTTTGCCGTCTGCGGAGATTTCCCATTTTTCGGCGACGCCGACGAGGTTGCCGCTCGCGTCTTCGCCGATGGGGCCTTCAGCGAGTCGCGCAGGATAGTTCTGATTCCGGCACACCTGTGCGTCTCGGTGGTCGATGGTCTGTGGCTCGCTGCCGTTGCCGCGGCGCAGGACGCTTTCGCGTTGGCCGCCTGCGCGCGGCAACGCCGAGCGCGGCGAGTAAGCTGGGATTATCAGCGGTTTTTCTGGTTTTCGCGGTTTTCTCCAAGTTTGCGGGTGGGGGAGCGTTTACGCATACGTAATTATTCATGCGGTTATTATCCATCTTCGCCTCCGGCAGGTAATTCAAACTCTATCATCGTGATTTTCAGCGAATTCAGGTTTGCTGGCACGCTCAGTATCTTTTCCGCTCGCCCGTTGGTTGCGATCTCCGACGTTGTTCGTCATCATCATTACGCTGGCGTTTTTATGGTGCGTGCCGCACCGGGTGGCCCGCTCGACCAGGACCGCAAGATTCCGCCAGAGATCGAAGCCAGCCTGAACCGCGTTTATCATTTGGATGAGCCGCTGTACCAGCGGTATTTCCGCTATATGGGCAATGCGGCGCAAGGCGATTTTGGGCCCTTCTTTCAGTACCTGCTGAGCGCACCGTCAGCGAGGATGATCGCCGACGGTTTTTAGTGTGCGAGAGCTCGGGCATTACCGCGATTTGTGCCAGGTCATCATCGGTTCGCTGCTGGCATTAGTGCGGCGATGCGGCAGAACAGCCGCGCCGGATTATTCGATTATGGCGTTTGCGATGATCGGTATCACCCATCCCCAGTTTGCGTCATGGCGTTTGCGCTATTGAAATTGGGCATTGCGGTGTCGTTGCGCCTGCGGCTGTGGTGCAGGTGTGCCGCGGATGGCTGGAGCCGCCGACCGGCTGCCGCTTGTACGCGCGGTTGGGGGAATACAGGCCGTCGCGAGGCGGTTTTGCCGGTGACGTGTCCTCGCCCTGCCGCAGATTGCCCATATTTCGCGGATGGTGCGCGGTTCGATGATTGAGGTGCTGCACGCCAACCATGTGCGCACTCGCCGCGCGCAAAGGGCATGCGGAGCGGCAGGTGATTTTTGAAGCGTGTCTGAAACCGGCGCTGATGCCGGCGTGGTGAGGATATCTCGGCCCGGCGTGTGCGGCGGTGATGACGGAGCTCGGTCATTATCGAGAAGATTTTGATATTCCGGCATCGGCCGCTTCTTCGTCAATGGCGCGCTCAACCGCGACTACACCGCTGGTGCTTGGCGTCGTCGTTTCTATGGCGCGCTGATTTTGTTGTTCAAACCGCTGGTTGACCTCGCCTATGCCTGCCTCGACCCGAAAGGTAGAGATTACGTTCGCGAGCAATTCCGTCACCACCCCCGCCACCGCCCAGCAAAGGAGTCAAATGTGCAACGCAAGCCTGGCGCCGTCTCGCCGCACGCGCAAGGCGATGGTCGCGCGTCGTCATCCTGCTGTTGATAGCCGGCGCGGCGCTGGTTACCCGCACCTGCAGCCCGTCTCGCGCTGGATGAGGTTTTCTGGGATCTGGATTTTCCCTCGCCGCCGAGTCTGGAAAGAGCGGCCATGGTTTCGGCACCGACGGCGGCGCCGCGATCTCGCGCACGCGTGTTCGGCATCCGCATCTCGCTTTTGGTCGGCCTCGCGCGACCACCGTCAGTCTGATTATCGGCGTCGCCTGCGCGCGATTGCCGGTTATCACGGCGGCCGCATCGACAGCATCATGATGCGCGTGGTGGATAGTGCTCGCGCCACATGCCGTTCCATGTTCTCGCGGTCATCCTGCTGATTGACCTTCTTCTGGCAAGAACATTTATCTGATGCCCGCCGCCATCGGTGCGTACTGAATGGCTGACGATGGCGCGCATCGTGCGCGGTCGGGCGATGAGCCTGCCGCCACAAAGTTTGTCGCTGCCGCCGAGTGTTGCTCCCACCGGCAGCACGTCGCGCGCCACATCGTGCCGAACACTCGGCACCGTCATCGTTACGTCACCTCACCATCCCCCGCCGTCATTCTTGACCGAGAGCTTTTTGAGGCTTCCTCGGCCTGGGCGTGCGGGAGCCGATGACCAGCCTCGGCGTACTCATCTCCGAGGGCGCTGACCGCATGGAAACCGGCGCCGTGGATGCTCATCTTCCCGGCCATCCTCGCGACCATCCTCGCACGCTTCAACCGTCGGCGACGGCGCTGCGACGCCCTTGACCCCAAAAGACCGGTGGCACCGATGACTCACGAACAATGCCCTCTCTCACTCATCGACAACCTTGACGTCAGATTCCGTCTCGACTGCGAAACCGTGCACGCCGTGCAAATGTGCGTCAGCTCAGCGATCATAGGGCGAAACGGGTGGCGCTCGTCGGCGAATCGGCTCCAGCAAATCCGCGACCGCGATTGAGCATCGTCCGCCTGCACCCGGACAACGCCCATGCCGAATACAGCGCAGATTCCGTATCGCCAACTGAAGGCGTCTCCGTCTGGACGCGCCGCCGGAAACCTCTGCGCCAACTGCGCGGCAGCGCATCGGCACATGATGTCCAGGAGCCGATGACCTCAGCTCAACACTTCGCCGCGCATCGGCGAACAGCTGGGCAGAAGCCATCGCCGCGCACTATCCGAAACGCCTGCCGAACAACAACCGCGCGCGCTGCAAAAACCCTGCTGGAGCGCGTCGGCATCAACGAAACCGAGCGCCGCCTCAAAGCAGTGCCTCGCATGAATCGCGCGGCGGCCAGCGCATCTTGACTGCCATGGCGGCTCATCAACGAGCCCGACCTGCTGATTGCCGACGAACTCCACCACTGCGCTGGACGTCACTATCCAGGCGGAAATCCTTGAGCCCGTTGCTACTGACCCGCAACACGCGCGGTCGGCTTGGCGATTATCTTCATCGCCGCATGACCTCGGCACTCGCCGAACACTACGCCGAAAACGTCTGCGCCATGCGCCACGGAGCAGCAAATCGTCGAGCAAATTGACATCAAACAGTCTTTGCCAGCCCGCAGCACGAATACACCGTCGAGGCTCATCAGCGCCACGCCGAAAGGGCTGAAAGAGCCGCAACCGAGCAGATGCGCCCGTGCGATCGACGCCAAAAACGTGCGTCGTCGACTCATCGTCGAGCGCAGCTATTTCGGCAAAACCGCGCAAAACCTTCCACGCCGTCAAAGGTCGTGACCCCACCTGCAGACCAGGGCAGACCATCGGCATCGTCGGCGAATCCGGCTCCGGCAAATCCACAACTTCGGCAAAGCGCTGATGCACATGCCGCCGTATCGCGGCGACATCCACTTTGAAGGCCAGGATCTCGCCAAAAATCAACGACGCAGCGAAAACTCGCCGACATGCATAAATCGTTTCAGGATCCCTACGGCTCGCTCTCGCCACGCCTGACCATCGGCGAAATCATCGGCGAAGGCCTCTTGCGCGCAGCCGCAACCTGCTCGCGGCAACAGCGCACCGACAAAGTCGCGGCGATGCTCGAAGAAGTGCGTCGCTGTCGCCTACGATTGATAAACCGCCACCCGCACAGATTCTCCGGCGGGCAGCAACGACAACGCATCGCCATCGCCCGCGCGGTCATCCTGAGCCGAAATTCGTGCTGCTGGACGAACTCTCTCTCGGCGCTTTGACCGCTCCATTTCAGGTGAAAGTCGTCGAACTCCTGCGCGACCACAGTATACCGCCTTTTCCCACCGTCTTCATCGGCCACGTACCTCTCGGTGAGTGCGCGCGATGAGCGACGAAGTGCTGGTGATGAAGCAGGGCGAAGTGGTTGAGCGCGGCGCGTCCATGCAAATTCTTCGCGGCTGCAGACCGGGTACACGCAGCGCCCGATAAAGCAGCGATTTGACTTGTAACCCTGTTCTGCGACCATAAAATCCCGCCGCATGGCGGATTTTATCCGCTCAATGTCAATGCAAGCACCTGGGCGCGACAGCGTTGAGCAGCTTGTTGCACGGATGACTGAGATCACTTTCATTGCCCATCAGGCGCTCCATCGCCTTCAGAGCCGCGGTTGCCAAAAGATGCACGGTACAAAGAAGGGGACGCGAGCAAAATCACCGCTGAAGCCGCCCAGGCGAGCAGCAGCGCCGGGCAGGGTGTGTTGCAGGATGTGCGCTGCTGGCGCGCAACATCAGGGTTGCTGCCAGCGGCGAAGGGCCGGCGAGTAGCGGGATGGCGAGGCGGCACGGGCATAGCGGTTCGTCGATGGTCGCTACGTGCCGTCATCGCCCGCGGCGGAGCTGCGCAGCGCTGATCATCATGCGGATGGCGATGATGCGTAGCACCAGCCCGCCAGCGATAGCGCACCGCTTTGGCGAAATGCCGAGGGTGCGCAGCAGCATCGCGGTCCGGCAAAGAGAAAGAGCAGCATGGACGGTGAGGCGCGACGATGAGCTCGCGCAGGATGATGGAAGCGGCGGCGGTAGCTCGGCGACGCGCTCCAGCTGATGAGGGAATATCGGCACGTTGCCGATGCCGGGTCCATGATGAGAAAGAGAGTGATGGCGGTCGCCCAGAGGGTTTCCATGTTGGCTCGCTTTGAGAAAATGAAAAAGCTGCGGCGGGCGGTTTGGTTGGGTCTGTACGGCAAGCATCATTGTATGTAAAAGAAACAACGATTATAGCCATCCACGAAAGTTTTCAGACAAGGCGCGTCGCTGAAAACAACACCACTAGCGCACCGTCGCGTAACCATTTGCTTTTTATCAATGAGTGCGCAAGGCGCACCCTATAATCCCAGCAACGAAACACCTTAGCAGGGTTGTCGGAGGATTGCTATAAATGGCTGCAGGATGACGTCAAAACACCGCGCCAGACAGCGACCAAACGCCAAAAGCGCGGCGCAGAAGTCCTGCGGCGACGGTAATCAGCCAGGCAAGCGCGATGGCTTCATCAGGCGCCAGTTGGCGTTGCGGTTCACGAGGCCGATGCCGAGGATAGCGCCGACGAGGATATGCGTGCTCGATACCGGCAGGCCGAGCGAGGAGGCGAGCATGACGACAATCGCGGCGGCCAGTTCGGCGGTAAAAGCCCGCGGCAGGGCTCATTTCCCGGCGAGATGGGTGCCGACGGTGGCAATCACTTCGCGCCCGACAAAACCACAGCCCGCTAATGAGCGCGACGCCGAAGGCCGCCACTGGGCGATGGTCGGCACAGGGATGGCGCCTCGCCGATGGCCTGGTTTTTCGAGCACATCGAGGATGGCGGCAAACGGGCCGATGGCGTTGGCGATATCGTTCGAGCCGTGGCTGAAGGCGAAAGCCGGAGGCGGTCACCACCTGCATCCAGCTAAAAGGATATAGGTGGCGGCTGACCCTCGAGCTGCGAAAGCGGCGGGCATAGCGGCGCACCACAACCACACCGCCGCGCTAATCACGGCGATGATGAGGCTAAAGCCTATTGCAGCTCGGAGAGGCCGAGGTTGAGGTTCTTCAGCCCCTTTGAACAGCAGCATCGAGGTAATCATCAGCGCGCCGAACATGGCGATCAGCGGTATCCACACCGCAGCGCGCGGCGCGCAAGCACTTTTCCGCTTCGGTGCCGGGGCGTGGGCGCCGTCGTCTCGCGCAGCATCATCATCGAGTGGATTTGGCTGATGCGCTTTGGTCATCGGCTGGTGGATGCGCGTGCGCAGAGTGACGCGGCGCGATACGGTGGCGTGGTCGGCGACGGTGCCGTGCATCAGCACGTGTTTTTGATTTGCCCGATAGACAATCCACGCTATGATTCCGCCGAGCACCGGCGAGATGACCACGACATACCGATGTGGCTGATTTTGTGCCAGTACACCAGCGAGAAGGTGGCGTTGCTGTGCTGGCTGATGCCGAGCGCGATGGAAGCACCGACGATGCCGCCGATGATGGAGTGCGTCGTCGAAACCGGCAGCCCTTTGTAAGAGGCAAAGAGCAGCCACAATGCGGCGGCAATCAGCGCGCTCATCATGACGAGACGAAACTGCATCGGCTGGATGTCGATGACGCTCAAAATCGACGATGCCCTTTGCTGATGGTATCGGTCACCTCCTTGCTCGCAATTAGCGCGCCGCTGACCTCGAAACACGGGCGGCGACAATCAGTGCTTGGGTGATGGAAAGCGTGCCGGCGCCGACGGAGGTGCCAAAAGAATTGGCGACATCGTTGCCGCCGATATTGAGGCCATGAAAGAGGCTGAAAGCGCAGGCGAGGAGGAAGATGAAAGCGTGATTGAAACAGTGTAACCCAGCCCCAATAGACGAAAACCAAGCTACCGTAGCGATGAACACGGCAACCAAAAACTGGCTCGCTACCGGACTGTGCCAGCATTTGCGGCGATCTCGGTGGTTGTCGGTTTTTGCATAAAAATCCAAAATTGCGGAGGTCTCGCGCCATAACGAGAAACTCATAAAAATATGACATTTTCGCAAACGGGCGCACTTTAGAACATTTGCCGAACCCGGCAAAAGCAAAAACCGGGCATTGCTAGCCTCATAAAAAACACGCACGCCGCCGCGCGATGCTGCCGCCCATAGTGGTCAAGAAAACGCTAGAAAACACGGCATGCGCGCCGCATGGGGATCATAGTGCAAATGTGGCAGAAAACCTGGCGAGGCTGTAGGAGACAAACGGATGGTAATGACCGTCCCGCTTTCGCCGCGCTTACGATGAACGCCACCAACCCTCCCTCGCGCTGGCTGCCGCTATTGATGGCCATCTCCATCTTCATGCAGATGCTGGACGCGACCATCTTGAACACCGCCCTGACCGACGATTGCCGCCGACCTGCACGTCTCGCCGCTGAACATGCAATCGGCGGTCATCTCTCACGCCCTTACCGTCGCCCTGCTCATTCCGCGCCAGCGGTTATCTCGCCGACCGCTTCGGCACAGAAAACCTTCATCATCGCGCTCGTCGTCTTCATGCTCGGCTCACTCCTCTGCGCGTTTGCCATGCCAACCTGCCGATGCTCGTCGGCGCGCGCATCATCCAGGGCATGGGCGGCGCCATCATCATGCCGGTGCCGCGCCTCGCGTGCTGACTGTCTACGAAAGGCGCGGCTCATCAACGCCATCAGCTACGCCATTATGCCCGCTCATCGGCCCCATCCTCGGCCCGCATGGTCCGGCGGCCTACCCGTCAATACGCGAGCTGGCACTGGATTTTTCCTCATCAACATTCCTTCGGCATCATCGGCATTCTCTTGCGCCATTCCCATCATGCCCGGACGTTTACGGCGACGTCGCTCGCTTTGACGGCCAGCGGCTTCCTGCTGATCGCCATCGACCGCCACCGGTTGAACCTCGCCCTCGAAATCGCGCCGCACGGCGGTGCGCAACCTGCCCTGGCGCTGCTGTTGCGCGTGTTGTCGTCTCGCGAGCGCCCCTCGCCTTACCTGCGCCACGCGCGCCGCTAGCGACCACCCGCTCTTTCCGGTCAGCCTCATCCCTGGTGCGCACCTTCCGCATCGGCCTTGTCGGACAACCTCGCCAGCCGCTCTCGGCATCGGCGCCATGCCCTTCCTCCTGCCGCTTTCTACCAACTCGCTCTTCGGCTGCAGCGCCAGTCTCTCCGGCTGGCGGATGACCCGACCGTCGTCGGCGCCATTCTCCAAACCCTTTCGTCAAACCCCGGTCATTGACCGCTCGGCTACCGCCGCACCATCCTCACCAACACCCGCCTGCTCGGCATGCTGATGATGAGTGTCGCCATCCTGCCGCAGCACACCCCGCTCTGGATCTGGTGACGCTGTCTTTTTGTCATCGGCCTGGGCAACTCGCTGCACTTACCGCGATGAACACCCCTTTCCATTGCCGACCTGCGCCCGACAAAACAGCAGCGGCAACAGCCTGCTTTCGGTCAAACAGCAACTTCGACCAGCTTCGGCATTGCCATCGCGCGCGCTGCTCCTCAAAACCTTCAGCCTCGACGGCATCAGCCACGGCGACCTGCATACCGCCTTCCGCTACACCTTCGTCGCCGTCGGCAGCATCACCTTCGCCTCGCGCTCATCTTCTCCCGCCTGCACGAAAACGACGGCGCGGCTGTTGCTTTCGCGCTGAGGCCGTTTACACATCTGAGCGCTCGATGTGTAAACAGCGCATCATCGGGTTTTCATTTCGCGCGGCGATGACGATTCTGTTATATTCCCCGCTTCTTGATATCCATTTCAATGGGTTTTATGTCCGCTGTGCTTCGTGACCGTTCGGCTTTTTGGGAGACGGGTTTGATGTTGTTCGCGCTGGCGCGGGAAATTTGATTTTTCCGGCGCTACTGGGCAGCAGGCGGGTCGTACTGTGTTCGCCGCGATGTTCGGTTTTCTCCTCACCGGTGCCGGCTCTGCCGCTGGTCGGATTATGCGGTCGCGTATGCGAACACTGCCGACGGCGCAGCGCTCGCCGCGCAGGGTCACGCCGCGCTCACGGCCTCATTTATACTGGTGCTGGTAGTTTGACCATCGGCCGCTGTTCGCGCTAGCCGCGCACGGCGACGGTGTCGTTCGAGATTGGCGTGGTGCCGTTCTTGTCAGGAAGCGCAACGCGGCGTTTTCTGTCGCTGGCGTTGTTCAGTCTCGCTTTTGCGCTCAGTTATTGGCTGGCGCATGTCGCCCGAAATTGGTCAGCCAGTAGTCGGCAGGCTGCTGACGCCGCTGTCTGCTCGCCTCCATTGCCAGTCTCGTCGGTTGGCGGCGGCCTGCCGATGGGCTGCTGCAAACCGCCAGGGCGGCTATCTGGAGCATCCGGTCGCGACTGGGCTGATTAGGGTTATCAGACGATGGACGGCCTCGTCTCGCCGGTGTTTGCATCATCGTCATTGACGCGGCTACGCGCGCTGGGTCTGCGACGGACGGCGGCAGGTGCTGCGCATGGTGTCGTTCTCGGCGGCCTCGCGGTGCTGTGCCCTCGCCCTGGTGTACGTTTTCATCGCCTATGGGCGCGAGCAGCGTCGCCGGTATCGGTTTCGCAGGAGAACGGCGCGGCGGTGCTGGCGAAGGTCGCGCTGCATTACTTCGGCGGCGCGAAGGCGCCACTGGCCATCGTCGTTTCTCCCTCGCCTGTCCTCACCATCCATCGTCCATTCTCATCACCGCCTGCGCCGAATATTTCCAACCGCATCCCTGCCGCGCGTTTCCTACTCCGCTTCGCACGCTCTTTACCGTCATCTCCTGCCTGCTCGCCAACGTCGGCCTGAGTGCCATCGTCAAACTCCGCCGCCGATGCTGATGCTGCTCTACCCGCTGACCATCGCCCTGATTCTGCTCGCCTTCCTGCACCGCATCTTGGCGGCAGCCGCATCGTGCATGTGGCGACGATGAGTCTGACCGGCATCGCCGGACTGTTTTGACGCGAAAAATCGCCTTCGGCTTCAGCGAAACCGTCGCGCAAATCAGCCACTGGCTGCCCGACTACGACATCGGCCTCGGCTGGCTCGTCCCTGGCGCGGTGGGCCTGCCATCGGCCTGTTTTGCACCTCGCCGGCGTCCGTCTCGCTGAACCCCCGCAACAACCCGGGAGTATAAAATGACCCGCACCGTCTATCAGCGGCACTACCCGCCGGAAACAGGCGCGAAAATTTCCATCTTTGACCGCAACTTCCTCATGGCCGACAGCGTTTACGAGTCAGCGCCGTCATCGACGGCAACTGGAGGACAACGCCGCGCACCTGCGCCGCCTCGAACGCAGCCTGCACGAACTCGCTATGCCGCTGCGCTGCCGCTCGCGGAAAGTCGTCGCCGTACAAAAACGCCTCATCGCGGCGAACAACCTGCAAGAAGGCACAGTTTACCTGGACGTTACCGCTGGCGAAGCTGACCGCGACTTCCTCTGCTGACCCGAACTGCGCGAACCTGGTGATGTTCACCCAGGGCGCGCGCCATCGCCCAACAGCCCCGCCGCCGAAAAAGCGCCTGCGCGTCGCGACCCAGGCGGACATCCGCTGGGCGCGGCGCGACATCAAAACCCAACCTGCCCAATCGTTTCTCGCCAAAATGACCGCAGTCGCCGCCGGCTACGACGGCACTCTGGCTGATGGACGACGCGGGCAACATCACCGAAGGCAGCTCCAACAACGCCTGGATTCGTAGCGGCAAAACCCTCATCACCCGCCCGCCGACGCACAACATCTTGTGAACGGCATCACCCGCCAGGCGGCCATCGCGCCTCGGCGCATCAGCATGACCCCTGAAGAACGCCCCTTCAGCGTCGAAGTTGCGCACCACGCCGACGAAGCCTTCCTGAGTCCGCGGGCGCATTCATCCTGCCCGTCGTCGAGTGGACGGCCACCGCATCGGCGACGGCAAACCGCACGTTCACCCGACAACTGCGCGAGGCCGCATCCAGTTCCTGCGCAGAGACGGCGGAATAACGCCACGACGACGAAAAGCGCGACGAAAATGGTGCGACTTGTCGCACCATTTTTGCCTGCGCCTCGCCATATAAAAGCGAAACCGTATGTATGACCGCTCGCAAGCTCCCCTATAATCGCCAACCTACAACAACCATGAAATCATGCTACGTTATCCGGATTCAAGACCTTCATCGCCTGTGGCAACGTCGTCGATCTCGCCGTCGGTGTCGCCGCTGCCGCGTCGGTCTCGTCGTCAGGCGGCCCTCGTCGAAAGCTTTCATCAACCCGCTCATCGCCTGGCTGGTCGGCGTGTCCGGAACTCGATTCACTCATGTTCTCCTGCCGCCGCTGATTGGCGAAGAGCCGACCGTTTTCCAATGCGGCAATCTTGACCGCCATCGTCAACTTCTTCCCGTCCCCACTCAAGCATCTATGTCTTCATCATCATCCCGATGAACAAGCTCACCGCCAGCATGAAGAAAAGAAGTAGCAGAAGCGCCGCCTGCGCCGCCGTCTGAAGAAATCCTGCTGCTGGAAAGGAATCCGACTAGCCTCGCTGCGCGCCGCTGCCGCCAACCAGTCGGACAAGTAACCGCCGCGGATTACGTCGCTACGATAAAACAGCGCTGCGAGGGTCGCCATGCGCAAAACCCCCTTCGCACAGGAATGGGCTGTTGATTGCTATATGGCCATCCACCCAAAGTTTTCAGACAATTGCTGCTGAAACAGCGTCATAGGTGCGCCCCGGCGCACCGTCGTGGAACATGTTTTCTTGTCATCGGTGCGTCAGGCGCACCCCAGGGCGTGTTGATGGTTGGCGAACGAGCCTCTCTGCTACGCGAGCAATGCTTGTCCTCTGGGAGAGGGTTGGGGTGAGCAGGATAAACAAACCGCGCGACAACACGTCTGAGGACCGCCCCGTTTTGAATAATGCCGTCGCTACGCGACTTTTCACACCCTCCCTGGGTCCCCTTGTGAAAAGGTATTCGCCTTTTTCAAGGGAGTCTCGCTTTCTCGCTTCATGGGGAGGACTCAAATTGCAACACACCCTTAGGACCCCAACAACGATACACGGTATGAGGCTTTCGGGGGATGGCTGTATTCAGTCCAGCAACGCCGCGGCGGCAATGAGCGCGCTCGCCTGGTTGAGCGTTTCCTGCCATTCGCTCATCGGTTGGAGTCGAAAACGATGCCCGCGCCCGCCTGCGCGTAGAGGCGGCCGTCCTGATGATGGCGGTGCGGATGCAATCGCCATGTCCATGCTGCCGCCCACGACCAGACGACCGCTGCGCCATAGACGCCGCGCCGTTCCGGCTTCGACTTCGTCGATGATTTCCATTGCGCGGATTTTCGGCGCGCCGGAGAGCGCCCGGCGGGTAGCGTGGCGCGCAGCACGTCCATCGCGTTGATGTCGGGGCGCAGTTTGCCTTCGACGTTGGAGACGATAGCATCACGTGCGAGTAGCGCTCATCACCATTTTTCGCTGATTTTCACCGCCCGGTCTGGCTGATGCGGCCGATGTCTGGCAGGCCGAGATCCATCAGCATCACGTGTCCGGCGACTCTTTTTCATCCGCCAGCAGTTCTCCAGCGCCAGGTCTTCTTCTGCCCGCTTTTGCGCGTGTCGTCGCCAGGCCGTGCCGGCCAGCGGCGCATCGGTAACGGTGACGCTCTGTTTGCGCGCCAGTATTTTTCCGGCGAGGAGCCGATGATGTGGGAAATCGTCCAAACCAGCAGTCAGGGTACGGCGTATGGCGACGGGTTGGTGATGCGCAGCGCGCGGTGGCAGTCAAGCGGCGGTGCGGGAAGGCAGCCCGTGCGTTGCGACGGCACCACCCGCATGCAGTCGCCCGCCATGACGATGATCTGCGATATTTTGCTGACGTCCGGCCTGAAAGGCCGCCTCGTAGTGGTGGCGACTTCCGGACGCGCGCCGTCCGCGCTGAGCGCGCACTTTGGCTTTGCCAGTGGTTGATGGCGTCCACCATCGCATCCAGCCGCGCTTCGGCGGCGCAATGCCGTTCGGCCTCGGCAAAGGCCGGCATGGCTGATGGTGGATCTTCACGCGCAGGTTGTCCAGCACGGCGAGGTCAAGCCTCTGCATGAATAATATGTCCTAGGCATGAGCGGGTCGTTCATGAGCGCGCTGCGCCAGGCGTCGATGTAGCCGATGGTGTCGGCGCGAAGTCCGACGAGGCCGCCGGTGTAGGGCAGGTCAGCGAAAGCTGCGCGTCGCCGCCGCATGGTATTCGGCAATCCAGGCGAGCGGGCGGCCACCGTCTGTTCTTCGATGACGGCTGCCGTCGCGGCGGATTTGCAGCCAGGAGTCGCGGATGTGCACGGTTTCGCGCGCGGGCAGGCCAATCATCGAGTAGCGCGCCCAGCGCTCGCCGCCTTCGACGGATCTGAGCAGGTAGGGTGTAGGGCGCGTCTGCGAGGCGGTCGTAGGGCAAACCGGGTGAGGCAGGTCGGGCGAGGATGGTGCGGACGACGGGCTGGTGTGTAGTCCATGGCGCCCCGCCCTGGCAATTTCGCCGCGCATGGTGCTGATGACCGCCGCGTAGTCCGGCGCGTTGAAAATGGCGGAACCGGCGACGAACATGCGTCCGCTGCTCGCGCGGCAATGGCGGCGATGTTGTCCGGCTTTTCACGCCGATCGACTTCGAGGCGGATGTCGCGCCCGCTTGCGTCAATGATCGCGGCGCGCGGCGCAGCGTTTGTCCAGCGCAGAGGGCAAAACGCCTGCCCGCCAAATCCGGATTGACCGACATGATGAGGATGAGTCAATCTTGTCGCGCACGTAATCGAGGCAGGCAAGCGGCGTCGCTGTTGAACACCAGCCCCGCCTTCATGCCGTGGCTTTTGATGAGTTGCAGCGAGCGATCGATGATGCTCGCCTGGGTGAAGGACGTAATCCGCGCCCGCTTGCGCAAACTGCTCAATCAGCGCGTCCACCGGCGAGGCCATCAGATGCACGTCAATCGGCGCGCTAATGCCGTGAGTCGCGCAGCGCCTGAGTAAAATCGGCGCGCCAAAGCTGAGGTTGTGACGAGTGGTTGTCCATCACGTCAAAATGATGGCGTCCGCGGCGGCAAGACGGCGGCGACATCCTCACCCAGACGGGCAAAAATCGGCGGAAGAATCGAGGGGCAATCAGGCAGGCAAAAGGCGGGCATAATCCTCATGTTCATGTAAAATGCCGCCATTCTAGCAACTTCAGGAAAACACCTGTGCAAAACGCGCTCTGCGTCAGAAGCCCCTCGCCGATGCCGCCGAACCGCTGGCGGCATGGTTGCGTGTGAGACCGCCGCCCCCGGTGTGTGCGAATGCGGCATCCTCGCCTCGCCATGGCCGCTGGAAGACACGCCCGCGCTGCATGGCGGCCTGCTGCAAAGCGCGTCGACGCCTTGGCGGTTGCCGAACACCTGGAGCTGCGCCTGCGCCACGACGGCACGCTCTGCCGCGACGGCGCCCCCGCCGGGCGCGTTACCCTCGAACTCATCAGCACATGGGACGGCGCCAGCCTCGCCCGCATCACCGCGCGCTCTTCGCCGACGGCCCCTCGCCGCCGTGCTGTTTGCCCTGCTTGCCGAATGGAACGCGCGCCCCTACCTGCCCGTCGCCAACCGCTGGACGGCGTTCGCCCTCGATGGCGACATCGACCAAAAAGGCGGCGCATCACCATCCGCGACGGCAAGCCCGTCTTCATGGACTGAAAAAGCCAGGCCAGTTGCATGATGTTGCATGATGACGTATAAATTCTGCTAGCAAGCGCAAATAGACAGTCCCTTCCCCTGCGAAGCGGGAAGGACAGGAAAGGGGTGTAAAATTCGCGAAGCGACAAAATATAGCCATACACTGAAAGAGCTCAGACAAGGCGCGCCGCCGAAGACAGATACGCGGTTGTACGGCGAGGCGGCGCAACACCGTATGCAGGCTTTCGGAGGATTGCTATACACCCCACCCACCCTCCCCGCTTTGCGGGGAGGGGAAAAATAGCCGGGTTCTGACAACATGCGTATCTCCTCATCGACGCGGGCACTCCCGCATCAAATGGCTTTTACGGCAACGCCGTCCCCGGCATCGTCGAAGCCGCCTCCTACAAAGAAGACTGGCGCACCAAACTGTGGCGCCTGGCACTTGCTGCCCGAACCGCGCCGCATCGCCATCAGCTGCGTCACATAACGCCAGCATCGAAACCGAAGTCGCCGCCATTGTTGATGACCTCTGGGGCAAACCGCTGCAAACCTTCATCGCGCAAAAAGAAACCAACCACACCCCTCACCGTCGCCTACAGCGAAGCCCATACCCTCGGCGCCGACCGCTACCTCGCTATGCTCGGCGCACGCGGCCTCACCCACGAACCGCTCTGCGTCGTCGGCTGTGGCACCGCCATCACCCTCGACGTGGTCGAGCGCGACGGCCAGCACATCGGCGGCCTCATCCTGCCGGCATCCGCCTCGCCGAAAACGCGCTCCTGCAAAACACGCAAAACTGCGGCCGATGCGCTGGACGCCGAACCTGCTCGGCACCGACACCGCCTCCTGCATTGGCGCGGGCATCCACCACGCCATCCCGGCGGGCATCAACAGCATCATGGACGAACTCTGAAACCACCACCGGCCATCACTACCACCGCTTCGCCTTTGGCGGCGACAGCAAATCCTCTTCGGCAACCGGCCCGACTACCGCATCGAACCCGATCAATCGTTCCGCGGCATGATCTGACCGCCTTGCCGCCGACCAACCTAACAACCGGAGACCAAGTATGGACTGGAAAAACAGCCGCCGCAGCGACAACATCGAGACCGCCGCGGCTTCAGCGGCACCGTCGGCGGCATCGGCCTCGGCGGCCCTTGCCATCATCCTCATCGGCTGGATGTTCGGCATCGACCCCGGCACCATGCTGCAATTCCTCGAAGGCAGCCAGAGCCAAAAGCCAATACAGCAGCGCCGGTGCGCCACCCTGCCAACGACGAAGCCGGGCAGTTTTTAAGCGCGGTGCTCGCCTCGACCGAAGCGTGTGGAAAGCCCGTCTTAAAACAGCACGGCAAAACCTACCACAACCCGACGCTGGTGCTATTCAGCGGCTAAGTCAATCCGCCTGCGGCATCGGCAGCAACGCCACCGGCCCTCACTGCTCCGCCGACCAAAAACTCTACATTGACCCCAGCTTCTCACCGCGAAATGCAAAAATGGGCGCGAGCGGCGACTTCGCACTGCTCACGTGGTTGCGCACGAAGTCGGCCACCACGACAAAACCTGCTCGGCACCCTCGGCCAGGCGCACCGCGCCACATGCGGCAGGTGAGCAAAACCGAGGCCAACCAAATCTCGGTGCGCATCGAACTACAAGCCGACTGCTACGCCAGTACTGGGGCAACAAACTGGAAAAATACAGCAAAATCCGCCTCGAAGGCGGCGACATCCGCGAAGGATTGAGCCGCCGAAGCGGTGGGCGACGACACCTGATGCACAACGCGCCGGCGTGCCGGGTCAATCCGGCGAACTTCACCCACGGTACTGCCGCCGACCGCATGCGCTGGCTCAACAACGGCCTGCAATACGGCGAAATCAACCGCTGCAATACTCTTCAACTGAAGCGCCTGCTAAGCGCCTGTTCAAAATCCATCGAAGCTACTGGCGCTCTCGTAGTGACAAAGCGCAAGCCGTCGATATGTCACCTCCTGTGGGGAGGAGGTATTTTGAACAGGCACCAACAGCTCAGTATGGGGTGGCTGGGCTAGCGGTGTGACGGCAAGCCCCACAATCAGACCAAAGCCCCTTTACCGCACTCAAAACGGAAAAACCAGCGGCGTCAGCAGCAGCACCAGCGCGCTGTAAGTGAGGCTGAGCGGCACGCCGGTGCGCAGGTAATCGCGCAGGGTGTAGCGGCCGGGTGTACGCATCAGGTGCGTCTGGTAGCCAAACGGCAGGATGAAGCAGGCGCTGGCGCGTGCAGGCCACCGCCACGACAAACGGCAGCAGCGGTCGGCGTTGAGCGCCTGCGCGGTGGAAAGCGCGATGGAATGGCGAGCGCGGCGGCGGCGTTGTTGGTGATGATTCGGTGGTGATGAGCGTCATGAAGCAAATGCCGGCGAAGGCGATGAAGACGCTTTTATCGTGAAAAGACGTGCTGCATGAGTGCCGATGAGCTGCGCCGCGCCGGTGTTGTCCATGCCTTTGGCGATGGCGATGGCCGGTTTGATGATGGCAATGAGCTCAAAACGGGATGCGCCGCCGCAGTTCACCGATGCTGGCGTAGCTGCCCGCGAGCAGATAGACACCAAGGAGCAGCAGTAGGCGTGCAGCAGCGGCAGCAGGTTGAGCGTTTCCAGGAGGATGCAGGACGAAACCGGCGATGGCACGGTTACCCTGGCGGTTGCGGAGAGCGGCGGCGGGAGCCGGTACTCAGTACTGGGAAATGTTTTTCCAGGTCGCTCTGTACCTGCAAAAATGACCGCCGACAGCAGGGGATGAGGCTGTCGCCGATCGCGCGGGATGGTGTGGCCGAGGCGGCCGGGGCGTGCGCTTGTTGCCGTCATGGCGGATGCCGACTGACGCCGGCGTCGAAAGCGGCCGCGGAGTCGATTTCTGCAGGGTTTTTATAGACGAGGTCGGATTCGCGCGATGACCCGCTTCGACGAGGTTGCTGGCGAGCGGGTCGCTCGCGTGTTCTCCGAGGATTTTCAGGTCGCGAGGCTTGCAGGTCGCCGATATGCTCAATCGAGCCGCTGAAAATCAGTTGGTCGCCGGGGCGATGCGTGCACTCCGCCGTACCGGCGAGATGAGGGTACTGATCGCCGGATTTCCACCAGATAGAGGCGTCGTCAAGCGCTTTAGACCGCTCTCAGCGACACTTTTACCGGCAATGTCCGCCCGCCAGCACCTCGACGGTAAGAAAATAAGTGTTTTTGATGTCCTGGCTGCTGTTGCTGTTCGCGGGCAGCACGCGCATCCGCCAATACAGCACGATGAGACAGACAAGCGCGACCGGAATGCCGACCGCGCTGAACTGGAACATGCGCAGCGGCGGCAGACCGGCGCTTTCGACGAAAGAATTGACGACGCAGGGTTGGTGGACGTGCCGATCAGCGTGGTGATCCCGCCCAAGATGGAAGCGTAAGAAAGCGGAATCAGCAGGCGCGACGGCGGGATTTTCTGCTGACGGGTGAGGGTGACGAGAAAAGTGGAGACGACGGCGGTGTTGTTCATGAAAGCCGAGAGCAGCGTGCTGATGCCGGTCAGGCGGATGAAGGCGATGCTTTTTCGTCGCCGACGAGGATTTTGTTGGAGGCGGCAGCAGCAGCGGCGAGCGCTCAATCACCAGACACCAGCAAAAGCACCACCAGCGTCGCCAGCGCCGGATTGCTGAAGCTGGTGAGAAACGCTCGGTGCTGACGATGCCACCAAGCATGAAGGCGGCCGCGACGGTAGCGACGGTAGGCAACGCGACCGCTGGCGAGCGTGAGCAAAAAGCAGCGGCAGGGTGAGCAGTACGATCCAGTCCACGGGTTCTCCTCGCTTGGGGTGGGCGGTTCATCTTAGCAGCGCGGAGAAAACGCGACAATGCGTGCGCATATCGGGCGGGAAGCCCGATTTTCTTCTGGAATTCAATGGTCGGGGAGACAGGTTTGAACCTGCGACCTCTTCGTCCCGGAACGAAGCGCGCTACCAGACTGCGCTACACCCGATTAGAGAGAGCGCGGATTATACACGGCTTCCGATTCATTGCAAGCGACAGGCGTAGCAGGAAGAAAAAGCGGCGGAAAAACGGCGTGCTGGCAGGCATTTACCGGCGAAAAGTGTCGTAAAAACGATACTCGACCCTGTGCAGCCTAATCGCTATTTTGTGCGCCTTTTCCTGCGGGTGCATAGATGCAGACAGCGTTACGGCACGGATCTCCTCGCTCTGGGCATGTTGCTGCTCGGCGCCTGCAGGTCGGCGCCACCACCCTATCAGTACGAAAACAACGATACCTCGCGCTGGAATCCATTGCCACCGAGGGCGCGCCGGTTGATGACCTCTACGAATACCCGCAACTGATGAGCATGGAAGACGGCGGGATGGCAGAGCCATCCGCGCCGGATTTCTGCCGAGCCCCCGATGCCGGAAATTGCCGCAAGCGACGACGAATTTGCGCCGCTGTTGCAGAGTGATGACGTCAGCATCGTGCGTGACGGCACTAGCCCGCGCACCCCGAAACCGCAAGTGAGCGCCGCCGCGTACAGCGGCGGCATTGAAGAGCGGCAACGAAATCACCGCCACCGCTCACGCTCTATCTGAGCGCGCTCTATCACGGCGATGGCGAAACCGCCTGGCGCTACTCCTTCGTACCGTACAATCCGCAGCAAAGCTGGTGGGACGAGCGCACCGCCAAGGGGGCACTGTTCATGAAAGCGGGCAGCAGCGAATACTTCGCCAGCGAAAAACAGGGGTGCGCCAAATTGAAATCGCCCCGCAAAGCGTGCGCCGGCAGGGCGCTGCCAGCCTCAGCGCCCGCATCATCTACGGCAACGGCACAAGCCGCGACCTCAATCTGAAAATGATGAACCAGGGGGGCAAATGGCTCGTTCCGCAAGAATGATGGGCGCGTTGGCGCTCTTTGTCCTGCTCTCCGCCTGCGTCAGCACGCCTTCGCTGGATGATGAACAAGCCGTCGGTAAAAAGCGGAATACTTTATGCGTGCGCTGGTGCGCAACAGTAAAGAGACTGGAAAAACAGACCATTGCCGATATCGCCTTTCTTGACCAGCACACCGCCAACAGCGATGAAGGACAGCGGCTGCGCAAAGCGGTGCAGATGATGGGGGCAGTACCTGCGCCAGACTTTTTCAGAAGCGGGATTAACAGCAACAAAGCGGTATTCGTCGCGCAGAAAATGCAGCTTACCGAACAGGGCGACGTTGATCAGGCGCTGGTCGTACTGCACGCCATACGAGTGACAGCAGCCGCGTCGTCAATGGCACGGCACTCATTACCGCTGGCGCAAGACGGCGGACGGCTGAAAGCTGGACATGAATCCCATCTGGACAATTTCCGCACGAAGAAATAGCGGAACGTCATCAGCGCAGCCTGCGGGCTGCGTTTTTCTGCGCATACGAAAAACCGCCTTGCTGGCGGTTTCAAGAATCTGGTGGGCCGTAAAGGGGCCTCGAACCTTTGACCAATTGATTAAGAGTCAACTGCTCTACCAACTGGAGCTAACGGCCCGTAAGTGGTGGGTCGTGAAGATTCGAACCGTCGACCAATTGGTTCAAAAGCCAACTGCTCTACCACTGAGCTAACGACCCTTGGCGGGACGGGATGAAATGGTGGGTCGTGAAGGATTCGAACCTTCGACCAATTGGTTAAAAGCCAACTGCTCTACCACTGAGCTAACGACCCGTCTGCCCGTTTGAGGGCGCGCATTATGCCAAAAATATTTCTGTTATGCAAGGGTTTTTGCGGTGCGTTTTGCTAGCGCTGTTTTTGTTGGCGCGCGATAGCTGCATCTGCGGGTGGCGGCGGTGGATGCCGCGACAGAGGGCAGAGGTAGTCTGAGGGTATCGTCTGGCGTCAGGTAGCCGTGGCGGATGAGGTAGTCAATGACGACCACGGCGGAGTTTTGTTTGAAGGCGTCGCCGTCGCGCGCACGCGGGCGATTTCGTCAAGCGGCAGGCAGAGAATTCGTCCACCCTCGCCGTCGCGGTTGTGCGGACGGAAGTCGGGCGGCAGTTCAAATCGTAGTTGTCAGGGGTGTCGGCGCGGATGCCGTTTTCGGTTTGCGCGGTGTAGCGCCGATGATGCCGACCGGACGCGCCTGTCGCGCCAGCTCTTCGGAATGGCCGCTTCTTCGTCGCTTTCTTTGATGAGGTTGGCAAAGACGCCGATGCCGTAGGGATGCCGCCCGCAGCTATTTGATCCAGTTTGCCCGGCTCAACGCGCTCGTCGTAGCGCGGCGCGCAATCCACATATGCGGTACGCCGTCGCGCGTGGTGGTGCCATTTACGCACGCCGTAACCGCAGACGCCGATGACGGGCGCGGCGGCACCGCTCAATCAGCGCGCGACCGGCCGGTGCAGGCTGGCAAGCAGCGGCAGTTGTTCGTTGCGCCAGCCGCGCGTAGCCTTCTGCGGCGAGTGCTTGTGCCAGTTCGGCGAGGATGGCGTTGCGTGCGGCGAAGTCGGCGGGGGCGTACCAGATGAGGCAAGGCGGTCACCGTCATCGCGCAGGTCAAGCCCGTGGTCGCGCAGGCGGGCGAGGTTGTCGCGCCAGATGGGGCCGACGGTCGCCGTCGAGGATAGCGGCGGCGGTGGCGGCGAGGTCGGCGCTGTTGAGTTGTTCGATTTTTGGCGAGGTAGGTCATGGGTTAGTCTTCTTGCGGACGTTTGGCGTAGCGTTGCGCCAGCACGGCGCAGAGCATCAGCTGGGTTGGTGAAAGAGCATCAGCGGCGGGACGAGGATGCCGACGCTGGCGGGAGGAAAGAGGATGTTGGCCATCGGGATGCCGTTGGCGAGGCTTTTCGGTGCCGCAGAAGACGATGGTGATTTCGTCGGCTGTTGGAAGCCGAGGCGCGCGGGCGCTGTGGGTGGTGAAAGGCGAGGACGACGGCGAGCAGGGCGAAAGCGAGACCACGCCGATAATGACCAGTCGTGCCGAGGGCTGACGCGGCTCCAGATGCCTTCCAGCACCGCTTCGCTGAAGGCGGTATAGACGACGAGCAGGATGGGCTTTGGTCGGTGATGCGGATGAGGCGGCGGTTTTGGCAACCCACGCCGCGGTAAGCGGGCGCGAGAGTGGCCGAGGATGAAGAGCAGCAGCAGTTGCAGCATGACGGCGCGGATGGAGCTGGCGAGGTCGGTTTGCCCCTGTATGCTCAACGAGAGCCCGACCAGGAGCGGCGAGAGGAAGACGCCGAGCAGGCTGAGGTGGCGGCGCTCGCAAATGGCGGCGGCGACGTTGCCGCGTGCGACGGAAGTAAAGGCGATGGCGGATTGCACGGTCGCGGGCGGGGCGCAGGAGAGGAATCTGATACGTTTCCGGGATGAGCAGCGTCGGCGACCAGCGGGCGCAGGGCGAACCGAGCAGCGGGAACAGGACGAAGGTGGTGGAAAGTACCAGCAGATGCGGTCGCCGTGGCCGACGCCTGCCAGCACCGCTTCGCGCGAGAGTTTGGCGCCGTGCATGAAGAAGAGCAGGGGCGATGGCGGCGGTGGTGAGGGTGTTTGAGGTTTTGCCGATGCCTTTGCGCGCGGTACGATGGTGGCGGCAAGTACCATCAGCAAAATCATGACGAGGAAGGGGCGAGATGCAGGCGGCGGAGCGTGTGGCGGGCGTGGGGGCGGTTGTGGTGGCGAGTATAACAAGGCTTGCTGCGCCAGGACACGCGATAAGCCCGCGCATAAAAACAGGCGGCTCAGCCGCCCGCCATGCTCGTAAATCAGCGCAGGGGCGAATGCCGACTGCGTCGCGTACCGCGTCCAGCAGCGGGCGCGTGTGTTTACGTGCTTTGGCGGCGCCCGCTTAGCAGGATGTCTTCGATGCGCGCCGGATTGGCGGTCAGCTCGCGGTGACCGCGTTCGCGCGGTTCGGCGAGTTCGGCGTTGATTTGTTCAAACAGCGCCTGCTTTGGCGTCGCAGCCGATGCCCGCGGCGTAGTGATCGCGCATTACGCCCGTTCGTCGCGGGTGAGGCGAGCGGTAGATTTCAAAGATGGTGGATTCGCTCGATTTTCGGCTCGCCCGGCTCTTGCGAGTTGGTGACGATTTTCATGATTTGCTGCGCAGCGCTTTTTCGTCTTCAAAGAGGGCGATTGGTGTGTTGCCGTAGCTTTTTGCTCATTTTACGACCATCCAGCCCGGTGAGCAGGGAACGATTTCGTCATCAACGACCGCTCGGGCAGGACGGTCAGCTCTGCGGTAGCGGTGGTTGAAAGCGTCCGGCAATGTCGCGCGCCATTTCGACGTGCTGGACTTTGGTCGCGCCCGACCGGGATGGGTGGCGTTAAAGATGAGAATGTCCGCCGCCATCAGCACCGGATAGAAAACAGCCCATCGAGATGCCGTGGTCGGGGTCGGTGTTGCCCTCGGCGAGGTTGCATCAACGGACGCCTTGTGGCGTGCGCGCGGTTCATCAGCCCTTGGCGCAGACGCGGTTAATCCAGGTCAGCTCCGGCACTTCGGGGATGTCCGACTGGCGGTAGAAGGTGATGGTTTCGGGTCAAGGCCGCAGGCGAGCCATGGCGGCGACGGCGAGCGTCGAGCGGTGGTTGTTCCGGATCGTAGCATTGATGATGCCAGTGGGTAGTCGCGCGAAAGAGGAAGGATTCTTCACCGCTGGCGCGGCTTTCGGCGATGGCCGGGCGGATGGCGCCGACGTAGTTGCCGAGGTGGGGATGCCAGGTGGTGCGTGATGCCGGTCAAGACGTGGCTCTGCGGATTCCTTGAGGTGAAAAAGGATGTTTACGGAGAAGTCAGGGATTATAGCCCATTGCCAACGCCCTTCGCGGCGAGAAAACGCGCAATAGTCGCCTGTTGGCACGAATTTCATATCATTAACGAACAATCACGAAACATTTAATCTAGGTAAACACCATGTGGAATCTTCTGAAAACCTTCCGCCGAACGCCTCGCCCGTCGTCGCCCAGAGTACCGGTCGCGGGACTCGCCTACCGCGCCGAGACCTCGCCTCGCTCATGCACCGTGGCGACCTGCTTGACCTGCGCCATGAGCCGGACAATCCGCGCGACGCCAACGCGGTCATGATTTTCTGGCTTTTCCCTGACTAAAATCGGCTACGTTCCCAGCGAATACGCGCGCGAGTTGCAAAGCCTGCCGCGGCCGCCGACAGCCTCTGCGGCAAAATCGTCAGAAATCGACCCGCACAGCGAAGAGACACCGCTGGGTGAGAATTCAACATCTACCCGCCGCGCAAAGCCCTTTGATACAGCAACTTTTTCCGGCGCATCGCCGCTGACCAGCACCCTCGCAAAAGCGCTGCTCGCGCGCGAGGCATCCGTGGCGAAACGCATCTGGACGCGGTCTATGGCATCCCGACGATGACGGCAGGCTCATTGCCACCGGCGCGCGTTACCGCAATATCCTGAAAATGTATTGCCGTGACCACGAACATCAGGGCGGCAGCCTGTTCCAACACCCTGATGAGCGCGCTGATGAACGTGCACCGCGCCGGATATGCCGCCTGCTACGTGTACACCAAAGCAAGCGCGCGCGATGCCTTTGCCTGGCTGGGGTTCCGCGAAATCGCCCACGTTGAAGACAAGCTGTATTTCCTTGAAAACGCGCTGCACGGCCTGCCGCAATACCTCGCAGCGCTGCGCGGCGCAAATACGTGGCGGGAAGGCGCATCGCCGCCATCGTCATGAACGCCACCCGTTCACCAACGGCCACCGCTACCTCGTGGAAAAAGCGGCGCGCGAGGAATGACGTCGTCCATCTGTTCGTCTTGAGCGAAGCCTCTCGCACTACCCCGGTTCCGGTGCGCCTCGCACTGGTCAAAGCAGGGCATTGCGCCGCTGAAAACGTAGTACGTCCACCCGACCGGCGACTACATCATCTCCGCCGCCACCTTTCCCTCCTACTCTCCTGCGCGAAGACGACGACGTCACCACCATCCAGGCGCGGCGAGTGCGCGCATCTTCAAAGAGCACATCGCGCCCGCGCTCGGCATCACGAAGCGCTATATCGGCCGCCATGAGCCGTACAGCGCCGCGACCGCCATCTACGGCAAGCGCTGCAACAAGAATTTGCCGGTGCGCCGCAGCGCGAAATCGTCGAACGCCTGCGTGCCGACGGCGAATACATCGAGCGCCTCGCGCGCGTGCGCAAGCAACTCATCGCGGAATGGCAGCCTCGAAGCCGTGCGCCCGCTGGTGCCGCCGACCACCAGCCGCCTACCAGCGCGGCGAATTGCCGGAAAGCGGAAACTCCGCCCATAAAAGATGCCCGCAGGCATCTTTTTCACCTGCACATGCGTTGCTACTTGAGACGGTTCACCATCATCGGCTGCAGCACACGCGTCAATGAGGGCGAGACATCCAGTAGGCACGACGCGATGGTTTTTCGCGGTCTTCCACGTGGCCAGAGGCCATGGCGATATCACACTAGCTGAAGCGCAGCGGCTGCCATTGCTCCGGCAGAACCGCCTTTCCGCCACATCAATATCCGCTGCGGTCGCCACGACCGAGCGGCAATCGCCCGTGCCTTGGCATCACCGGTGCCCACGCTTCCGGCGCACGACGACCGTCCATCAGCCGCCATTGCTCGCCTTTTAAATGACAGCGCATCTCGCATGGGTGTCGGGCGAACCACCTGCGTATCGAGAGATGACATATTCGCCAGCATCTTGAGCATCCAGCGCGCATAAGCCGCGGGCAGCAATGCCAGCGCGGTAAATAGTCCATATTTTCATACGATTACCCCATGTTTCTCAAAGCCAGACAGCGATTGTCTCCAGCCCCTGCGCGTCGGTTTCGTCAAACACAGCGCGAGCGCTTCCGCGTCCGCGTCCAGCACTGCCACACCGCGCCGCTCGCATCACGCAGCGGCAGACGATTTCCGATTGCGAGCGCGAGGAGCAGGCGATGTGGTCGGGGTGGGCATTGACGTCCGGCACGATGAGCGTGCGGTTCTGCGCCCACGCCTGCCCGCAAACACCGCGGCCGCGCGCGATGCGTGACAAGCAAGGGCCCCTGAAAGGCGCTGAGCACCAGCTCGTCGCCGACGACGCGGTAAAAGCGACCCACAACCAGCCGAACGCTTCCTTCAGTACGGCGGCGGTGTTGGCAGATTGGCGACGGTGTCGCTTTTCATCTTCAATGATGGCATGCAGTTGCGGCGGGATTTTGCGCGTAGCCGCCATCTGTCGGCAGCGGTCACATGGAGTTCGTGCATGATTATTCCGATTTCGGGCTGGCGGCACTACCGGCGAGCAGGCCGCCGTCGATGCGTACTCGCTGCCGGTGATGTGGGTCGCATCCGAGGCGAGAACCCGCCGTGCGGCGACGTCTTCCACGCGGCCGAGGCGGCGCACGGGAATGGCGCGTGCCATTTCGGCAAGACGCTCCGGCCGCTGCGCTTCCGTGCCGCCGGAGCATCGGCCCATCACATTGGCGATGTCAATCGCCGCCGGATGGATGGAATTGCGGCGAATCGCCAGCCCCAGCTGCGCGCAGTAAAGGGCGACGCTCTTGGTAGCGGTTGCGAATCGCCGCCTTGCTCGCCGCATAAGCGGCGGTCGGGATGGAGACCAGGCTGGAAACGCGAGAAATGTTGATAATGGAACCCGTACCCTGCGGGCGCATCGCGCCAGATGGCGTAGCGGCAGCCGAGGAAGGTGCCGTCGAGGTTGGTGTGCAGCACCGCGTGCCAGTTGGCGAGCGAGGCGTGTTCGGGGTCGTGTTCGCGGCTGGTCTCAATGCCGGTAATGCCGGCGTTGACGACGAAATATCCAGCGTGCGGTGGTCGGCGGCATGGCTTTTGCAGCGCCCGCTTCCCAGTCGCGCCCTCGCGCACGTCCAGCGGCGAGGAATAGCGGCGTTTGCGCCAATTCGGCGGCAACGCGTTCGCCGTCGGCGTGGTTGATGTCGCTCCAGATAAACAAACGCGCCTTCAGAGACGAAATGACGCGGGCGATAGCCTCGCCGATACCACGGGCAGCACCGGTGACGAGGGCGGTTTCCGGCAAATCTTGCCATGATGATTACTCCGGTTGGAATGAACGACGGCATATACGCCGCCCTTCCCGCTTTGGCGTGGATTGACGCCGCCGCCAGGCTCGGCCTAGAATCGCCGTATTCATGAGTAACGGGCTAAAAGCGCGACGGAAAAATCTACCCGACCAAAAGCTATCTCGATCCCGCGAAACGTGCAGCGCTTTTGCGCGAAAGCGGCATGGATACGGTTTGCGCGGCAGAATCGCAAACTGCGCGAAGCAGGCGATATTGAAACGGCCTGGGATTGGCTTGCTTGTGCCAGATTGCCGACGGGTTCGTTAAAATCGCTGAAACGCTGGTATGGCGCGGATTTCATTCGCGCACGCGGTTTTGATACAGTAATGCTGATGCGGATTTGGGGGCCGGGTTGGCTGGATGCTCTAATGGATAAAACATCCATCACCATGCAAATACTCTTTGAAGAAGAAATCTTCATCAGGGGTATGCGTCTGACTTCGGCGGGACAATCGCTTTCAGAAACCCGAAAGAAATTATTGAACCATATCCGGAAAATCGTAAAAACCAGCGACGCGCCCTTAATGATTGCCACCGGCTCGCCATTCTGCAAAACGATTTTGACCGCTATGCCAACAGCCGCGCGATGGAATCCAGCCGCAGTGCCGATCAACGAAATGGAAGTTATCCAGCGACATTTTCAAATCATTCTGACGCCGGATTTATGCGCGTGATTGACCGCGCATTCAGCCTGCCGAAAAATCGGCAGAAGGGACCGCCAATAGATGAAGCGCGGCAATCTTTCCGCAGCCATTACGCGCGCCGCTAATCTCGACAAATCTCGCCTCGATGACGATGAAAAAGAAATTATTGACGCGCGACAAGAAATGTTTGCCCTCGCCAAATCGCTTTTTATATTGCTGAACAAAGAAATCGCCTCGGTCGCCGCGCGAGCATCTACGCCCTCAAACCCAAATTCCAAAACCTGCTGCGTCCGCTGGTGCGAAAATCATTCGCGCGTGGCGTTACCGCTAATCAGGTAAACGCTTTTCGCCTGCGCTATTTCCATAGTATTGGGCATCGCCCTCGCGCTTGCCCCACGCACGCCGCCGCTATTCATGCTGCTGCCGCTGTGGTTTTTCCTGCGCATGGCGCTGAACGCGATGGACGGTATGCTGGCGCGCGAGTTCGGCAGAAATCGGCGCTCGGCGGTTATCTCAGTAAAGCCACCGACGTTATCGCCGATGCCGCGCTTTATTTGCCCTTTGCCTTTGTCGCGCCGTTTGGTGCGCTCTCCGTCGGTGTCTTTATCTATCTCGCGGCGCTACGAATTTTGCGGGCGTGTTGCGGCAGGGCGGCAACGGCCGCCGTTACGATGGTCCGCCGGCAAAAGCGACCGCGCCTTTGTCATCGGCAGCCTGGCCTTTTACTACGCGCTGGCGGGAAGCCTGCCTGGCTGGTTGAACGCCACTCTGTGCTGCTGAACATCCTCCTGCGCTGACTTGCATCCAGCGCATCCGTCACAGTTTATAGCCATCCCCCAAAGCCTCATACGGTGTTGCGTCACCTCGCCGTACAACCGCGTACTGTCTTCGGCGACGCGCCTTGTCTGAGGCTTTTTGAGTGTATCTGCGCTAAGAAGGAATCCTGATGAATACGCAAGACTCTCACCACTACCGACGGCAGCGAACTGCTCTACCGCTACCGCCCGGCGCAAGACGGCAGCACGGACAAGGCCATCGTCCTTTTTCACCGCGGCCACGAACACCGGCCGCCTGATGTATCTTGCCGACGAACTCGGCCCGATGACTTCGCCTTTTTCGCTTGGGACGCGCGCGGTCATGGCAACAGCCCGGCGCGCGGCGATTCGCCGAGTATCACCACCAGCGTCGCCGACATCCAGATTTCATGACGCACATCGCGCACAACTACGGCATCGCACCGGAAAAACACCGCAGTCATCGCGCGAGTCTCGGTCGGTGCTGGTCGCCACCTGGCTGCACGACTACGCGCCGCCGATTCGCTGCGCCGTACTCGCCGCGCTCGCCTTCGGCGT
>BNJV01002304.1_pt1 | contig 90686 bp, 126 predicted proteins | sample 8540591 | NCBI WGS metagenome assembly BNJV01 (sample SAMD00202457, study PRJDB9452) | human saliva metagenome | host: Homo sapiens
TGTTACGTATTGCTTTTTCGGTAGATGAAATTTCTATAGAAACGCACGCAACGATAGCATAGTACAGAAAGTGGAGGATTTTGATAAGCCATGATGTATCCCAATACACGTTTTGCCATTTACCATGACGAAAGAAGAGTTCGCAAATGATAAATCATTTATGATAATGCGTTATTACAGAATTTCTTACAGCTTTCCTGTAAATTTTCACTGTTTAAGTTTGCTTCCGCGAAAACTTTCCCCGAATTGCTGGGAGGAACGAGAACCAATAAAGGTACTTCGATAAGAGATATCACCTATTTTGCTTTGGTTGATGAAGATACGAATACCAATTTGAAAGAGCTTGTACAAGATATCTCAGCAAAGAGTACACCACAGAAAAGGCAATGTTGATTGATGAATGCCTGATCTGATTTGTATGGTCTTACTATTGGAAGAAAGGAGTCAGGTGCCAGGATTTTTCAAAGTAGGCTTATGGTAATTTTCGACGCAGAGCGACTTCTTCTTCAGTGAGTCCAATCAATTCCGCTTTAGCGTGCGGTTGGCTTTTGCCGCTGAAAATTCGTCCAATGATACTCTCCCTTGCAGCACAAGAGGTTTTACTATCTCGTTAAATCGAGGAGCGAAGTTGCTTCCTTGATGTTTGGAACTGATGAAAGGAGAAAGACTGCGTGTATTTCTTCGCATCGCGTTACCAACTCCCGTCGTTGTTCCTACTTTCGAAAAGAGCCACTCGGAAGAGGTGAGCGTTGAGTACGCAGAACAAATAAGGTAGGATCCTTTCCTGTCATGAAAGCCAAAGGTGTTGCTGCAGGTATGCATTTACCTCTTCAAAAAGCAAATTTACTGCGATCGGAGATTTCTCCCCACACACCTTTGGGCTGCTCGAAATCCCTCCAATAGCTAATGCTATCCTGTGTTTCAAACCATTGTTTGTTGGTCTTTTCGCGCTTTTGAACTCTTGTCCGTCGCGAGTGTAGGTAGCTCCCGTCTGCTCTAACTTCTCACGGCCGAAAGAAAGAAGGTAATCTCGCACGGCAGGATATTGCTCTATGTCGTAGTGGCGTGAGGGGAAAGTGGCAATCAACCACAATTCCGCCCACTCATAACCATATCGTTTTATATCTCTGCAGGCGAAGAATGGGTCGAATGAGTTCGGCAGTGCGGCGGCATTCGTCCTCATCGCGGCAAGTGGCGAGGATTTCTTCGCGCCGAGCGGTGGAAATGATGAACGCTTCGTTGCAAACCCGTCTTAATACCATAGTTGGATCGAGATGTCCCACCTCGCTCAGCGGTGTGCCGACGGCTTCGATTTTTCGTTTTATGGCGGCTTCGATGGGCGAAAGGATCACCCAACTCTCGTCGGCGGGGAAGGCGCAGGGGGCGGCGTGCTGACGGAATAGGCTCATTTGCCCACCGCACAAGGCCAAAGCCCTCCTCGACGACAGACCGGCACAGCCCAACAATGCTCCCGCCTCACGAGCGGCAGCCCTTCCCGAGGGCTGCCGCTTCGTGCATCAAGATAGGACGTTGCGTCGGAACAAAACACCCGCCGTCAGTCGGCCGTGGCACGCCCCTCGGCTACGAAGCGCGCCAAAGGTGTTGCGGTCGCAACGGCAGATGCGCGCGATTTGCCGCTTGGCCACCCTCCGCCAAAAGAGCGGCAATGAGGCGACGCTGGGATAGAGTTGTGTCTCGGCGCGGTGCGCCGTCCCTTCGGTCGGCCGAGCACCACCCTCGGCTCGCCGCCGCGCGAGGGCTTCGCGGGTGCGCTGACCGATGAGGTTGCGCTCGATCTCGGCCGACAGGCCGAAGGCAAAGGCCAACACCTGCTCTGAATGTCGTCGCCCAAACGATAGTTGTCTCTGATCGTCCCGCACGCGACACTCCTTCGCACGCAGAGGTTGAGAATCTCCATAATCATAAAGAGGTTGCGCCCCAAGCGCGAGAGTTCGCTGCAAATGATGGTGTCGCTGGCACCACCCTCGCCGAGCACTCGGCGAGGGCGCGGCGCGTAGGCCGCCGTGCCGCTGATGGTCTCTTCGATCCAACCGCTCGATGTGCATACTGTGGGTGTGGCAAAAGCGGTGGATCTCATAGCGCTGGTTTTCGACGGTCTGCTTGTCGCCGCTCACGCGGGATATAGCCGTAAATCATAGGAAGAAAAATAAGAAAAATGAGGAAATGAATGAAACCGCCTCCACTGCCCATCGTCACGCAGGGCGGGCCGACGAAAGCAGGATAAACACGCATTTCGCCCATTGTGAGGCCGAACATGTCTCCATCACCTTAATATGCGAATATACCAAACCGGAAAGCCCCTATAATAAATTCAAAAGGGGCGTTTACAAGAAAAAGTGGAACATTCTCCAGCTCAGACGCAGAAATAAGCAGAAAAAGGCTGTATATTTGCTAGCATGAATAAAATCAAACAATGCAAGAATATGGGCAAACCGTGACAAACGACTCGACATGCTTCGGCTCGTAGCTGAACCGCACCTCGGTGGGGAGCCAGAAGAACTCCTCGAACTCGCTGCGCGCCGAGGGCTGCAAAGTGACGCAAGCCACGCTCTCGCGACCTCCAGAAGCTGAAGGCAGCCAAGGTTTCGGGCGACGGGGCTACCGCTATGTACTGCCCGAGCACCCGTCCTACGTTCGTCAAGCTGGCCCTTCGATCCACACGCCGCAATTTCTGCGCCCGTCGGGTTCTCTGAGCATGGAGTTCTCGGGCAATCTGGTCGTGATGCGCACCCGCCCGGCTATGCCACGAGCATCACGACCGAAATCGACGCCCACAACCCCGAAAGCCTCTGCGGCACGATCGCGGGCGACGTACACCATTCTGGCCGTGATTCGCGAGGGCTTCTGAACGCGCCCGCGTGGTCGAGGAGCTGGCGCAGATCCTCCCTGCCGTGCGCGGACGAATCGTGAGCCGCTGTCGACACGAGAACCCGTAGACAAGCAAACCGATACGAGTAAACGCGGACACGTAAACGAATCGACGCGGACTACATAGTGGCAAAACAGGTGAAAACGAGTAAACAGGTAGACCCGTAGACGAGTCGACGCGGAACTCGCAGACGAGTAAACCGGTAAACGAGCAACAAGTGATCGCGGTAGCTGCTTTTGCACGCCCGTCGAAACAACAAAACCCCATCCCAAATCCCATGCCCAACTTCCTGAAAACTCATCATCTCTCTGGCGGTGGTAGATTGCCGTCTTCTACTTTCACTTCCACGCCTTCGCCCACAACCACGCTGGTGCGCCTGGGCTTTCGGCCGCGCTGATCGGCTTCACGCTGTTCAGCCTGTTCCGCCGCAAAGACAAAGACGAGGACGAATAGTCGGCACTGCCCGACACACAAGGCGCGCAATGAGGGCACATCGCCCTGAACGCGCAGTCTCCACTAAAATAAAACACGAGAGACGCCGCCCGGGGACATTTCTCTCGTTGATCGTCCGGCCACGACAACCGGTTTCCGCCCGGCGCAAGACAAGGGCTCTAAGCATATTCCCCGAAGTTCAAATCTTATGCTGAAACTTACACTCTACTCTTTCGATCCTTCTCATCGTAATGGGCCTGTGGCTTTTTGGTCGAAATGTTCACCCAGCTTCCGTTGCAGCAGGCCTGGGCATTGCTGTGGCCTCGCGCTAATGATGGCTTCGCCATCGGCGGCACCGGAGTCATCGAAAGTATTTCCGCGAAACGCAAACGAGCGAAAGCAAAACGCCCACGCGGCGGAACCCGCAACCGACAAGTTGACACAATAAACACGTCGATCGATCCGCGAGCGGCATCGCTAACGATTAGTGCCGCTCGGTTTTTATTATTCCTCCATCGCCGTGCTGACAAAGCAGTGGGCGCATGGGTAAAAACAAAACGCGAGCGGCACTCCATGACGGAGTGTCGCTCGCCTTGAGCGTTTGACGAATAAAGGCAGGTTCGCCGCTTTAGTCCTCGATGAGGGTGGCATGAGACGGGCGCGGTAGGCGTCCCAGTCCTCGATGGGCGACGGGCCATCTGCCCTCGATGGCGGCAGCGCGCCACAGCGCGGAGGAGACTTCGACGATGAGGCGCTTGGTCGACGGGCTTTGGGGAGTGAAGTAGTCGGCCCCAGGTGAGCTCCTTCAAGCCGTAGGCCTGGGCCACATATTCGGGCACGGGCTGCTGAGCGAGGGCGGCAATGGCGCGCACGGCGGCCTGCTTCATGGGCTCGTTGATGGCGGTGGCGGCGACATCGAGGCACCGCGGAAGATGGTAGCCACGACGCTGTTGATCCGGTTGGGATAGTCGGTGCGGCCGGTGCGCGTGAGCACATCGCGGGGCGGCTTTGGCGTCGTCGTAGGTGATTTCGCACGCTGGCGAGGGCGAAGATGACGGGCGCTCGGCCATGGAGCGGACCATATCGGCGTCGACTAATGTTGCCTTTGGAGAGTCCGATCGAAGACATCGGCGCCGCGCAGGCTCTTGGAGGTGGACGCCGGTGCGGGCGGTGGCAAACCCGCGCGCCTGCTCGTTGATGTCGGTGCGGGCGTGGAGATGACGCCGCGAGTCGAGCATGACGAGGTTTTCGCGGCGCAGGCCGAAGGAGAGGCAGAGGCGCGCGCAGGAGATGGTTGCGGCCTGGCACCGCTGACGATACCCATGCGGACGTCTCTTGAGCGCCAGCGCAGGACGATGATGGCGGTGCGTCTGCGCGGGATGACGATGCGAGTCGGCATGACGGGATGTCAGCCTGGCTTACTGAGACGAGTTTCGATGTGAGCGCCCGCGTTACCGAGCGATGTCAGCGTCTACGCCATAGCGTGTCGCGCACAGAGTCGCCCGAGGCTCGCGGCGAGCGCACGGAGGCTGCTTCCAGGCCGGGCTACGGTGTACGTGCTGTTGGAGATGACGGCCACGAGGTTGCCCTTGTTGGCGTAGCGGTAGGCGTCGGGCTGTTTCTAACTCGAGGCAGGGTTCTGCACACGCCGCTGTAGGCGAGCGAAAGGTCGGGCGGCGTGGGCTGTGTGGGAACGACGGCGATTGCCGACGCCCCTGTTCGTAGTCGAGTGGTTTTGTTTGGTGATTTGCATGCCATGGTGATGATGGAAGTTAGGAAATGAATGTGACAAACGCTGTCGCGAGACGGGGTAAGGTTGGGGCGTTTTTGTGTCGGGTGCGGTGAAGGCGGGGACGCCGCCGGGGCGCGCGTCGCCGATGAGGGGTTTGTCCTCGCGGCCCGGCGGGGCGCTGACGGACGGGGGAACGGAGTGGGGAAGGTGGGAGAGTCTGGGGCAGAAAAGCGGGGAGAACGGAGCGAATGAGCGAGCTGCCTGTCGGCGGGGGACGCGAGCGGAGGTGGGAACTTGGCGTGCGAAGGCGGAGGAACGGGAGCGGGAATGAGCAGGCTGGCTTTCGGCGGCGGAGCGCAGAGCGAGGTGGGAACTTCGTGCGCGGAGGCGGAGGCCTCGGGCGAGAATAAGGGAGTTTGCGCAGAAAGGCGGGCGGCACTTGCGCAGGGTATAGACCGCTCGCGCCATGCAGGGCAAAGTGCGAGCGGTGGATATGGAGCCCACCCACGGGGGAGGGCAGTTGAGCAGTGATCGGTTTAGGCATGACGAAAGGCCAGTGAGTGTGGTGACCTTGTTGGACACGCGCACCACATAAGCGGCCGGGCATGACGACGGTGCCGGTGTTTTCGCCGGGTTCGACACTGAAGCGGGCTTGGATCTTACCTGCGGCGTCGAAGACGAGGGCTTCGGCGGGCTCGTCGGTCAGGAAGTTCTTGACGGTGAAGTTGCGACGCACGGTCGGCCGTGATGAATCCGCGCTGGTCTGCGGTGGCCTCCGCGCCGTTGCCGAGATGGTGAAGCGGTGCGGCATCGCCCTTGGTTGCGGTGAACTCGTAGGTGTCGCCGTCGTGGATGGCGCGGGTGAGTCCGGTGCGCTTGTCGAGGAGCGTGTATTGCTGCGTGCCGTCGCCGCCGTCCAGGTGGAAGGTGAGCTTGTGTTCTGTTCACCGTCGCCGGGCACGAAGCCGACTTTGGCTTCTCGCCGATGGCGTCGGTGGTGTCACCTGGTAGCGCGATCTTGCATAGCGTAGAGGGCAGCTTCGCCGGGTGCGAAGATCTTCTCACCGTCCCAACCGTTGTCGTAGCGATCGGTGGTGCCTTCGGCTTGAACGAGCCAGAGGCGGTCGGGCGTCTTGGCGCTTTCGACGTCGACAGCCAGGGAGTGGAAAGCGGCGCTCGGTGCGCGTTCTCCTCGGTGGCGGTGACGAGGTCGGCATATGATACTTGAGGTTGCTGGCCGCGGTGCTCTTGACCGTGAAGCTGGAGAGCGAGGGATCTGGTTGAGGCGTCTGGCCACGTGCCCTGCGAGGTTGGCGGGGATGGCCTTTGGTATTGGTCCTGCGTGGTGCCGTTGGTGGTGGGTCCGCTGTTGGCAATCCAGTCTTTGCGGGAGCCGGTGCTGAAGAGGTAGACTCACCTTGTCGGCCGCCGTTGCGCCGGAGAAGTCGAGTTTGTCGATGCCCTGCGGCTCCGGTGTAGGGGTTGGCCAGGATGTTCATGTCCTGATAGTTGGTGGCGGAGGCCATGCGTCGACGGGGAAGTGCAGTCGTGCGTTGAGCTCGCCGATGAATCGATAGGTGGCGGGCTTAGGCTGCGAGATTTTCGTAGGCCTGACCCTCGCGAGGGTGCCGTTGTTGACGTCGGTCCACTTCCTCGTCGGAGTTGGGGACGTTGAGCGTGCGATCGTACTGCGCACCCAGGTGGTCTCGAGGGGGAGCTGGTTTCGATCGGCACCTGACAGGCGATCCGAAGTATTGCCAGGTGGCGTAGGCCTTTGCTGCGGTTGCCGTCGAAGGACTTGGCAAACATCTCGACGTTAGCCTTGTAGTTGGCGTTGTCGGCGGGTTTGGCCAGGAGGAAAGTACCGCTAGGGTTTGCCTCTCGGCCTGCACGACGGTGAAGCGGCTACGCCGCGCGCGAAGCAAAGCGGTTCGGTGGCGGCGGCAGTGCTGGTCGTAAAGATCCCAGAGGAGGGCTTTCTTGAGGAGAATCTGGTTACCGGTGGCGACCATGGCGACGTCCGGTTTCGGTGGCGTTGATGTAGTTGCGCACCACGCGATCTTGGTCGGCATAGAGGCGCGGATGGCGGATTCGCCATACTTTTCTGCGGCGACGCCGGTGACGGGATCGGGGTATTGTCGTTGACCGATGCGAAGACCACATCCGACTGCTCGTTGTCGGCATAGTTGGTCGCGAGGCGTGCTGGGCACGAAACGTCCGGTCCAGTTTTCTTTGTTGGCCCAGTCGGTGCTGACATAGCCGTACCAGTAGTTGTTTTTGCTACCGTCGAGGGTGAAGGTATTGGTACGGAAGAAGCGTTTTGGGAGGGCACGGGTGTCACCGTCACCGATGCCGTTGGCGCCGGTGAAACGGTGGCGAAAGTAGGTGGATCGGTCGGCGGAGGGGGTGCCTCTGGCTGTTTGAGCACCTGGTCGAAACCGTCGGTGGTGATGGTGCCGGTGCCGCGCTCGAAGGATTCGAGGGACGTCCGCCGCCGGTGTTGAAGCCTTCGTTGGTCATGGCACACGAAAGAGGCGGAAATGCGGACCGCAGGCGCGGCGGAAGTGAGATCGCCGTGCTGACTCGACGGAGAATCTCATTGTCGGGCACGCGGATGTATTCGTCGGTGCCGGCGTTGATTTTCGCGCCAGAGTTCGTACTTGGTGGTCTTGAAAGGAGCTGGCCAAGCCCTCTGGCATAGGTACTGCGAACGTGAGGGTCATCGTCTCGAGCGGGCGCCAGGTGTCGTCGCCGCGGGGCGATTGGGGCACTATCGTAGCGCCTTGGAGCGTGGGCAGCTAGTGCCTGCGTCGGTCACGCTCCGGCTTGGCAGGGCAAAGCGGAGGATGTTGAGCTTGTTGACGGTGAGGTTGAGCTCAGCATCAGTGGCTGGCGCGCGAGGGGCAGATGTTGGCATTGTTGCCGCCCAGTGCCTGGTTGAGCGGTGGCATCGCCGCCCTATACACCGTCCAGGTGGCCTCCTTGAACGACTTATCGTCGCCGAAGCGGCGACCGCGTGGTCGAAGAGCCGATGTCGGTGAGGAGGTTTTCTTTGGAGATCGGCCTCTGGAGCTTATAGAAGGGCTGGTAAGAGGAAGTTCGCCAGGAGGCTTTTCCGACATTGAGTCGCGGATCGTCTCGCCGGTGCGTCCAGTCGATATCCTGGAGTGGTTGGTGGCGAGCTTTGAGCGTTTCGACGTTGGTCAGCGCGTGATCGAAGGTGTATTTCGCCTGTGCGTTGGCTGATCCGAGCACATTGTCGTGAGGGATCGATAGCGGATGGAGGGCACCTTGGTGAAGTCGGCGTCTTTGATCTTTCTGCGAGGCTGAAACGAGTTTCCGCCCTCTCGCCGGTGATCTCGATGACGCTGTCCCTGCGCGCGGAGACATTGACGGTGAAGGTGCGGCTTCCGTCAGATTGATACATCTGTCGGATGCTCGGTCCGTCGCTTTTCGTAGTCGATGAAGACGATGGGCCAGTGTTCGGGCGGGTCACTGTGGGGTCCTCGGGAGCGAGGGTGAAGGTGACGGTACCTGCTGCCGTGGCCTTGATGAGGGTGATGCGGTCTTGAGGTTGTGTGGCCTCTGGCCAGCGTGGGCGTGGGGGTGGCGGAGTGGCCGGCGTCTGGGCCTGTGCGCGCTGGGCGAAGGATCCCATCAGCGAAGCCTGCGGCGAGGAGTGCGGGAAGGCTTATGCAGGCTGAATGCAGCCGCGAGACCGCGGAACGGATAAGGAATCGCTTGTTCATTGCAGATGGGTGGTTTTAGCTTTTGAGAACGCGTCCGTTGAGTCGGCGCTATGGTGGGTTGGAATCGTCGAACTTCTCGCCGAGCTTTGAAAGAACACTTGTAGACGGTGTTGCGGCGGATCTGTCCGTATTGTGTGCCCTGTTTACCCTCGCCGATGCGGTAGTAGCACCTGCCGCTCTGGGGTCGCGGGTAGCCGGGATCGGGTGCACCTCGTGCCCCACTGCGAGGTGTAGGTGATTCCCGAGGTAGGTCTAGCGCCGTTGAAATCAGCCGGACCCGAAGACGGGATGCGACACGAAATTCTCGGGCACATAGATCGAAATGGTGGGATAGTGCGCACCCAGTCCCGGTGTTATCCTCGGTGGCTGCCGACTGGTGCAGGTCGTGAAGCCGATAATCGTAGTCGGTGGCGTTGGCGGCGTGCTGAGATCGTGGAAGGCGATGGGCGCGCTCCCACCGAGAACTCTGGCGGGGATCATTGACAATGCGGATGCCGGTGATCTTGAAACCGTGGGGCGTGATGTAGGTCAGTCCGTAGGCGCTCGATTTCCGCCTGGGGTGATGTCGATGCGGGCGAAGCAGCGCTCGAGTCGCACCTCGCTCTTGGTGAGCGCGGTGAGTCCGCTCACGGCGTTGGTGGGCGACTCGACATCGCGGAGGGCGGCGCCTGCGTGGGATGGGCTGGCGTCGCTGCCAAACTGTCCGCGGAGATAGTCCTTGGTGTTGAACTCCAGCGCGTTGAAGTCGCGCCCCGTGCCCGAAATGCCCGTGCGCTCAGCGTCGGCCGTGTTGAGGTTGGTCGCGAAGAAGAAGTTCTTTGCCGAGGAAACTCTCGACACTGAAGACAGCGGTGTTCATGCGCGCGCAGCTGCGGAGGAGTTGCCCTGGTGAGTGAGGCCACATACGTGGAGCCGGCGAGGATCACGTTGTCGACTTGGTCTTCCTTGTCGGCGGCGTCGGTGCTGACAGACTCACCGGTTTGGAGCGCACGTCGACTTTCCAGGCGACCTTTCTAGACTTGGCCTCGATAGCGGGTTTCCCGTCGCCGGAGCAGGCGGTGAAGGAGAGCCGCGGCGGTGGCTCAGCAGGAGAGATATTCTGGTCATTTTCGGGAGTAAGCTGCTGTGATGAGGGCTGATATGAGTGAGGGCGAACGGCTGAAGTGCGGCTGACGTTCGCCCTTTGTGAGTGGCGGTGGAGGCTTTAGATGTTCTCGTGCGTGGTGCCGTCAGGCCGGGGACGCTGGTTTTCGATCCAGGGGCGCACGGTGAGGGTGAACTGCAGCACCACGGCCTGATCGGCGGTGGGCGAGCGCCTACCACGTGGGCGTGGAGGACATAGCGCGCAGTTGCGTTCGATTTTTGCGGGGGAGGATGACTTTCGTGTAGTAGCTTGACAGGTGTGGTGCTGAAGTCACCCGGCAGCGGGGAAGATGCTGTGAGCGGGTTGCCGTCGCTGAGAATGGCGGGGAGCTCAAGCAGCACATAGGGGGCGGGATCGGTGGCAGCGGTCTTGGCCGAGATGTCGTACTCGTTGATGTAGACCGAGGGAGCTCCGATGTGGGCACGGGGTCGGTGGCGGTGAGCGGCGCGGGCTGGGCCGTGAGGTCGGCCACTTGGGTCTTCGCACCGTCGACACGGCCGGTGATGTCGGCGTTGGCGCCGACGAAGGTTTTCGAGGGGAATTGCAAGAAGGTGTAGAGGGCCGCTGCTGATTGGGGATGAGTTTGTCCCAATCATAGTAGAGCACCACGTCTAATCGCGAAACGGCACGCTTGACGTTGACGTCGATCTTGTTGTCTTGTGTGGCGGGGTTGGCGGAAGGTCACGTTGGTTTGCCCGGTCGCTGAGGAGGGCGTGGTGAGACTCTTCGACGGTGGCAGGGGTTTGCGACACGGCTTTGGTGAGTTCGTCGACGGTGGTGATCTCGTCGGTGGCGCCCACGGCGAGGCGAGCGCGCACGGAGGCCGGAAGGTTGATGAGCGTCACGGCGGTGGTGCCGTTCACGTCCGAGGCCTTGGCGGGGATGTAGACCGTTTGCGTGGTGGGATCGTTGTTCACCCAGTCGCCCACGGTGGTGGCTTTCGAAGTGGAAGGAGCCGACGGCCGCGCCGCCGCTGTTGGGCGTGATGGCTTTGTTTTGTCCGCGGAAGAAGACCACGTCTGACGGTGTTGACGGTGTTTTCGGCGGGCGTGGCGATGCCGCGGGTGTCGTGTTGCACGAGGTCGGATGCGCCAAATTGAGTTTGATCTTGCCTTCACCGCCGGTGGGTCCGTCGGCACGTAGCCTTTGTTGCAGGCTCCGAGAGAGTCGCTGCGGACGGCCAGGAGTGCGAAGGTGAGCGTATGGAGAAGTTTCATCGTTATTCGCTTTTTGACGGTGTGGACGATCTTGTTGTATACTTGATTTGGAAGATAGGCGTTCCGGCGGTGGGCCTCGGCGGGGAGGCGGAGGTGCCTTCGACCCGCTCCTGGAATCCGCTTGTCCCGCGGCGTTGCCGAAGCGAAGCGTGTTTTTGCTGTGCGCCGCCCACGGTGAACTTGGCGTTGGGCACGAGGGGAACGAGTTCGACGAGGCCGAGTTGCACGAGGTTTTTCTCGGCGGTGACGATGCGCACGGTACTTTTCGCCGCCCGGGAAGGTGGGCTCTCGACCACTCACGTTGAAGCGATAGCCGGTATAGACACGGCCGATGCGGCCGGTGCACCAGTCCTCAATATTGTAATTGAGCGTGAGTTGGAAACCTTCTTCCGCTTCGATGCGTACACATTGTTGCGCACGGTGGAGAACTTCGAGTAGTTCGCCGCGTTGGGCAGGGTGTGTAGTAGCACCGTTGTCGACTTCGTGTGTCCTTCGGTGAAGGAGCCACCAAATCGAGAACTTGTAGTAGTCGTTGTTACCGCCGTCGGTGATAGAAGGAGGTGGATCCGGGCACAAAGCCGGGCGGGCGGGATCGTTGTTGCTCACGCGGCGCAGATACTCAGGCACGTAGTAGGAGGTGACGTAATCGTAGAGCGTGGTGGGCTGGCCGGGCTAGCCACACTGAGGGGCGAGGATAGGGCCTCGGAGTTGGCGAGCATCTGGGACCTTGGAGAATCCGTTGGTCTCCGCGAGTTCGGTCGCGGTGCAGAAGTCGGTGGAGAACTGTCCCGTGGAGGGATAGCCGAGCTCTCGTCGAAGTAGGGCTGACGAAGAGGAGAAATACTGACATTGACGAGCGTCGTGCCTTTGAAGGGATCACGCGCTTGAACTTGATGTCCGTGGGCGTGGGCGTGCCGGGCCACTTCGTCGACATTGACCACCCTCTGAGGGTGAGCTTGACTTTGGCGAGGGTGCGGATGAGTTCCACCTGTTCGTCTCCGTCGGCCACGAAGTGCTGGGGTCGGTTTGCGAGGAGCCCTCACCGTTGCGCAAAGCCTGGATGGTGACATTGCGATAGACGCGGGTCAGCGAGTACGGGCTTGGCTTCCGAGGGCCGGTAGCCGGCGGGGAAGGCGATGTGGGTGAGCGCGGAGCGCAAAGAGTTGGCTGCGGTCGACCACTGAGCGCCAGGGCACGTCGATGTTCCAGTCGTGTCTCGCTGGCAATGAAAGGAAGAAGTCGCGCTGTCCTTCGGTGAGTCTCGAAAGGTTTCGACACACGGTGGTGGGTCCCTTCGGGCTGACCGGTGAAACTTCGACGGGGTGCACCTGATTGTAGAGGACGACTCCGCTGTTGGTGTCGCAAATGATGAGTCGCACCGTCTTGACGCGGTCCTCGAAGTCGGCACTGGTGTTGATGGTGCCGGCTACGCCTGATATTATGGCAGCCGACATACGCGCACATCCCCGGGTTTGGGGGCCTTCCGGGCCGATGTACTCACGGCACCCCGCGGTCAAGCTGAGCAGAGCGGCAAGTCCGAAGGCGAGTCCGGTGCGGTGTAAGATGTCGCGAAGGAGCAGTAGTCATAGGTGATGCGTCGCTGAGTGCCGCGGCGCGGTGGAAAGTGGACGCGGCGGGGCGAGCGGGTGGCCCGCCCTGGAGCGTACGCGTTATAGATTCGTCGAGCGGAAAGTGGTTTTGTGCAGTCCCGAGGGATGTGGGAAGGAGACAGGCGGTGCTTTTGCGCTCGTACTGATTCAATTATTCTCGAGTTTGGTTTTTGAAGGTGAACCAGCCAGTCGTTGATAAACACGCCCGCGCATGTAGTCTCCAGCAACCCTGACACTTGTCTTTGATGAGGAATTTGAGGTCGATGTCGTGTTCGCAATTGAGGTTGAAGCTGAACTTAGTTGTCCCTCGTTGCTGGCGTAGGGTCAAGATGGCACTCGATGAGGTCGTTTTTGATCTCGGCGTGGTCACGTCTCGGGTCTCTCCGTTCTTCTGGTAGGTGATTTTTCACCTGACTCTTGAGTCCGGATTGAGCGTCGAGGAGCGTATATTTAGCGGTGAGCGCGGTGTTCCGTACACCACGGGGCCGTTGGTTCTGTAGGGCGCCGAGCTGGAGTTGACGTTGTGCGCGCCGTCGTAGTTGTAGGTGGCGTTGGCCGACGAGATGACGACGCCAAATTCGCGGGTGCTGGGCACGTTCACAGTGCGCTCGCGGATGCTTTTGTCGAGCACCACGGAAACATTGATGCGGTAGGTTTTTCGCCGACCGCCACGGCGATATGCTTATCCTGCGATCCTGTTTTTGCAGGGTTGTTGAGCACGACGGAGTGTTCGGACTTTCCGAAGAACACGCGGTCGTTGTCGAGTTTTCACGTAAGAGGCGTCGGCATCCGTGCGGAGTGTGGCGAAGACTTTCGTCTTTGCTCTGCCGACTGGCCATCGCTTACGGTGAACTTACTGTTGAGTCCCGTCCAGGCGTAGATGTTGTAAACGCGATCTTGGTCGGGCGTCGAGGTTTTGATGGGGAGTTTGATCTCAGTGAAGCCCTTTTGCTTTGTTGCCGAGGTCGATGTCCTTAAGTTCGGCGCTGGCAGCGAGCTTGTTGTCTTCGTCGAAAGCCAGGAGGTGAACGTTGGACTGGGTGTTGAGTCCGATGGAATCTGCCTTACAAGTCGTGCTGTAGAGTTTCACATACACAGCCTGGGGGCAGTTGTCGAGATCATCGTGAACATGGATTCACAGCCGGAGAGGAGGAATCCAATCCTAAGGTGAAAAACACTCCGGTAAGCTTGTTAGGTAAATGCATCGTGATGTGAGAAAATAGGGAGAGGGTAGAAAATTGCGGCGAGGAGAGGATTTCTCCCTCGCGCGGTAGTGTTCGTCACAGTGGGCTCAAGGCCGCACTGTGCAGATGCGTCTCGACAACGGTTTACTTACCGAGGATCACCTTAGCGGTGTGAACCTGCCAGGGGAGGATCGTCACGTCAACCGACATCCAAGCTCTTCAACGAGAGGGATCCTAGGCGTGATGTCCGTAGGAGGCCTCGTTGGGATCCGCTTGTTACTTCGGGATCCGTGGGATCCGTGGGCACGCTAGGGCTGAGGATCAGGGTTGTTGGGGTTGTCAGGATCGCGGGGGTTCTCGGGGCTCACCGGCTTGTCGGATCGATAGGATCGTTGGGGTTCGGGATGAGCGGGTTCCAGTTGTACACGTAGTTGGCGATACCGGAGATCTGGATGTGGTAGATGTTGTTACGGATCGCGGGCGAGTTGATCCATTCCGTAGCACTGGTGTGGTCGGGGTTCACCCATAGGCGAGAGGACCTTACCCTTGACGAACTTCTTCACCTTCATGGCAGCAGCCGCGGGGTTGATTAGCCGTGGTGGGATCCTTTGCGAGATCAGCCGTTTCGTAGAATTTGCCATCGTCACCGAGGAATACGTCGGCATTGGGATGGGTAGCAGTCCAGTTCTGGTCTACATTGCCGCTGCCGGTGTAGACGAACTTAGGATTGATCTTACCACGGATGAGGACGTATGCGGTGTTACCTTGCGGTAGCCGCTCTGTCCACGATCGGTTTCATTGTAAGCGTGCGTGTTGGGGAGGAAGAATTCACCGTGGAGACCGTCTTGGTTCTGCACCTGACCCACAACGTTGTTCAGCGAGGCGTCGTAAGCGGCGTTCGTGGGAACGTCGTAACCACCGAGCTTGTTGTCGTGCTTGCGCCACAGACCCGTGTAGTCGTACTTCTGATAAAAACCGTTGCATCGTAGTCCGAAGCGGGATCATCGGCCGTACCGGTGGGGATGTAGGTGCTGTTGGGCGTCTTGTACTGGTAGTTCGTGGGGTTGTCGCTGTCCTGCTGGTTGAAGTAGAGCGAGCTTTCACCCTGAGCTACTACGTAGGTGAGGTTGTCGATCGTAGCGAGGACAACTGCGTTGCCGTCAGCTTCCGATTCAACAGCGGGAGTCGTGGGGTTGTCGCCCCTTGACGTCGTAGCTGGTAGCGTCGGACGTTACGAGCACACGAGCAACTGCACGCTGTACGGTTACCTTAGCGCGGTTCACAGGAGCAGAAGTGTTCAAGGTCTGTGTCTCGTTCACGTTGTCCTGAACGTTGATTTCACCTGCGAGACCGGTCGCGACGATCACGTCCTTCTGGTTGGCAGCGGTGCCTTCTACCTTGGCGAGGTGATCGGCTACGGTGAAGGGATCGGTCGTACCGGCAGCTGTAGTAGCCTCAGCTTCGGTGTACTTGGTGGGAGCAGGGTTACCGGCAGCGGTCTGGAGAGCGAGTACGCCGTTGTACTTCGTTTCGAAGGCAGTGAGGTCGGTAGCACCGGTGAGAAGAGCTTGGGTTTCGGTGGTGGGTTAACCACAACGAATACCTTCTTCTGACCCGGATTTACCTTGAAGCCCTTCTTAGGACGAATGCCACGTCGCTGTTACCGGCCATGGGCTGCTGGAAGTCGATCTTCGTAGCGTCGAGGTTGTCGCTGGTTTCGAGCGAGTAACCACCGGCTGCAGCGGGGTCGGCCTCTGAAGATGTAGACGTCTCACGGCCTTGATGAGGTCGTTACCGATCCACTCTACCGGCGTAGTTGAACTCAGGGTTAGCAAGGTTCTGCTTGTCATCTGCCGCACGTTTCTGTTTGGGCATTTGAAGCTGGAATTGATCGACATCATCGTCGTGCCTTCAGGATTGTTGGGCTGCACGTTGGGTGCCGGATCGTCATTCGAGCAGGCGGTGAACGTTCCTACAGAGGCCGTAGCCGTGAGGAGCATAGCTGCGAGGAGAAGATGTTTCTTCATAACGAATAAATTGTTGATTATAAAATGGATTATCTGATTGGGGAAGTGTACTGACAACCTTGGGCCTGCGGTGCGCGAGGCAGTGAGGCCGGCGGTGTCTTAACGCTCCACCTTGCTCAATTCTTGAGATTCTTGATTGCCTGGGGCAGGTTGCCGGCGCGACGGAAGCACTCGGCGGCTTGCTTGTAGTTGCCGGCCAGGGCGTAGTGCACGCCGAGGTTGTTGAGTTGTTCGGCAGAAGCGGGGAACTTTGCGAGGAAATCTGCGTAGTTTCCGTTGTTACCTGCGGCCAAATTGCCGGCAATGGCGTTGAAGCGGCTCACGGGCGCATCGGGGAAGAGGCGCTCGGCGGTGTCGAACACGCTGCGGCGCTCTGACGCTGCCCTCGGGAAGCTGCTGCCCACCTGGTAGAGTTCGGCCAGGCTGAGGAGGCGCGGATTGGTTCTGTAGCGCTCGATGGCTTCGGCGGCGTTGAAGCTGCGCACCGCATAGGTGAATTTGTATTCGGTGCGGCGGAGCTGCGGGAAGACGTTGTCGAGGAGGAAACGATAGGCGTTGCCACCGTCGAGTTTTGCGTACGCCATCCTTACGCGCGTTATTGCGTGCCTGTCCGTCGATGATTTTCGAGGAGTTGTGCGCTCCACTGGTTGTTGTTGGCGGTGAGCCACTGGCGGAGTCCGCCCAGTCTTCGCCGTGTCCTTCGACGTGGAAGAGGCGGGTGGAGAGGCCGTAGGTTTGTTCGAGGTATTTGACGAACGATTTGGCACGACCGTCGGCGAGGCGGATGTTGTTGGCTTCCCTGTCCTTCGGGCGAGGCGTAGCCGTCGATATTGACGGTGCGCACGGTCACGTCTTTGTTGCCGAGGATGGCGTTGGCCACGCTGTCGACGCGGGCGAATTCAACGGCGTTGTTGCCCAGATTGCGGAGGAGTTCGGTGCGATTGACGCGGAAATTGAAGCGGGCGACGAACTCTCGGAGCGCACCTTGACGGCTTCGGCCTCGGGGGTGAGGTAGGCGACGGCGAAGGTGGGGCGATAGGGTTCGCGAGAGAGGCGTTCGGCCACGGTGAACTCGTGGCGTTCGAGTTCGCAGGAGGCGCAGCCGGTGATTTGCTCCTCGACGTTGAGTCTGGCGGCTGCTGGGTCCACTCGAAGGCGGGTGCGGTGATGCTGACGGGCACGACCACGCGTTCGCCGCGAGCGCGGAGGGGTTGGGGCGTGGTGCGATCGCCGCGTTGCCATACGATGTGGCGTGTGCGGCCGGCCACGGAGATGGGGGCAAACTCATAGACCTGCGTGCCGTCTTGCGAGACGAGTCGGGGCGAAGGTTGAGTTGTGCGTTGGCGCCGAGGTCGATGCGGTCGAGAATGACGTCGAAGGCGATGCGGATGCTGTCGCGTCCGGCTTTGACCTTGGCGGGGTGAACCCGACGTTTCCCCGAACGTCTCCTGCGGCGTGGGCCGGGAGCGCCAGCGCGGCGGAGAGCAATGCGATGACTGAGAGAGATTTGAAAAATCGCGTGGCTTAGGGGCTTAACTGTGTGGGGTTTAGCGGATGACGTAGACGACGGAGAGGCCGGCCTTGGTCAGTCCGGAAATAGTCTTTGGTTTTGCTGGCTTCGAGATTGCCGCAGGTGTTGCAGCGATATTTGTCGTAGTCCAGATAGGCATAGCCTGCTCCCACTTCGGCTTCGAGACTCCAGCGGCGGTTGAGCAGCGAGTTGGTAGCCCAGTCCGACACCGGCTCCGACGAACCAGCCTTCGTAGCGGTGCTTGTCGAGGGTGTGGAAGATGCCGCCGGGAATTCTCATGCTCGAAACGTTGAAGCGGCCGGCGTGGGCGTGGATGCCGAAGAAGAGGCCGTTGAAGCGTTCGCATCGTCCAGTAGCGCCATTCGGGCTGGATGGCAATGTGCTTGAACTTTTTGTTGGCGGCTTTGTCGAGGTCGAAGGGATTGAATCCCCACCTGCACGTCAAAGGTCTGCTTCTTGTTCAGGCCGAACTCGAGGCTGAGGTTGGGCGTGGTGGTCGCGTCGTAGAGCAGATTGTTCTTGATCACGACTTGCTGTGCGCTTGTCCCGATGAAGGCGGCTGCCTGAGGTGAGTAGCAAGAAGAATTTCTTCATATCTAATGGTTGTTGTATGCTTGCCTGTGTGGGCGGGGTGGGATGTGGTGATGCTTGCGGTGGGGGGTGCCGGGGCGGGGTCTTCTCGCCCGGCGGTGGGCGGCCGTTGCCTCGCGGGGTGCGGAGGGGCGGGCCTTGTTGCGGGAGGAGGTCGTCGCTGCGACGGGGGCCTGCCGCGGCCGGAGGGCCTGCTGTGCTCGGGCGGGGGTGTGAACGAGTGGCGGTGAGGGAATGTGGGCAGGCGGCGTGCGCTTGCCGTGGCCTCGGGGGCCGTGTTTGAACCCGGGCGGGTGGAAGTTGCTGTGAGGGAAGCGCTGCGCGGGGCAGTCGGTGGCACGTGGCGAGGGGAGGCGTGGGCGGTGGGCCCGGTCATCTCTGCGATGAGTCCGTGGTCTCGTCGGTTCGTGCTGGCGTCGCTTGCCGCTGTGTCGGCGGCGGCGCCGTGGCCGGGTTGGGCATCTCTAGTGCGTTCGGATTCGCATCTCGTTTGCTCAAGCTGCTGTCAGTTGCAGGCTTCTCTCCTGCGGAGGTCACAGGATGTGTTGTGGAGCGACGGAGCGGTGCTGGTTTTCGTCTCGGCGTTTCAGCTCATTGTTTCATCGTGTGCGTCCCCGTGTCCCGTGGGGTTGTCGCGGTGCACCGCTGTGGTGCTCGCCGCTTCCCTTCCGGTCGGTGATCGAGGGGCTCGATCGGGGCGTTTTTCGGAGCTTGGTCTGTCGACCCGATAAATTATGGTGCAAAAGGTATTGGTTAAATTACTAATCGTCCAAATGAAAACGTGCTTTTCTTCGTTTGGAGGCCGTTTTTTAACATTTGAGACCGAAAACGCCCCCATTTTCGGCCTTCGGCGGGGCAAAAATTGGCATTTCGTGTGCCGCCGATTCGTTCGTATCTCGCTGAAAACGTGAAGAATGCGCAGGGTCGTGGTGTGTTGTCGCGTCCCGCGGACGCGAAGGTGCGGGCGCGGTTTCGCGTAGGCGCGAAGCGGGGCGTTTTTCGGGGAGAACGGGGGCGGTGCGGGGGTGTTTTGCACAATGGCTTTCGGGGCGAAGGGTGAAAAGCGGGCGGTAAAACACGGAAAATCAGGCCTTCGGGCGGCGATTTGTGCTCTTTTCGGTACGTAGCGGGGCGATCTGTGCAAGACTGTGGAAAAGTTGTCAAAAAGCTTGCAGGGGCGTGAAGACGAAAAATACAAATTGTGCACAACGCTTTGTGCGCCTTTGTGTCTTGGTACGCGAATTGTGCAAGTATCGTTTCCTCTCGGCGTTCGGTGTCTGGGCGTTGCGGTGCGGCGGTGCGCCATTCGGTCGTTTTCCTCCCGCCTGCGGAGGCGGGGTGCCCATTTAGGCGGCGGGGGCGCGGCGGTAGACAGACAGGGGCGGGTTGCTGTGCGAGGGGCGTCCGCCTTTGCCTTCGCCCTCCCCCACTCTGCGCACGGCGCTTCGCCCATCAGCGGGCAAAGTGCACGGCCATAGGCGGGCTGACGCGGGAGAACGCACGGCGCTTCGCCCATCAGCGGGCAAAGTGCACGGCCGTCAGACAAGCTGTCGCGGGGAGAACGCACGGCGCTACGCCCATCAACGGGCAGGGGCTCGGCCGTAGACAAGCTGCCGCGGGAAGAACGCACGGGCAGGGGCGGGGATTACCTTGTGCACTTCCGTCTTTGCGCACAGTGATTCGGCCGTAGGCGGGCAGGGGCTCGGTCTTAGGCGGGCAGGGGCGGGACACTGTGCGAGGGGGCGTCCACCTTTGCCTTCGTCCTCCCCCACCCTGCGCACAGTGATTCGGGCCGTAGGCAGGGAAAGTGCGGGTTGCTGCGCGAGGGGCGGCCGCCTTTGCTCTTCGCCCTCCCCCACCCTGTGCACACCGGCGCGGGACACGGGGCCACAACGGCGCGACCTCTTCCCCACAACGACGCGGACACTCCCGGAGCAGCCGACGGGCGAACGATATATTATATATATACGCGTGCGCAGGCGCGAGGGCGAGAACGTTTTGCACAGGGCGGCGAGCAACGATGTGGATAACTCTTCCGTGGATAACCCATTGTGGATAACTGCTGCTGCGGAAGGCCAAAGTCTTCGTGGGCGCCGCCGAAGGCCATGCGGGGGAAGTGTGAACGCGGGCGCGGAAGTGCGAACGACGGCGCGGCAGGGCGAACGTCATTCGGCGGAAGGCCGAAGGGTATGCGGGGGAAGTGCAAACGCGGACGGGGCGGGTGCAGAAGTCTTCGCGGGCGATGAGCTTTCGCGGGAGCGCCTTTTTCTGCCCGCGGCTGCGATTTCACGGCGGTGGCGCGGCGGACGTACATATAATAATACGCGTACGCGCGAGCGGCAACGGCGAAAGTGCGTTAAACCCGCCGACCTCACCACCCATTCCCCGCCGAAGACCTTCGCCCGCCCTCGCAGCGCCGACGCACGCCCGCAGGCTGCGCCGTGCATTCCTCGCCGACCTCACCACCCATTCCCCGCCGAAGACTTCGCTCGCCCCCGCACAACGACGCGCCCTTCCCCTGCCCTCCTGCCACATCCACGCAGCGCCGTCGCCCACCCCCGCAGCGTCGCTCCTCCCTCCCTCTGTTCCGCTTCGGGCACTAAAAACGGCACCGCACAGTGGATGTCGATGCCGAATGTCTCGGTCGACCGTCGTTGCGGTCGGTCATTGGGGTTGGTGAGCTGCGCGCTGTTCGCCGCCGTTTCGGGGCGTTGGCGTGGCGCGTGGGGCTAGGGCCTCAGCCTTGGCTCTACGCTCACGACGCTGCGGTCGTGCTCCGCGCTTTGAACACGACGGTGCCGTCGGCCAGCGCATAGAGGGTGTGATCGGAACCCATACCCACGTTCTTGCCGGGGTAGTGAGCGGTGCCGCGTTGGCGAACGATGATGTTGCCGGCTACGCAAGCCTGACCGCCCCAGATCTTAACACCCAGACGTTGTGATGCCGATTCACGGCCGTTCTTCGAACTACCCTACACCTTTTTGTGTGCCATTGTGTTGTGTGTGTTAAGTGGTTGTGCGATAACTTCTTTGATGGTGACTTCGGTAAACTGGTGGCGATAGCCGTTGAGTTTACGATGTCCTTGCGGCGCTTCTTGTGGAAGACGAGCACCTTGTCGCCCTTAACGAGGGGAGTGGTGACTTCAGCGACTACTTTTGCGCCTTCGACGGTGGGGGCGCCCACTTTCACCGCGCCGTCGGCGTCGATGAGGAGCACTTTGTCGAATTCAACAGTTTGTCCGCTTTCGGCATTGCGGACGCGGTCTACGAAAAGCTTGCGGCCTTGCTCGACCTTAAACTGATGACCGTTGATCTCTACGATTGCGTACAGTAGATGTGTGATTGATTTGGATAAAACGGTTTTTCCGGGGCGCGCTTCGCTCCTTCGCCCGCTCCCTTCCTTTCGAAACGGCGCGGCACGCACGGGCGACGCGACTTCTTGGGCCTCGTCGGACTCTATACGGGCGCAAAAGTACGACTTTTTCGGCGAATGGGCAAAAATCAGCCCTTTATTCCTTCTGTCCGCCCGAAAACAGCTTTTTCGAGCGTGCGCCGTGTCATTTCCGGGCCTTGGTTGTGCTGTGCAGGCGGTGACTCGCGTCATTTCGGCAAGGTGATTTGCCGCAATGCCTCCTTGGTGCGCTCCATTTCTCGTCCCAGAGTTGCCAGATGCGCAGTTGGGCTTCCACTTCGTGCAGCAACTCGCCGTTGTCGCACAACAAACAGGTGGCCACCGTGGCTGCATATTCGCGATCGGGCAAACCTCCGCGCAGCAAAGCCAGGAGTTTGTTCCTCACCGCGCACCGATCTGACGGCGCCGCGCTTCTCTTCATCCAAAATTCGCATTCCCCGGAGGCTTTTCTCGCAACGCCGACAAACTTCAAAGCGAGCACACAAGAGGTTCACCTCGTCGTTCAACTTCAGCACCTCGATGGCTGCGTCCCTTGCGTCTTTTGGAGAAAAAGCGTCCGCAACGCACATACAGGTGGTCACTCGGACGGTCGTGGATCGGGTCGACGATGGGTTCGGCCACAACATCGTGATCGCCCTTGGCACTGCGGTTACAAAAACTCGCACGCCGGCAGCAGATTGCCCCACTCCACCACTTCTCCGGGGTAGAGTTTTTTGCATTTGAAATGCTCCACATCCCAATAAGCCCTGTGTCCCTTCAGTTTCACCTCCGCGTAGGCGCATTTGCCGTGGGTCATTTCGAGCAGTGCCTCGCGGATGGTCGTTGTGTTCCACACGGCTTTTGCTTTTTCCTGCGACAACTTTTCGGCATACACGGCCGTGAGCCTTTGCCGATTGGCCGTGAGTTCAGTCGGTTCGTGGAGCGTGAGCTTGTATCGCGATTTTTAGGCCAATTCCCTCAAGTTCAATTTCTATAGATGCTGCGCATGGGGTTGCCGGTCGCATCATCTGTCTCGAGTTCCGCGTAGAGTTGTTCGGCCGCTTGGCGGTCTTTGGCTTTGAGTGCGTCTTTCAAAAGCGCGTTTCTTCTCGTTGTACACCACCGAGCGCACGCCGTCCTTCAGTTCCGCGGTTTCGGACAAGATTTCCTCGACCGTCCAACCTGTGAAGTCCGTCACGTCCGACCGCTCCACCGTAATTTCGCCGCTTGTTTCGTCGCGACGCAGCACATAGAGGTTCACATCTGCCATCGATTGCAGCACATGCGGACTGTGGGTCGTGACGATAAACTGCACCCGCGGGAACACTTTCGAGAGCGTGGGCACGATGTCGCGCTGCCATTTGGGGTGCAGGTGCAAATCCAGTTCGTCCACCAGCACAACGGCCTCCTCGTGCAGCGGATTTTCCGACTCGGGATACAGTTCGAAGAGGCGTTTGCACAAGTCGGCCAACCAGGTGAGCGACGTTTGGTAGCCGAAGCCCAGTTCCTCGAAGCGCACGTCACCGTCTTTTCCGGCGGTAAAGACCACCATCACGTGCTCATTGTTGCTGTCTTTCTTGAAAGCAAAATCCGTCACGCCCGGAAACAGGTCGCTGCTCACCAAGTCGTGCATCTTTTTCCAGCCGCTTTCGCGATTTCTCGCTGCCGCTCTTCTGCGAATAGTCCAACTGCAACAGCCACTCTTGAAATCCAGCAAGCGCGCACTGGCCCGAAAGAGTGTCTCTCCTGGCTTTTGCCTCGCGTTCACTGAGAATAACCCGCGCAGGATAACGACTCACACCGTAACCATAGATATGCAAATCTATCGGATCCGCCCAAATCGTTCTAGAAGAACGACCTATCCCTCCCATTTTACCCCACCCGTCAACATAGCTTCTATCACAGCACTTTGGGTGGGCCGCTAACACAGTCGGCACATACTTAGTCGTTATGCATTTATCTCCATCATTACATACAATTTCAACCTCCGATTCCAGTGGTCTCAACAGCGCCAACGCCCGCAGCACATTCGTCTTACCCGTATTATTCTCACCGAGCAACACCGTCCACTGCCTATCTCGCCGTCCGCACCACGACAATCCACGGCTAAGTCTTTGATGCACTTATAATTCTGAATGGAAAAGCTTTCAATTTTCATAAGAGGAGAAGCGTTTTTTACCCGATATTTCACGGCGATACGAACGAGTGGAGAGAAAGGTTTTAACGATCGATCGCTGCACGCAAAAGAAGCGGGTGCCAGACGGGCGACGTTCGAAACAGTTTACACTGCAAATATATGAAAAACAATGCATTCGCGCAAGTTCACCGTGCATTTTATTCCCTTATCGCCCCCAACAAAAGCACGCCGACGCGAGGGGCGTCGGCGTGACGGGAAACAATCCCAAGGCGACTGGAGGAAGTCCCGTGAGCGACGCCGCAACCCGAGGAGTCGGCGGGTCGGGGACACGGGAAAGCCTCAATCCTCCACCCGAATCCGCAGCGGAGGCGGCAGGCGGTGGAGCACATGCATCAAGCGGTGGAACGTCGCCACGCTCTCCCCCAGGCGGAGGGGAGACACCGCGCGGCCAATCAGCACACAACCCGACGAATCGGCGGGTCGGTTGCCGGGGTGGATCAAAATCCCCTCGCGTCCCGGCACCTGCATCAGGCGCGGCAGTCGCGCCCCCCAGGCCGCCGACCATCGACGGGGCGAGCGGGCAAAGCGTGGCGAAACCACGTCGAGGCGGAGCGGATATTCGCCCGCGGGAATGGCCGGATGCTCCCCCGAAGCGGGCGGTTCGAGCGTGGCCATGGGCGACTGTCCGCTCTCGGCGGGAAAAAACAGCACCCCCTCCGTGCCCCCGGGCAGGTGGGCGGTGCGGCGTAAACGAATCAATGTGGACATCTGGAAAAAATTTGACGTAGTGAATGAAAAACGAGCGCTCCTACGGCGTCCATCTGGAACAGCAAAGGCGTGCCCTCCGCAAACCGCGCGACACGGCGGGAGTGCGAGTTCGATCGGCCCACCCCTGCGGCGCACGGCGCGAATGTAGAAGGCGGGCCCTCCGGCAAACCTCGCGGCACAACCGCAAACTGCGCGGCACGGCGGGAGCGCGAAAGTCCGATCGACCCACCCTGCGGCGCCCGTCGCGAATGTAGAAGGCGTGCCCTCCGCAACCCTCGCGGCACAACCGCAAACCGCGCGGCACGGCGGGAGCGCGAAAAATCGATCGGCCCACCCTCAGGCGCACTGGCGGGAATGTAGAAGGCGAGCCCTCCGCACCCCCGCGGCACAACCGCAAACCGCGCGGCACGGCGGGAGCGTAGAAGGAAGCCGAGGGGCGCACGCCGACGGCGGGACGAGGCATCGTGCGTCGTCCCGCCGCTGGCATCGGGCTATTTCCCCTTGGCGCGGTGTCGGCTCACGCGGCGCAACAGTCGGTCGGCCGTCTGCGCACTGCGCTTCGCCAGGGCGGCATAGCGGGCCTCGCTCGAGTCCCCCGATCGCGCACCGCCGAGGGCACATCTCCCGCACCCGAAGGCACAGGCCGTTCGGGGAAGAGCGGATCGAAGGGCGCAGCGTGCATCGCCCGACGCGAGGAGCGAGCAGCCCGCTGGGCGAAAGGCAAATCCTCCGCAGGCGAAGGCGCGGGCAGGTCGGAGGAAGGCACCGCCCACGGGGAAGCATCCAAATCCTCCGCAGCCGAAGGCACCGCCCCACGAGAGGAACGAGCAGCCCGCTTGGCGAAAGGCAAATCCTCCGCGGCCGAAGGTGCGGGTAGGTCGGAAGAAGGCACCGCCCACAGGGAAGCATCCAAATCCTCCGCAGCCGAGGGCACCGCCCGACGAGAGGAACGAGCAGCCCGCTTGGCGAAAGACAAATCCTCCGCAGGCGCCAACACATCGCGCACCGCCGCGTACATCCCACGCAGCCGAGGACACATCTTCCCTGCAGCCGAAGGCACAGGCCGTTCGGGGAAGAGCGAATCGAAGGTCGCAGCGTGCACCGCCCCACGAGAGAAGTCGGCTACCCCACGAGAAGAGCGAGCAGCCCGCTTGGCGAAGGGCGCATCTCCCGCAGGCGTGGGCGCCTCGATCAGTTCGCCGTTTGTGTCGAACGCAACAACCGGCGACGCCGAGCACGCTGCCCGCATAGATCAGGCATTGAGCGAAGATCCACAGCACGCTGTCGTGAATCGAACCCACGGGTGGAAAGAGGAGTCCCAGCAGGGCGAACACCACGCCCGCGGCGAGCAGCGCGACGGCGGTGTGTTCTTGCAGTTTGTAGTGTGTCATGAGCAGAAGTTGAGGGGGAAACATCGCGCCGGCGCTCCGCTTCGAGCAACAGCGCACGGAAAAAAAGCAGACGGGCTAAATCGATTAACCGATAAACAGGGATATCCATTTGTAATAATGCGTTTTATTGAGTGCAATTGGAGTAAATGAAACAGATAATGCAGCGTATTCTGATGAATATAAGACGAATCAACTCCTTTTCCTTCGGCGATAGATGCAATACAACACACCCATTTTATTCTTTTGCAATGCTTTATCGTCTTTCATCAAGGAATTACTTTCACCCTCGGGCCCAACGAGCCCTTCGGGCGCAGCATCTCCTTAAACAGTGCCCCACCCCGATCTCAAACCGAGGCAGGCACACGCACAGCGCAGGCCATTATATAAGCAATGCCCCACCCCGACCGCAAAACCGAGGTAGCGGCAGCGCACAGCGCAGGCTATTCTGATAGAAGTAGCCCTCGCTGAGTCTCCGCTCCGCGGGATGCGGAGCGAGACGAAAGGCAGTGCGCCTCATCGGGCGGAGGCACGGTGTCGCACCGTGGGCGAGCGTCAAGCCCCCTGCGGCCGGCGTTCCGCTCACGGCAGGCGTACCCGTCGAAGGTGCGGCAGGCACAGGCGTTCCTGCGGGAGTACCCGTCGAAGGCGCGGCAGGCACAGGCGTTCCCGCGGGAGTTCCCGTCGAGGGAGTCGCAGGCACGGGCGTGCCCGGAGGCGTCACGGCCGAACCTGCGGCCGAGGTGCCGCTACCCGCAGCGGGTGTACCCGTGGGGGTCGACGTCGTGGTCGAAGGTGCGGCAGGCACAGGCGTTCCCGCGGGCGTGCCCGTCGAGGGAGGCGCAGGCACGGGAGTGCCCGGAGGCGTCACGGCCGAGCCTGCGGCCGAGGTGCCGCTACCCGCAGCGGGTGTGCCCGTGGGGGTCGACGTCGTGGTCGAAGGCGCGGCAGGCACAGGCGTTCCGCGGGCGTTCCTGTCGAGGGAGTCGCAGGCACGGGCGTGCCCGGAGGCGTCACGGCCGAGCCCGCGGCCGAGGAGCCCGTCGAAGGCGCGGGTGCTCCCGGCGTACCGCCGCCCGTGGGCGAACCGCCCTGTTGCGCGTTGGCGCCGTGCTTCTTTTTGTCGCGCTGCACGAAGCTCACGGCGTGGTCCTTCACGGAGAGGGCGCGACGAATGCGCGACGAGGGGTGGAACACCACGTGCACCCGCTTGATCTGCCCCACGCCCGCCAGTTCGGGCAAGCCCACGCCCGCCGAGCAGCGGAGGGTGGGACGGAAGGAACCCAGGTCGCCGAGTCGCACGCTGCGTCCCTGTCGGAGACTGTCGATGATCTCGACCTCGAGTGCGTCGACCACGGCCTTCACGTCGGCCGAAGCCAGGGTGCACTTCTTCTCGATGCGCTCGATGATGTGCATGTGGTCGTCGGCCACGGGGGTGACGAGTTGGGGATAGTAGAGGAGTTTGCCGGTTTTGAAGTGCTTACGGCGTACGATGTGGTAGGTTAACATGTTGGGATAAGTGTTTTGAAGTGAAACAGTTGTCGTGTCGGTGTGCTCCGTCGGTCCTCGCTTCGGCGGCACGGCGGTGCGGATCGGTGCGTGCCGAAAAGCGGAAGCAGTGAGCCCGAAGGCCAATCCGCTCAGCGGCCACTCCGAATCAGTGCGTGCCGAAAGCGGGAAGCTAGAAGCCCGAAGGCCAACCCGCCGAGGGCAATTTCCGAAGCGGAAGGCGGAAGAACGAACTCGCCCAGCGGCCACTCCGAAGCGGTGTACGTGCCGAAAAGCGGAAGCAGTGAGCCCGAAGGCTAACTCGCCCAGCGGCCATCTCCGAAGCGGTGCACGCCGAAAAGCGGAAGCGGTGAGCCCGAAGGCCAACCCGCCGAGCGGCAATCTCCGAAGCGGTGCGTGCCGAAAAGCGGAAGCGGTGAACCCGAAGGCCAACCCGCCGAGGGCAATCTCCGAAGCGGTGCGTGCCGAAAAGCGGAAGCAGTGAGCCCGAAGGCCAACCCGCCGAGCGGCAACGCCGAAGTGGCGCAGGCCATCTCCGACTCGAAGCGGCAACCCCGAGCGGCGAAAACCACCCAAGACGAGCGTTCGCCATCCGCAGGTCGAAGCCGCGAAACGAGGGGTCGGCGGAGCAGTGCCGACACACCTACCAATACAATCGAAAAACGCGATTGTGACACCCTGAGACCCTCCGAGGCATCATAAAAGTGTTTCATCATTCGAAATCAGGCGCTTCCGAGGGTCGGGAAGAAGCAAAAATCGCGGAAGTCGTTGTCACAACTTGGGAATAAATCTCGGAAAGTCCCAAATTCGGCCCCAAACGGCCAAAAAGCATCGAAAAAGTTGCGAGTTTCCGTCCCACCCTCCGCTCGTCGGTGCACGGAGCGGGCGCGGCAGGAGCAGCGAGAGCACGTTGGCAACAGCCGCATCGCCTCACACGGGCGCGAGGAAAGCACTCGCCCCCACCCGTCCGCAGATTCGGAACAAAACGGCGTTTTCGCTTGTCTCGTCTCGGCAAAGATACCTTTACATTTGCAGCAGCGATTCCCCGCAGCTCGCAGCTCGGCAGGGTTCGCCTGGTGTTCGCCGCCGCCGAGGCGTCGTTCACCACAATCCTTAAACATTAAGAAAAACATTCACCCTCCTCACGCCCTCTTTCACCCCCTATTTTCGCTCGATTCGAGCGCCTTCCGCGTCGGCAACGGCGGCCGTTTGCGCTGCCGTATGGGCGCTTCGGGCATCGGCATCTACGTCACGCTGCTCTCGCACCTGCGCGACTGTCGCGACCGCCGCGCGCCGCTCGACTACGACACGCTGGCCTTCGACCTCCACGAGGACGCCGCCGCGGTGCGGCGCGTGGTGGAAGATTTCGGTCTCTTCGACATCGACCGCTCGTCGGGCACTTTCACCTCGTCGGTGCTCACCACGGTGCGGGCGCGTGCTGTCGACGATGCCTCGGCGGCTGGCGGCGGCACGACGCGCACGGTGCGACAGCGACGGTGCGCTCGGCGGGCGAAACCCACCACCGTGCCGCTACGCCGCCTGGCGGCCGACAACGCCCCTGCCCCCGCCGAGGAGGGAAGAACCCGCCGAAGGGACGCCGAACCGCCGAGGGCGAAACCCAACCCTGCGGAACTCGACGCCCCACTCGCCGAAGGGGACGCCGAACCTGCCGAGGAGCTGCCGACGTCGAGCGAAAAATGAAAATCACGCCCGCCGAGGGCGAAACCCAACCCGCGGAACTCGACGCCCCACTCGCCGAGGAGGCGAACGCCACGGGCGATTTTGCCCCCACTTCGATCGCTGCCGAGGCCGAACCCGCGGAAGTGAAACACGAAGCTGCCGACGCCGACAGCACACCCACCGAAGGGGAACGCGAACCCGCCGAGGGAGGAGAACGTCCCGACCGCGTTCGCCGATGCGCGCTCCCCAGAAGAGAAGAGAATAGAAAAGAACAGAATAAAAAAACCCCATACCCCTATAGTCCCCTTTCCCCAAAAGTGGAAAAAGGGACCCGCGCGAGCCACCCCGCCGCGGCCGTCGTCGGTGCACAGGAGGGGGCGCTGCGTCTGCCGAGGGAGATGAGGAGCCGGTCGTGGGCAACCCCATTCCGTTCCGTCCGCCTCCGCCGAGTGCGATGCTCCCCCGTGCCGCTGCCCCCACCGTCCTCGGCGCACCCTGCGCAAACCCTCGACCCGCACCCGCGTCTCCGACCCGCACCCGAGCACAAGCATAGCAAACGGGGCATCGAGCGCGGAGAAAGGGGAAACGAGTACGAATCATTCGCAGCCTAATTCCCCTGACTGCGAACGAAAAACGCCCACCCGCAGGCCAACACGGCAAACGGGAAGACGAGCTACGCTGAACGGGAAATCGAGCGCGGAGAATATGGAAACAAGCGTGCCTAATTCTCAGTCTAATGCACTGACTGCGAATGGAAAATCGGCCCACCCGCAAACCGACACGGCAAACGGGAAGACGAGCGTGCCGAACGGGAAATCGAGCTTGGAGAATAAGGAAACGAGCACGAATCATTCACAGCCTAATTCCCTGACCGCGAGCGAAAAAACGACCCATCCGAACCCCGACGCGGCGAACCCGAACGAACGCGACACCCACCCGAGCGGAAAAATGCAGAACGGGGAATCGAGCGTGCCGAACGGGAAATCGAGCGCGGAGAATAAGGAAACGAGCACGAATCATTCGCAGCCTCAACCCCTTGACTTCGAGCGAAGAAACTGCCCACCTCGCAGGCCAACCCGGCAAACGGGACGACGAGCACGGCGAACCCGAGCGGAAAAATGCAGAACGGGGCATCGAGCGTGCCGAACGGGCAGACGAGCACGGAGAATAAGGAAATGGGCACGAATCATTCACAGCCTAATCCCCTGACTGCGAGCGAAAAACGACCCACCCGAACCCCGACACGGCAAACGGGACGACGAGCGTGCCGAACGGGCAGACGAGCGCCGAGAATAAGGAAATGAGCACGAATCATTCACAGCCTAATTCCCCTGACTGCGAGCGAAAAACGACTCACCCGAGTCCCGACACGGCAAACGGGAAGACGAGCACGGCGAACCCGAACGGAAAAATGCAGAACGGGACGACGAGCGTGCCGAACGGGCGGACGAGCGTGCCGAACGGGAAATCGAGCACGAATCATTCGCAGCCTAATTTCTTGACCGCGAGCGAAAAAACGCCCCACCCGCAGACCGACACGGCAAAGGCCGACACGAGCGTGCCTAATTCGCAGGCCAACCCAGAGAACGGGAGGACGAGCGTGCCTAATTCACAGACCGACACGGCGAACTCCCCCACGAGCACAACCGATGCGCAGTCTAATGCCTTAACCACGAGCGAGAAAGCCAACGAAGCAGGCCGTGGCGAGGAGGGAGCGGTCGAGCCGTTCGTGCCCCCCACGGCCAACGAGGTGCGCCGCTTCGTCGAAGCGCTGCACCACCCCGAGTTCGACGCCGAATGGTTCGTGGCCTACTACACCGAACGCCATTGGCGTCGCCACAACGGTCGGCCCGTGGTTTCGTGGCAGACCACGGCGCGCTATTGGTTGGACCACCCCCTCCGCGTGGCCCGTCACCTCTCGACCATCGCCCGCCGCGAGCCCCCGTGTCCGTGGGCGTGGGTGGCCCGTCCGCCGTCGTCGTTCCCCCGCGGGCAACCCCGCTACAAAGCCCGTCGGCACGAGCACGTATCCCGCCGCCGGCTCCCGCTTCGTCCACCAGTACGGGCACGTATCCCGCCGGCACGGGCATCTCCCCGCCGCTGTTCCCGCGAATCCCTGTCGGCACGGGCGCACCCCACGTGGGTTCGCTCGCGCCCGCCCCCACGCCCTTGCAGCAGTCGCGCCTCTCCGACCTCAAAGGCACGGTGCTCCACCTCTTTGCCGACGCGCCCTGCCGCTGCCCCCCGCCTCGCATCGACCGCCCCTGACCTCTCCTCCGCCGCGCCCAACGTTCCCGCAAGCGCGTCCAACCCCGATTGGGTCGCCCGCAACTCGGTGCGCCCCGCCCGTGTTCTCTCGCCCGCCGAAGCGGCGCAGGTCAGTGCACAGCAAACCCTTGCCTCCGCCGAGGCCGAAGCAGCGCCCCGCGTTGTCCACGATTCGACCGCCGACGCCGAAGAAATCATTGACACACAGCATTTTCGACCGACGCCGCCGAGGAAGACGCGCTCAATGGCCACGATTCCACGACCGACAACGCGGAAGACATTGACGCACTGCCGTTTTCGCCCACCGACACCGAGGAAGACGCGCTCAATGGCCACGATTCCACGACCGACAACGCGGAAGACATTGACACACTGCCGTTTTCGACCGCCGACACCGAGGAAGGCGCGCGCAATGGCCACGATTCCACGACCGACGCCGCGAAAAGGCATTGACGCACAAGCGTTTTCGGCCGCCGACACCGAGGAAGGCGCACGCAATGGCCACGATTCCACTACCAACGCCAAGGAAGACCTTGAAACACAAGCCCTTTCCCCTGCCCACGCCGAAGAATATATTCGCTCTTGCGACGATTGGACGATGGACGCCGCGAAAGGCATTGAAACACAAGCTCTTTCTCCTGCCGACGCCGAAGAATCCGTCCGCGCTTGCGACGATTCGACCGATGAGGACGGGGAAAAGATTGGAACACAAGCATTTTCGATCCCCGACACCGCAAAAGGTATTGATGCACAGCCCTTTCCCCTGCCCACGCCGAAGCATCCATTCACGCTTGCGACGATTCGACCGACGAGGACGGGGAAGGTATTGACGCACAAGCGTTTTCGACCACCGACGCCGTGAAAGGCATTGACGCACAAGCACTTTTCGACCGCCGACGCTAAGGAATACGTTCGCGCTTGCGACGATTCGACCGACGAGGACGGGAAGAGATTGAAACACAAGCATTTTTCGACCACCGACACCGCGAAAGCAGTTGACGCACAAGTTCTTTCCCCTGCCGACGCCAAGGAATACGTTCGCGCTTGCGACGATTGGACGATGGACAGCGAGGAAAAGGTTGAAACACAAGCGTTTTTCCCCTGCCGACGCCGTGAAAGGCATTGACACACTAAAGCGCTTTCGACCGCCAACGACGCAAAAGCTGTTGACGCACAAGCGTTTTCGACCAACGACACCGCGAAAGACATTGACGCACAAGCATTTTCGACCAACGACACCGCGAAAGACATTGACGCACAAGCATTTTTCGACCGCCGACGCCGAGGAAGAAATTGACGCACAAGCATTTTCGACCACCGACGCCGAGGAAGAAATTGACGCACAAGCGTTTTTCGGCCGACAAAGGGCGGTGGGGCGTTCGTTCGCCCCTGCGGGCCCGACCCACCGACGGACGACGGACACGACAGCAACGCCATTCGGCACGCCGGCACCGACGAAGAAAAATAACTTCACCGCCAAAACCATCCAACTTCTCCGCCGATAGGCACCACCCGCAGCCGTAGGCACCGCCCTCGCAGCCGATTCACCGATTTTTCCCCGCCGACGAGTGCCGCCCCTGCACACCTTCACCGAAAAACACCCTTACCTCAATCCCTCTTTCCGATGAATCGCACCCCTCCTTCGCCTCCACCCGCCGTCGTTTGGCGGGTTCGGCTGCACATTCCGTGTTCAGTCAGTCCAACCTCCATTCGGCCGCCCCTTCCTCGGTCGCTTCGTCGACATCCGCCCCGCCTGCACCCGTCGGAAGCCGACCTCTTCGCCCCCGTCTCGCCCGCGGCTGCTCGAGACACGGCCGATGCCGACCCGAACACACCGACCGCGAATGCACAAACGCCGCCGACGCCGTCGAACGCTCCGCAAACGCCATCCGACCTCCCTCCGACGAGCCCGAACACGGCACCGACGGACGCAAACCGAGCGCAACGCCCCAGAACACACCGCCGACGGGCGCAAACGGCAGATTCTGCCCCGAACGCTCCGCAAACGAGGCCCGAACACACCGCCGACGCCCCCGAACACGACGCCCAATGCGCCAAAAACGCCGATTTCATCGACGTCGACCCCGTCCGCGGGCACAAAAATCGACCACAACGGGTCCGAACACCGCGCCGACGCCGGAGAACACACCGCCGACGGGCGCAAACGGCACGATCCTGCCCCCGAACACCGCAAACGCCGCCGAACGCTTCGCAAACGCCGTCAGCACACCCGTCGACGAGCCGAACACGGTGCCCGACGCGCCAAAATCGCCGATTTCATCGACGTCGACCCCGTCCGCGGGCGCACAAAATCGAGCGCAACGCCGTCGAGACACCCCACAAACGCCGTCAGCCCCTCGCCGACGCAGGAGAACACGCCGACTGCGGGCGCAAACGGCTACGATCCTGCCCCGAACACCCCGTCGACGGGCACCAAACCGACCGCGACGAGCCCGAACACCCCGCCGACACCCCCGAACACGGACGCCTGACGACTCGACGCCGGGCGGCGCGTGCTCCGTTCGGCCGCACACCGACGCGCCGTGCGGGCGAGCGCGAAAGCTTGCTGTGGTGCCCTTCGCCACCTGGCCCACTGTTGCGTCGCATTCTGACACCCCGAGGCCGAACGCCCCCACTGGCGGGCCCGCCTGCTCGAACACTATTCGCCCGAGCGGCAGGGTGTCGTTCGGCGAGCACCCCGAGTGGTGCTACTCCTCCCCACGCCCCACGCTGCGGCGGCTGCGCGACCAACTGGGGTCGGAGACGGTGGTGACGTGGTTGTGCTTGCAACTCAACTATGCGGCGCAACTCTGGGGCACGGCCGACGGTCTGACGAGCCACCAACTGCGGGGGCGCGGCGGAAGCCATCGGGGCGTCGTATGCCGAACTCAATGTGGGCGAGGTGATGGTCTACCTTTGTCGTTTGCGCGGGGGGCGCTATGGCAAAAGTGGTCCTACGGTTCGCTGTCGGCCGATGCGATGGTGTCGAACCTCCCGCTCGTACGGAAGAGCGCCGCGAGAACTGTCGCAACACGAGCGCCGTGCGGCCGACCGTGCGCTGGCCGAGGAACTCGACGCCCGCGCCGCTCGGTGCTGCACGCACGCGCAGTATGAGGTGCTCCACGCCCGTGCCCGCGTCTTGGCGGGTGGCGACGAGGCAGAGGCGCTGCGGCTGCTGGAGGAGCGCTTTTTGGGAAGACGGACACGGGGGCCGCTTCGCCCGCCGAGGCCGCACGCTGAACCCGCCCCGCCCGCAGGTCGACGCGCACCGCGGGTGGCCTCCGACACGGCGCACGAGCGAAAAGATTTGCCCCGCGCGAGAACGCTCTCCTCGGCGAAAGCCTCCCGAAACGGCGCGAAGGCGAAAGGATTTGTGCCGCGCAGGGAACACGCCCTCGACGAAGGCCTCCCGACACGGCGCACGGGCGAAAGGATTTGCCCGCGGGGCAACGCTCTCTCTCGGCGAAGGCCTCCCGACACGGCGCACGAGCGAAAAGATTTGCCCGCGCAGGAACACGCCCTCGGCGAAGGCCTCCCGACACGCGCGCACGGGCGAAAAGGATTTGCCCGCGGGTAACGCTCTCCTCGGCGAAGGCCTCCCGACACGGCGCACGAGGCGAAAAGATTTGCCCGCGCAGGAACACGCCCCTCGGCGAAGGCCTCCCGACACGGCGCACGAGCGAAGAATTTGCCCCCGCGCGAGAAGGCTCTCCTCGGCGAAGGCCTCCCGACACGGCGCACGAGCGAAAGGATTTGCCCGCGCGAGAACGCTCTCCTCGGCGAAAGCCTCCCGACACGGCGCACGAGCAAAGATTTGCCCCGCGAGTTCGCGTTCGCCCCACGTGCCGACGAACGGCGGGCCGCCCTCGACCGACGGACAGCCGGAAAACACCCTTCGGCGAGGTCGCACCCGAGACGGCGCGGCCGCTGCCGAGTTCATTCACCGATAAGACTACTCCGCGAAATCAATTGTTCTACGGCGAATCGCACGTCGGTTCGCGTCCAATCTTCCCCTCGTTCCCTTCGGTCGGCCGCTGCGTCTGCGGGAGCGAAAACCCTGTGCCGCCCTTCGCTCCCCACTGCGGGAGGGGCACCGCGGTCTGCGCCGCACCGGCGAAATGTGCCACGGCTTCGGCGAAATGGTGCGCCGATTCGGCGAATCGCCCCCGCGGCGGTGAATCACTCCCCCGCGGCGGCAATGGATGGCCCCTCGGTGGCGGCCGACACAGCCCGGGTCTCCGCGGCTTCGGCGAACGCTTCCACCGGCGCCGCTGTGCAAACCCCGACGCCTGCCGCGGCCGATGTTGCTCCGCGGTCAGGTCGACCTCGGACAACAGAGCCTTCCGCTACTTCCCGCCCGACCTTCGCACCCCCTGTGCGACAACGAGCTGCGGCGGGCGACGTTGCTCCCGCGGTCAGGTCGACCTCGGGCAGCGAGCCTTCCGCTGCGCCCGCCCGACCTTTCGCCCCCCTGTGCGACAACGAAAACTGCGGCGGGCGACGTTGCTCCCGCGGCCGCGAGCGACCTCGGGCAACGGGCGCTTCCGCGACTTCCGCCGACCTTTCGCCACCGCCTGTGCCGACAACGACTTCGACGACGATCGGGCGCCCTCTCGGCCGAACAGCGGGCGGCGGCGGTGGCAGCGGGCGTGGTGCTGCGCTCGGCGACGACCGCACGGCACTCTTCACGCAGTGGCTCGCCCCGCATCTGCCGATGGTGCGCGGGCTCGTGAGGCCACACGTACTTCGCCGGCGAACGCGCCGACGACTACCAAACGGCGGTGCTGCACCTGCTCGAGCACCTCGACGATCTGGCGCACTTCGCCCTCGCCTGACCGCCCGCCGCGACACGGCGGAAACCACCGCCGCGACGGCGAACGACCCCGCCTGCCGACGAGCCCCTCCGTGCGGCCCGACACCGGTCGCTCGCAATTTCGACGAAACACACGCTACTGTCGACGAATCAGCGTTTTTATCTGGACGAACACGCACCTTGTTGCTATATGCTTCGGCGGCAGAGGCAACGGCGAATCGCAGTGTGGGGCGACGAAACGCCAGCCAGCCTCCGACGAGACTTTGCGCGAAGTGAACGAAACGCGACCCAGCGCCGACGAGGCTTTGCGCGCGATCGACACTGCGGCGGTGGCCTTCGACGCCGTGACGGACGCCGACGACGAGGCTTTGCGCGAAGTGAACGAAATGCGACCCGGCGCCGACCGTGAATCGCTGCGCGGGGCGACGAAACAGCGGCCGACGACGAGGCGAGTGCGGCGGCCGACGACGAACGGCAACCGTATGCGGACGCCGCGCTCGAGGTCGGAACAGACCCCGGGCGCCCGCTCCCGGTGACGGCGGAGGAGGTGCTCGCACGGTGGGGGATTTCAATCCCGCGGCCGTGGTTGGCAGGGTGACGCTGCGCCTGCTTTCGACGCTCAACCACAGGGGCGTTGCGCCACCGCGAGAGCGCATCTCACACCGGCCTCGGCGGACAGCGACGAACTCTTCGAGCCCGGTCGATCCCGACGGGGACTGTGGGCGGTCGGGGCGAACCCCGCGACGGTGGGCGCACAGCGGAATGCGGCGCCCTCGCGATGGGAGGAGACCTTGGGCGCAGGGCGTGAGCGAACAGGGCTCGGCGGGTGTGAGCACACGCGACGCCGCGGCCACACGGGCTGCGCAGGGCGGAGGCAGCGCACTCAGCGACAACGGTTCCGATGCGCAGCCTGCGGGCACGGAGGCCGCGACAGCAACCGGGGTGCGCCCAGGCGGCGGGCGAGTGGGCGTGCAGCGCAGTGGACAACTGCCTGGAATGCGGGCACCGCGAACAGCCGCGTCGGGGTTTCCACCGCACGCGCGCGGCCGACTGTGGAACGCCACTGCGGGCACGGGCGCAGCAGGCGCATTCGGCCTTCGCCTATCGGGCGGTGCTGCGTGCCGACGCCACGGAGCGCTCGCCGCCAGCCGCTGCGCGACCGCGCCCTCGTGCGCTGACGGCCGACGGATGGACGGCAGAGGAAATCCGGGCTGGCGGTGGGGGCTTCGCCCACGGCAGTGCGCCAAACGGTGTCGCCGCGTGCGGATGCGCCTGCGGCGTTGGCGCCGGGCCTGGGCTCATCGCACGCACGCGACGCGCGCATTATACAGAAGACGTACGCATTTTCGGTCCAGAAAAATTTGGTGGTCTCGCTTCTTTTGCCGAAATTCGCGTTGTCCTTCCTTATCTTTTTAGAGAGGAACGCCGACACGCTGAAGGTTTTCACGGCGAACGAGGGCGACGGGGCTTGGCGGAGTTGGTATCGCCAGTAGCCGCCTTGCGAGCAGGCACTGCATCGGAATCTCACGGACAAGGCTTTTGGGTCGGGGGACCGACCACATCCGTGCGGCCACTCGCGACCTCGTTCGCCACCCTTTCGCTCCGCCCCGCGGCGGCGCTCCCGCCTCCCCGCAGGCGACCGGTTCGTGCCCTGCTGCGCCCCTCCCTCCGCGGAGTGTGCGCGTCGCCCTGAACCCCACATTCGGGCACCCCGCCTCGCACTGCCGAGCCCGCGCTCCCGCACGCTGCGCCCGCAGCGGCCCCTCGTCCCCACGGGCGCTTCCGGCCGTAGCCCCCGCGGCGGCGCCCCTCTGCCCGCTCGGCACGCTCCTCAGGACGAGCGCTCTGACGCTTCGCCCGCTTCTCCCTCCTACGACCCGACTCTCACCCCCTCATCGCGTATTCCACTCCTCCCTGGCGCGCAGCCTTTGGTTCATCGTGCTGGTCATTGCCCAAGCACTGGTGTTCAACCACATTCACCTGTGGGGCTACGCCGCCGATGCCCTATGTCTTCGTGCTCCTCATCCTTCGCCACGGCACCCCGCGGTGGTTGTATGTGGTGGGCTTCGTGACGGGACTCTGTATCGACGCGGTGAGCACCACGCCCGGCGTGGCAGCGGGTTCCCTCACGCTCACGGGACTGTGCACGCCCGGTGCTGCAATTTTTCGCTCCCGACGACAAACTGGAGGAGCCTTCCTGCCAGTGCGCGAACGATGACGTGGTCGGGGTTCTTGAAATTTGCCGCCACGCTCTCTTTTGTGACGGTGGCGGGCTTCCACCTGCTGGAAAGCTTCACCTTCTTTCGGGCACTCGCGCTGCTGCTCAACATCGGCGGTAGCTTCGTGCTCACCCTGGCGCTTTGTGGCCACATTCGAACAGGTGCGCGTGGCTTTCTCCTCGGCCGAAACGGCCGCTCGCTGAGGGCTGACGCCCACGGCTGCGCGAACAGTTGCCCCGCTGCGCCAATCGTAGTCCCCGCTGCGCAATGCGTTTTCACGCCCCTGCGCGAATCATTACCCGCTACTGCGAGTGGGTTTCACGCCCTGCGCGTGCCCCTCGCTGCCCCGCACGGCCTGTGCCTCTCGCCCCGCCGCGCGCTGCCGCCCCGGCGCCGACGCCTCGTGCGCCGCCCCCGCTGACCAACACAACGAACTAAAATAACCGGACGCTGAACTGATCGGTCCGCCTTTTCCGCTCCGCCAGCGCCCTGCGCGCCGCAACCGAGATGGGATGTGGATGACCGACACGCGCGCGTTTGTACCGCCGCTGCCTCTGCACGGCCGGTCGCATCGCGCTGCACAGGCCTTCCGCGCCACCGCGCTCCGGGAAGTTCGCCGCCGACCGCCCACCGGTCGTCCGGCCCGGGATGTTCGTTCCCCACTTCTCTTAGCGACGTACGGTGAGTCGCGGTGCCTGTATCTGTAGTTCCGCATCGCGCTCACGTCGTCGCTTCCCCACAGCGGCGGCCGCTCCGCTCGCGCCCGCGCTTCCCATAGCGCGATGGCGCACTTACTCGATCGTTGCGGCACCCGCGGCGGCCGAACGCCCGCGGCGGGTTTCGCCCCGCCAACGCGGCACGCACGCCCCCTCATTTTTTCCCCATATGCGACGCACAGGAGGCAAATCTCTTCATATAAGTTTCTGTTAAGTCCATCTCTGTTTCCTGTCGCCGCACCCATCGCCCCTCCGCTTCGTGCGGTCGGCCATCGCCCAGCGGGCACCGGGGCGGTTTGCTCCTCATTCCTTTCCGCTCCACGGCGGCGAGACTCCAACGGGCCTTTTTTTTCATCTTCAGGTTCTGCCCGTTCTCGCCGCTCCGCCCGCCCCCTCAGGCATCGTCTCCGTGGCGCTGCCCGTCCGCCGCTCGGCGGCCGTTCCCCCGACCTCCGCCGCGCAGTCCCCGGAATCCCGACTGTGCGGCGGTTGTCCGTATCCATTCACCCCCTTCATTCACCCCATCGCCCGTGCCCCAGGTTATAGTTTTGAGAAGCGCAAGTTTGTGATCGGCGGCATTGCGCTGTCGGTCGTTGTTGTCTTTGTGCTTCGGCTGTTGGCGCTCCAACTCGCGAGCGACGACTACCGCAAAACGCCGACTCGAACGCCTTTCGCAAGGAGATCTTGTACCCCTCGCGCGGGCTGATCACGGACCGCCACGGGAAGTTGCTCGTGTACAACGAACCTTCGTACAACATCCTGGTGACGATGCAAGACCAACACGGCATCGGCGGCCGATTTCTGCCGCACGATGGGCATCACGCGGGAGGAGTACATGCAACGGATGGCGGAAATCAAAGATCCGAAGAAGAATCCGGGCTACTCTCGCAACACGCCGCAACTGTTTATGAGCCAGATACCGGCCGACGAGTTCTCGAAGTTTCGCGAAAGCTGTTTCAGTTCAACGGTTTCTCGGCCGAGAAGCGGTCGGTGCGTCGCTCACGCCTCGGGCATCGCGGCCCACCTGCTGGGCGACGTGGCGGGTGAACCAGACCGACGTGGACTCCGACGCCTATTATAGAGCGGGGACTACATCGGTAAGCTCGGTGTGGAGCGGAGCTACGAGAAAGTGCTGCGCGGCGAAGAAGCGTGCACGGATTCTGCTGCGCGACGTGCAGCCGCACCAAGGGCCACTACGTGGACGGGAAGTATGACACGCAGGCCCAGCCGGGTCGCAACCTCACGCTGGGCATCGACTGCGGCACGCAGGAGTTGGCCGAGCGGCTGCTGGAGGGCAAATACGGTGCCATCGTGGCCATCGAACCCTCGACGGGCGAAATTCTGGCCGTGGCCTCGGCGCCGACCTACGACCCGCGCGGCGTAGGTGGGGCGCGACCGCGGCAAAGCGATGACGGCGTGATGCGCGACGAGCGGCGCCCGCTGCTCAACCGCGCCATCGCGGGCACCTACCCGCCGGGCTCGACGTTCAAGATTTTCGCAAGCGCTGCTGGGGCTGCAAGAGGGGTCGATCACGCCGAGTGTGGCCTTCCCTGCGCCCACGGCTTCAACTACAAAGGGCTGCACGTGGGCTGCCACGGCCACGCCTCGCCGATCAATCTGGTGCCGGCCATCGGCACATCGTGCAACTCCTATTTGCTGCTGGAACCTGCTGCGCCTGCTGAGCAATCGCGGGAAGTACGGTTCGGTGCAGGCGGCGATGACGCGGTGGAAAGACCAGGTGGTGCACATGGGCTTCGGCTACAAACTGGGCATCGACCTGCCGGGCGAGCGCCGCGGGATGATTCCGAACGCGGCCTACTATGACAAGGCCTACAAACGGTCGTGGAACGCGCTGACGGTGATCTCGATCCGGGATCGGGCGGGGCGGTGACGGCCACCCGCTGCAAATTGCCAACCTGGCGGCCACGGTGGCCAATCGCGGCCACTACTTCGTGCCGCGTGGCGCGCGAGTATTCGGGGCGAACGGCTCGGCACGACCTACCGCGGCCGCACCGCACGCTGGTGGCGCGGCGTTGGTATGACTACGCGGTGGCGGGCGCGCCGCTCGGTGCTGGCCGGCACGTGCCGCGGAGCCGACTTCCCCGGCAGGGAGGTGTGCGGCAAAACGGGCGCGGCGCAAAACCGCAGCCACGACCACTCGGCGCCGTGGGCTTTCGCGCCGATGAACAAACCGCGGATCGCCGTGTGCGTGTACGTGGAGAACGGCGGCTTCGGCGCCGACTTCGCCGTGCCCATCAGTTTCGCTCATCGTGGAACAGTATCTCAACGGCAAACTCTCGGCGGGCTCTCGCGCTCGGGCCGAGTCGTTCCGCCTTCGTCACATCAGTACGGCAGCCGTGCGCGATAATCAGCTCAATCCCGCCTTTCGCGCCGACGGTTGGGTGCTCCTCATCTTCCTGGCGCTCCTCACCTTCGGCTGGTTCAGCGTGTGCGGCGCGAGCCACACCTTCGACCTGCAAAGCCTTCTCTCCTTCGACACCCCGCGCCGGCAAACGGTTGGTGTGGATCGGTTGCGCCTTTGGGGCTGGGAGGTATGATCTTGATGTTCGACGACCGCTATTTCCGACGTACGCTGGCCGACCTGTTCTACTGGTCGATGATGGTGTACTGCTGCTCGTCACGCCGTTCATCGCCCACGACATCAGGGTTCGCGCTCTTGGATCCGCTGGGCCCCGTTTCGTTGCAGCCGGCCGAGGTTTGCCAAATGCGCCACGGCGCTCGTGGTGTCTAGGTGATCGGTCAATACGGGTTCACGCTCAACCGCCGGAGCAACTTTCTTCGCGCCGCGAGGCATGGTGCTGCTTGCCCTTCGTGCTGATCGTGCTGCAGAGAAAACGGGTTCGGCCTTGGTCTACTTCGCCTTCTTCCCTGCCGTGTTCTACCGCGAGGCGTGCCCGGCAGCATCTTATTTTGCGGTGCCGCGGCGGTGGTCTATTTCGTGGTGGGCATCGGTCGGGGCGAAACGCCGCTGCCGGGCACGACGGCCAGCGTGGGCGAATCGGTGGTGCTGGCCCTGGTGTGGCTCTTCACGGCGGGCCTGCTGCGGGTGTGCGTGCCCGCGCGAACCGGAACACGCCCACCGCCTGCTCTTCTGGGGCACTGCGCTGCACGTGGTGGCCTACGGCGTCTCGGCCTTCGTGCACCCTTCGACATCAGCTGGGCGCAACTGGGCGGTTGCATCGTGATGATCGGCTATCTGGGCGTGCAGTGGATCGGGCGCCGCGCCAACACCCTACCTGCTCATCAGCCTTTTTGCCATCTCGAGCGTGGGTTTCCTCTACACCTCGGACTATGTGCTCAACAACGCCATGAAGGACTATCAGCGTACGCGCATCCGTGTGCTGCTGGGCGTGGAGGAAGACCGCGACGCCTCGTACAACGTGACGCAATCGAAGATCGCGATCGGCTCGGGCGGCCTGTTGGGCAAGGGATTCATGAACGGCACGCAGACGAAACTCGACTATGTGCCGGAGCAAGACACGGACTTCATCTTCTGCACCGTGGGCGAAGAAGAGGGCTTTCTGGGCGCCGCGGGCGTGCTGGTGCTCTTCTTGCTGCTGATCTGGCGGCTCATCGCGCTGGCCGAACGGCAGACGTCGACCTTCGGGCGGGTGTTTGGCTACTCGGTGCTGTCGATCTTGCTCTTCCACGTGTTCATCAACATCGGCATGGTGCTGGGCATCGCGCCGGTCATCGGCATCCCGCTGCCGTTCTTCTCCTACGGCGGTTCGTCGCTGTGGGGCTTCACCCTGCTGCTCTTCATCTTCCTGCGCATCGACGCGGGTCGCAAACGATAACCGCGGTGGCCTCGGCGCGCGCTGCCCTTGCGGCGGCCCGTTGCCGGCACCCCGTCTCCCCTCCCCTCAACACATCCACTCGACTATGTCCTCTGAATCCCGTCGCCAAACCCTGTTGCGCAGCCTGCTCTTCGTGTTGCTGCTCGCCGTGGCCGGCGGCCCTCATCTTCTTCCTCAAACGCTCGACCGATGCCCCTCACCCCCGAAGAGCTCGCCGGTCGGGACAGCACTGCGCTCACGTGGCGGTGCCCGACACCCTCGACAACGCCCCCGCCTCGCCCGCCGAAGCGCCGGCCGAATCCACGCCCGCCGAAGACGTCAGCCCTGCGCCCGACCGCGACCCCGCCGAAGCGGGCTACGACGACGGCTACCTGAGCGGCAACACCGACGGGATGAACAACGACGAGCGCGCCACCCTACGACGAGTCGTCGCAATATCCCACCCCGACGCGCGCCAAAGCTACGCCGCGGCCTACCGCCGAGGCTATGCCACGGGCTTTGCCGACGGCCGCAAGCAGGCAGTGGGCGCCGACCCGCGCAACGACAATGACAACGCGCACGACGGCGACGCCACGCCCGACGGTGACGCACGCACCGCCCCCGGTCGGCCCGACGCCGCCGCGCTCGGCCACGAAACCCACCGCGCCACGTCCCGACGCGCCGCGCCTCGCACCGCAAAAACGCCCCCGCCCGTGAACTACCGCGCCCTCATCGCCCGCCACTATCCCACCGATTCGTCGCTGCGGCGGCTCTGCTGCTCACAGTGGGCAGGGTGCCGTCGCGCCTCGACATCGCGCGCCGCCACCCCGAACTCGGCGCCGATCTCGCCCTGGTGGAAAGCCGGCGCCGTGCTCCACGACATCGGCATCTCACCTCACTTCCGCCCCCGCCATCCACTGCCACGGCACGGCGCCCTACTTGATGCACGGCCCGCTCGGCGCCCAACTGTTGCGCGCGGAGGGCCATGAGGCGCTGGCCCGCATCTGCGAGCGGCACACCGGCACGGGGCTCACGGCGGCCGACATCCGTCGGCTCGAACTCCCCTCCCTGCGGTGGATCTCCTGCCCGAAACGCCGGAAGAGCGCATCATTTGCTACGCCGACCTGTTCCATTCGAAGAGCCACCCCCTGCGTTTCCTCACGCCCTCGGAGGTGGAGGCACGCGTGGCCCGTTTCGGCACGGTGGGGCTCCGCACCTTCCGCCGCTGGCGCGCAGAGATGGAGTGAACCGCCCCCGACGCCTGCCGAAACACCGACGCCCTCCGCAAGTTCTTCCGCGAAAAAGCTCCCCGCCCCGCAGTCAGCGTCGCCGAAAAGGCGCCCGCCGATCGTAGGTTCTTCCGCGAAAAGCTCCCGCTCCGCAGTCGGCACGACGAAAGTCGCCCGCCGGCCGTCGGTTCTTCCGCGAAAAGCCCCGCTCCCGCAGTCGGCACGCCGAAGGCGCACGTCGTCCGCAGGTTCTTCCGCGAAAAGCCCTGCTCGCCTCAATCGGCTCTGCCGAAAGGCGCCCGCCGTTCACCAGGCACCGCCGCTACGCACATATATATATAGTAACTTCGAAGCCCCGCCGCCCGTCGGCGCGCCTCCCAAGTCCCCACACACCTTGCATCTCCCCGCCCTTCGTCCCCTCGCCGCCCCGTTGGCGGCCCTGCTCCTCGGGCTACTCACCCTGGCCTGCCACACCGGCGCCCTGCTCACGGGCGGCGGCCACCCCGGCACGCCCCACTCGCTCCCCCTCGGCCCTCGTGGGCGACAGCACCCCCGGTGTGCGCGCCACCGCCGCCCGCTTCGACAGCACCACCGCCGGCCGTCGCGCCGCCGCAGCCCCTCGACCAGCCTCAACGCCGCCGCGCGCTACCTCAGCGCCCACCTCGATTCGCTGCGCCGCGCCCCATCCCACCGACAGTCTCGACGCGCGCATCGCCGCCGACTCCCTGGCCTTGGCACAAAACGCCCACCTGCGCTAAGCCGATTCCGCGGCGCTGGCCGACACCACGCGCCGGCACGCCGACACCCTGCGGGTGCGCAAAGCCGGCATCGACGCACCGGTGCAATACGCGGCCAAAGACAGCCTCGTCTACGACGCCCACAGCGGACTGGCCTACCTCTACAGCGACGCCAGCGTGAAATACCAAAAGCGCGGGCCTGAAAAGCCGATTTCATCACCCTGAACATGGACTCCTCGCTGGTGCGCGCCACCGGCGTGCCCGACAGCACCAGCCAAGCCCAGGGACAACCCGTCTACAGCCCAAGGGAGCGAAAAGTACGAAAGCCGCGAAATGGCCTTCAACTTCAAGACCAAAAGGGCTTCATCAACGACGTGAAAACCACCCAAGGCACGGGTCTGCTCTACAGCGTGGACGCCAAACGCACGGGCGACGGCAACTTCTACCTCAAAACGCCCAATACACCACCTGCGACGCCCCCACCCCCACTTCTACCTCCAACTTACGCGCGCCAAAGTGACGCCGGGCAAAGAAACCTTCTTCGGCCCGGCCTATCTCGTGGTGGCCGATGTGCCCTGCCCGTGGCCATCCCCTACAGCTTCTTCCCGGTCAACAAGAAATACTCCCTCGGGCCTCATCATGCCCACCTACGGCGACGAGACCGCCCGCGGCTTCTACCTGCGCGACGGCGGCTACTATTTCGCCCTCTCCGACCGCGCGGACCTCAAACTCCTGGGCGAAATCTACACCCCGCGGCTCGTGGGGCCTCTCGGCCGAGAGCAACTACGCGCGCCGCTACAGCTATCGCGGCAATGTCTTCCTCTCCTACCTCACCACCGTGAACGGCGACAAGAACATGCCCTGACTACACCAAGCAAACCTCGCTCAAAGTGCAGGTGGAGCCACAGCTCCGACCCGAAGGCCAACCCCAACACCTCCTTCTCGGCCCGCGTGAATTTCGCCACGCAAAACTACGAACGCTCAATCTCGCCTCCCTCTACACGCCGCTGGCCTACACCCAGAGCACCCGCGCCTCGTCGGTGAGCTTCAGCCACAGCGTTCCCTCGCTCGACCTGTCGCTTTCGGCCTCGGCCAACGTGTCGCAAGACGTACGCAACGCCTCCCTCTCCGTCTCCCTGCCCGACGTTTCGCTCTCCGTGGCCTGCTTCTATCCGCTGCGCCGCAGCAAAGCCGTGGGCAAAGAGCGCTGGTATGAGAAAATCGCCCTCTCCTACACCGGGCAGATGACCATCTCGCTCGCTTCCTCCGAGTCGCAATTCTTCCACACCCGCTGCTCAAATGGCGCAACGGCGACGCAGCACCGCATCCCCGTCGAAGCCACCTTCCAACTCTTCAAGTACATCAACATCTCCCCTCGTTCAACCTCAGCGGCCGCACCTACTTCTCGCGCCAGCGCAAAACGTGGAACACCGCCGCGGGCAGCGAGCGCACCGACACGGTCTACGGGTTCTACAACCTCTTCGATTGGAACGTGGCCCTCTCGGCCAACACCACCCTCTACGGATTCTACAAGCCCGTGCGCCTGCTCTTCGGCGATCGCGTGCAGGCCTTCCGCCACGTCTTCAAGCCCGCCGTGAGCTTCTCCTTCGCCCCGGACTTCACCGACGAGGCGCGCGGCTTCACCACCCACTACGTCCGCACCAACCCCGACGGCACCGTCTCCACCGTGAGCTATTCGCCCTACACCATCGGGGCTTTCGGCTACCCCAACGCCACCCGACAGGGAACGCTCAACTTCTCGGTTTCCAACAACCTGGAAATGAAAATCAAGTCGGACGCCGACACCTCGGGCTTCCGCAAAATCTCGCTCATCGACGAACTTTCGGCCTCCCTCTCCTACAACCTCGCCGCCAAAGTCCGCCCCTGGTCCGATCTCAGCACCAACCTCCGCCTGCGACTCACCAGAGCTACACCTTCTCGCTCGCCGCACAGTGGGCCACCCTACGCCCTATGAGTTCGACGACAGCGGCAACGTCGTCGTGGGCAACCGCACCGAGTGGAGCTACGGCCGCTTCGGTCGCTTCCAAGCGTGAGCCAAAACCTCTCCCTACACCCTCAACGGCCAGAAACTCCTCACCCTCTTCGGCCTGCTCACGGGCCACGGCTGGGACAAACTCCTCCATCCCGACCGCGACACCGACGCCGCCACACTCCCCAGCGCAAGCACAGGCCCGACGACGAAGCCGACGCCGACGAAGAGCAGGGCGACCCACAAGACGACGCCAACATCGACCCCGTGCTCCGACGCAAACCCCAAAAGGGCAGAAAGCCAAAGCCCGCGTCGACGAAGACGGCTATCTCCTCTTTGCCCTGCCCTGGAACCTCACCTTCTCCCTACGGCATCCGTGCCGAAGACCGCGCCAAGCCATCCACCGCGCCAGCATGCGCTACCCCTACAGCTTCACCCAAACCCTCAACTGTTCGGGCAACATCACCCTCTCAAAGGCTGGAACATCAACTTCACCTCGGGCTACGACTTCACGCGCCACGCCATCTCGATGACCACGGCCGCCCTCTCCCGCGACCTCCACTGCTTCCAAATGACGTGCAACGTGGTGCTCTACCCCTACTCCTCGTTCAATTTCTCCATCCGCGCCAAAGCCGCCGAACTCGCCGACGCCCTGCGCTACGAAAAGCGCTCGGCCCTACTCGTCGAACATCGACTGGTATTGACCGCCGCCCCCGCTTCCCCGCGCCGGCTCCGCGCCGCCGCCCATCACCCGCCTACTCCGCAAAGACCCGCCGCCCGCCTGCCGCAGCACTCCCCGCCCCGGCCGACCCGCAGCCCCCGTCTCGCCCTTCACACTCCACCTACCCTTAAAAACCCTTCACACCATGCGCACCCTGCTCCTCGCCGCCGTCGCCCTCCTCGGCCTCGCCGCCCCACCCTCCCTCACCTCGTGCGACAACGACACCCCCAATCAGCTCCACCAGCTCAACTTCATCCCCTCCAGTCAGGGCGGTCGACTCTGCTACGCCGACCAGTCCACCGACACCGTCGGGCTGCAAAGCACCGACTCGTGGACCCTCGCCGTCGCCACGCCGCAAGGCACCCCCGCCTGGCTCACCGCCGCGCCCGAATCGGGTCGTGTCGAGGCCAACCACTTCGTCACGCAGCCCCTCGCCCTGCGCTTCAGCGCCAACACCACCGGCGCCCCCGCACCGCCCGCCTCAACGTCACCGCCGCAGCCGGCACGACCCGCACCATCGGCCTGCCCGTGGTGCAACTCCCCTAGCTCGACATCCGCCGTCCCGCCCCCACCATGCTGCGTCCCGCCGCCGAGACCGACACCCCCTGCGTCGGCTCCTCGAGCCCAGCGGCTCCAGTTCCCTGACGCCACCCCGTCTTCATCGAGCCCTCCCCTACAAGGCCGGCACCGTGGTTTGCGGTTTCGTGCTCTACGACACGACCGATCCCGCCCACCACAGCCTCACCTCCGACGCCCCTGGCTCACCCCTCTCCGCCGCCGATGCCACCCCCTGCCGCCGGCCACCACGAAGTGACCCTCACCTTCACCGAAAACCCCGACCACGCCCCCGCACCGCCCGTCTCGCCCTCACCTCGGCCGGCGTCACCACCCTACATCACCTACACCCAGGCGGCCAAACCCTGATGCCCGCCCACCCCGCGGCCCAACGCCGCACCGTGTAGGCCCCCTCGTCACTCGGCGCGTGGGCGGCGGGCGTAGCACTGCCCGCCGCCCGCGCCCCTCCGCCGGGCAGCGTGCCGACCTCGCGACCCTGAGCGCACACCCCACCCTGCGGCCGTCGGCGCCGCCCACCTTTGTCCCACCTTCCCCCCTTTCTTCTCCCACGCACCGCCTGCTCCTCCTCCCCACCCTCATCGGCCTCCTGCTCCTGGGCAGTTGCAACAGCGACAGCGAAACCAACTTCCACCGCCTCGCCCTCGGCCCCACGCACTACGGCGAAATCCGCTGGTATGCCGACCAAACCACCGACACCCTCCGCCTCGTCAGCACCGACTCCTGGCACCTCGACCTCACCTACTGCACCCCGCCGACAGCACCCGCCTGCTCTTCGTCCCGCGCCGCTTCGACCTCCCCGCCGCCACCACCGCCGCGCAAACCCTGCCCCTCGTCGTGCGCCTCGCCCCCAACACCCTCGGGCGCACCCTCGCCGGCACCCCTCACCCTCACCGCCGCCACGCCCGTGCTGCGCCCCATCGAGGTGAAGTTCTTCCAGTTCCCGCACCACGACGTGGACTATCCCGCCGCCCAATACGACGACGCCACAGAAAGCACCCTACTTCGCCGAAAACCACCGCGCGGCCGACACCACCGCCTACCTGCGCTTCACGCTCTACGACCGCGACACCCCCACCCACCGCCTCACCTCCGATGCCTCCTGGCTCACCGTGCCCGACTCCCTCGCACAGCCCGGTCCCGGTCGGCACCAAGTGAAGCTCACCATGCGGCCCAACCTGCACCTTGCCGCCCGCACCGCCCACCTCACCCTCACCGCCGGCGGCGTCACCACCCGCATCGCCTACACCCAGCGCGGCGCCACCACCGGCAGCCCCACCCCCTCCGGCAAGTAAAGCCCTCCCCACACGGGCGGCGGGTGCCCACCCAAGGCAAATGCCCCGCACGGCACCGAACGCCCAAGGCCTCATGCCGAAAATCGGCCCGCCCAAGCCCTACGTGCCCGCACGGACGGGCACGCCCTCCCACGGCAGCCATCCGCCTGTGCCCTGCTCGCGCCCGCCTTCCGCTCCACCCCGAAAACTCCCGCGCCCCCGGCGCAAAACCCCTGAATCTTCACGCCACAGCCCCCGAGTTATGCTCCTGCTCCCCTCCTTTTCTCCGCCGCCCTCGCCGCAGCGCCCGGTGCCCCCACGCGCCACGACACCCCTCGTTTCGCCACGGCCGCCGCAATCCCCGCCCGCGTCGACTCCCTCGCCCTGTCCAAGGCCGATCCGCCCTCCACAGTCTCCTCCTCGCCGACGCCCCTGCACGCCCTCCGCACCGGTGCCGACCTCCGCGGCCGACACGCTCCGCACCGCCGTCTACGTCGAGACCCTCGTGCCCGCCGACCGCCTCGCGGCCGACTACCCCTGCGGCACAACCCCTGCGTCCTCTCCGAAGGGCCCTCGCCCTCACGGCCGACGCCGCCACGCTGCGCCGCCTCGCCGCCGACCCTCGTGTGCAGAGCCTCACGCCGCGCCGCACCTTCGCCCCGCTGCTCGACAAAGCCCGCCGCGCCGCCGACGTCGACCGCGTGCAAGCCGGCACCCAACTCGACACGCCCTTCGACGGCCGCGGCGTGATCATCGGCATCATCGACCGCAGTTTTCGAATATCGCCACCCCGCCTTCCTCGACCGGGAGGGCCGCAGCCGCATCATCGCCCTCTGGGACCGCAGCGGCTACACCCCCACATCGCGACGGCTCCCTGCCGGTCGACAGCACCACCATCGTCGACGGCACCGACCACGTCGATCTGCAGGCGGCGGCCACGGCACGCACGTGGCGGCCATCGCCGCCGGCAGCGAAGTGGGCAACCACTTCCACGGCGTCGCCCCCGGTGCCTCGCTCCTCCTCATCCCTCCACCTTCGAGGGTGCCGAGGTGATCGAAGACGTGCGCTTCATCAGCAGTTTCGCCCGCCGGCGCCACACGCCCTGGGTCACCAACCTGAGCTTCGGCTCGCAAATCGGTCCGCACGACGGCACCACGCCCTACGATCGCACCCTCTCCGCCCCTCACCGGCCCCGGGGGCATCATCGTCGCCGCCACGGGCAATGAGGGCATCGACGACCTCCACGTGGGCGCCACCCTCCAACCCGGACAGACGCGCTACGTGCGTTTCACCCGCACCAAAACCGGCGAAGACGGTGTCTCATCCCGATGCCGAACTCGCCCTCTGGGGCAAACGCCCGACCGCGCCGTGCGCTTCAAACTCCGCCCCTACGTCCTCACGCAGGGCAAACTCCTACCCATGGATGCCGCCTTCTGGCAACGCTGCGCCGACATCCCGCTCGGGCGCCGACCGCCACAACCTCAAAGAGCACTGGAGTGTGCGCCTGCACGTGAACCGCGTGCGCGTCGACCTCAACGATCCCGCCGCCGAAGTGGTCTTTGCCATCAGCCTCCCGCCTCGGCGCGGAGCGAACGCACCTTCCACTTCTGGTGTGAGCGCCACCAAGGTCGCTTCTCGCCCACCGCCGTGCCCGGCCACGCCGACGAGCACCTCGCCCCCACCGCCGACTACCTCGTGGGCGAAGGCGCCGCCACCATTCCCTCGGCCATAGCCGTGGGCAGCTTCACCTCGCGCAAGGACTCACCCCTGATGCCCTCCACCCCACGCCCCGCGGTAACCGCCCCAACGTGGTGCTCAACGGCATCGACCAGGTGGGTTTGCGCAGCTACTTCTCGTCCAACGGCCCGGGCCTCGACACCCTCCGCACGCGCCCCCACCGTCTTGGCCCCCGGCAGCATGGTGTGCAGCGCGCTCAATCGCCCTCGCACCGGGCTTCAACCCGGAGGCCAAAACCACCTTCATCGCCGATGTGCTCCCGCCGCGGCGACCGCACCTACTATTATGGCGCGACGCAGGGCACATCGATGGCTTCGCCCCTTCGTGGCAGGCTGCGTGGCGCTGTGGTTGCAGGCCAGCCCCACCCTCACACCGGCCGACATCACCGACATCATCCGCCACAGTGCCCGCCGCCCCTCCGTGATGCAAAAAGCCGAGTGGACGCCGCTCTACGGCTACGGCCGCATCGATGCCTACAAGGGTCTGCTGCTTGCGCTGAAACACGCGGCCACCACGGGCATCGCGCGCCCCGGTCACTCGGCGGCGCCCGTCTCGCTGAGCCTGAGCCCCGAGGCCTGGCGCATCCTCTTCAACGCGCCCGAGTCGCAAGCCGTGGTCACGGTCTCTGCCCTCGACGGCCGCACGCTCTTCAGCCGCACGCTCTCGCGCCCTGCCCAGGGTAGCGAAGTCGTCATCACACCGGCCGACCTCCCCTCCGCAGCCCCTGGCATCCTCCTGCTGCGCATCGTCACGCCGGGCGCCGTGGTCACCCGCAAACTCGTGAACCCCGTCCGCTGACGCCCACCACACCGCCGACGGCCGCGATGATCCGCTGACGGCCTGGCGAAAAGCATTGCACAGCCGTGGTTTTCAGGCGAATGCCTCGGCCGCAGCATCGCCGACGCCCTCGATTTCCGCTGACGGCTCGGCGAAAAGCATTGCAAGGCCTTGGTTTTCAAGCGAATGCCTCGTCCGCCGGTGCCACTCGCCCTCGATGATCCGCTGACAGCTCGGCGAAAAGTATTGCAAGGCCGTGGTTTTCAAGCGAATACTTCGGCCACCGGTGCCGTACGCCCACGATTTCCGCTGACGGCTCGGCCAAAAGCATTGCAAGGCCCTGGTTTTCAAGCGAATGTCTCGATCCGCCGGTGCCACACGCCCTCGATTTCCGCTGACAACTCGGCGAAAAGCATTGCAAGGCCACGGTTTTCAAGCGAATACTTCAGCGACAAGCACTGCACCGTCCCACCCTTTTCTCACCGTTTCACCCCCACGTCCCGATTCCCTCCTCCTGCTCCTCGCCCTCCTGCTCCTCGTCGGTTGCGACGCCGTGGAGCGCCCCGACTGCTGGCGCGAAGACCCTCGCCCCCATCGTGCCGCGGCGCAACGTGCTGCTCGTCGACTTCACCGGCCAACGGTGCAGCAACCGCCCCGCCGCCGCCGATCTCCTGCACAGTCTCACCGCCGGCCCCGCCGGTGCCCTGCATCATCGCGGTCTCCGTCCACGGCGGTGCGCTCGCCCTCTCCACCGATGCCTCGCCCCGCGGCCTCGCTGGCCCCGATGCCCGCCGCCTCACCGACGAAGCCTCGCGTCAGTTCCTGGCCCCCAAGGCACGGTCGACCGTCCCCTGTCGGGGGGCACACTGCTGCGCCCCTCGGCCTGGAATGCCGCCCTCGCCGAGCATCTCGCCCTCGCGGCCGATGCCGACGCAGCGGCCCAGCAGTCGCTCGTGGCCGACGCCCACGTGGCGCTCGCCACGCGCACCCTCTCCTACACCCTCCGCCCCCTGCCACCTCACCGACGCCGCAGGGCAGGCTGATGCCGAAACGTATCTCCACCTTTGGTTGGTCGAAGACAGCATCACGGCCCCGCAAACGTTGGCCGACGGCACGGAACGCGCCGACTACCTCCACCGCCACGTGCTGCGCCTCGATCTCACCCGGCCCCGCCGCCCACCGTCTGGCGGCGCCCCCGCCCGGGCAGCTCGGCTCCGGCCACGACGCGTCCCCGCCGCCCCCGCAGGCCAATGCGCTCACCCGTTCGGCAGCAACTCCCCACCTGTTCGACTGACGCCCGATCCGCTGCAGCGTCTCACCCCTCCCCGCAGTCGGCCGATTTTACCCGTTCGGCTGGAACTGCCCCCGTTCAACCGACGCCCGATCAGCGGCAGCGTCCCATTTCGCCCCGTCGGCAGCAACTCCCTCCCTGCCTCCGTCGGCAGCAGCGCGGCAGCGCAACCCACCTCGCCCGGAAGCCCCGGCGCTGTGGCCGGTACCGATCCCTACCGCGTGCACGGCGAAATAAAGCTCCCCGTCGGTCTCGGTTTGTCGGCACGTTTCGCCACCACCACGCGCTTCAATCTCCGCCGCCTCACGCTCGTGGCCTTCCTCACCCGCGGTGTCCACGGCCCCGTGGGTGCTGTCGCCGCCACCCGCGTCGAAGTGCGCTGATCCCCGCCCTCCGTCGGCACGCACACGCCCACTTCCCGCTCGCAAAGCGAACTTTCGAAACCTCACCCCGGGCTTATCGGCACCAACCTTCCCCGTCGACACGCACGCCCACCGTTTGTAAAAATAATTTCGCCCAACCCCACCCACGATTCTCCGCCATTTCCACATTTTCGCCCACTCGTCCGCCCACACGCCCCGCACGAGCGCCGGTTTCGCCCCCACAGCGGCGTCCAAGCCCCCGCCCGTCTTCACACCGCCCGCCGCGTCGGTCTCCTCCTCGCCCTCCTTTTCGCCCTCTTGCTCGGCACCCTGCCCCTCAACGCGCGCTTGGTGTTGCGCCACGGCGACCAAGTCCTTTCGCCCGCCGACACGGTGCGCATCACTGTCGTGGAGCAGCGCACGGAATACCCCTCCGACGATCCCGCCAACCCCGATCCCTTCACGGTCGTGGACTTCAAATATCCCTGATCTCACCTCCCTACACCGTCGGCACGGACGAGTCCCTCAACGCCCCCCTCGACTTCTCGGCGCTGGTGGAGAATGTTTCGGACTTTTCCCTCCAGTGGTGCGGACTCACCCACGAGTGCAACTTCCTCTCCGCCCGCGGCGACCGTGAAACGCGCAACGCGCGCCTCACCGCCGAGAAACCCCGCCTGCCCCTCGAGCTGGAAGGCCATTTTGAAGCCAACCGCTACGGCCACGCCGTGGCGCGCCTGACGCTCACCCCCACCGCGCCCGCAGAAGCCTCCACCACCTACGTAGTGCGCTTCACCTACGCCGCCCCTCGGCCCCTACCCTCGCATCGCCGCCCCCTCGCGCCGACCACGCCCCTCACGATCTCGCCGGTCGCCGCGTCGTTCGCCCCCTTCCCGGCCCACATCTACCTCCGCGCCGGCCGCAAGTCTCGTCGCGGAGTGAGCGAGGAGGGGAAATCATTCACGCTAAGCTCCAATAACTTATGAATTCCGGCTATCAAATCCCAACACTTCCCCTCGCTCACGACCTCGAAACGCGAGCCACCTTGCGACAAGCCACAAAAACAAGTCGCGCACTGGCCGAACTCAAAGGATTGGCTTCCACAATTCCCCAACGAGCAAATACTCATCAGCACCCTCACGCTGCAAGAGGCCAAAGAGAGTTCGGAGGTAGAAAACATTGTCACCACACAAGACGACCTCTACCACGCCGACCTCCAATTGCCGCACCATTTCGTGTCCATCGCCACCAAGGAAGTGCTGAACTATCGCGAAGCCATTCAATATGGTTTCAACCTGATCAAGGAGGATAAAATACTCAGCACCAACAAGATCAAAAGCCGTGCAGCAAGTATTGGTGGACAACAAAGCCGGTTTCCGCTCAGTGCCGGGGACTCAACTCAAAGACCAACGCGGTGCCGTGATCTATACCCCCCGCAAGATGCGACAGACATCGAACGCCTAATGGGCAACCTCGAGGCCTTCATCAACGACGAGAGCCTTTCTGACTGCGATCCGCTGATCAAAATGGCCATCATCCACCATCAATTCGAAAGCATACACCCCTTTTTTGACGGCAATGGGCGCACAGGTCGCATTATCAACATACTCTATCTCGTCATCAATGGGTTGCTCGACCTCCCCATCCTCTACTTGAGCCGCTTCATCACGCGCAACAAAACCGACTACTACCGACTCATCCAATCCATCAGGGACAACGCGCCCGACAACCACCGCGAATGGGAGGCATGGGTGCTCTTCATGCTCACCGGCATCGAAGAAACTGCACACGAAACCATCCACCTCGTCGAGGGAATAGGCCGATTGATGCAGGAATTCAAGACACGACTCAAACCCATCTTCGGGAAGCAGTATCGACACGAACTACTGAACAATCTGTTTTTCCACCCCTATACCAAAAATCGACTTCCTGGCTCGCGACCTTTCCATCCAGCGCAAAACCGCTACCAAGTACTTAGATCGCATTGTCGAGGAAGGTCTACTGCGAAAAGTCAAGATCTGGCGCGAAAACTACTATATCAACATCCCGCTTGTAGACCTTTTTCGTCAACCACTCCTCCGATTTTCCGGTCATCACCTCCTGCTGACCGCTGAAAAGCCCCTATCACGTACTCCAAAATCGCCAAATCGGGTACACGAGAAACCCTATCGCTGTACTCGAAATCGCCAAAACGGGTACACGAGAAACCCTATCACGTACCCAAAATCGCCAAATCGGGTACACGAGAAACCCTATCATGCACCCAAAATCGCCAAATCAGGGTGCAGCGAGAAACCCATCGTGCACCCAAAATCGCCAAACTCAGGTGCGACGAAGCCCCGCCCCAAGCCCAATGACACTATGGAAAGACTCAAAATCTCCACCTCCGTCGGACTCTTTCGCGTGCCCACCGACGATATTGCCTACATCGAGGCCTCCGGCAACTACTGCGACGTGCATCTCTTCAACGGCGAATCCGTGACCGCGACGTTTTCAGTTGCACTCACTTCGCCGAAGTCCTCGGCACGCTGCAACAGAATTTCTTTCTACGCGTGGGCAAAAAGCCTGATCGTGAACAAAAAATTTCGTTTACGCCATCAACGTCACCAATCAAGAACTGAAACTCGTGGACTATCGCGCCCACCGCAGTTTCAGACTCAAAGCTTCGAAGGAAGCCCTCAAAGAATTGAAGAGCGTTTTGGAACTCGAACACAAATGACCGTGGAACACACCGAAGACAACCCCCTCCAAGAGCAGCCCCTATTCACGATCGAGCACGAAACCGACGACCCCACTCGCAGAAGACGTGGGCGAAGCCCCCATCATCACCATCGAGCACGAAACCGACGACTCCACCGCAGAAGACGTGGGCGAAGCCCCCATCATCACCATCGAGCACTACAATGTGGAGGACGAACGGCAGCTCCCCCCCACGGTGAAAAAGCGCAGCGCCCTCCAAACAGTGGAGCCTCCGCCTCCTGTGGTTCGCGAGCGCCGCCATGCTCCCTCGTCGGTCTCTACGCCGCCACGCGCCCTATACAACTATTATTATAACCTCGGCGTGAGCATCTCCGTCTCGCCCACGGACAACCTCCGCAAACTCGACCACATGCGGATGGAAAACGGCCCCTCGGAAGTGCTACTCAAGCGCGACTCCGTGCTCGGCGTGGCGCTCGACATCTACGAGTGGCACAACGTCAAGGCCGAACTCACCCTCGCCGAGCCCGACACCGCCGACCACAACGTGCTCCTCTACACCCGCACCGCCGACTACACCGCCACCGGCGAATACATCGGCTCGTTGGTGGTAGACGGCGAGGAGAAGCAGAGCGACGTCTCGCGTCTCGGCTACTGCGCCCTCAAAAACGGGCACGCCGTCATCGGCATCTCGCGCTTCGACGACCTCCGGCGCGCCATGGTCGACGCCGACGGCTCCTACTTCCGCCAGTTTGTCCTCGTTTCCGACGGCCAACTCCCCCCGAGCTTCACCCTCCACGGCAAAGTGGAGCGCAAAGCCCTCGTTCGCACCGCCGACGACCGCCTTTGCGTCGTCGCCACGCGCCACCCCGAAACCCTTTGGAGCTTTGCCGACGCCTTGCGCGAATACGGCTACGTCGATGCCATCTATCTCACCGGCGGCAACCAAAGCGGCTTCTACCGCGCCCCCGACGGCACGCCCTATTTCACCGAAGAAGCTGCCCGCTATCGTACTGACAAGCACCACGGCGTCGCCCCTTGGCTCGTACTCCGCAAACGATAACCCCCAACGCCGCCCGAAATCACCCACTGACGGGCGTACCGACAAGCACCACGGTGTCGCACCCTGGCTCGTGCTCCGCAAACGATAAGCCCCAACGCCGCCCCGCGAAACACCACAAAGGTTCATCCGACTGCCCCCTCACGCGTCGGATGAACCCTTTTATCCCTCGGCCACAGAAGTGCTCACCCCATCTCGCCCAAAACCCTCACGCACTGCCCACACAACCCAAACACTACCGCCGCGCCCCGAAAGCGCTCCCCTTCTCCCTCCTCGAAACACCACAAAATCACCCATTTGCGCGGCCGGAGAAAGCCGCGAGCGTCAATTCATACAGCAAATCCGCCATTTCATACAACGCCCCTCCAAAAGTTTTGCCCCTCACCGGCGCCTGCTTACTTTTGCATTGTCATCAAGACAGAAACGAAATACAAATCAAAAATAGAAGACAATGAAAAAAGTAATGTTCGCGCTGATGATGGTTGCAGCAACCTCCACCGCAAGTTTCGCAAAGGTCAACAACACGCAGGCACAAGCCGCGGTCAAACAGGCACAAGCCGCGGTCAAAGAAGTGGCACAAGCCGTCAAAGACGCACCCGCCGGCACCACCTACGGCGTAGCCGAGGCCAACAAGCAGCACATCGTGCTCAACACCCCCTTCGGTCGCATCACCGTCAACAAAAACGACGACGGCAGCTACTCCTGCATGGGCATGAACGCCAAACTCCTCTCCGCCAAAAACCGCGTCTACAAGATCCAAACCTCCCTCGGCACCTTCAGCGTCAACACACGCAAGGGCACCGTCACCAAGCACTAAACCTTATCCCTAACCCGCAACACTCGAAACCATGAAGAAGCTCTTTCTCCTCTTCGCCCTCCTCGTCTCGGCCGTGCAACTGAGTTTTGCCGACTCCGCCCTCACCTCCACCGAGTTCTACAAGGCCTATCTCGACGTGCCCATCGTCAAAGCCGCCGCCGACCGCCCCCACCACCTCTCCGAAGCGGCCAAGGCCTCACCTCTTCAATGAGGCGAATCCCTCGATGTCAAGCTCTGCCCTGATCAACGCCGTGGGTGCAAACCCCGATGGCCTCGCCACCCTACGGCGAATACATCGAGTATTGCATCCAGCACTTCCCAAAAAGAAGTACGGCATCGCCCCGAACAAGCGCGTCACGATCCAGGACATCTACAAAAACGCATCGTGCGAACAAATGGCCGCGCTGGTCTCATCTCTATGCCAGCTGAACTACTACAGCGACACGGAGTCCGTCTACGGTCTCAATGGAAAATGCCCTACGCAAACCCCGCTCACGAACAAACAATCGTTCACGCTCCCCATGGGCTTGGTCGTCGCCCATACCGCTTCGGCGATGAACGACTTGGGTAACATCTATCCGGCCATAAACTACTACGTCAACAGCCCCGAAATCAAAGACATGCGCCCCAAAGCCATCGAAATCGTGATGGCCTACGCCAACCGATACAAACCATACGCCAACAAACAGTAGTCCCCACCTGTTAACCTTCCCCTTTTTCCTACCGAAAACCACCACCCTTGCCGTAGCTCGCCGCCGTTCTTCGGCCATTGTCCACACGACAACGCCCCGACGAGCCGCCGTCTCACGACACAACCGAAGCACAAGGGCGCTTGACGCCCCAACCCCATGCTCGGATTTCGTCAGACATCCGTCCATGTTTTCTATTTTTGGTTCATCCGATTGCACCTTCCGCGTCGGATGAACCTTTTTATTTCCCTCCGCACCCGCGTGCCCGAAAGCGCCCACCGCGTGCACCGACAAGTCTGAGAAAATCGCCCCACGGCTCGTGCTCTGCAAACACTAACGCCCACCGCCGCACCCAAAAGCGGCCACTGTGCCTGCGCGCTCCCTCACGCGCAGTCCAAAATTGGGCACCCCTGAACACGATCGCCGCAATCATCGCCCGAAACCGCCCACATTCGCCCCCGCGAAACCCCACAAAATCACCCATTTGCGCGGACTCCGAAAGCAGCGAGCGTCAATTCATACAGCAAATCCGCCATTTCATACAACGCCCCTCCAAAAGTTTTTGCCCCGCCGTTCCTGCTGCTTACTTTTTGCATTGTCATCAAGACAGCAACGAAATACAAATCAAAAAATAGAAGACAATGAAAAAAGTAATGTTCGCGCTGATGATGGTTGCAGCAACCTCCACCGCAAGTTTCGCAAAGGTCAACAACACGCAGGCAAAAGCCGTGGTCAAAGAAGTGGCACAAGCCGTCAAAGACGCACCCGCCGGCACCACCTACGGCGTAGCCGAAGCCAACAAGCAACACATCGTGCTCAACACCCCCTTCGGCCGCATCACCGTCAACAAAAACGACGACGGCACCTACTCCTGCATGGGCATGAACGCCAAACTCCTCTCCGCCAAAAACCGCGTCTACAAGATCCAAACCTCCCTCGGCACCTTCAGCGTCAACACACGCAAGGGCACCGTCACCAAGCACTAAACCTTATCCCTAACCCGCAACACTCGAAACCATGAAGAAGCTCTTTCTCCTCTTCGTCCTCCTCATATCGGCCGTGCAACTGAGTTTTGCCGACTCCGCCCTCACCTCCACCGAGTTCTACAAGGCCTATCTCGACGTGCCCATCGTCAAAGCCGCCGCCGATCAGCCCAACGTCCTCTCCGAAGAGGCCAAGGCCTACCTCTTCGATGAGGCAAATCCTCTCGATGTCAAGCTGGCGCTCATCAACGCCGTGGGCTGGGAGATCGAAGGCCTCACCGCCTACAAGGACTACCTCAACTATTGCATCCAGCACTTCCCCAAACGCACATACGGCATCGCCCCCGGCAAGCGCGTCACGCAGCAAGACGTCTTCAAACACGCCTCACCCGAACAGAAGGCCGTGCTCGTCTACCTCAGTGCGATGAGCAATTACTTCAACACCGCCGCGATGAGCAAAATGGTGCGTACGGCCATGACCACACCGCGCACCGACAAACAATCGTTCATGCTCGCCGTCGGACTGGTCAAAGCGCAAATCGCTTTGGACGGTGACTGGGCAGAAGTCTATCCCATCGTATATGACTGCGTCAACAAGCCCCGCATCAAGAGACACGCGCCCCGAAGCCATCGACATCGTGATGGAATACATCAACGAATACGAAGAATACACCCACAAATAGTCATCCCAACCCGTTAACCTTCCCCTTTTCCGACCCTAAATCTACCACGGAACTCCACTTCCGCGCCGTCCGACAGCGGTTGGTCACGGCCGCGCAACGAAAACCGCCTCACCCCTCCGCACCCGCGGAGAGCGGCACCCACTCGCCGACGAGCGGAGAGCAAGTTTTCGACAGATTTCCACCCCATGATCCCCTTTTTCGGTGCATCCCACAGCGCGCGTGCTGTCGGATGCACCTTTTTCGTCGCCCCGCGCCCGACGCGACGCGGGCACAAGCCCCACCGCCGACCGCCCTCCCCCAATAAGCCCAAGAAAAAACGCCGAAACGATGACCAAAATCGACCCAAACCCGCGAATAAAATCTCCCGAAATCCACCCCGATTCTCGGCCACGCTCGCTCCGCAGTCCCCCGCCAAAACTCCACAACTTGCGCACCCGGCGTGAAAAAACGGGCTACTTTTCGGCCAATTCCAAAATAAAATCTAACTTTGTCGCAGAGCCGCCCGTTTCCGCTCATTTTTTCGCGTCGCTTTTTGCGCCGAAATCAGCACCGGGTGTGCCCTTTCAGCCGGACGCGCGCCACCGCTGCGCCGCCGGACGCGCCCCGCGCGCAAAAACGCACACCCTCCCTTAGATAGATAGTATATAAGTTTAGCCCACCATATGAAGTTCGCCATCTCCAGCAGCATCCTCTCGCAGCGCCTCCAGACCCTCGGTCGCGTCATCGCTTCGAAAAACAGCGTAGCCCATCCTGGACAATTCCTCTTCCAAGTCCACGACAACCACCTCGAGCTCACCGCCTCCGACAGCGAGCTCACCTCCACACCACCCTCGAACTCATCGAGAGCGACGGCCCGATCGACTTCACCGTCAACGCCAAAACCATCCAGGACGCCATCAAGGAAATCCCCCGAACAGCCCTCGAATTCACCGTCGACCCCGACAATCTCGACATCACCGTCACCCTACCAAAACGGGCACTCACAACCTCGTGGGCAAAAACGCACAGGAATATCCCTCACCCCCTGACCTCGAAGGCGACATCTCGACCCTGGGCGCCGACGCCGCGCGCGCCTCTTCTCGGGCATCAACCGCGCGCTCTTCGCCGCCGCCGACGATCCCCTGCGCCCCGTGATGAACGGCGTGTTCTTCGACTTCAACACCGACGGCCTCGCCTGTGGTGGCTTCCGACGGCCGCAAACTCTCCTGCACCCGCCTACTCGATGTCACCACCGACACCCCCGCCTCCTTCATCCTGCACAAGAAACCGGCCAACATCGTCCGCAACATCCTGCAGAAAGAAGTGGGCGACGTCACCATTCGCTTCAACGGTCGCAACGCCGTCATCGCTTCTGAGTGCTACGACCTCTCCTGCCGACTCATCGAAGGAAGTTCCCCAACTACAACAGCGTCATTCCCAAGGACAACCCCAACCTCGTCACGCTCAACCGCACCGCGATGATCGCCGCCCTGCGCCGCGTGCTCATCTTCTCCAACGCCGGCAGCCCCTCGTCCAGCTCCACATCGAAGCCGGACGCCTCGTCCTTCCCACCCGCGACGCCGACTACGGACGCTCCGGCGAAGAAGCCCTCGCCTGCCAATATGAAGGTCAACCCACGAACATCGGCTTCAAAGGCACCCTGCTCGCGGAACTGCTCAACAACCCTCGAGGGCGAAGAGATCGTCGTGCAGCTCGCCGACCCCTCGCGCGCCGGCATCATCGTGCCCGCCGAACAGCAGGACAACGAGCACGTGCTCACGCTCCCTCACGCCCACGTGATGCTCAACGACTAAGCCCCTCCTGCGCGCCACACCGTGCGCCCTCCTCGGCGCACCCTCCCGGCGGCCGTCAAGCCCCGCGCGCAGCGCACACACCCACTTCCACCCCACGTCGGCCTCCCGGGACTCTCGAGTTCGAGGGCCGACGTGGGGTCTTTTCACACCCGCAGGCGCAAGCCCCCGTGCACCCCGCGCAATGACCCACCGACCGCCGTGCCCCCACCGCGCCGCAGGCCGAAACCCGCAAGCCTGCGGCCAAAGTCCCCGCTGCCGACGAAAAACGCCCCCCTTTTCGTCCCCGCGAAGGCCCGTCCTGTCCGCGGTCCTCGCCCCACTCCCTGTCCCCCTATATAATAAGGAAGACCCGCCCCTCGGCCGCCCCTTCCGCTCCCCCTGTCCACGTCCTCCGCCCCCTGCCTCGCCCCCTCGCCGGCCGCCACATCGTGCTCGGCATCACCGGCAGCATCGCCGCCTACAAAGCCTGCACCCTCATCCGCCTCCCTCGTGCGCCAAGGCGCTCGAAGTGCAAGTGGTCATCACCCCGCCGGCAAGAGTTCGTCACGCCCCTCACCCTCGCCACCCTTTCGCAGCACCCGGTGGTGAGCGAATTTTTCGACCGGCGCGACGGCAGCTGGCACAGCCACGTCGATCTCGGGCGCTGGGCCGACGTCTTCGTCGTGGCCCCCGCCTCGGCCGCCACACTCGGCAAGATGGCCCACGGCATCGCCGACAACGTACGTCCTCACCACCCTACCTCTCGATGAAGGCCCCCACCTCGTCGCCCCGGCCATGGACCTCGACGACGTATGCCCACCCGCCACGCAAGACAACCTCGACCTCCTGCGCCGCCGCGGGGTGCACATCATCGAAGCCGCCGACGGTTTTCTGGCCTCCACCCTCGTGGGCAAAGGGCGTACGCAAGAACCCGAAGTCATCGTCGAGCACCTCGCGCGCTTCTTCGCCGCATCGGTCGCCCCGACCACACCTGTGCAGCGAAAACACCGCCGAGAGCGCGCCCGCAACGGCTAACTGCACCGGCCGCCCCCACCGCCGGCTCCTGCCCCTGCCGAGGTGAGCGCCCCTGCTCCTACTGCCGAGCCGCACCGCCCGCGGCTGCTCATCACTGCCGGACCCACGCGCGAACGCCTCGACCCCCGTGCGCTACATCAGCAACTACTCGAGCGGCAAAATGGGCTTCGCGCTGGCCGAAAGTGCCGCCCGCGCCGGCTACGACGTGGTGCTCATCGCCGGCCCCGTCGGCCTCACCACCCACTCGCCCCACATCCGCCGCATCGATGTGGAGAGCGCCCGCCAGATGCACGAAGTCGCCCTGCGCGAATTCCCCGGTGCAGCGGCGCCATCCTCTCTGCCGCCGTGGCCGACTACGCCCCCGCCGAACCCGCCGAGCACAAAATCAAGCGCGAAACCACCGGCGAACTCACCTCCGCCTCCGCCCCCAATCCCGACATCGCCGCCGATCTGGGCTGCCGCAAGCAGGGCGCACAATGGCTCGTGGGCTTCGCCCTCGAAACCGACCACGGGCTCGAACACGCCCGCGCCAAACTCGCGCGCAAGCACCTCGACCTCATCGTGCTCAACAGTCTCGCCGACCCCGGCGCGGGCTTCAACACCGACACCAACCGCGTCACGCTCATCGCCCCCGACACCGCGCCGCAAGCCCTCCCGCTCACGTGGCCGAGCGCCGTGGCCGACGCCCTCATCGCCCACATCGACCGCGCCTTCCGTCCCGCCACGCGCTGACGCCACGGCCGCGTCTCGCTCATCCTCCCGACGCGGTGCGCAACTTGCCCACCCTGTGGATTCCGCCTCCCGCGTCGACCATTGACGCCCGCTCCGACCTCCCGCCGAAGTGCCCACCCGTGGCCTCGAGCCCCGCGTCGCCCTCATCCCTCCCGCCCATGTCTGTTCCCCGTTCCTCCCTCTCGCCTACTCGGCGCCCTCTTGCGCCCCCCTCGTCGTAGTCCCTACTCCCTCGCCGTGGGGAGCGGCACGCTGCGTGCCGGCGAACTCGACGCCACCGTCACCGTCGACACGCGCCACGTGCAGGGCACCGGCAACGAAGCCACCTTCGAAGCCCTGCGCCGCGCCGTCACCGACTTCCCTCAACGAACAGCGTTTCACCGATCTGCGCTTTGCCGCCGCGAACGCATCCGCTGCACCTTCTATTTCAACGTGCGCAAGTACGACCCCTCGGCGCAAACCCTTCGAAACCACCCTCACCGTCAGCTCCTCGCGCCCCGTGTTCGACGCCGCCTACACCAGCCCCGTGTTCATCGCCCGCGACGCCTCGGCCAACTTCCGCTTCGCCGAGTTCGACAAGCTCGAGTTCCACCCCGCCACCGTCGACAACGACCTCACCGCCCTGCTGGCCTACTACGCCTACTTCGTCATCGGCGTCGATCTCGACACGATGTCGCCCCTGGGCGGGAGCGACGTGCTGGGCCACGCCCGCGACCTGGTGAACAACGCCCGCTCGCTCACCCTCTCGGCCAAAGGTTGGCGCCCGTTCGACGACACGCACAACCGCGCCGCCCTCATCACCGACTGGCTCGACCCGGCCATGCAACCCTTCCGACGCATGCTCTACACCTACCACCGCACCGGGCTCGACCACGCGGCCGAAAAACCCCGAACGCGCCCGCGTGGCCATCGTCGAAGCCCTGCGCCTCCTGGCCGAAGCCCACGACACCAAGCGGCTGAGCGTGCTGCCGCAACTCTTCACCGAGTGCAAGGCCGACGAACTCGTGGGCCTCTTCGCCGGACACACCACCGCGCAAGACCGCGACTTCATCGTCGACCTCCTTTCGCGCATCAACCCTTCGAAAAATCCCGCCTGGAACCGCATCCGCGACGGCAAATAGCGCACCGCCCCTGCTCGTTCCACCGCCCCAACCCCATCGCCGTGCTCACCCACCTTCACATCAGCAACTACGCCCTCATCGACCGCCTCGACCTCGACCTCGGCGCGGGTTTCACCGTCATCACCGGCGAAACCGGCGCCGGTAAGCATCATCCTCGGCGCCCTCGGTCTGCTCCAAGGCCACCGTGCCGACGCCAAAAGTGCTGCGGCACACTCGACAGCAAGTGCATCGTCGAAGGCACCTTCGACACCGCCGGTCTGGCCGTCGGGCCCCTGCTCGAAGCCGCCCAGATCGAAGCCGACGACTCCACCCTGATCATCCGCCGCGAGGGTCTCCGCCGCCGGCAAAAGCCGCGCCTTCGTCAACGACACCCCGCACACCCCTCGCCGTGCTCCGTCAACTCGCCGAGCACATCATCGACATCCACTCGCAGCACCAAAACTTGCTCCTCGCCCACGAGAATTATCTCCTCGACACCCTCGATCTCGTGGCCGACAACGCCCCCTGCGCCACACCCTACGCCGCCGCACTGGCCGCCCACCGCAGCGCCGCCCGCCGCCTGCGCGAACTCGAAGACCAAACCGGGCGCGACGGCCAAGACCGCGACTACCTCAGTTTCCAACTCGAGCAAATCGACGGCTCGGCCTTCCTCGTCGACGAACAAGCGCAGCTCGAAGCCGACAGCCAAGCCCCTCACCCACGCCGAAGACATCCAGCAGTCGCTGGCCCACGCCGCAGGCCGCCTGAGCAACGACGAGTTCGACGTCGTGAGCCTCCTGCGTCAGGCCGAAAGCGACCTGCGCGACGCCGCCCGCCACCGCCCGGAAGCCGACACCCTGGCCGATCGGCTCGAAAGCGCCCGCATCGAAATCGACGACATCCCTCAGCGACGTCGAGCGCCCTGGCCGACAGTGTCGAGGTCGACCCCGTGGGCCTCGAGCGCGTCAACCGTCGGCTCTCGAAACTCTACGCCCTGGAGCGCAAACACAACGTCGAAAGCGTGGCCGAGCTCCACCGTGTGGCCGACGAATTCCCGCGCGCGGCTCGACGCCATCGACCACGCCGAGGAGCATCTCGCCGAAGCCCACCGCGCCCCTCGAGCGCACCCTGGCCGACACCCTGGCCGCCGGCGCCGACCTCACCGCCAGCCGCCGCGACGCCGCCCGCGAAATCGCCGACACCCTCGCGCCGACCTCGTCCAACTCGGCGTGCCTGACACGCAAATCAGCTTCGATTTCCGCCCCGCACTGCCCCCGACGCCGGCGGCACCGACACCGTGGCCTTCCTCTTCTCGGCCAATCCCGGCACGCCCCGCGACCTGGCCGAAACCGCCTCGGGCGGTGAAATCGCCCGCCCTCACGCTCGCCCCTCAAAACCCTCGTGGCCGGGCGCCGCAACCTGCCCACCGTTGTTTTTCGACGAGATCGACACCGGCGTGAGCGGCACCACTGGCCGGCCAGCATGGGACAACTCGTGCGCCGCGTACGAGCCGCAGTGTGCAAGTACTCTGCATCACCCACCTGCCCCAAATCGCGTCGCTCGCCACCGACCACCTGCGTGTGGCCAAACAGCAGCGCGACGGCCAAACGCTCTCCTCGCTCACCCGCCTCGAACCCGACGCCCGCGTCGACGAACTCGCAGACCGTGCTCTCGGGCACCGACGTCACCGACGCCGCCCGCGCCAACGCCCGCGAACTCCTCCGCGCCGCCCAATCCTCCTAAGCCCTCGGCCGCACGCTCCCCCGCGTGGCCGCCGAATGTCACCAAGCCGCCGGCCGCCCTTCCCCACCGTCTCGACCCATCGCCCGCCGAGCACCGACCACCCGCCCGCCTCGCGCGCGCGATCCCTATATATAATAGCCCACGACCCGCATCCTCCTCCCTCTCCTCCTCCCTCGTTTTCAGTCCCTCCTCGGTCGCGCCGCCTCGTCGTCCGACGCCGTTCGCGCGCTGGCCCATATCGTCACCTTCGGTCCCTCAGGCGACACACTCGCCCACGCCGAAGGCTTCTTCATCGACGCCGCCGGCACCCCTCGTGGCCCCCTACGCCCCTTCCGCGGCGCCACCCGCGCCCTCATCACCGACAGCCGCCGTCGCCAAGGCCGCGTGTTGCGCATCGCCGGTGCCGACGAAACGCTCGACCTCCTGCGCGCCACCACCGATCTACCGCGGCGTGCCGACGAGTTCCTCCCCTCACCGCCCAAGGCTATCCCGCCGGCGTCGCTCTCACCCTCGTGAGTCCCGCTCCCGCCCCCGCGGCACGCTCATCCCCACCACGGTGCTCACCGCCGAAGCCCTCCGTTCGCACCGCTACTACACCCTCACGGCCGACAACGGGCGCGCCTTCGCCGGTTTACCCCTCCCTCGCCCCCGAAGGCTCCCCGCGCCGGTGGCCGCCATCGCGCAGTTCAACTACGCCCCCTGCGCGCCCCGATGCCCCCGCCCCCGGTCTCTGCGCCATCTCCGCCTCGGCCGTCGACTCCCTGCGCATCACCGCCGTCTCGGCCCCTCAGCAGCGACCTCGCCGCCCTGCGCCTGCCCACCCTCCTGCCCACCGACGAAGGCGAAGCCTACACCTATCTCTACACGCTCCTGCGCTCCCGCCGCGACAGTGCCTGCGTGGCCACCGCCCCTCACCGACTTCCCTCAGCGCCCACCCCGGCCGCGCCGACGTGCTCCGCGACGCCGCCCGTTTCTACGCCGCCCGCGCCGACTACCGCCGCAGCGATTCGCTCCTCACCCGCGCCGAACAACAAAGTGAATCCTCCGCCGAGCGCAGCCAAGCCTGCGAAACGCGTGCCGCCCTCATCTTCGACGCCCGCAACGGCGCCGACTCCCTCCGTCTCCCCGCCGCGTGGTCGCTCCCCGTCGCCCTTCGCGCCCTCGACCGCGCCGACAGTCTCTCGCCCCGCCCCTCCGTCTGGCTCCTGCGCGGCATCCTGCTCTACGGTGCCCACCGCGACGCCGAAGCCCTGCGCGCCTTCGAGCGCGTCAATCGCAGTGACGAGGCCCTCGCTCCGCTCCCTACTTCTTCGCCGCCCAGCCCTGGCGCGCAGCGGCGGGAGCGACAGCGCCGTGGTGGCCCTGCTCGACAGCGCCGTGGCCCGTCTCGCCCCAACCCCTCACGGCCGATGCCGCCGCGCCCCTGGCCTGGCGTGCCGTCTATGCCGAGCGCATGGGAATGCGCGGCGCGCCACACTCGACCTCGTGGACTATGAGCGTCTCGTGCCCGCCGCCGAACTGCGTGCCCCCTTCTTCCTGCGCCGTGCCGCCCTGGCCGAGCGCGCCCGCCTCTACCGTCGCGCCGTCGACGACTACACCACGGCGGCCGCCCGCGCCGACACGCGCGAACTCCGCCTCGAAGCCCTCACCCTCAAGGCCCTGCTGTGCGTTCACCTCTCGGCCGGCGACGAAGCCCTGGCCGCCGCCGAAGAACTCTCGCGCCTGGCGCCCGACACCCCCGATGCGCTCAAGCTCCTCGGCCTGTCGCACCAACTCCTCGGCCACCGCACCCTCGCGCGCCGCTACTCTCGCAGGCCGCCGCCAAGGGCGATGCCAACGCCGCCGAACTCCTGCGCAAAGTCAAGTGACCTTCGCGCCCCATCCCCTCCGGCCCGATCCGCTCCCCGCGGTCGGGCCTTTTAGTCCCCTCTGCGCCGTGTCGCCGCGCACCGTCCCGCCGAATGCCACCGCGTTCCCGCCGAATGTCGCCGCGTTTCGCTCCGCACCGCCCGTCCCTTCGCCCCCGCCCGCAAACCTTGCAACGCCCGCGCCCCCACTTTCGGCTCCTCGCCGTGCAACGTTTCGGACATCGCCCCCGCCGACGACAAAGCCCTACCTTTGCATTGTCAAAACGAACCCCCTTCTCCCCCATCGTCCCACCTCGTTAATCCCTTCACCGCTATGTTCCACACCGCCCCTCGCCGCCCTCACCGCCTTCTATCGCACCACCGTCGTCATCCTCCCCTCGGTCACCACCGCACCCTCCACCTCCACACCCTCCCCGCCCTGCTGCTCATCCCCTACCTCGCACAGCTCAACTGATCTGCCCCCGCGCCGCGCACCAATCGCCGATCGCCTCGGCCTTTCCTCCCTCATCCGAAAAACACACCCCCGTGCGCCGCGTCCCATCTCGTCCCGCCGCTCGACCTCGTTCCCCCGAAAAGCCCGATTCGTCCCCCTGCGAATCGGGCTTTTGAGCCCCGCCGCGTGCGAAATCCCAATCTTGCAATGCTGCCGCCCCTGCTTTCGGCCCCTCCCTGTGCAACGTTTCGGCGGCCGCCCCTGCCGAAGGCAAAACCCTACCTTTGCCGTGTCAAAACGAAACCATCCACCGCTCCTCATCCCCCTACCGCTATGTCTTCCTCCTCCAAAACCCTCATCGACCGGTACCCCGAAGCGTTCGACCTCCTGTTCTTCTTCGTCCGCCCTCGGCCTGTTCGTCTACATCGCCGTCGGCCTCTTTCCCCTCCTTCGCAAGCACGTGTTGAACTGGAGCAACTCCAACACCAACGTCCCGCGTCCCCTCAACTCACCCACGGTCTACAACACGCAGCAGGCCGCCCAATACCTCCACTCGCCGCAGCCCACCGCCAACGCCCCGCAATCCGCCAACGCACCCACGGTCTACAACACGCAGCCACCCGCCCAATACCTCCACTCGGCGCAGCCCACCGCCAACGCCCCGCAATCTGCCAACGCACCGCGCCCCCTCAACGCGCCGAACACCCTACAACACGCAGCAGGCCGCCCACTACACCTCGCAAACGCAGCCCAACTCCCTCCGCCTTCCCTCCCCGAGCGGTTCGTAGCCAGGCTCATTCGCCTCTACCGCACCGACATCATCAACGTCCGCATCGGCAACTACAACCTCCGCATCGGACGCCTCTCCGGCATCCTCTTCCTCTCATTCCTCCTCTTGCTCTGGTGAGCACACAGCCCCTTCCCTGCTCCCACTGCGCTCGACGCGAAACCTGTCGGGGAGATCTCGAGAAGAAATTCCGCCCCTTCCCCGCCGCAAACGCGCATCCCCCTTCGGAAAAACGCGCACCGTCTCATCGACCGCCACCGCCTCTCCTTCGGGCAACACCGCTTCCCCATCGGGAAACGCCCCTCCCCTGTCCGCTCCCCGCCTTGTTCACCTCCTCCGCGCGCATCGTCTCGCGCCCTTCGCCCGCCCCTGCACCCGATTTCGCCCCACGCCCATCGGATGCGGGGCGGTTTTTCGTGTTAAAATCACAGATTTAACGCCCTCTCTCCCCGATTTTCAGCATAAAAGCCTAACTTTTGGCGCATCATTCTCCATCGTTTCAACTCCCACCCCTGCGATGAAAAACTCCTCCCCACCCTCTTCCTCGCACTGCTCACCGCCCTCCTCGCGACCGCCTGCCAAAAGACGAACCGGCGCCCCCATTGCCGGCAAGACACCGCCCTCCCCCTGACCGCACTATCCCGGCAATCCCTATCCCCTGCCCCTACCTTCCCGACGATCCCACCGTGGTTCCCACCGCTTACAGCGTCGACACCTACCTCGAACCCGACACGTTGGTCTACACTTTCCAGCGGAATGCACTCGGCACCGAGGGGGTTCTCACCTTCGATGTCACGAGCCACTACACCGGAGGTCGGCGCCTTGCCCCTGCCCGGTCGCGGCACTCGTCGGCCGACTCGCTGGCCCTACGTCCGCCAAGCCCGCCTGCGCGGCGAAGACGGTAAGCCGCGCGCCCATCCCCTCCGCGCGCAAACGCTGCTGATGAACGTCACCTCGCTGCGCGCCCTCCTCTATCGAGCCGACGGCTCGCACACCGACATCTCCGACCGCTGCACCCTCACTTACACCTCGTTCGAACCCTATTTCAAGTCGGGCTACACCACTTTCTACGCCCGCTACACGCGACGCTTCGACGAGATGGATGCCTACCAACTGCGGTGGGTCGAACCCCTACATCCGCATCACCTGCCAAATCCCGCCCCACGCTGCCGACGAAAGTATCCTTTTGCTCGCCACGCTGGCCGACGGGCGCACCCTCCGCGGGGAGTTTACTCCCGTTCTCTCGCCCGCTCGCTACCCTACACTGACGCCACCGCAGCGCCACCCTCCCGCCACCGCGCGACCACTTGCCGGAACGACGAACGAGCCCGCGGGGGGAACGTCACGACGGCGGGAGAACACAAACTGCACTTCCGCTTCCGCGTGCAGTGCATCCCTTACATCAGTCCCCAACGCTAAGCCTATTCATTGACCCCACGCGCACCCCCTTCTTCTCCTGTGCGTGCTCGCCCTCCTCACGGCTTGCGACGACCAACAGCCCAACACGCACCACCGGTCCCCCCGCAATCCGCCCGCCGACACTTCGGGCCTACGATTCACCGACTACGTCCGCTGGTCGTCTCGCCCCTACAGCGTCGATGCCTACCTCGAGCCCAACCTCGTTTTCGGCAATTGGACGGACTATGCCCGCGGCGAAGCCGATCTCTTCTTCTTCACCGCACTGCCGCCCACCACGGCCTTCTGCCACAGCGGCGGCCGACCGCCTCAACCCGCCCCTGCCAGCTCTTCGCCCCTGCAGCGCGACACCTCGCCCGCCGACTCGCTGGCCTACATTCGCCAAGCCCGCCTGCGCGGCGAAACAGGCACCGTGCATCGCCGCCCCGACCGCTTCTACACCTTGTTGATGAACGTCACCTCGCTGCGCGCCGAACTGCTCGAAGCCGACGGCACATCCACCGACATCTCCCACCGCTGCACCCTCACCTACACCGACTTCGAACCCTATCTCCGCTCGGGCTACCGAAAATACTACCGACAAACCACTCGCCGCTTCGACGAAATGACGACCGAACAGCTCATGTGGGTCGAACCTGAACTCAAAATCCACTGCCAATTCCCCGCCCTCGCGCCCCAACAAAGCCTCCGCATCGTGGCCACGCTGGCCGACGGGCGCACCCTCCGCGGCACCCTCGAGCACACCCACTTCTTCTATCGCTACTGAAGCCCCCCGCGCAGCAGCTCCCCCTCCGAGCCCGACCCGTCTCCGCACGTGGTCGGGCTCGGTGCGTGTGAGCGGCGGCATAGCGGGGAGCGGAGCGCCGGCGTGCCCAAGACTTGCACCCCCGTCGGGGCGGGTTCGCAAGCCCCCGGGCTGCAAACTTGCAGCGGCCCTCGACTCGCGTCCACAAGCTTGCAACACCCCACCGCAGTCCGCCGCCTTTTTCGTCGTGCAAGATTCCGAAAAATCTATTTTCTTTCGAACAAAATCTGACCTTTGCACCATCAAAACAAACCCACAGGGCGGCCACCGAGGCCCAACCCGCCAACCCCGACCGCCGAAGCCCGCAAGGCAGGCCCAACCGCCGACGCCGCACCACGCAACCCTGCCGGGCAAGGCGACGAGCCCCGACGGCCCAACCGCAAATCCACCTATTCCCCACGTTTCACCCCTCATCACTCCAAACACCACGCTCTACCTCTTCCAACAACTCAACAACCTGCTCGGCGAAACCTTCGTGCTCGTGTTCCACCTCCTCAAACTCGCCCTCGTCGTCGGCCTCGGCCTCTACCTCTGGCGCCGCTTCGGTCAGCGCCTCTTCTCGTCCGACGAGCACCCGCACCCCACGTCGACCCCCACGCCGCCGTCCACCGTCAATGCCCCCTCGCCCATCTACCGGCAGCCCAACACGTCGGCCGGCAACGGCACCCCGGCTCCGCTGCTCCCTGCCCGATCTCAAAGCCCGCGCCCTCCGCTTCTATCGCGCCACGGTGATTCCCCATCAAGCTGGGCAACGGCAAGACCTTCAACCTCCACACCCTGCCCGTGGTGCTCGTGCTGCTGCTCCTCTGAGCCCGCACCCGCCCCTGCACCCGCAGCACAGCGCCCTCCGCCTCCCCGCCGGCAGCACCGCGTGCCGATGCCGCCGCCCCGCTCCTCCGTTTCTCCTCTCCTCTATCCCCCTGCTCCGCCCTATGCTCCCCACCTCCGCTCTCCTCCGGCTGACCCCACCCTGCTCCGCCGCCGACGTGCTCACCCCCACTGCGCCCCCTGCGCCCGACCTCGCCTGCCCCTGCACCCGATCCCTTCGAGGGCTTTCTCGAAACCTACTGGGGCTTCGACTAATGCCCGCACAGCCGTCCCAACCGCGTTGACCTCCCCGCCGCTCCCCTCGGCCGCCCGCACCGCCCCCTGCCGTGCTCCTCGCCGCCCTCCACTGAAAAACACCCCCGCGGCGGCTCTCCCGTCGGCACCCGGCGCCGCATCGTGCCCCCCTGCGGGCCCTGCCCACCGCCCCTGCCGCCGCCCTCTCCGAAAAACGCACCCACAGCGCACCGCCCCGACCCGGCAGCGCCCGCGTCGCTGCGCTCGGGCACTCCCAACCGCCCGAAAAAAACACCTTGCCGCCGTCGGGCGGTGCGCCCCATCGTCTCCACTTTCTCCGACTCCCCTGAGTTTCGACAGAAACTTGGGGAGTTTTTCATCTTCTTCCCCATTTTTAAGTAATGTCTTTGCATATCGAGCAAAAGCGCTATCTTTGGAGCGTAAATAAAAGTCGGCTTTGCAAAAACTCGTCAATAGCGCCCACAGTCGTCGTTTTTCGACTCGGCCCGCCGCGAAGAGTTCACAACGCACCGCCGCCCCTCGGCTCCTCGCCGCGTCCGCGCTGCGGAATGTCGGCCCGCGCGCCGCCCCCATTCACCCATCTTCGCCCCAACCGCACGCTTATGTCCTTCCTTCGTTTCGACAAAACGCAATGACCAACCTGCAAGAATCCCTCGCGAAGGAATTCCTGCTCACCAACAAGTCGGGCGCCTACTGCTCGTCCACACTCACGGGTGCAACATCCGCAAATACCACGGGCTGTTTGTGGTGCCCGTGCCCCTCGCTCGACGACGAAAAACCACGTGCTGCTCTCCTCGCTCGACGAAACCGTGGTGCAACACGGCGCGGAGTTCAACCTCGGCCTGCACAAATACGTGGGCGACAACTTCAGTCCCCGCGGCCACAAATACATCCAGAGCTTCGAGTGGGACAAAGTGCCCACGTGGATCTACCGCATCGGCGGTGTGGTGCTGAAAAGGAGATCATCTTCCGCAACGAGCGCGACCGGCTGTTCATTCGCTACACGCTGCTCGAGGCCCACTCGCCCACCACGCTGCGGCTGCGCCCCTTCCTGGCTCTTTCCGCTCCGTGCGCCAGTGGACGCACGAAAACGGCACGGCGCGCACCGAGGCCCACGCCGTCGAACAGGGCGTGTCGTTCAATCTCTATGAGGGCTATCCCGACCTGGTGATGCAACTCGACAGCCCGGCCGCGGTCTACCATCACACGCCCGACTGGTATCGGGGTCTGGACTACCCCAAAGAGCGCGAACGTGGCTACGACGAGCCGGAAGACCTCTTCGTGCCGGGCTATTTTCGAGATGCCCATCGCGCGGGGCGAGAGCATTGTGTTCACCGCCTCGCTCGATGCCCGCGACCCCGCGACGCTCAAACCGCTGATCGCCGACGAAATCGAGGCCCACGACCCGCGCGACTCGTTCTACCACACGCTGGTGAACGCCGCCCACCAGTTCCGCCAGCAACTCGGCGGGCTGGACTACATCATCGCGGGCTACCCGTGGTTCAAACCCCGGGCGCGCGACACCTTCATCGCCATGCCCGGCCTGACGCTGGCCATCGGCGAGACCGAACAGTTCGAAAAATACACGGACACCGCCGCCCCTCGCGCTCGACGACTTCACGGGCGGGCGCCCGGTGAGCGTGCAAATCTACGAAACCGAACAGCCCGACACGCTGCTCTGGGCGCATGTGGTGCCTGCAACAGTATGCCAAATACGTGGGTCGCGAACGTTGCCGCGAGCGCTACGGCACGCCCATCGACCGCATCGCGCCGTTCATCTTCGAAGGGCGGCACCCCAACCTCTTTGTCCACACCAACGGCCTGGTCTACGCCAACGGTCGCGATCGCGCCGTGACGTGGATGAACTCCACCGCGTGGGGTCGGCCCATCGTGCCCCGCTCGGGCTACATCGTCGAGTTCAACGCCCTGTATTACAACGCCAAAAAGTTCTACCAACAGCTGCTGGTCGACGACGGCCGCACCGAACGCCTCATCACCGCCGAACGCATCGAGGCCGAGTGCCGACAGTTTGAGGAGAGCTTCCGCGCCACCTTTGTCAACCACTGCGGCTATCTCTTCGACTACGTCGACGGGGGCAACGCCGATTGGAGCGTTCGGCCCAACCAACTGCTGGCCATCGCCCTCGACTTCTCGCCCCTCACGCTGCGGGAGCGCAAAGCGGTGCTCGACATCTGCACCCGCGAACTCAAAACGCCCAAGGGCATCCGCTCGCTCTCGCCCAAAAGCCAAGGCTACACGCCCTACTACGTGGGCCGTCAGGAAGAGCGCGACCGCGCCTACCACCAAGGCACCGCCTGGCCGTGGCTCACGGGCTTCACCTCGAGGCCCTACCTGCGCGTCTACCGCACGAGCGGCGTGAACTACATCGAGCGGCAGCTCATCGGCTTCGAAGAAGAACTCTTCTACCACTGCATCGGCACGATTCCCGAACTCTTCGACGGCAACCCGCCCTTCTCGGGCCGCGGCGCCATCTCGTTTGCCGCGAACGTGAGCAGCATCCTGCGCGCCTTCCGCCAGCTCGAGAAGCACCGCCTCGAAGAAGAAGCCGCCGAACGCGACTGATCCAACCCACCTCCCCACTCCCCTATCTCCTACACTCCCACGAAAGTACTCACTGCTTTGGCTGGGAATTCCCGCCCCACATCCTCGGCGGGCTCGGCACCGCGTCCCTACGTGCACCACCGCCGGCTTTAGCCGCACAACCCGACACGGACATCACCTTCTGCATCCCCAAACCCTGGGGCGACGAGGACAAAAGTTTCAGCTGAACATCATCGGGCTGAGCGAAACTCCCATCGTGTGGCGCGACGTGGACTACGACTATGTGCGCCAACGCCTCGGCGATCGTACGACGCCCGAACAGTATTTTCGCCCTGCGCGACCACATCTACGCCGATTTCTCCTATCGGCTCACCGACGACCTGGGCTGCATCGAGTTTTCGGGACGCTATCCCGACAACTTGCAGGAAGAGATCAACAACTACTCCATCGTGCGGGCGTCATCGCGCGGCAGCAGGAGTATGACATCATCCACGCCCACGACTGGCTCACCCTATCCCGCGGGCATCCACGCCAAGCAAGTGAGCGGAAAGCCCCTCGTGGTGCACGTCCACGCCACGGATTTCGACCGCTCGCGCGGCAATGTCAACCCCACGGTCTACGCCATTGAGCGCGACGGCACGGACCACGCCGACTGCATCAGCAGTGCGTTTCGGAACTCACCCGCCGCACCGTCATCGACCACTACGGGCAAGACCCGGCAAAAGTGGTGGCGATGCACAACGCCGTTCACCCCCTTCCCGACGACATCCGCCAGATCGTGGCACAACGTCGGCCCGCCGCCGAGCGCAAAGAGAAGGTGGTAACCTTCCTGGGCCGCATCACCACGCAGAAAGGCCCCGAGTATTTCGTCGAAGCCGCCGCCCTGGTGCTCAAACGCACGCGCAACATCCGCTTCTGCTTCGCCGGTTCGGGCGATACGATGGAGGCGATGATCGAACTCGCGGCGCGGCGCGGCATCGCCGACCGCTTCCACTTCCCCGGCTTCGCGAAAGGGCGCGAAGTCTACGAGGTGTTTCGCGACTCCGACGTCATGTCACGCCCTCGGTGTCCGAACCCTTCGGCATCTCGCCCCTCGAAGCCACGTACAGTGCGGCGTGCCTTCCATCATCTCCTACCAAAGTGGTTGCGCTGAAATCTCGACAAGTGCATCAAAACCGACTATTGGGACATCGAAGCCACGGCCGATGCCACGTATTCGCTCTGCGTCAACGACAGTCTGCACGAATACCTGCGCGTGGAAGGCCTCAAAGAGGTCGACGCCATCACGTGGGAAAAAGTGGGCCTGCGCATCCGCGCCTGCTACGACCGCCTGCTCGGCCGCTGATCGGCTCCCCACCGTGACGCACCGCCCCTCGCTGCGCCGCCGGTGCCCCCACCCGCTCTCCAACTGCCTCCAACCCCCACCCAAACACCCGGCTTCCTTATGAAATCCATCTGCCTCTATTTCGAAATACACCAGAATATCCACCTCAAGCGCTACCGCTTCTTCGACATCGGCACCGACCATTACTACTACGATGACTACGAAAACGAGCGCTCCATCACCGAAACGGCCGAACGCAGCTACATTCCCGCGCTCCACGCCCTGATCGAAATGGCCGAACGCTACGGCGGCTACTTCAAATGCGCCTTCTCGCTCTCGGGCACGGCCATTGAGCTCCTCGAACAGTACTCCCCCGAAGTGCTCGAGCTCCTCGATCAACTCAATCGCACGGGCTGCGTCGAATTTCTCGCCGAACCTTACTCCCACGGCTTCTCTTCGATCAAATCGCCCGAGTGCTTTAAGGACGAAGTGCGCCGCCTCTCGCGCAAAATCAAGAGCCTCTTCGGCGTCGAACCCCGCGTGCTGCGCAACTCCTGCCTGATGTATTCGGACGAAATCGGCGCCCTGGTGGCCGAAATGGGCTTCAGAGCGTGCCGCCGAGGGCGCGAAACAAACCCTCGGCTGGAAGAGCCCGCACTATCTCTACCACTGCGCCCTCGACCCGCGCTTGAAACTCCTGCTGCGCGACCCCGGGCTGTCGGAAGACATCAGCTATCGCTTCAACGACCGCTCTTGAACGAATATCCCCTCTACGCCGAAAACCTACGCCCGCTGGATCGCCGAACAACCCGCCGACCAACCCGTAGTGTGCCTCTTCATGGAGCTCTGCGCCCTGGGACGTGTTCCAACCCCTGAGAGCAACATCCTCGAGTTCCTCAAGCGCGCTGCCCGAACAGCTGCGCGATCAGGGCATCACCTTCGCCACTCCCTCCGAACTCTGCGAGCAACTCGAGAGCGTGGGCCCGCTTCCGGTGGAATACCCCACCACGTGGGTCGACGAGGAGCGCGACCTCTCGCCCTGGTTGGGCAACGGATGCAGCAAGAGGCGCTCGACAAGCTCTACTCCGTGGCCGATCGCGTGCGCATCGGCGGCGACAAGCGCCTGCGCCAGGACTGGGACTACCTCAAGCCCTCGAACAACCTGCGTTTCATCTCCACCAAAGCCAACAGCTACGGCGGCTACCGCGGCATCTACTCCTCGCCCCTACGACGCCTTCACCAACTCATACGAACATCTTGGGCGACTTCATCACGCGCGTCAACGAGCTCTATCCGCTCGAAATCGACAATGACGAGCCTCAATGCCCTGCTCACCACCATCAAGAACCAGGGCGACGAACTCGAAGTCAAGGACAAAGAGATCGACAAGCTCAAGAACCCTGATCGGCCGCCTGAGAAGGAGGCGCAGGCTCGCGAAGAAGCTGCGCCCGCCGAGGCCCCCTGCTCCCGAAGCTCCCCGCTGCACCGGCCGAAACGCCCGCACCGAAAGCCGAAAAAGCACCGGCCGCCGCCCACACCCCCCAAGAAAAAGGCGGTAAGCACGGCGGCAAACGCTGAAGCCCGCGCCCTCCGTGCCGACGCACCCTCACATAAAGCCCCCACCGCTGACCGCTTGGTCGCCGGTGGGGCTTTTCGTTTGATGTTGCGCAGCGGCAAAACGCCTTCGCGCGACAATACACATTATTATAGGGCAGTCCGAACGCTCAGCGCGCCCCTTCGTCCGTCAGCGCCCAGAGGGCAGCGCCCTTCGTAGATGCCCGTCAGCTCGTCGGCCGCCATTCGGCGCAAGGCCTGCGCCACGTCCGTGCGCCCTTCGGCCAAGTCCATGCGAAAAGCCCGTGGTTTTTCGCTTTTCCTCTCCACTCTTCCGAGAAAAACCCACCTTTCCCAAAAACGCTCCCGCGTTTCTCTCCCCGCCTCGCCGACGGGCTCACCCCCACGGCCGAGGCGCAGGGGAAAAATTTCACATCGTCGCGGAGAATGTGCGCAGAAATGCGCACGCGTTCACTTTTTTTTTATTTTTGCTTGCTTTCTATGCGGGAAAAACGCGCTATATTTGCATCGAAAACCTGTTTTATCAACTCCGCATGGCAAAATCTCGGCGCTTCGTCCCCGTTTTCGTTTGCCCGCCGGAGTGCTCCCACACATTCCTCCCCAGCCTATGATGCTTCATTCCGCCACCCGTTTGCTCAGTGCCGCCTTTCTGGCGCTCGGCCTAAGCACCCCGGCCGCCACCCTGGCCCAGCAAGTCATTTTCCCGCAGGAACAACAAGCCGGCACGGCGCGACTGTCACACACCGCCAACCACTACGTGCTGAGCAACGACCTGCTCACCGCCACCTTCGTCGAATCGGGCGGCACCCTCCGCTTCGGCGGTTGCCCACAGCTCAACTTGAACGCCGGCACCGAACTCTTTGAAATCCGCACCGGCAACGGGCAGACGGTGGTGCGCGCTTCGGAAATGCAACTGGAGGGCGTGCGCGAGATCAACTACGCGGCCAATCCCTCGGCCACGAAGGGGCGGAGAAACTCCCCGGCCGTGCCCTCGAAGCCACCCTTCAAGCACGGCAACCCTCACCGTGCTTTTGACGTGCCGTGCGCGCGACGGCAGCCACTACCTGCGCACGGAAATGAAACTCACGGCCTCGAGCGACACGAAACTCTTTGCCGTCGTGCCCACGCCTATGAGGTGGACGTGCACGCCGCGGGCAGTGCGCCGCGCAGGTGGGCAACACCCGCGGTGCCGTGCTGCTGAGCGACAAGATCTTCGCCGGTCTCGAAACGCCCACGGGCCTCAACACCGTGGGCGCGGGCGAAAGCGACGAACGCCCCTTCACCCACGACGCGTGGACGACCGACGATTTCGCCATCGCCCCCTGCCGGCACGGTGCCGGCTGGCGTCACGGCTCTGGGCTATGCGGCCGACAAGGTGGCCGTGGCGCAGGGTTACGTCACCTTCAAGCAGGCCGGCGCGCAAACCCTCACCTTCACCTACAAAGGCGGCCCCCACAAACTCAACCTCGTGGGTGTCGACGCCGTCGACCTCAACGGCAACGTGGTGGCCTCGGACTATCACTACGGCACCACGGGCAACGCCCACAGCCACAACGTCTACACGCTCAACGTGCCCGCAGTAGGCGTCTACCGCCTGCGCTATTTCGTGGACACCGCGCCCGAAACCATTGACTCTCGCGGCGAGATCACGTTCTCCGGCCGCGTGGGTCGCCCCGTCATCGTGCGCGATCTCGCTCCCGGCAGCGCCCCCCGTCTCGACAGCCACGCCACACCGGCCGCTCCCTCGCCCGCTCGCGGCGTGCGCGCCCTGAGTGCCGGGCAAATGGGGGCCGACGAGGTGCTCACCGATGCCTGGACAGCGGCCGAATGGACGCAGCCCGAGCGCGTGCCCTCGCGCATCAACGAGGGTGGGTTACTATGCGCCGCACGTGAAGTCCATTCGTCGGTCGCTCCGCCTCACCTCGACCGGCACGTTCACCGTGCAGTTCAACTACCGCACGGGCAACACGCGCCTGAATCTCTGCGGTCTGGAACTCGTGGACGCCACGGGCAATGTGGTGGCCTCCGACTATCACAAGGGCTACACGGGTAATGCGGCCGAAGGCAACGTCTATCGGTTCAATGTGCCCTACGGCGGCGAATTTACCCTCGTCTACTACGCGCAAGACAAGGACGAAGCCATCACCTCGTCGGGCAACATCCGCCTCGCCCTCACGCAGAGCGACACGCTCCACCTGGCTTCGCAGGCCACCACGCAGCTGCGCGGCACATGGAGCCGCAACACCACGCTCCACGCCGGCGACGATTGGAAAGTGGGCGCCGTGGTGGGCCTCGTAGCCCCCGGCCAAGCGCGCCGCTCCTTCCTCGCCTACAGCGAACGCGAGCGCGCCGTGCCCTGGCGCGCCATGCCGGCCTACATCTCTTGGTACGAACTCAACATCGACCGCAACAACGACCCGAACTATACGAGCAACATGCACGATTGGCAGTGCGAAGAGGTGGTTCGCCAGTGGAAAAAGAATCTTTTCGAGCCCCATCACACGGCGGTCAACCCTTTGTGTGGACGACGGCTGGGATCACTACGGCGACTGGACGTTCTCGCCCAACTTCCCCGACGGCTTCCGCAAAGCCGACGCCTTGGCACGCGAAATGGGCTCGGGCATCGGCGCTTGGCTCGGTCCGGTGGGCGGCTATGGGCAGAGCGGCAACTATCGTCGCGCCTTCTGGAACGGCAAGGGCGGCATGCAGCTCTCCAACCCCAAGTATTACGAAACCTTCACGCGCGCCATCACCGACCTGCAGCAACAATCGCGGCTATGATTTCCGCTTCTTCAAGTTCGACGGCATCAGTGCGCAATCTCGGCCGTGGGTCCCTGACGCGGGCACCGTGGGCGAAGAGAACGCCGAGGGGCATCATCCGCGCCGAACGCACGGTGCGCGAAACCATCAAGCCCGATATCTTCTTCAACACCACCGTCGGCACGTGGGCTTCGCCCTTCTGGTTCCAATACACCGACGCCGTGTGGCGCCAAGAGGGCGACTACGGCCAAGCGGGCAACCAAGGCAGCGACCGCGAGCAGTGGATCACCCTATCGCGACGCGCTGGTGCACAAAAACTTCGTGAAGAACTCGCCGCTGTGTCCCATCAACACGCTGATGACCCACGGTTTCATCCTCTCCTCGCACGGACAGGTGTCGAAAAACACGGACTACGACGGCATCGTGCGCGAATTGCGCTGCGCCTTCGCCTGCGGTTCGGGCGTACGGTGGAGCTCTCACAACGACTACGCCCTGACCAATTCGATCCGCGGCGGCCGCCTGTAGGGCGATCTGGCGGAGGCCATCCGCTGGCAAAAGAACAATGCCGACGTGCTGCCCGATGCGCACTGGGTGGGCGGTAACCCCTGGACGGGATCGCGCGCCGAAGTGTACGGTTGGGCGTCGTGGAACGGCCAAAGGCCACCCTCGCGCTGCGCAACCCCTCGGCTTCGGCTGCCACCTTCCGCACCACGCTGCGCCAGGCCCTCGAAATCCCCGACTATGTGCACGGTAGCCTCATCCTCTCGAAGGCTTTCGGCCGACAAGACGCGCTCACGGGCTTGAACGAGGACACGCCCATCGACATCGACACGCCGCTCACGCTGTCGTTCCCAGCTTCGAGCGTCTACGTCTTCAACGGTCGCGAAAGTTCCGTGCCCGCCGTCGCCGTGACGGGCATCACGCTCACGGGACCCGAGGTGAATGTGGCGCCGGGTCGCGAGAAAGCCCTCGTTTGGGACGTTGCGCCCTGTCAATGCCACCCACACCGCCGTGCAATGGGCGGTGGCCGATCCCTCGATCGCCACGGTGGACAACGGCGTGGTGCGCGGTGTGAAAGACGGTGAGACCACCGTGACCGTAACGGCCGAGGGCGGACACACCGCCACGGTGCGTGTGAAGGTGAGCACTCCGCCTTACGCGATTTCGTTCGATGCCGACGCGACGCAAAGCGGCGAGCGCACCGTGCGCAAGGTGACGATCACCGATCCCACCCAACAAACACCCACAGTGCTCACGCTCGGCGAGCACCCGAAGGTCTACACTGACCCTCACCGCCACCCCCGTCAAGGTGGGAGCCGGCTCGGCGGTGACGATTGCGCCCGAGTGGAAAGGCAACTGGATGCACGCTTACGTGATATAGACCTGAACAACGACGGCAAATTCGACGCTTCGAGCCCCAACTCGCCCGAAGTGGTGGCCTTCACTTACTACAAAGGCCAAGCGAAGGGCGAAAACGGCCTCACCACGCAGGGCAACAACAACCCGGCGTACGACAATTCCGGCCTTTGCCCCTGCCCACGACCCTACGGCACCTACCGCCTTCGCCTGAAAAATCGACTGGGACAACCTCGATCCTGCGGGCAGCACGGCTGCGGGCAACGAGATTTTGAAGAACCGCGGCTCGATCACGGATATTCTCCTCAATGTGGTCGATCCCACGGCGGTCAATGCGCCCACACTTGCCCCCTCCGCCACGGCACCGGCCTACGATCTGACGGGTCGCCGCGTGTCGACCGCCGCGCCCCACGGCCCTCATCATCACGGGCGGCAAGAAACAAATGCGCTGATCGGGGCGCACCGACGCTTCGCCCCGCCCTTCGCCGCGCGCACCGACTCCCGGCCACCACGCCCGCGAATTATCGCTGCGCCGCGGCAAGAAGGATATGCGATGATCGGGCCGCACCGACGCTTCGCCCCGCTCCTTCGCCGCGTGCCCCCACTCCCGGCCACCGCGCCCGCGAATTATCGCTGCGCCGCGGCGGGTGGAGCCGTGCGTCGCCCTCCGCTCTCCGTCCGCCTCGCTGCTTCGGCAGTTGAGGCGGACGTTTTTGTGGGCGGCGCGCCTTGTGCTCACGAAAATTCCCCTATATTTGTAGCAGATTCGGCCGTGCGACCGCACAAGTCGCCGTGCCCCCACCGCTTTCCCCTCTTTTCCCACCACGATCGCCCTCCCCTCCTCAGTTTAGCCCTCTTCGCTCCCCACGGCCGCGCCCTCCGGTGCCACCGCCGTGGACAGTGCCGCCATCTATGCCGACACGCTGCCCGATGCGTGGGCACCGTACGAATGGGTCGCCGCCGATGCCGTGCCGCCCGCCCTCGTTCCGGCCGCCGACGGCAACCCGCTGTGAATCTCCCTCACGCGCACGCTCACTTTCACGCTCGGCGGTACGCTCGGTGTGCACTTCCGAACGGCGCGCCCAACGCGGCCTTCACCCCTCGGCGGCCTCGAACTGCGCAATGACCGCGACAGCCCTCATTTCGGCCGTCTCATCCCACAGAAGACGCCCCGGCGTCCGATCGCTATGCCCTGCGCGTGCCGACAGCCGGCGCTCTACACGCTGATGGTCTCACGCCCGCGCAGCGAAAGGTGCCCCTCTTCCGCGCCGACGGCCGTGCGCTACACGCTCACGGCACCCCTTCCCGACGCGGTCGCCGCACCCCGCCTCACCGCCCCCCACTCTCGTGCCAACACCACCTACGACCTCTCGGGACGCCGCGTCTCGACCGCCGCGCCCCGCGGCCTTCGTCATCCGCGGCGGACAGAAAATGATGCGCTAAGGTGCGTTTTTCGGCCCATACTGCCCCATTTTGTCGCCCCTTCCGCCCCGTGCAGGCAGAAGGGGGCGAAATTCTGCCGTTTTGTCAGCCCCGCGGCGTTGGCACACGGCTTGCAAAATATCAGGGGCGTACGGCTCGCAGGAGCAGCCCACCGGGCAGCCCACCGACCGCGCAAGGGTTTCGCACCCGAGCGCCGCACGGAGCGCCGCACACCGACACATTCATTCAGCAAACAACAAAAAAATAAGACATACAACTATGGGAAAGATTATCGGAATTGACCTCGGAACGACTAACTCTTGCGTATCCGTATTTGAAGGCAACGAACCTGTTGTCATCGCCAACAGCGAAGGTAAGCGCACCACGCCTTCGGTAGTGGCCTTCGTCGAAGGCGGCGAGCGCAAAGCGGGCGACCCCGCCAAGCGCCAAGCCATCACCAACCCGAAACGCACCATCTACTCGATCAAACGCTTCATGGGCGAAAACTACGCTCAGGTGCAGAAGGAGATCGAACGCATGCCCTACGACGTGGTCAACGAGGGCGGACTGCCCCGCGTGGCCGTCGACGGCCGCAACTACACGCCGCAGGAAATCTCGGCCACGATTCTTCAGAAAATGAAGAAGACGGCCGAAGACTATCTGGGCCAGGAAGTGACGGAAGCCGTGATCACGGTGCCGGCCTACTTCTCCGACCTCGCAACGCCAGGCCACCAAAGAAGCCGGGCCAGATCGCCGGACTGGAAGTGAAGCGCATCGTGAACGAACCCACGGCTGCCGCTCGCCTACGGTGTGGACAAGGCACACAAAGACATGAAGATTGCCGTGTTTGACCTCGGCGGCGGTACGTTCGATATCTCGATTCTCGAGTTCGGCGGCGGCGTGTTCGAAGTGCTCTCCACCAACGGCGACACGCACCTGGGCGGTGACGACTTCGACCAGGTGATCATCGACTGGCTCGTGCAGGGAATTCAAGAACGACGAGGGCGCCGACCTCACCACCGACCCGATGGCCATGCAGCGCCTGAAGGAGGCCGCCGAAAAAGCGAAGATCGAACTCGAGCTCGGCTTCGACGGAAATCAACCTCCCTACATCACGCCGGTGGGCGGCGTGCCCAAGCACTTGGTCAAGACGCTCACGCGCGCCAAGTTCGAACACTGGCCCACGGCCTCATCCAAGCTTGCCTTGTGCCCCTGCCAAAACGCATTGCGCGACGCCGGACTGGAGAAAAACGAGATCGACGAAGTGATCCTCGTGGGTGGTTCGAGCCGTATCCCCGCTGTGCAGCAGTTGGTTCAGGACTTCTTCGGCAAGGCTCCCTCTAAGGTGTGAACCCCGACGAAGTGGTGGCTGTGGGTGCCGCAATCTCAAGGTGCGATCCTCAACAAGGAGAGCGGCGTGAGCGACATCGTGCTGCTCGATGTGACCCCGCTTTCGATGGGTATCGAGACGCTGGGCGGTGGATGACCAAGCTCGTGGAAGCCAACACCACGATTCCCCTGCAAGCGCAGCCAGACTTTCTCGACGGCCGAGGACAACCAACCGGAAGTGACCATCCACGTGCTCCAAGGTGAGCGCCCGATGGCGGCTCAAAACAAGAGCATCGGCCGCTTCAACCTGGCCGGCATCGCTCCCGCCAAGCGAGGTGTGCCTCAAATTGAGGTGACGTTCGACATCGACGCCAACGGTATCCTCAACGTGAGCGCCAAGGACAAGGCGACGGGCAAGGAACAGAGCATCCGCATCGAGGCTTCTGTCTAACCTCTCGAAGGAGGAAATCGACCGCATGAGGCGGAGGCTGAGGCCAACGCGGCTGCCGACAAGGCGGAGGCTGAACGCATCGAGAAAAATCAACAAGGCGGACAGCATGATCTTCCAAACGGAGAACCTCCTGAAGGAGAACGGCGACAAACTTCCCGCTGACGTGGAAGGGCGAGATCGAAACTGCGCTCAACACGTTGAAGGAGGCGCACAAGGCGCAGGACGTTGCGGCCATCGATGCGGCTACCGAAACGCTCAACAAGGCGATGGAGAAATTCTATGCCCAGGCTCAGGCTGCTCAACCGGGTGCGCAGGACTTTCGCACAGGGTGCACAACAAAGTGCACAGGGCGGCACGCAGCAAAACGGCAAGGAGGATATCCAAGATGCTGACTTCGAAGAAGTGAAGTAAAAGAGATTTCGCTTGAAAACAGCGGAAGGATAATAGAATCGCAGTAGGTAAAGGATTTACTTACTGCGATTTTTTTATTAATCAAGAGAATATAGTGATATACACTAGAAACTTCCTGACAGCATTTGGTATTACATTAAACGTATCCACTGGCTAAGAATAATCTTATAAGTACATTCAAAAGACTTATCAACTTGCATCCCTCGAAACAATAGCAATACCACACGCACCTCATAATACATTAAGCATGGAATGGATTTTACACTCAAACGAAACAAATATAGCCCTTGAGAACGATATAGCAAAAAGCATAATAGAGGCTATCGGGGGTAGTAGACCAGGCTTTTTATAATAGCAAACGTAGGGAAAAAGACCACTATGGTAATGGAACGACTAACCCAGTTAGGGGATAATAAAGGACATAAAGTCTACAGCCACTCTTTATCAGAAGGCTTTAGACAAAAATCAGGCGATATATTTGTAAATAGAGAGTGGCTTTACGATTTAGTATGGTATGAAGATTTAGTATGGTATGAAGATGACCTCAATTCTTATATCATGAAAAATACTCTCCTAGTAGTCGAATCTGAATGGGCTTATAAACGTCCAAAAGATAAGATCGACGATAAACATGGTGCAATTAAGTACGATTTTCAGAAGCTATTACTATCCAATGCGAAATTAAAACTTATGATTTTCCGCGTATCAGGGAAGACGAAGCAGGATATAAAGCAAAAGCTAATTGAACTATACAACTATTTCAACAATGCAATCGACAAATATGAGCAAATGGAAAGCGGAGAATTCCTTTTTATCGCCTTTTGCGATAAGGAAAAATCCTTCTACTATTCGTATAGGAGTAAATTGTCCTCGCCGACGCTATAATATACACTATTACTATTCTTTCAGTATGTAATTACCTAATAACTATCTATATAAAAAGACTTATCGATCGGGCGGATTTGATCATTTCGATAGACATAACAACCTTCGCACCCGATAAAAGTGCTGCCGGCCGTCCGCGACACAACCGTTAACACGCTAAAATCCCTAAATGATCCCCTCGTACAGCGCTGTACGAGGGGATTTTCTGTAAATTAGCGGCCGTAATGCGCCACTCCTCCAACTCAAGCACTCCCTCCATGCGACTTAAACTCCTCTTTCTCACACTTTTGCTCACAACAATGCTCCCCTCGCGGCACAACGCGGCACAGTGAAGGGCGGGTGTGAATGCGCGCAACAACGAAGCGCTGATCGGCGCGGTGGTACGCATGAAGGCACAAAAACGCGCGACAGTCACGGACTCGGTGGGTAACTATGTGTTCAAAAAAATGTGGCACCCGGCTTCACCATCTCGCCGTCCAACTCTTGGGATTTGAGAATAAGCGCACGGAAGAGTTCCAAGTCCTGGGCAACCAAAACCGCGTTTGTGGACGTGGAGTTGGGCGAGAGCGCATTTTCGCTCACCGAAGCGGTGGTGAAATCCGACACGCAGGCGAAACGCGCCGAGAGTCCGCTCTCGGTGAGTCGGCTCGAAGTACAGCAAATCGAGAAGAGCGCGGGCACGAACCGCGACGTGTCGAAGTTGATCCAGACGTTGCCGGGCGTGGTTTCGACGGACGCGAATCGCAACGACCTGCTCGTTCGCGGCGGCGGGCCGGCGGAGAATGTCTTTACTTGGAAGGCATCGAACTGCCGGTCATCAACCACTTCTCGACACAAGGCGCAGCCGGCGGCGCAGTGGGCATCTTAAACCCCGACTTTATGAGCGCGGTGGACTTCTACACGGGGGCTTTTCCTGCGAATCGCCCCAACGCGCTGAGTTCCGTGATGGACATTCGCATGAAAGAAGGAAGCCGCGACCGCCTGCACACGAAGGTTTCGCTCGGGGCTTCCGATGCTTCCGTCACCCTCGACGGGCCGATCAACGCGCGCTCGTCGTTCATCGTTTCGGCGCGCCAGTCCTATCTGAAAAGTGCTCTTCAAGTGGTTCGGCCTCCCCTTCTTGCCCACCTACAATGACTTTCAACTCAAATACAATTACCACATCGGTACGCATAGCAGCCTGACCGTCATCGGTTTGGCCTCCATCGACCACATGCGCCTCAACACAGAGCTGGACGAAAATGTGCAGGAGATCCGGCGCTTTCTGCTGAACGTCTTGCCCGCCTACGACCAATGGCACTACACCTTGGGGGGCGGTCTACAAAGTGGCCGCCACGACGCACACCGACCGCTGGGTGTTGAGCCGCAATTTCCTCGACAACGGCAGCCACAAATACCCCGGAAACGACGCGAGCCTGCCGAAACTCTTTGACTACCGGTCGCAAGAGTCGGAAAACAAGTTTCGTTTCGAACGCACCTTCTGGACGCTGCCTTTCAAACTCAACGTCGGTGCCGGCGTGCAACACGCCCATTATTTCAACCGCACGCAACGCTATCGCATCGAAGCGGGCGTGCCGACGGTCGACCACTACGAAAGCCACCTGCACCTCTTCGCCTATTCGGCCTTTGCACAGGCCTCCAAAGCGTGGTGGCAGCAACGTTTGCAGGCGTCCTTCGGGGTGAATCTGATGGGCAACACCTACAATCGGGCGATGCGCAACCCCTCACGCAAATCGCCCCGCGCCTCTCGCTCACCCTATGCCCTCAATGCCCAAACGAAGTTGAGCGCCAACGTCGGACGCTACGCGCAACGCCCCTCCCACACGACCATGGGCTACAAAAACGGCGGCGGGCGATTTCGCCAACCGCGAGACACTCAAATACCTCATCGCCTACCACGGCGTGGTGGGTGTGGACTATCAGCCGAATGAGCGCCTTTCGCTCACGGTCGAAGGCTTCTACAAGGCCTATCGCCACTACCCCATCTCCATTCTTGAGGGCACGAGCCTTGCCAGCAAGGGCGCCGCCTACGCGGTGCTGGGCGATGAAGCGGTGGTTTTCGTCGGGGCGGGGACGCGCCTACGGAGCGGAAGCCGTCGCGCGGCTCACTTTGCCGCAGGGCTTGACGGCTTCGGCCACGATCACGCTCTTCCGCAGCGAATTTACCAATTTGAAGGGGCAATATCAGCCCTCCTCGTGGGACACCGGCCACATCATCAACCTGATGGCGGGCTGGAAACTGCCGCACAACTGGAGCCTTGCCGCGCGTTGGCGCCGACTGGGCGGTGCGCCCCTACACGCCGATCGACGCGCAACTCTCGGCACAAAAAGCCATTTGGCGGCTCCGCAACTCGGCCTATTTGGACTATGCGCGCTTCAACTCCCTGCGTTTGCCGGCGGCACACCAACTCGATTTGCGCGTGGACAAGGAGTTTTTACTTCCGCCAATGGGCGTTCAACCTCTACTTCGACGTGCAAAACGTCTACCGCTCGGCCAATCCCACGGCGCCCATCTACACGAATCTTTCGCCGCAAGGCCAACCGATGACCGACCCGGCGGACAATGACCGCTACCTCCTCCGCCAAATCCCGAATATGCGCGGCACCGTGCTCCCGGCTATGGGCGTGATGGTGAAATTTTGAGTAGAATCTCGGCGTTTTTGACCCTATTTTTTTGCTCGCTATTGCGCTTATGCTCCGACAAGTCGAAAAGAATTCCTCACAAACAGTGAATCGTACCCACAAAAAAAGCGCATCACACCATTTAAGTTCACGCGAATCACCAGGAAAAAGACGCATAAACGAAAATATATACAACAAAGAATCAAAAAAATACCCACATTTGGGTATTGAACCCCGTAGAGGAAGGCCATAACTTTGCACTCGCAAAGCGCGGCCTTCCTCTTTATACACATCGCCAAAAAGAGCGGAAAAGCACTTACCCAAACGAAGAGCAAACACGCCATTGGAGACTTCCCGCGATGGGGCAACCCGGTGCGCAAGAAATGCAAAATCACGTATGAAGAAAACCACCAGTTCCCCGCCGTCCCGCCATCGGTCTTGCGCCGTTGGCGCTCTATGTAGCCTTGGCGGCACCGGGATTCCCCCTCGCTGCGATGGCGAACGGCACCTCTCCCGCGGGGACGCTCCCTCTCTCCACTTTCCGACTCATTTTTCACCGACACGCGCCACAAGTGAGGCGAATCCTGCCACAAACGCGGCAAATCTCGGCCTGTCCGCGCCGACTTACCGCACCGACGCAACAACACACGCCACAAGCGCGGCCAATCCTGCCGTAAACGCGGCAAAAAGCAGGCACAAACGCGCAGACTTCCGCCGCCTCATCGCAGAACAACGCCCCCTTCCGCCCGCCGATGAGCCGGCCAAGGGGCGAACCGTGCTGCAGTTCACCGTCACGCGGCAGGAAA
>BNJV01002736.1_pt1 | contig 90607 bp, 76 predicted proteins | sample 8540591 | NCBI WGS metagenome assembly BNJV01 (sample SAMD00202457, study PRJDB9452) | human saliva metagenome | host: Homo sapiens
TGAAAGATACCATGCCCCTCCATTACCTTCGTACCACGTAACACCTGGTTCGTAGCGTATGAAGCATCCTTTTCAAACTCCTCCTCTTTTACCGATTTATAGGCAGGTACGCTCTCTCCATTCAGTGTAGACTCATCAACATGCAATGAGATTGCCTCCAACAACCTACCGTCAGCAGGAATCTCAGCACCCGTATTGATAATAACAATATCGCCAACTACAATATCTTTTTAGCAACAGTCGTTGTATTTCCATTTCTGATGACCTCCACCTCCTCTTCATCGTTCACTTGATTGAGGATAGCAAACTCTTTATCCGCTTTTAATTCAAAGAAGAAAGCAATCGTCGTAGCCAAGAGGATAGCTATAAAAATACCTACCGGCTCAAAGAAAACGGCAGCACCATCTTCATTATGAAGCCCCCAATACTCCCAACAAGAGATAGCAATAGAGAGAAAACCCGCAATAAGCAGAATAATAATCAGTGGGTCTTCAAACTTTTCCAAGAACTGTTTCCATAGTGGTTCCTTCTCTCGGGGTGTTAGCACATTAGCCCCATATTGCTCACGACTCTTCAACACCTCTGTGCCAGTCAATCCTTCATAATGTTTCTTTTGCTTCATAATAATCTTAGCAAGTTTATTTAGATGGACTTAATCCTATCCTACAATTAATAAGCAGATAGCAGTTCCTTTCACTAATTCCTAATCCTTTCATAACTTTATCAACTTTGATATATCTGTTTGCAAAGTTACAAATAATCTGATTATAATCCACATTTCTGTAACATTACAAGTCATAAAATCATGTATTTCTTAATAAATCTCTGAAATTATCCGTAGTAAACGATGTTCACTCTCCTATTCTTTTCCTATCATTTTAGTATTATTGTCATCCCAATACATAATGTTCTTGTCGAAAAGCGGCAAAGATAATAAATTATGGGAAAGTAAAGAAATAATAGAAGGATGAAAACATTAATCATTCAAACCATTACATAAATCCAGATAACAAATTATCATTATTTAACTAAATAAGGTAACATATGTTATCTTTGTATTTCCCAATAACTCAGTATCTTTGCATTAGAAATAATAAAAATCAGTAACAAAGTTATGGCAAATAAGATGAAAGACTTTCTCCCAGCAATTGAAATGGAGAAAATGCAGGCAATGCTTGAGCTTGAAGAAAAGTATGAAACAGGACAGCTCTCATTAGAAGAGGCACGCGAAGTGATGAAGACGAAGATAGGAAAGATTCGCCCTTATCACCTTGCCTTCATCGAACAGAACATGAAGTCGCGTGAGGACGACGAGTGTATCCGTGCAGACATGCGCAAGATTATTGAACTCGTTGAAGGTTTCATGGACTACAGCCGCCCTGATGTACCAGAGGATCACCCACTCTCACATTATTATAAAGAGAATGACGAGATGCGAAGACTGCTCCTTGCGGTCGAGGATCTTGTACAATATCCTGTCATTAAAAACCAGTGGTTAGAACTCTACGACCAGATTCGTCAGTATCCTATCCACTATCACCGTAAGCAGAATCAGCTCTATCCACTTTTGGAGAAGAAAGGATTCGACCGCCCAACGACAACAATGTGGAACTTTGACGACATCGTTCGTGATGAGATTAAGGATTCACTCCGACTCTTAGAGGCTGGCGAAGATGAAGCTTTCATCGCTAAACAAAATGAGCTTATCGCCTATGCACGCGACTTGATGGAAAAGGAGGAGACTATCCTCTACCCTACTTCATACGCTCTTATCTCGGCAGAGGAGTTTGAGGACATGAAGTCGGGCGACCAAGAGATTGGTTTTGCCTTCTTCAAAGTAGACACACCATCAACCCCCAACACTCAACACTCAACACCTCAAAAGGGCTTTGCAGAAGACCTGCAGGCATTGCTCAGCAAGTATGGCTACTCTGCAGGACCACAGCAGGAGTTGGATGTGGCAACAGGTAAGCTGACCTTAGAGCAGATAAACCTTATCTATAAACATCTGCCAGTAGACATCTCTTTCGTGGACGAGAACGAATTGGTGAAGTTTTATTCAGATACCGACCATCGTATCTTCCCAAGATCGAAGAATGTTATCGGACGACAAGTGTCTAACTGCCACCCACGTAAGAGTGTACACATCGTTGAGGAAATCGTAGAGAAATTCCGTAGTGGCGAACAAGATAAAGCCGAGTTCTGGATTAACAAGCCAGAAGTATTTATCTACATCGTTTACTTTGCTGTGCGCGATGCAGAAGGTCGCTTCCGTGGTGTACTCGAGATGATGCAGGATTGCACACATATCCGTGAGTTGACAGGTTCACAGACCTTGCTGACATGGGCTGGAAAAGAAGAGGAAAGTGCTGCAAACACTACTCCTTCTGACAATGAGGACGACGAAGCGTCTGCTGCACAATCAGGCACTCCTATTGAGATAACACCAGACACACGTCTGAAAGACCTCTTTACAGCTTATCCAAATCTGAAGAAAGAACTCGCTTCTCGCTATCCATCTTTCAAAATGCTAAACACACCATTGGGTAAGTTGATTCTCAAAAAAGCTACTGTCCGCACCGCTTCTGAGCGTTCAGGATTGGGCGAAGAGAAGTTTATCAATTTACTAAAGGAGTGCATCAAAGACGCCTAAGGTAGTCTTTTCACTCATTGTGTAACAGGTTGTTTCTCAATAGAATCTCTTTAGGATGCACATTTCGTGCATCCTTTTTTTATGTCCAGCATTTTCATCCTTACTCATTAGCATCGATAAGCTACGTGTTAACGCCTAACACCAACGGTGCGGAGCGTCCGCACCATTGGTGCGCAGGGTCAACACCATTTTAATAGTGACTTTATGCTGAGCATACTAATGAGAGAATCATGTTTGATTAGCGATTTCAGGAAATAGAGAATCTTCCTATTTATATCCTATCCGTATCCTTATAATCTGGTATCGTTACCCCACTTGAAAAGCTATCTTTTACACTTCATTCTTGCAGGGTTCAAAGAAAATACGTACTTTTTGCGTACAAGAATTACGCATTATGACAAGAAAGATATTTCAATTATTAAGCTTGGGCTTGATACTTTTTTTGGTGTCACAGCCTGCAAGCAAGAAAAAGAAATCAAACGATATTATCACCAAGATAGCACCTAAACCAAAGGTACCAAGCGGTCCACAGCCAATGACCGACTTCAAATATGAGAAGAAGATAGAATGGATGGGTAGTACCTATACGATTCGTATCCACCGTTTTGCAGACAAGTCATTGTCAATTGTCAGCGATGAAGACGGACGTAAATACTACGATAACAAGTTCCAGGTACAGATTCTTCGTCAAGATGGTTCATCTTTTTATGAGCGTACACTTACGAAAGATGATTTCAGAGAATACACTGATAACCAATATGGTAAGGATGGTGCACTGATTGGCTTCATGTTCGACCGTGCAGAGGGTAACAAACTCTACTTTGGTGCAAGTGTGGGTTCACCTGATCCAAAGAGCGATGAGTATGTACCATTGGATGTAACCATCGATAATATGAGCCGCATGCGAATCAGTAAGGCTACACAACTTGATACACCAAGCGACCAGCCACAACAACAACCAAAGAGTGAGTTGGAGAAAGCTGAGGAAGAGGGGGTGTAAGAGCCTCCCCCAACCCCTCCGAAAGGAGGGGAGCCCAACCTGCTATGAGAATGCAATTGATAATACTCTAAAAACATTTTATCAACACCTAACACCTAACTCTTCACTCCATCAACACCCAACATTCAACACCCAACACCTAACATCCCTCACGCACAAAGTCAAGGGCTTCCTTAACTTCATCCTCACTGACAGACTGGTTGATACGGACATCACCAATACCACCTAAGAGCGTAACATTAATTTCATTACCACGATTCTTTTTATCATGATGCATGAACTCAATGAACTTAGGATAATCATTACATGTAATAGGTAATGTGCCATAATACTCACGAATGAAGTTGACCGTCTGGCGCATACGTTCCGTTGGGAAGCCAGTCTTCACAACAGACAGATAAAGCTCAGCTATCAAACCGAAAGCCACTGCATAACCATGAAGAATTGGACTCTTTTCTAATGACCATGACTCAAACGCATGACCAAAAGTATGTCCAAGATTTAATGCCTTTCTAATACCCTTTTCATGTGGATCTTCCTGAACAATACACTCCTTTACACGCACACTCTTACCAAGCATTTCGCTCAATTGCAGTAAGTCTAACTGAGCAAGATTGAAGTTTATCAGCTCTGCCCACATGGCTTCATCAGCTATCAAACCATGTTTCAACATCTCAGCATAACCGCTACGGATGTTTTCCATATCGAGTGTTTTAAGCCATTCGGTGTTAAGGAGAACGACATCAGCCTCACTAAACACGCCAATCTCATTCTTCAATCCTCCGAAATTCACACCCGTCTTACCGCCCACACTGGCATCTACCATCGCAAGCAACGTGGTTGGAATATTAATAAAGTTAATTCCACGCTTGAAAGTTGAAGCAGCAAAACCACCAAGATCGGTCACCATACCACCACCAAGGTTTATCAACAGTGTGTGGCGTGTGGCTCCTCCCTGCTGCAATGCTTCCCATACAGAAGCCAATGTGTCAAGCGTCTTACTGCTATCAGTCGTACCAATCGTTATTACTTGTGCCTGCTTCAGACAGAAATCATCCTTGATAAGTTCCCAACATTTCTCATGTGTCGTCTCATCAACGAGTACAAAGATCTTATCCTTCTCACATTCTGAGATGGCTGTTGCCAATTCACTCTTGAACTGTTTTGATATAATAATATTCTGTCTCATAAGCTTTCTCCTTTAATATTCAATACAAAAATACGCCTTTTCTTTTTACACAAACATAGAATTACATACTTATTTCACACACTTTAATACTCAAACCAATGTTTTTGCGCACATCACTTACTCCGTGTGCAGTGTTTGCAAGTTGTTTACTATCAAATGCCTTCAGCACCACAAAAGAACCAATAGCATTCTTCCTTAGACTCCAAACAACTCTTATATATAAGCCTCTTGAAATCTTTTTTCAATAAAATATTAACCTGCATTAAACCTTATCACATTCTTGTCGTCATATATATCATTCAACGACAAGATTTAGAAATTAACAATAAACTTATGGTAAAAAGACTGTTGACATTTGTTCTTCTGCTGACTGGCTCTATATCGATGCTGGCACAGAACCGAACAATTACGGGATCACTCTACGATGGAGAGTTAAAAGAGAAGGTACCATTTGCTGTTGTTCAGCTGTTGAAGCAGGACAGTAGCTATGTTGTTGGTGCCACTTCAGACGAGGCAGGAAGCTTTAAGATTACGGCTCCGAGTAATGGACGATTCATTTTAAAAGCGTCTTATGTAGGTTACAAGACTATTTTTCAGAACATTACCATTGCCAATGAGCAAGACGTATCAGTGGGTCAGTTAGACTTCCAAGTAGACTCACGCACTTTGAAAGAGGTGAAAGTTGTGGCAAGTGCACCGAAAGTTGTCGTAAAGGCCGACACTTTCCAGTACAATGCTTCGGCTTATCGTGTACCAGAAGGTTCGACGATTGAGGCTCTTGTAAAGAGATTACCTGGTGCGGAAGTGTCGAGTGATGGAACCATTAAGATTAATGGTAAGGAAGTTAAGAAGATTCTTGTTGATGGAAAGGAGTTCATGGTGGGCGATACCAAGACCGCGATGAAGAATCTCCCTACATCTATCGTACAAACTATTAAGGCTTACGACCAAAAGAGTGACTTGAGTCGTGTGACGGGTATCGATGATGGTAACGAGTCAACTGTTCTCGACTTTGGTATAAAGTCGGGGATGAACAAGGGTTTATTCTCTAATATTGACCTCGGTATCGGTACGCATAACCGCTATTCAGAGAAGGCGATGGGCGCTTATTTCAACAATAAGTTCCGTATGATGGGCTTTGCATCAGCCAATAATGTCAACGACATGGGCTTCGGTGGTGGTCCACGTGGCGGTTTCGGTGGCGTAAGACAGGGATTGAATGCGACCAAGATGGTGGGTCTGAACATGAATTATGACAATGGAAACACCCTGCAGTGGGATGGTAGTGTGCGTTGGAATCACTCTAATGGCGATTTGAACACACGTGTATCAAGTGAGAACTTCGTAGCAAGTCAGGGCTCATTTGCCAACCGTCTTTCACAAGAATACACCAGAACGAACTCTTGGGACGGCCGTTTCCGCTTGGAATGGCGACCTGACTCTGTATGGAATATTATGTTCCGACCAAACTTCAGACTCACTAAGAACGACGGACAGGTGGTTAGTTCTTCTGCTGCCTATAACGCTGACCCATACGAAACAGTGGATGATCCATTATCAGCAGCCTCTATCGCACAGCTGAAAGCATTGGGAACGATGGTGAATACACAGCGTAATATGACCATAAGCTATGGCAATACAACCGCTTTGGGTGCTATGCTGCAGGTGAATCGCAAGCTTTCAAGCAACGGAAGAAACGTTACTTTGCGCGTAGATGGTAACTATAGTGATTCGGATTCAAAGACCTTCTCAACGCAAGATATTCAGTATTTCCAGTTGCAAGATGCACTCGGAAACGACTCTACTTATCGTGCCTATCGTTACAACCTTATGCCAACAAAGAGTTGGGACTATGCTTTGCAGGCAACTTATAGCGAGCCAATAGCCCGCAAGACTTACCTGCAGTTCAGCTATCAGTTTAAGTATGGCTTCTCAAAGAGCGACCGTGACACCTATGATCTCTCTGCTATGCCATCAGGAACATTCGGTAGTCTGCAGCCTGCTTACCGTTCATGGGACAATTATCTCGGACTGCTGACCAACCCTATGGCAAGCTATCTCGATGATAACTTGAGTCGTTACTCTGAGTATCGCACCTACACACACACGACATGCAGGTGATGATGCGAATGATTCGTGATAAGTGGAAGATGAACGTGGGTGTGATGTTCCAGCCACAACACTCTACTTACATGCAGGATTACCTCGGTGTACACGTTGACACAGCACGCACTGTATTCAACTGGAGTCCTACTTTCGACTTCCGTTATAAATTCAGCGAGCAGAGCAATCTGCGTATCAATTATAAGGGTACTATCACTCAACCTACGATGAGTCAGCTGTTAAGTATCGTCGACAACACTGACCCACAGAATATTTCAGTTGGTAACCCTGGTTTGAAGCCAGCCTTCACCAATAACTTCCGCTTGTTCTATAACACGTACAAGCAGAGTCATTCACAGGCGCTGATGACTTTCGCGAACTTCTCAACGACACGAAATGCGATTGGTAACAGTGTGACCTACGATGCGATTACAGGTGCACGTACGATACGACCAGTGAACGTAAATGGTAACTGGGATGCTGATGCAGGATTAATGTATAACACAAGTATCGACTCTGCTGGCGTATGGAATCTCCACACCTTTACGCGTGCTAACTTCAATCGTTACGTCAGCTATCTGCAGCTTAACAGAACAAGCAACTTAGAGAAGAATATAACGAAGTCATTGACCTTAGGAGAACGACTCGCTGCCAGCTATCGCACCTCTTGGTTAGAATTGGAGTTAGACGGTTCAGTAGATTATACGAACACGAAGAATAATCTTCAGAGTATGAGCAATCTACGTACATGGCAGTTTGCATATGGTGGTACGTTGAGTCTTAACCTCCCTTGGAACATGAGCATCTCGACCGACCTTCACCAGAACAGTCGTCGTGGATATAGCGATGCTTCATTGAACACCAATGAGCTACTTTGGAATGCGCAAATTTCACAGAGTATGTTGAAAGGTAATGCACTGACCTTCAGTTTGCAGTTCTATGACATCTTACGTCAGCAGAGCAACCTCTCACGTGTCATCAACTCTATGAGCCGTACAGATACTGAATACAATAGTATTAACAGCTATATCATGCTGCGTGCTACCTACCGTCTGAACCTCTTTGGTGGTAAGAACGCTATGCCTAAACCAAAGGATAGTCCAGACTTCGACCGCAATGGTCCTGGAATGGGTCCACGTGAAGGTGGAAAGAAAGGCTTTGGCGGTGGTCGTCCTGCAGGTGGTCCACCAATGGGTGGCGGATTCTAATAAAGCCTCACTCCCAGCCCCTCTCCGAATGGAGAGGGGTTGAGGGTGAGCTCTTCTTCCCTCTTGGAGAGGGGCTGGGGGTGAGGCTGCAACTCTTGCACAGTTCTCTAAAAATGCTTACCTTTGTCTGCAACCCTAAATCATTCAAAGAAGGGTAAACCCAAATAAATAAATACTGATAATGAAACCTATCAAGAACTTTATCGCAGCTGTGGGCTTGACGCTCGCACTCTCTGCTATCACCAACAACGCTCACGCACAGGGAAGTAATATGCAGGAGAAAGTGAAAAACTACTTTCTTCAAACGCTTAAAAAGAAGCAGAATGAAGAACAGAAAAGCAAGGATGCCTTTCAACGTAACAAGACTTATACTACGGATATACAGCAACTGATAAAGAACAAAGATATCGCTCAAAACCAAAAGATGGTATGGGATGCATGGTGTGAGGCGAATCACGAACTAAATGAACAGAAGCTCGCAAAGCCTGAAGACTTACAGAAGGGCTTGAAAAGCATCGTGGAATTTACCTGAAACATTGGAAAAGAATGCCGTCATGCCTTACTACTATGGTGTAAAGGGAAGCGCAGCAGGCAAACTTCCGTTGTTCCTTTACCTGCATGGTTCTGGACCAAAGGAACAAGAATGGGCGACCGGACTTATCTTAGGAAACAGATTCCAAGATGGTCCTTCACTCTATTTCATTCCACAGATTCCTAACGAAGGCGACTACTATCGCTGGTGGCAAGTAGCTAAGCAGTTTGCTTGGGAGAAGCTTATCCGACAGGCACTTGTCGAGGGTAATGTTGATGCTAACCGCCTCTACGTCTTCGGTATATCTGAAGGTGGCTATGGCAGTCAGCGTCTTGCCTCTTTCTATGCCGACTATTGGGCTGCAGCGGGTCCGATGGCTGGTGGCGAACCATTGAAGAATGCACCTGTAGAAAACTGTGCTAACATTGGTTTCTCATTCCTCACAGGAGCGGATGACACTGGCTTCTACCGTAATATTCTAACTCATTATACGCAGATTGCATTTGACTCTGCTCAGTTGGCACGACCGCTTGATGCCGACAAACGTCCGCTCTTTGTTCATCGTATCAACCTCCTGCCTGGCATGCAGCATCATATTAAATACGACCTCACTACTCCATGGCTTAAGAATTTCGTTCGTAATCCCTATCCAAAGACGGTTCTCTGGGAAGACTATGACATGGATGGGCGCCATCGTTCGGGCTTCTACAACCTACAAGTGTTAAGCTCTCCTACGCAGAATCGCACTTACTATGACATGAATATCCACAACAATGTGGTGAAGATTAATATCAAAGAGGTCGAATATACCGCTGTTGAGAGAGACAAACATTGGGGTATTGAAATGAGATTTAACCGCAGCTACACAAATGCAAAGGGCGGTAGACTACGTATTTATCTGAATAGCGAACTCATAGACATGAACAAGCCTGTGACAGTTATCGTCAACGGAAAAGAGCTCTATCGAAAGAATGTGAAGGCAAATCTCCAAGACATGATTAATAGCTGTACCGAGTATTTCGATCCTTACAGAGTTTATCCAACTTCCATTGAGATTAATTATTAACTCAATGGGAGTTGGAGAAATCCCCCCCCTTTACCCTTCATTTTGTAATAAAATTTCACCACCTCCATTTCAAAAGATGCTCTTTTGGCTTCTAAAAGACGCCTAATTGGCTTCCAAGAGACGCCCTTTTGACCTCTTAAAGACGCCCTTTAAGAATCCAATTAAGCACCTTTTATCAACCAACTTTGTAACAGTCTGATTATAGGAAACTTACAAAGGCTGTAAAACACACGTTTTTCATACCGATTTTAAGCCTTGAAAGCGAAATCATTGTAAATAAATTTCAGACCCTTCTTTTGAGTATTCATAAATTTGGTGTAATGCGCTTTGACGTAATGTCACACAGAGAAAAGGAGAGGACGGAGGATTATAAAACAAAGTAATGGTAGTCACGGAGGCACCGTCGGTGCATAGAGCGACGGAGTTTGTTTGCCATTTCTATTAGTAATTTATACACAAAGCGTTTATCCAAAATAGTTATCAAGAATCTGTACGCTACGCCTCCGTTACTCTTTGTGCCGTCGGCACCTCCGTGACATTGCATAACCTCCGTCCCCTCCGTGACTCCGTGTGCCTATTATATAAGACTTTTAGTTTATCACTCCATATTTCGGAAGAGCCTCTTATTACCCTGTTACCATGTCTTGAATACCCTGTTACCGTGTCTCTTATTACTCTGTACCATGTCTTGAATATCCTGTTACTATGTCTCTTATTACCCTGTACCATGTCTTACATTACTCTGTTACCATGTCTTACATTACCCTGTCTCATCAAGGAATGCAAAACCACAAAAAAAGAGTTGACAAGTTAATTATCCCAAGGAGCCATACCCCTCAAAACAATTAACTTGTCAACTCGTTTACTTGTGTACTCCGTCTACTTAGTATCCCATTACCCTGTCTCCATCAAGGAATGCAAAACCACAAAAAAAGTTGACAAGCTAATCATCCCAAGGAGCCATACCCCTCAAAACAATTAACTTGTCAACTCGTTTACTTGTTTACTCGTCTACTTAAAATTTCCCAAACCTTTCATTATCTCTTCTTCATGAACGCAGCAGGCTTAGCACTTGTGCTTAAAGGATGGAAAAGCATCACAGGCTGAAGCAAGAACAGAGGACCATTAAGGTATAACTGGCTTCCCTGCTGATTATACTTATATATCGCAAAGACGTTTCCATTAAATGAATTAAGAGGGAAACCTAAAGGTCCTAAATACGTTAAGCTCTTTATGTAAGCGGCATTCTTACCACTATCCTCAAGAATACCAGCAACCATCTTATCCGCCTTAGAGTAAGACATTCTTGCTGTCATTGTCAACTGATTTGATGCATAATAGTTATAAATGCCAGGAACAACCTTCTGGAATTTAGCAAAAGTCTGCATCACTCACCTGACCTGCACTATGTGCTTCAGTCTGCTGACGAATAAGCTTCATGAATGCACTATAATGATTGATGTCCCAAACAGCAGTTCTGTAGTGATAAGTAGTATCATTCATTCTCTTTGAAAGAACATATTCGCCACCCTTCAATGACAATGACACCTTAGCAGGATCAAAGGTGAGCGTCATCTTCATACCCGTATCACTTGAATTAAAGGTCAACTCGGTATCAGATTTCTTCTCAAGTGTACCAACAATCTGCGTAACTAATGTGTTAATATCAGTTGTAGATGAGGTCATCTTAAGAAGGTCATAACCATAGAGACTATAGGTCTTACCTGCGAGGTCGTCAATGCCACCCTGTGTCACAGTGATCGTATCACGATTCTCTTGGTTCTTCAAAACGAGTGAGAAAGTACGAATCTCACCTGTTGTGTTAGCTCCAATATGTGCCACGAAAGCAGAGTCCTTATTCTCAATTGATGTCACACCAGAAGCATCGGCAGCATCAGCAAGCTCCATAGAAGGCTCAGCACCTAATGCGGTATAAGGTAGAGTGAGGGTTGTATCCTTATCACTCACAGCGTAATACTTAGCACCTTTGTACTTAAAAAGAGCTCCAGCTTGCAAGATTGGCAGATTAGTAGAATCATTACCATTCTTGATCGTCAACACTGCAGAACGACTGTCCATGGCTGGGTTGTTAGTAACACTGACTACGATAGAATCGTTCTGCAGCTGAGCTGTTGCCCATGAATCACTGACAGAGACGGTTGAGCCAGCAGGTGCAGTAAACTTCACCCCACCCTTCTGTGCCGCAGCAGTAAAGGTGAGTTTTGAGTTTACCACCTGCACAGGGTTCTCTCGCAAGTAATTACTACCTGCATCGTTGTCGTCACTGCAGGCAACGAAGCCTGCAGTAACAGCAAGGAGAAGACAAATATTAAATATCTTTTTCATAAAACACTTACTTGTTTAGTTTTACTTGAGACGCTGTAGATGTTGTGAGGAATGAATTCCAGTCTACATCGAAGCGTGCAACACGGTTTGGTAGATACTGTGGCATCAATACAGACGCTGTATTGTCGAATGAATCCTCTGGCAAGATAGAAGGCTTGGCAGATGAAGATGTAGAAGCCTTCTTGGTGATTACTGGGTTAGTCCACTTATCCCACCAACCTGCAAGATTCTCAGAGGTGAATGGTTCGCCAGTGTAAGCCCAGAGAATGATACGCTCAGTAGTCAAACCAGTATACTGTACCTGTCCATTAGAGATGCTGAACAATGGTCCACAGAGTGACGCACTGATATCGCCATTGTCTGCAACGGTGAAGGTAATGAGGTTATAAGCGCCTGTACCTGTACCTGTACCACTCTTCTCATCGATGTTAAAGGCATTACCGATGTTATAGCTTACATTATTCCCCTGGAAGGTCATCACCTTCTGACCACCCTGCATCAAGAATGCATTAGCAGAAGCTACGTAGGTCAATGGGAATACATAATCTGAGCCATAAGCACTGTGAACATTGAGGTAGAACTTGCGGTTCGCACCAGAACCTACATATCTCAGTCGTGCTGTACGAGTATTATCAAAGAAGCCCATCTTTCCATCCTTTGATACATATGAGTTCATCGTGAGCTCATAAGTACCCATGAGTGCAGAAAGGTCGAACTGCATAATCTGAACCTGTGCCTCTTTTATACCATTTGAAATCTTAAGTTTTGCACCACGCGCATTCGTTGCAATAGGATTAGCATCTACCTTAATAGTAAGCTTATCACCATCCTTAGAGAGGTGAAGCCATGATGCATCACAAGTGATGTCGAGTTTGTTAAGATATGGAATGGTCTTGGTGATAGTCTTTTCACCATTAGAAGCGTTGATAGCACCTATCATCTTCGCAATGAGATTTACATCAATATTAGAAGCAGTAGACTCCACACCAGTTCCAGAGAACTTAGCAGTTGCCTTATCGAATGTTAAGTCGTACAACTGTACGCCATTCAACATAATAGGCTCATACAAACGGATTCCCTTATCTGTAAAGGCGTAAGCAGACTCAGCAACAAGTTTATCACCATCATAGATAGCTAACTGACGATTGTTCTTATCGGTCACAACGAGTGTGTAAGGCTTTCCACCAATGGTAAGAGCTACATCAGAGAAAACAAAGAGGTTGGTAAGTTCTGTTACCTTCTCTATATATTCTGAAGCTTCACCAGAGAGTTTATTGAGATACATAGTATTCAACGAACGCTTGCCGTGAATCTTGATGCGGTCAGCACCAATGCTATCAATAACAAACTCGAAGTCGCCTTCCTTACCGAGATACTCACCATCCTTTGGAGTTGCATAGATGTGGAGGAAAGTATTGTAAGTATCAAACGACAAAACCGGTCCGTCGTCTTCTTTCATCTTATACAATGACTTTACTTCGCCATCATCAGGATTGTTCTCATAGCGTACAATCGCATCATCATTAGTGAACTTAATCGTATAAGCCACGCCACCATAAGCCTGGTTTCTCTGTGGATAATAGTCTAAAGCCCAGCCATATTGCGATGCCACCAACGTTTCCTGTGCCTTCTGAAGGAATTCGTCCATACGCTCAGAGTAAGGCTTTCCAAAGACATTCTCTTCTTCTGTCTGGCATGACTGAAGGAAAGAGCTGGCAAGGCAAGTAGGAGATATATAAATAATTTATTTGCTTTCATATAATGATCCTTTCTTAATAATTAAGATTTGTCAGATTATAACTGCCACTAACAACGTTGTTCTCACGCTCGATGACAGCTTCACGCACCTTCTCAAGGTCGACATTAAAGGTCTCCTTATAGTAACGTTTAGCAATCTCGAGCTTCTTCTCAATAGCTGTTACACCTGGCTGATCTTCTACAGCTGCACCATTCGCATCCACAACGGTTGCTCTCTTGAGGAGAGCCTTCCACTGTGCATCGGTAGAGATAATGTAAGTACTTACCACCTCAGCAAAGTCTTCACGCTCTTCCTTCTGTGAGTAAGCTGTAACGAAGCCACGCTTCTCATAACCTGTTCCATACTTCGCAGAACTCCATGAGTCATTAACATAACCTGTTGGGGTTACCTTACCAAACTCACGTGGATAGTCCTTTGTCTGGTTAACGATGTGAACAAACTCGTGGTGAATCGTCTTGAGGTAGTATTCATCCAAGTAGGTACGGTTGTTCTTGAATCTATCAAGATGGTTAACACCCAAGAGACGAATCTTCTTTCCACCCTCAGCAGTACCGAGTTTTATATTACCATTGTTCTCATACTCGAACTCACCCAAGAAGCTAAAGAGCTTTGGGAAGAAGCGACGTGTGAAATCAATACCTGCTGCTTCGGTATAAGCCTCAACACAAGTGTACTTCACGATATGCGCTAACTGTACTGACTGAGCTGAATCGGCTGGTACATCATAGTAAGACATATCCGACTCATTGTCCTCATAACGCCACTGTATTTGAATGTTATAAGGTACTACGAAGTTCTTGTACAGCCATTTGTCAAAGACAGTGTTTGCCGTCTTGGAAGGCTTGATAACGCTCTCGCTTGACAAATTATCGTCTGAACAAGCAGTGAAGCCTGCTGCCACTGCCGCCAATAGCGATAAAGCTAATATATTTTTCTTCATTTCTTATTCCTTTAATTAGCTATTAAAAAGAGTGTGCACTTACTGGGGTAGAATACTGATTGACCGCTGAAAGTACTGGCAATTTGTACTGAGAAAGGTCAACGAGCTTCGCACCTGCTACAAGAGCCTTGGTTGGGTTGCCAGCAACACCAGCCTCACGAATACTCTGTGGAATCTGTACCACCTGACGAGGATCGTCCTTCTCCAACCAATCAAGGTTCTTTGAAGGCTTACCGTTAGCACCAATCAAACGACGTGGAATCTCGATATTGTAACGTCTGATATCCATCCAACGCATTCCCTGATGTACAGTCTCGATACGACGGAAGTTCAGCAAGCACTGCAAGAGTGACTCCTGCACTGAGCCTTCAGCATCGATAGTGAAACGAGGGCTGATGTGCTTCTTGAAACTTGGTACCATCTTAGCAGCATCAGCGTATGCATATGGAACTGTCTTGAAGTAAGTTTGTACACTTGTTGGGGTAAGGGTCACATTGGTATTGAAGAAGTTCTTCATCCAAATAGTCATATCTGCACAAGCAGCATCATTCTGACCAAGCATGATTTCAGCCTCTGCACGGTTGAGCAAAGCCTCATCCATAGTGAAATCAACGTTCAATGTGCGGAGATAACCAGAGCCTGTTGTCGTATTACGAACCTCAAACTCACGTGGAAGTTTCATCAATAAAGCGAAGTTATTCTCACCTGAATTAACAGTAAATGGCTTCCAAATGAGGTTTGACGATGTACCCCAGATGTTATTACTATTGAACAACTCTGTCTCTGACAAGTAGTTAGTAAGTGTATAACGCTTACTGATTAACCATGGTCCAAGAGCCATACCAGCATTGCTGACACTGGTTTGAACAAGGAGGTTACAGTCTGCAGAAGCACTACAATAAGCCTCAGCACTCTTTACTGCCTGATCTGATTTACTCAGTGGCATAGCCTGCAATGCTCTATAGTCACGCAAAGAAGCAGCAGGATTACTACCTAAGAGCTTATCAGCATATTCCTTTGCCTTCTCCCACTTCTCATAATAGAGGTAGAAACGAGTTGCAAAAGCATAAGCAGCCTGCTTGTTGAAGTGATACTTTGGCACCTCATATGTATCGTTAAGCAATGGGATACCAGCCTCAATATCAGCAGCAATCTTTTCATAGACATCAGCTACAGTACCACGATTACTCTGTTCTGCAGCCGCAGAGAAGTCTGCAATTCCTGTTGCATAATAGAGTCCAGCATCCTTTGTACTGGTCTTGCCATTATAAGGACGGCAGAATTCGTTAGCAAGGATAAAGTGGTCATAGGCACGAATGAGCAAAGCCTCACCCTTTGAATTACGAAGTATATCGTTCTTTGGACCACCCTGATCATCAATAGCAGCCAAAGCCTCATTAGCCTTATAGACACCCTCATAATAAAGCATCCACACCATCTCAGGAGAGTCATTACCACCCTCTGTCTGCTCTTGCCAGAAGAAGTACTGATCACCACCACGATTACCCTGGCTATTCTGTGCTCCCATGTAATCGGTATTGTCAGACATCCACTCGTTAAAGAGCGTCGGTGTACGGTCAGGATAGGCTGTCACAAGCAGACCCGCAATCTTCTTTGGTGTGTCCAAAGTCGTACGGTTGTCTGGCAACGTATCCAATTGGTCAGAACAAGATGCAAGTATCGCTACAGATGCAAGCATCAAGCTGCCCTTATATATGATATTCTTAATTTCATATTCGTTCTATATTAAATTACTTCTGGTTCTGATTCAGCATCTCTTTATTGTCTAATGGCTGTATCATCTTACAACCATTCGCCTTGTTAGGAACTCCAAAGTTACTATCAACATTTGGATATTCTCAGCTGAATATGAAGCCTCCGTTAAATTATTAAAGACCTAATCTCAATGTCATGGTGAACTGCTTTGGAACTGGTGCAGCCACACCACCTGTATTGAAGAACTCTGGATCCTGACCGTTCAGCTTCTTATCTGAATAGAAGAGGAAGAGGTTAGTTGCCTGAAGCTTCAAAGCTAAACTGCTAACACCAATCGTTCTAATCATAGCTGCAGGGAAAGTGTAACCCAATGAGATTTCCTTCATACGAATGAAGTCACCCTTTGCGATACGAACATCAGAATAGTTATAAGCATTGTAAGCAACATCCAACTGTGAATTGTTGCGATTCTGACGGCGAGATGCGATAACAGGGATAGTAGTCAAAGCCTCATCACCACTGTATGTCCAGCGATTACGGAACTCCTTAGGCAAGCATCCATATCGTCATAGCGGTTGCTGAAGATATGGTTCAAACGAACCTTATTTCCAAAGCTATAAGTAACAAATACGTTGAGGTCCCAATTCTTATAACGGAAGACGTTACCAAATGAACCCGTTGTAGTTGGGTCGGCAGGACCTTCGAACTTCAGATACTTAATCTTCTCCTGATCACGCTCCTGGAGGTTAAGACCAGAGATAGTTCTTCTACCATCCTCGTTCATGAATGTAGGCAAACCCTCACCATTGAGTCCAGCAAATGGGATGCTGAAGATAGAGTTTACAGGATAACCTACAAGACTATAACCAGTTCCCTGTACGAGGTCGATAACACGCGCATGGGTGAAGAGACTTGTAATCTCATTGTGTGTCCATGAGAAGATAAAGTTAGATTCCCAACTGAAGTCCTTTGTCTTGATGTTATGTGTATTCAATGAAAGCTCCATACCATTAGACTTCATTGAAGCAACGTTAGCAAGGTTATAAGAACCCAACTGTGGATGGTTCACGTAACCAATAAGGTCACTATTGCGACGCCAGTAGAAATCAGTTGTAAGATTGATTCGATTGTCAAGGAATCCAAAGTCGAAACCAAGGTTGAACTCACGCTTCTTCTCGTAGGTAAGGTTCTTATTACCGAACTGCTCATCGTATCCAGTCTCCTGAATAGAAGTAAATGGACGCCAAGGCACTATTGCTGTGAAGATTGGCAATGAGTTAGTTACAGGAGGACGGTCACCAGTAAGTGAGTAGCTCAAGCGGAATGTAGCATGTGTCAACGCCTGCTTAAACACCTTATTAAACCATTCTTCCTCATGTGCGTTCCATGCACCAGAAACGTTATAGGTTGGCAACCAACGAGCTGATGTAGCCTTACCCAGATAGTTAGTACCCTCATAACGGAAAGTACCAGTCATCTGATAGCGACCCTTATAAGAATAGGTACCTGTACCGAAGTAAGCAAGACTGCGGATGTGGGTATTTGACAAGCCATAGTAGTCAGATCCCTTCTCCTGGAACATCTTGAATGCACGATAGTTCAGCTTAGCAATCTCACCAGCATCAAACATCATACCCCACTCACGGTCGAAAGTAGCCTTACGGTCAACGCTATTACTCTCAACACCGGCATAGAGGTTCACGATGTGTGTATCATTGAATACATCGTTGTAAGCAGCAGAAAGACGGGTATCCCAACCAAAGAAGTGGTTACCTGTTCTGTCAAGAATACCGCCCTCTTTGAGGATTGACTCTGGAAGAGCAAATGGGTTGTCAGGATCAGTATAAAGATAAGGATTGGCATCACGGATAGTTGTTGTACCCATTGCACGATAAGCCAAAGCCTGATTAGAGTTTTCACGAACGATATGTTCCATCGTTGAAGCAGCACTCTTAACAGCTACCAAAGCAGTAAGCTTCAACTTTGTTATTGGCTTATAGTCAATACTTGTCTGTATACGGAAGTCGTGTACATTCAAGTCCATGTAGTTATTGTTCAACTCATTGAAGATGTTGAACGGAGCATAGTTACGTGTATATGACTCGGTTGGGTCGAGTGTACGTGAAGTGTTCAAAGAATAAGAGTAAGGGTTAATATCGAAAGCACGACTAACAGCACCTGTTGATGGGTCAATCGTACGGCTCAACGAACCTGGAGCTCTCTGCTTACGATAAGAAGCATTAGCAATAAGGTTCAAACCGACCTTCTTATTAATATTGTAAGTCGTATTGATGTTACCAGTGTAACGCTGAACACGGCTTGACTTATACCATCCTGGATCGTACATTGCAGAGAGAGAGAAGCATAGTACTGACCCTTATCTGTACCACCAGAAGCACTCACAGAGTGGTTGTGCATGATTGAACTTGAGAAAAGCTGGTCGAACCAGTCAGTATTGCGATACTCAGCAGCACGGAGATAAGCGTCACGTGCTTTCTGTGTATTCTCAAGACCGAACTGTCCCTTAGTAGCGTCATACTCAGAGATGAGCTGATACATACGACCATAAACACCACTTGTAGAGGCGTTTGCAATCTCAGCATAATTCAAATAGCCCTTCTTCTCCAACTCACGATAAACCTCCATCTGGTCCTGTGAGTTCATGATATTAAAGTTCTTATAGCTTGGCTTCAAACGGAGGGTGTACTCACCAGTATAGCTCAAATGGCTCTGACCAGCCTTACCCTTCTTTGTAGTTACAACAATCACACCTGCCATAGCACGAGCACCATAGATAGATGTAGCAGAACCGTCCTTCAGAATCTGGAAACTTTCAATGTCATCAGCATTCAATCCTGCAATAGCAGAAGAAATCAAAGTCTTTGCATCACCTGATGACAACGAACTTGCATCAACATTGGCAATGTCTTCCATGATGACACCATCCACAACCCACAAAGGTTTTGATGAACCGAAGATTGACGTGTTACCACGAACACGAATCTTAGGAGCAGTACCGAACGTACCAGACACGTTCTGAACGCTCACACCGGCAGCACGACCTTCGAGTGAACGGCTCACGTCCGCCATACCATCGAGCTTAGCTTTTGAAGCATCAATCTTGGTAGCAGCACCAGAGAAGAGGCGTTTGTCTTGCTGGGTCATACCCGTTACGACGACCTCAGTAAGCTGATGATTGTCATTAGAGAGGACAACCTTCATGCCATCTTTTGCTGTTACGGTCTGAGTGACCATACCAATGTAACTGACTACGAGTTTCTTTCCTGCAGGAACGTCGATAGTGAAGTGACCATCAATATCGGTAACTGTACCCGTCGTAGTACCTTGTACCATGACAGATGCTCCGATAACGGCTTCTCCATCGTCCTGAGAAACTACGGTTCCGTTAATCTTTGCCTGACCAAACGCTGTTCCTAATGACAGGATAAGACCAAACAAAAAGAGAGTAATTCTTTTCTCCATAGATCTCTTTTGATTATTAAAATATTATTGTGTAACTGTTTCGCTAAACTTTACGATTTTGTTCCTTTCTGAAACATTTTATTAGAGATGAGTCTTAAACCTAAATATATTGCTGCTTTTTTTCACAATATAAAAAGATTATTACTTTCATGGAATGCAAATTTAAATATTATTTATATAAGTTGCAAGCATTTTTTTCGAGTAAAATTACATTTTCTTTTTAAAATTTAATTGAATACTTACTGATTTCAACAAAAAGAGTACATAAAAACACTTATAATTATAAACAGAAGAGTGTTTAGTTGACAAGTAAACAGGTTTTTACTTGACAAGTTGACAAGTGAACATCCGAACAAGGTATTAGTTATAAAAAGAAAAAAAATAGGATTTTTGTTTACATGTTGATAAGTTTTTGTTTACATGTAAATGGGCGTGTAAATGAACAAAATTGCTGATTTAAAGGAAGACAAAGAGATTAGGGGAGACAGAATAAAGATAAGGTAAAAAAGACAAGGTAACAAAGTATACAAAGACCAAATAACAAAATAATCTGGAACGAAATAATAGCATAATGAATTACCACTTTATCCCTACTCTCCTATCACAGATACCATAGAATAATGATATAATGTAAAGAAAAATCTAATATTCGAATTGAGAAGGGCATAAATCAGCTTGCAATTAACGCCCAATTGGCTTGTAAAAGATGCCCTTTAAGACGCTAACTAACGCCCTTTTGAAAGCTTACTAAGCACCTTTTAAAAAGCTGTTTTGCAATAGATTGATATTAAAGAAGTTACAAAGGCCATTCAAAAAGAGGTTTTAGAGCCATTTGGGGCAAATAAACAACGAAATGATGTAAAGAAAATTCAGATGATTAAGGAGAAACTTTGGTGTAAGATAACAGATAGCTAAAGACGTTGTATTTAGAGTAAAATCATTCTCTCACACATTTAACCCCAATCGGTCATTAGACCACAATGTTTCAGGAATTCTTGCTTTTGTGTTGTTTCCTAACATCTTTTATTTTCTTGTCGGCATCTTGTCTGCCTTTGTAACTTGACGTAGCCCGCTACGCCTGCGTCCCAAAGACAGACAATCTGCTCGATAATAAAACAAAATATGTTTAGGCTCTAATAACCGATTTCGGTTTAAGAGAATAAAAATAGGGTGTATCAGAAATTTGATACACCCTAATTATTTTTCGTTTTAAACTTATTCTTTCCTAAATCTGGCAGAAGAAGAGTACAATTACCTGCGCCAGGAAGATTCTAAGGAACATACTGAGCGGATAAACTGTTGAGTAACCTACAGCTGGAGCCTCACCTGCACAGATAGAGTTAGCATAAGCCAAGGCTGGTGGGTCGGTATAGGTTCCGGCAAGCATACCCATAATTGTGAAGTAATTGAACTTATACTTCAAACGAGCAATAGTGCCGACAATAAGGATTGGAACAATCGTTATGATAAAACCTGTGTACACATACTTCAATCCGTCACCCTGTACTACGGTGTCCCAGAAGGTTGCTCCTGCCTTGATTCCTACAGAAGCCAAGAAGAGTGCCAAACCAATTTCACGGAGCATCATATTCGCTGACGTTGTAGTATAGGTCACAAGTCCCATTCGATAACCAAAACGACCAATAAGAATAGCGATAACCAACGGACCACCTGCAAGACCGAGTTTCATTGGTACAGGCATGTGAGGAATCGCAATTGGCAACGTACCGAAGATGATACCGACGATGATACCAACGAAGATGGTGCAATATTTGGTGCGTTAAGGCGCTTTTCAGAGTTACCCATCATAGAAGCAACGCGGTTAACGTTCTCTTCTGGACCAACAACCATGATACGGTCACCCACGATAAAACGGTGATTGCGACCCGCAAAGAGGTCCATACCCTGTCGGCTGATACGTGTTACGTTCACGCCATATACTGAACGGAAATGAATATCGCCCAAAGTCTTTCCGTTAATCTTACTATTGGTGATAACAATACGACGGCTAACCAACTGTTGTGGCTGGTCTTCCTCGTGCCAGTCTACTTCAATCTCTGGACCGATGAAAGCACGGATAGCAGCTGCGTCAGCCTCTGCACTGACAACGAGAATCTCATCGCCTAACTCAAACATTATCTAAGGTAGGAACAGACAATACCCCTTCGTGCATAAGACGTGTACAAACGAAGTCACGATTAAGGAATTCTGATATTTCTTCGAGCTTACGGCCTGCGATATACGCATTCTGTACCTTCAAATACATTGTGTAAGGCTTTGCATGAGGATTCTCAGCTTCTTCCTCATTCAGCTTTTCATTTTCCTCTTGAAGGTTTACCTTACAGATATAACGGATAGCGATCGTCGCACTGATGATACCTACCACACCCAAAGGATAAGCACAAGCGTAACCAGAAGCGATGTCGAAGTTCATGCCATTCTTGAAAACACTGTGGAGTGCTTCATTCGCAGCACCAAGACCAGGAGTGTTCGTCACAGCACCATAGAGCGTACCGACCATCATAGGAAGATTTGTCTTGTCCTGCGTGTCAAAGAAAATGTAGTAACAAGCAAACATCACAAGGACGTTGAGCAGAATTGCCACCGTCGAAAGAATGTTCAACTTCAGACCACCTTTACCGAAACTTTCAAAGAATCCCGGTCCGACTTGCAAACCAATCATAAAGACAAAAAGAATCAATCCAAAGTCTTGTACAAAGGTCAATACGGGGATAGGTCCTGTAAATTTAATGTGACCAGCAAGAATGCCCACAAACAACACAAAGGTAACGCCAAGCGAAATACCTCCAATTTTAATTTTGCCAAGGTAGATACCCAAGGCAATGACAATAGAATACAATAGCATAATATGGGCTACCGTATCCTGTTTCTCTGCCGAAAAAATATCAATTAACCAGTCCATAAGTATTATTTATTACGTGCAAAGATAAGGATTAAAAGGCATATAATCTAATCTTTTATGACGAATTTTAACCATTTGTCTGTTTTTGTATACGTTACTTTCTTATTTACCTATGTAAAAACTGTTCGTAAGATGTTATTGAGCCATCGGGAATATGAAATAATGAGACATTCTTTTCTATGTAGACAAATAAAAAAATGAAAGGTATTGCAGTATAATAACCTATTAGAGATTAAGACAGCCAAAAAAAGTTTTTGTCTATTTTCATATTCATGCTAAAGGTTCTTCCGAAAATATGGAGTGATAAACTAAAAAGTCTTATATAATAGGCACACAGAGTCACGGAGGGGACGGAGGTTATGCAATGTTACGGAGGTGCCGACGGCACAAAGAGCGACGGAGGTGTAGCGATACTATTTTTTTGTAGCTTTTGTCTTGGTAAACACTTGTCTATGCGTACGGAGCGAGTACAGTACGGAGGTGTAGACAGATTCTTGATAACTATTTTGGGGTAAAAGCTTTGTATATAAATTACTAATAAATTTGGTAAACAAACTCCGTCGCTCTGTGCACCGACGGTGCCTCCGTAACTTCTATTGCTTTGTTTTAATAATCCTCCGTACTCTCCGTGTCTCCGTGTGACATTTCGTCAGAAACCTAACCTTAAGTGGCAAAACTTATCACTCCAATATCCAGAAGACCCATACTGAAGACTGCTAAATCAATTTTATAGCTATTCTGAACACGCTGTATTCTGCCCATTCTAATGATTATAAAGTCCCTCTCCTACCCTCATCGGCTAACGTGCCGATGCTTAGCACACATCGTGCTGATGGTGAGCACCAATGGTGTTAGGTACTAAAAGATTGCGATTTATCGCTGAATTAGAAGCAAAAAGAATCTTTATTAGCCTTTATAAGGCTACATATACAAAAGAATCCCCTTGCTTGTTGCCGAATAAGTATTCTACAACAAACAAGGGGATTGATTATTTATAAACTACTAATTTACTTTACGCTAACCTTTGCTGCCTTGTTTCCTACACGTACGATGTAGGTACCACGAGCAAGAGAGATGCGTGTGCTATCGTCAGCAACCTTACCTTGGTAAACGAGTTTACCATCGATTGAGTAGATAGCAACTGTGCTATTCTGTGCGCCAAGAACGCTAATTGCACCATCGAAGAACTGAATCTTGACATCCTTATCAGCTGTAACAGCATCAACGCCTGTTGCAGGTGTGAACGCGATGTAGTTTGTATAGATAAGTGCATTAGGGAAGTTATCGTTTGACATCACACAAACAAGGTTGGTGATAGACTGAGTGAGCTTCAATGTAGTTACACCATTCTCAACGGTGTACTCATCATTGAGCTCTAACTTCTCGCCTTGCAACTCGCCATCTCTATATGTCACATTACCGATGAACCAGTGATAGGTTGTCATCTCACCGCCAACAACAGCTTCAGAGCTGAGGTCAACCTTACCATTAACACACTTAACATCGATTGGTGCCTGAAGGTTGTAAGAGTATCTATCAAATCGTTTGCCGTTATTGTTTGGCAATGGCATTGTAGAGAACTTCAGACGGTTGCCAACAACGTTGAGAACTCTAAGGTTGGTATTCTTTGATACGTCAACCTTTGTCAACTTATTAGCGTTCAACCACAACTGCTCTAACTGAGGAAGTTTGTCGAGTGACACGTTTCGAGGTCGTTATCGCTCAAGTCAAGGCTCTCAAGTTTAGGGTTATCAAGCTTGATTTCCTTCATCTTATTGCTTGAGAGGTAAGCAATACCAAGGTTTGGTGCCTTTGACAAGTCGAAGTTCTTAATCTTATTACCAATCAATGACACTGCGAAAAGTTTTGGGAACGGTGACAAGTCAATGTCTGTCAACTCATTACCATCAAAGTTCAAATCAGTAAGATTTGGTGCTGCAGGGAGCTTAACAGATGTAAGTCCAGCTTGAGTTATAGAAATGAGTTTCGCTTCCTTCAAACCAGTGAGGTCTACATCAGTCATCTTAACGTTTGCAACGCTGAAGACTTTCACCTTATCATCAGCCTCAGCAACGAGTACACGTACCTTTGTGTTCGCCTTAGATTTAGCTTGGAAAATCTTATATTTTTCTCCAAGTGTATACTGTGTGACATTACCATTGCCGCCCCACTCGAAGTAAACAGACTTACCAGGAACATAGCTTGCAAGAGACAATACTACGCTATCGGTCTGGTTGACAGTAGTAAAGGAAGCCAACTCGTATTTAGGGAAGGCAATAGGATGAACATTAGTAGTCTTGAAGACATTCTTACCTTCGAAATCAGGGTAGGCAGGATGTGTCATCTCGCAATAGATTGAGTCAAGTGCGAGGTTGGTGAACTTAGCTGAACCATTGGTGATGGTGTAGTCCTTGCCCAACTGTAATGGTGAACCATCTTTCTTCTTCCATACAAAGTTAGTTGTTGACCCATCCTTTGTTATATACTGCTCAGAGAGGTCGATACCTGGTGAAGAGGTTGAAATCTGCAATACATGCTGTGGTGCATAGATAAAGTTACCACGAGTCAAGCCGAAGTCGTTAGGCATATTAGCTAATGTGAAGTAGTTACCACTAACATTCAACTTCTTAACTGGTGCTACAGGTGGAATCTTCACCTCAGTAAGTTCGTTGTTTGCCACATTGATATCCTCTATAAGTTCGCTGTGGTTGAGGAGGAGACGAGTGAACTTGTTGTTAGAGATATCAAGCATACGCAAGTTGTCGGCATCCTTAAGATCCAACTTATTCAGATTGTTATGACTTACGTTCAGCTTAGTTACGCCATAGATGGTATTGAAGAGCAATGAGTCAACTTGGTTATGACTAATATTGATATCAGTCAACTTACTCTTATTAAAATAAGATGATGGACCACGGAGATCAACACGATTTAGCTGATTGTAAGAGAGGTCGAGCTTCTCAAGCTTATTGTTGTAAGAGAGGTCGATAGTAGTAAGATTTGCTCTCTTCAATGTAAGCGTACGAAGCTCTGTGAGTGCAGAGAGGTCGATGTTGTCAATGTACTGGCCATCAGACTCAAGACTTGTTACGTACTTATCCTGTGGGACATATACGATAATGTCTCCAGCACCAGTGCGTGTAGTCACGATATTGGATGTAGCTGGGCGCTCATCCTTAATCTCGAATGGGGTAGTATTACCATCGCCTAAGTCAACCTTTACAGTTACAGGATTAGCTGCTGTAGCACCAAGGATACCAACAGACATCTTCAGAGGAGAACCTGCGTCGCCAAGACTTGCGAGCTGAATAGCCTTCACATCCTTACCAAACTCTGCAACAGTCTTCACACGGAAGTTTTCTGTGCGGATAGGATAGTCTCTGAGTCGGCTATTAGTGAACTGAACAAAGACTTCTTCATCAAGTGCTTTCTTCAGTGTTACCTTACCACCCTCGTAAGAATAATAGCTGTCATCTAACTCTACTGGCTTTGTTGGGTCAGCCTTTGGAACACGATAGAGTCTTGCCTGAGTCGTTGTATTTGCACGAAGCACACGCTTGCTGAGGTCGATGACATCACCTACCTTATATGTATCGTTCAACTCCATAGGGTTTTGCTCGTGGTAATACTCAAACCAGTTGCCTGGCTCTGGCAGTGTAGCAAAGTCCATATAGTTGTATCTTACGTTGACACTATATAGTTTTGGGTTCTGACTAACGTCAAGGTTCCGTAGGAGGTTACGGTCGCAAGAGAGTGTGAAGAGCTCTGGATTGTTTCTTAAGTCAAGCTCTTTCAAGTTGTTACCACCACAATAGAAATAGTAGAGCTTCGGACAGTGAGACACATCAATGGTCTCGAACTTCACGTCAGTATTGACAGCCCCAGAAGAGTGAGAGATGTAGAGCTGCGTAATCTCAGGGTTATGACTAAGGTCAAGAGTCTTGACACGAGAGTCACCCACGTTGAGTATTTGCAGTAATGAGTTCTTTGAGAGGTCTACACTTTCAACACTTGTCATGTCAAGACTCAAACGCTGCAGATATGGGCAGCCTGTTGGATCTGCTGTCTTGAGACTAATAGTGTGGTAAGCATCAAACGAACGGAGATTAGGAAAGTTCTTAAGCGTGAAGTCTGGAGAGATATGTCCAATCTGTGGAACCTCCAACACCATAAGATTTGGCATACGACCAATCATCAATGGAGTTGTAGCAGAGAAAGGATTATCCTGCAAATAGATAATATTCAGACTCTGTAAACGGTCGATGTTGAGTGACTTTAAGTTGTTATGCTCTAAGTTCAAGACTTGGAGTTTCAAGTTGTCATTAAACTGAATCTGGTCGATCTCGTTACCAGAAGCATTGAAGAAATAGAGATCGTCTGGGTCACCTTTGATTGTTACCCAGCCTGCATCTGACACAACATCTGTACAGAGAGTACCCTAATGGCCTGTTCGCCATGATCATTCTCAACAATAGCTTTATTAATCTCAACTTCGGTATCACCAGAACCATAGTCGATAGAGACATCAGCCTTGTCTGATTTAGAGCCCAACACAAAAGAAACCTGTGCTGCCACACCAGAATTCTTTGCCTTTTCAGGCACATTGGTGTGGAATCGAATCAAAACTTCGTCTTGCGCATGGGCAGCAAGCGAACTCCACAACATAGCCATCACTAAGAGGAGGAATGATGGTAAAAAAGTAAATTTGTGCTTCATATAAATATAAATATTATTGTGTTCTGATTTTATAGCTTATCTTTACTTATCGTATTCCCAAGGGTTAAGAGTGTTAGTCCTATCCTTTGGGAATATTATTCGATGTGTATCAAGCCTTAATAGATAACGATACGTTGTGCCTTACCACCATTTACTTGAATCAAGTAAACGCCCTTGTTCCATGAAGAGGCATTAACGTTGAGTTCGTCACCTTGTGCTGAGAGCGAGTGAACTAACTGTCCGCTGAGTGAGTAAGCACGTAGATTCAGCTGCTTTGCACCAGCAAGGAAGGCTGAGAAAGAGCGTTCGCCAGTCATTGTAATGACAGGTACTGCCTGACTCTCTGCGTATCTTACACCATTAATACCATTGGTTTCCTTTTCCTTTAGTACCTGCTTCAAACCTGCGTAAGCGTCAAACTTACCTGCACCCCACTGTACTGGGTCGCCCGTATTAGTGACATAGTTATCCTTACGAGCGGTCTGCTGAATGATACGTATTACGTCCTTGACAGTCAAACTTGGGTTTGCTTCAAGCCAGAGGGCAATAGCACCAGCCACAACAGGCGTAGCCATGGATGTTCCGAGGGATTGATGCCAGTAGTATTTCTTACCACCTTTCTCCAACTTACCCTGCAATGCCATGTCAGTATAGCCTAAGTCAGTATTCTCTACAGCGTATGTATTAACAGAAGAGATGATAGATGCACCCGGAGCACATACGTGTGGAAGGTTTCTACCATCGGCTAATGTACCGAAAGAAGAGAAGCGTGAAGCCTCGCCTTCAGGGAAGTCATCCTCATCACCTCGCTTGTTGTAGCCATAAACAAAGCCGTCGAGAGATGACCAGTGGTTGCGTACATTGTAGCTACCAACAGTAACGATGTTTGCTGCACATGCCATATCGCTGATAGAACCATTGCGTGTTCCGCTTACGAAACCCTCCTGCTTGTTGCTATCAAAGTAGATAAACTGTGCATCACTGTACACTTCAACACGCTGTCCAGCCTTCTTACTCGTTATTAGCAACGCCAGTTTATAGTTCCCATCCTTGTTATCTTTCTGGTTATCACTGGTCATTATCTGCGCCATAGCGTAGTAACGGCCCGTTTCAGGGTCTATTGCAGAAGCCGCTGTGACGTATCCATCGAACGCTTTCGCAAATCCTTGGTTAATAACAGCACCTGACATTGAATACTCACCACCTGATGCGTAGGTAATAGGTTGGCCTTTTGTATTATTTGGAAGAGGGATTCTGCTAACAACACGGTTGCCACGCTTCGTATTAGTAACAACGATTTGTAACTCGAATTCTGTAGAGTCATTACTATAAGCAGCTATCTGTCCGTTACGAAGATTAAAGTAGGTCTTACCTCCAGAACGTAAAGTATCTGGTTGCATTGGCGTGAGGAAGGTCTTAACCGTTTCATCTGCAGCGGTAAATTTCTTCTTCAATGCGATGCCCATGTTCGCTTCGTTACCTGCAGCAACACAGATGATAGCGTGTTTTCCTTCCTCTGCAAGGAAGCGATTCATTACACTTGTAGAGTCGTGTACACCAATGTTACTACCTAATGAAAGGTTGATAACACATGGCTTTGGATTCTTTCCTGATAGTTTGCATACTGTACGACATCATCAACACCAAATGCAATATACTGGTCACGCAAATCACCGCATGAAGCCACAAGTTCTGACTCTGTCGCACAACCATAGAAAGGATTAGGACCTGTCACTTTATAAGACCTATCGTTATCGTTAGTCTTAGCATAGTTGATATTGCCTTTGTATCCACCCGCCATGATTCCTGTAGTGTGAGTACCATGGAACGTAGTGTAGGAATCAGTCGTAAAGTCCTCAATAGCGTATGCATTATCACGGTTTGTTAAGGTATCAAGCACGACACGAGGGTAATAGTTATCGAATTGATAACCATCCTTATTTGACTGACTGGCTGTAATCTTACTGATATAACCAAATCGCGTGCTTCCGTCTGGCTTGAGGAAGTTGATATGGTTTGGGTCAATACCACCATCAACAATACCCGTTACCACTCCTTTACCAGTGTAAGCCTGTGGGAGGTCGATGCCTTTGTGAATCTTATCTACGCCAATCTCCTTACGTACGACATCCATCTTCTGATAAACACGACGTGGGAGTTCCATACGACGAACGCACTTTAAGCCTGCAATACGCTCAATGTCTTTTATTGGAGCCACGACAATGGCAATATTACCACGTACACGCAGCACCTTTACGCCTTGTGCCTCTAAGTCTGCACGGTCGTTGTGATCCTTCATTTCGACCATTGCCATTGTGTTCTCTGGTACACTCTTTGGGTGTTCAAACGAACGTGTACGACTGTTGTAGGTAGGAATGGAAGTGTTACGGAGTTTGAACAGTTCCAACTGACTTTGTAGGTCAAGCTTCGACTGACCGTAAGCTAATCCTACCGAACATAAACAAATACAGTGAGTAGAATTTTTCTCATCGCTTGTTAACTATAACTTTTTTACCGTTAATAATATATACTCCATTAGGCAGTTGTGTGCCTTCTATGCGCTTGCCATCGAGACGATAGACTACAGCCTTCCCTTGTTTTACAGCTTCTATGGCATCAATGCCATTTGTTTCGCCCTTGAGAAGGACCTCCAGACGGTCGCCATTATTCAAATCAAACTCAAAGCTTGTGCCGCCAGGGTAAGGTGGGTTAAGTTTCGTTCCATTGAGTTTAACCACCATCTTACTCAAGTCATTGCCGTATGCACCAAGCATGAAGTGATGGTCATCGGCTGAGAACATGACAGTGTTTCGCCTGTCTGCATCTTTACCGTTGAGTGGTCAGAGCGGTAGAAGTTGAATCCATAGTTCGCAAGGCTGATGTCGTCAATGAAAACTGTTGCCTTCTGGTCGCGTACAATGGCTGATGTCGTAACCTCGATAGTCATACCTTCGGTTAGTCTTATCTCGTAGGCTCCTTCGTAATTGGCTGCTACAGGAGTACCGTTTACCTTGATAGACTCAATCTTACAACCGCTATTAGGTTTTATTTGGATGAGGTTATTCTTCTCTCCTAACTCAATATTATTACTGCCATTCTGTAGCGTTATCACCTTATTATTATAGCTTTGTCCCTCATAAGCGGTGATATTTGCTGCGTTATCAACAGTCAACACAGCCTTTACAGTAGCATATTTATGTGCCTGAACTTCAAAGACAAGATTGTCTTTTACGTAACATTCGTAGTTACCATATATCGTAACGGCAGTCCCATTGACCTTAAAAGCATCTAAGGCATAGTTGTTTTGGTCGAAAGTTAATGACAATTTTGTTCCTGCTTTCAGCTTAAAATCAGCATCATTGTAGTTCTTAACTTCCACGCCATCAGCCATTACCTTTGAGATAACACCCTTCGCATTATCATCAGTAAAGTTGAATTTAACAGGATAAGATACGTCTGGATAATCGGCTTTAATATCTACAACGCAGCCATCAGTCAATGTTACAAAGTATTGACCACCTGAAGGAGTAACGTCGTTACCGTCGAGGGTCACCTTATATATAGGGGCATCACCATAATTAGCATTGGTAATTACAAGTGTTTTCTCGGTATTAGGAATCCATTTAACTGTGTTTTCACCATTTTGTAACTCTACTGCCGTGCGTGATTCATTGCGTGACACCCTCACTTTTGAGGCATTATCAACGTTTACAGTACATGAACCTGTGCGAGCTTTAGCTAAGTCAGCACTTTTAACAGTGAAGAGCTTATTATTGTCTGCATCCGAAACATAGATGTTGCAACTGGTTAGATTATTAATAGTCTGTGGTGCAGAGTTCTCATTATCAATCGTCTTGAGGACGCTCTTTAAGTAACAACCTTGCTTTGCCTCAATGGTTAAGGCACCATATTGGGGCACAGTAATTTCATTTGTTCCGTTAGCAAGATTGACAACGGGCAAGTAATTTACTTTGACTGAAACTCTGTTGATATCATCAACCTTGACCCTTACAGTTGTGTCAGCCTTTACGTTTACTGACGAAAACGCCAGTAGCATTAAGAAAATAAAATAGTAAACCTGCTTCATATATACATATTTATAGTTAATCGAATATTGGATGTAACACTTTTTTCTATGGTATCTGCACGTATGGCAGAAGATATTTTAGAGGAATTGATGAGTAAAGACTCTTACAGGTTATTCGTTCTATTATATATCTGCTGCAAATATAAATATTATTTATAAAAAGAAGCAATCTTTTTCGATTAAAATTATACTTTTAAATCATAAAATGTATTATTAATTTCTATTTCAAACAAAAAGAGTACATAAAAACACTTATAATTATAAAATCCTCAGTGTAAGTACAAAAAGGTTAGTAAGCAGATATTGACAAAAAGAGACCTTAAAACATCTTATATCCCTTTATCTACAAGGTGAATGAGCCTTTAAAAAGTCTTGAATAATGACTTTTCTCCTTTCTTTGCTAATACCCTTATGTAGGTTCAAATTTGCCTTCAAAGCAGAGTTGAGTGCTTCCAATTCATTGTTTGTATTCGGCATTTGCAGTTCAGGGAAATCATAGAATGTCCACAACCACGGCATATTCCTCTTTAAGCTCATATATGCACTTCTTGTGTTCTTATGCACATAATGCGTTTTCCCGTCTGCTCCTTTTGCCCTTTCGTTTATAAAGTCCTTCCATTTCTCCTGCCATGCATCCAAAGTTCCTATAAAAGAATCTTTTGTCTGTATGGCAAAAGCATTTTAGCTATGCCAAGCAATTCTTGTGAGGCTTGTAATTTGGGATGCAGTGTCAGTTTTGTTCTTATGGTCATAACCTGGTGGAACTGGCAATGTTGGAATCTGTATTGGTAAAACTCTTGCCGAAGCCCTTTTAAGCCATCGCTGACGATGCCTAAAACATTATATCCATGCAACTCAAGATATGAAATACCTTCTCTGTAATCTGCAATTGTTTCCTTCTTGTCAATGAATTTATACCATAGCACACGACCAGATATGTGATCTTTCATTATAACAACACCAAATCTTCTGCCCCAGTAAGTAGCATCCATTAAGACCACAACATTACTAGAAATCAATTTGGGAAGGTTCTCCTTGTATTCTGATGATAGATAGCGGTGAATCGTACGAGTTGATACACCAAATTCTCTGGCAAGGTCGGATACAGTCAGATTCCCTAAGGAATATGCAGAATTAACATCTTCCTTTTTCAAGCGACGACGTCCTATAAAATAGCGTTTACAGTCTTTGCAAAACCAACGCTGATAACCATTCTCCTTACCCTTTTTAATGGTGCGATGAGAACCACAATAAAAGCAGATTTTTTGTCATCAAAAAGTTTTTTTGCCCAAAAACTATAGTAAATAAAAGGGATTACAAGAGATTTTAGGTCTCTTTTTGTCACTTATGCCATTAAGCTTATTTTTAATAGTATACCCACTTCTAACAACAAAATAAACCCTCATCGGTCATATATTACAACGTAATTAGTACTCAGCACCATTGGTGCTAAGCATCAGCACGACATGTGCGGGGCGTCAACACATCATTTGAAGACGGAAAGAAAGAGACGATAAGATTATAGTAATAAAGATAGTAAGCCGCTAATTTCTAAAGGATATAGTGAATGTTTACCTGACAGCAATACTTAGAAAGCTGTTATAGCCTATCTTTATCTATTCTTTTTGTATAAAAAAACAACCCGACAATGATTGTTTGTTTTTGTAGCAAAGGTAACATAAAGAACCTTCAGACTAACTCAACAAACAGAACACATAACTCGTTAACTTGTCAACTCGTCTACTTGTCAACTTGTCAACACATCAACTCGTTAACTTTACAAAGTTATTTCTCCAGAACCAAAGCAGCGATGGTGCTGTTCATCATAGACAACACAGAATTGTCCAGGGGCAACGCCATGGATATTTTCGGTAGAGTGAATAATACACCTACCGTCCGACAACTGTTCAACAGTTGCTGGATGGTACTCAGGTGTGTGGCGAATCTTGAAGGTAATCTTCTCAGGTAAGGTTGTGATACCTTCTGTTAGGAAGTGGAAGTCATGGAGCGGGAAATCTTTTTTGTAGGCTGTAGCAGGGTCATAGCCATGACTTACATACAGGATATTTTTAGTTACATCTTTTTTAATAACGAACCAAGGGCCACCGCCAAGACCGAGTCCCTTCCGTTGCCCGATAGTATGGAACCATAGTCCTTTGTGTTCGCCAATCTTCTTTCCCGTTTCAAGTTCGATGACGTCGCCTATTTCTTCGCCTAAATAGCGGCGTACATACTCATTATAGTCGATATTTCCAAGGAAGCAGATTCCCTGCGAATCCTTTCGGTGCGCATTGATAAGATTCTCTCGCTCGGCAATCTCTCGCACCTCATTCTTCTCGTAGTGGCCAATAGGGAAGATTGCTTTCTTCAGCTGCCAGTCGTAAATCTGTGCTAAGAAGTCTGTCTGGTCTTTGACTGGATCAGGACTTGTGGTGAGCCATTTACGTCCGTCAATCCATTCTGTCTGTGCATAATGACCCGTTGCGATGAGGTCATAGTCATGTCCCATCTTCTCATCAAAAGCCCCAAACTTTATCAGTCGATTGCACATCACATCTGGGTTAGCGTAAAACCAGCCTTCACCTTCTCCATGGTATAGCGTGTCACCTGGTCCCAATACTCCTTATGACAGTCGATGACTTCCAACTTACAGCCAAAGCGGCGTGTCACAAGTGTAGCCATCTCAAGGTCTTCTTCAGAGTTACAGTCCCAGTCTTCCTTCTCTTCCGGTCCTATCTTAATATAGAAACAGTCAGGATGTAGTCCTAATCGTGCAAACTCATAGACCACAACCGAGCTGTCAACACCACCAGAAAGGAGAACGGCAATACGCTTACCTTCGAGTTCCTGAATATTCATCTTTACAATCTTTCCTTCTTTCTTATTCTTTTGTTCTGACTTTCTCGTCAGCTGTTTTCTTCTTGTGTGCCACCTTCATTCTATCGAATCCCATGCCATAGACACCATTGACAGCACCTTGTGACACAAAGGCATTCGGGTCTATTTCGTCAATCACTTGATAGATGGAGTGTGCTTCAGAACGACGTGCGATGACAAAGAGCATACCCACCTTCTTACCAGTGTAGAATCCACGAGCCTCAATAACCGTACAGCCACGATCAACATCGTTGTTAATGGCGGAACCAATCTCTCCCCAGTGTTCAGAAATAACAAAGAACTGCACGGAACCACGCATACCATTAATAAGGTAGTCCACCACATAGGTCATTACGAAGAGAACTATGTAACCATAGATAACCTTTTCCCAATTCTCCAAGACTAAGTAACTGGAACTGATGATACAGAGGTCGCAAGCAAGGATGACACGTCCGAGTGACACATCACGATACTTGTGAATCATGGCTGCAATGACATCCGAACCGCCCGAACTGGCATTATACTGCAAGGCGATGCTGACTCCGACACCTAATAACACACCACCTACAACGCAGGCGAGGAAAGGTTCGTCTGAAAACAACGGATGTCCAGCAAAGACCTCACGCAATACCGACGTCGAAAAGGCGAACACCAATACGGCAAAAATCGTCCTAACACAAAACTTCCAACCCAATATCTTTAACGCGACAAAGAGCAGTATGCCGTTGATAGTAAGGTAGGTATACTGCACAGGGATATCAAGACCCCACTGAATAACCGATGCAATACCCGCAATACCACCAATCGTGATATGATGTGGCAATAAGAATGCACACCAGCCAAAGCTGCCGATGAGCATTGCCAATGCAATCATCAGAAATTCGCGTACATCTCTAAACTTATTTTTTCTTTTTCTTACCATTGTGTTTGTCAACCATTAGCATTGTGCAAAGTTAGTGAAATTATTATGAAAGTCAAGTGAATAGCTAATTTTTTTGCACACAAAACTTATATCTTTCAGATGTTTTTATTATTTTTGCGCGTAATATTTAGCCTTATATTAAATGATAGAATTATTTTCCGCAGACGGCTGGTTGAATCAAGCCATAGTATCTGTCAATTATTTTACATGGACATATATCCTCGTAGCAGGACTCGTTATTTGTGCTTTATGGTTTACATGGCGGACGCGTTTTGTGCAGTTTCGCATGATTGGCGAGATGGTTCGCCTATTAGGAGATTCAACAGGAACACATGACGAAGGTGAGAAACATGTATCATCTTTTCAAGCTTTTGCCGTCTCAATTGCCTCACGTGTAGGTACAGGAAACCTTGCTGGTGTGGCAACTGCGATAGCCATTGGTGGCCCTGGTGCTGTCTTTTGGATGTGGGTTATTGCCCTCTTAGGCTCTGCGACAGCCTTCATAGAGTCTACACTTGCCCAACTTTATAAGCGTCGTCATGCCGACTCGTTCATTGGTGGACCAGCCTATTACATTCTACATGGTATGCATTGTAAATGGATGGCGAAACTCTTTGCCGTACTGATTACGATGACCTTCTGTATGGCTTATATCTCCATACAGAGTAATACGATTTGTGGTGCTATGCAAAAGGCATTTTCTATTGATCCAACATGGATGGGTGGCGCTCTCGCTATACTCTCTTTAGCAATAGTTTTCGGTGGTATTCAGCGTATTGCCAAGGTTAGTAGCGTACTCGTTCCGCTGATGGCAGTGAGTTACGTACTCCTTGCCTTGGTCATTATTGTAATGAATATTCAACTCATTCCACACGTCTTCCGCCTTATCGTTGAGAACGCTTTTGGCTTTGAACAGGTTGCAGGTGGCGGCTTAGGTGCTACGATGATGAACGGTATTAAGCGTGGACTATTCAGTAACGAGGCGGGTGAGGGTTCTGCTCCTAATATTGCAGCAACCGCATCTACTACTCATCCCGTGAAACAAGGACTCATCCAGTCGCTCGGTGTATTCACAGATACGCTCCTCGTTTGTAGCTGTACGGCTTTTATCATTATCATCAGTGGACTTTATGTCAACAATTCTGAGTCAGGAATTCTCCTTACTCAGGTTGCTTTAGAGAGCGAAGTGGGGTCAGCTGGTCCAATATTTATAGCAATAGCCATCTTCTTCTTTGCTTTTAGCAGTATTATCGGAAACTATTATTATGGTGAGGCAAACGTACGATTCCTTACTCAAAAGCCTTCAGCCATTCTCGCTTTGCGTGTGATAACAGGTGGTGTGATGGTGATGTTTGGTGCCATTGCCAGCCTCGACCTTGTATGGAGTATTGGTGATTTCTTCATGGCTCTCATCACGATTTGTAACCTCGTTGCTATCTTAACACTTGGTAAATATGCCTTCCGCCTACTCGATGACTATCGTCAACAGAAACGAGCAGGCGTGAAGAGTCCTATCTTCAAACGTGAGACAATGCCCGATATTGAGAAAGATATTGAATGTTGGTAATTCATAATTTATAATTCAAAAATTCATAATTATGAACACCATTATTAGCTTTGAGCTTTGAACTTTGAGCTTTATGATATGTGCAAACTCTATCTCACTTTTTATCGACTACGAATTACGCTAATTATACGAATCCTTGTTATAAAAAGAATTTCGTGTAATTAGCGTAAATTCGTAGTTGATGAGATAACACATTACTGTAGCAATAAACCACAGTTAACATTAGTGTTCATAATTATGACGTACTGATGAGAACTTCGTTCGAATAATTTTTGAATTATGCATTATGAATTATCACGGCTTATCTTGCTTCTGATGATACCATCAACTGAGAACTTTGCCAGCACCAGCAAACCATGAGAGGACGAAGATGATAAGATAGAGGAAAGGTAATTCACCTGCACTGATAGATCTCCAAACACAGTTGTGAAGGCAACTATCATGGTGAAAAATCATTGGTAAGAGTGCTAAACGTGTGAGGAAACCAAAAAAACGAAAGCCAAACCGCATACTAACTCGCCGAAAGATACTCAAGCCAACAGCAACTTCACCACTCATACCGAAGGGTGCAGGGAAGTGTGCAGCTGTTTCTGAGAAGTGCTGTAACTTGTCGAGTCCGTGGCTCGCAAATGTCAATCCGAACACAAGGCGTGATGCCAATAAAATAAGTGATGCCTTTGTACTCTCAGCTTTTGGGAATAGTAATTCTAAACATTTCATATCTTACAATCTTTTATATTTATACGTTTTACCTACGGTGCTATGTCGCCCTACCTTATTATATAAGCGTGGCTATATGGAGAATAGCACTGCGGTCAATATCTTTAATTCATTACAAAGATAGGGATAATTTCCCATTCTATCCCAACAATACTCCCAAAAGTTTATCGAAAGCGACGAAAAATACCATATGTATGGTATTGACTTACAACGATTATTTATGCAACATTCTTATCCTTACATATGCAAAAACCAAAGAATCATTTGCATAGGATGAGTTAGTACTCGTTTTTTAAAGAGATAATAAAGGATTGCATTTTACTGTTTGTAGGATTAGAAATATATTTACAAATCAAACTCGCAAAAAAACACCTCTTTTTCATACAAAAAAACCGTATTTCTCGTCACCCTCAAAACTCTATAATAATCAACAAGTTACAGAACCAGAAAGTAAAAAGGTCTTAATTGGACTTCAAAAGGGCGTTAGTAAGGGGCTTAAAGGGCACCTTTTGCAAGCCAAAAGGGCGTTAATTCAAGTCTAAAAGACGCTCTTTAATTTTCAAGGCTGTGAATTTTATTTACAAACTTACATAATAGGTCACACGGAGAAATGGAGGAAACGGAGATAAGGAAATGGCACAGAGAGAACGATAAAAACAAAGAGCGACGGAGGTATAACGTACAGTTTCCTAATAACTTTGAGAATAAACGCCTTGTTTATTAATTGATAGTAGACATCTTGTCTTCTGTGTATTTCAGAGTTGCTGTCACTTCTGTCAGCCGCAATCATCACTTAACTCATTAATTTACAGTATTGTTACGCAAAGTGTTAAAAAGTGACAGCAAACTAAAACAAAACTATTCTTGTAGGTTTGGTAATAGTAGCTCTTTGTGTAAGGAGGCTTTTATTACCTCATCCTCTGGCAAGTGTATTGTTATTATTCATGAAGAAAATACCTGTTATAACCTTTTTTTATGCCGTTGCCTATCCCCATTATTAGGTATTTACATAGTAAACGCTTTTTATTCTGTTTTTTTTCATTACCTTTGTTTCTTACGATGTAGACAAGTTGACGAGTTAACGAGTAAACAAGTTGCTTGAGAAGAATACAAAGGAACTTTGAAAAGTTGACGAGTGAACGAGTAAACAAGTAGACAAGTAAACAAGTTGCTTGCAGCAATAAATACAGCAAATAGTAGTAATCATAATTATGAATTATGAATTTTGAATTCTGAATTACAGAGGATATGAAACTATCAGAATTAAAGACTGGAGAAACTGGTGTTATCGTAAAGGTATCGGGACACGGTGGTTTTCGTAAACGAATCATAGAGATGGGATTTATCAAGGGTAAGACCGTTGAGGTATTGCTCAATGCACCCTTGCAAGACCCCGTTAAATATAAGATTATGGGTTATGAGGTTAGTCTTCGTCATAGCGAGGCTGACCAGATTGAGGTATTGTCGGATGTGAAGACTCACTCTGTCGGAAATGAGGAGGAGCAGGAAGACAATCAGGTTGAGATGGATTCAACCACATACGACAGCACGGACAAGGAGCTAACGCCCGAGAAACAATCAGATGCTGTGCGCCGTAAGAGTCATACAATCAATGTGGCACTTGTCGGTAACCCTAATTGCGGTAAGACATCGCTCTTCAACTTTGCATCGGGAGCACACGAACGAGTAGGTAATTATTCGGGGGTGACGGTTGATGCGAAGGTGGGACGTGCTGAGTTTGATGGCTATGTTTTTAACCTTGTAGACCTGCCTGGCACCTATAGTCTTTCAGCCTATAGTCCTGAAGAACTCTACGTGCGTAAGCAGTTGGTTGACAAGACACCAGACGTAGTCATCAATGTGATAGACTCGTCTAACCTTGAGCGCAACCTCTATCTTACAACCCAGCTGATAGACATGCACATACGTATGGTTTGTGCGCTAAATATGTTTGATGAGACTGAACAGCGTGGTGACCATATTGATGCACAAAAGCTTTCTGAGCTCTTCGGAGTGCCGATGATACCAACAGTATTCACCAATGGTAGAGGTGTGAAGGAACTCTTCCGCCAGATTATTGCCGTTTATGAAGGGAAAGAAGACGAGTCGTTGCAGTTCCGTCATATCCATATCAACCACGGACATGAGATAGAGAATGGTATTAAAGAGATGCAGGAGCATTTGAAGAAATACCCTGAACTCTGCCATCGCTACTCTACCCGCTATCTTGCCATCAAGCTGTTAGAGCATGACAAGGACGTAGAGCAACTCGTTAGTCCGTTAGGTGATTCGATTGAGATATTCAATCATCGTGATACGGCAGCCGCTCGTGTAAAGGAGGAGACGGGTAATGACAGCGAGACAGCCATCATGGATGCCAAGTATGGTTTTATTAATGGTGCGCTGAAGGAAGCGAACTTCTCGACAGGTGATAAGAAAGATACCTATCAGACCACCCATGTCATCGACCATGTCTTGACAAACAAATACTTTGGTTTCCCAATCTTTTTCTTTATATTGTTGGTGATGTTCACTGCAACCTTCGTCATTGGTCAGTATCCAATGGATTGGATAGAGGCTGGTGTGGGTTGGTTAGGCGAGTTCATTTCTACGAATATGCCTGCCGGACCAGTAAAAGATATGATCGTCGATGGTGTTATCGGTGGTGTAGGAGCTGTTATCGTATTTCTTCCTCAGATATTAATACTTTACTTCTTTATCTCCTACATGGAGGACTGCGGCTATATGTCACGTGCCGCCTTCATCATGGACCGACTGATGCACAAGATGGGACTGCATGGAAAGTCATTTATCCCACTTATCATGGGCTTTGGTTGTAATGTACCAGCGGTGATGGCAACACGTACGATTGAGAGTCGGAGGAGTAGATTGATAACAATGTTGATTCTCCCCTTGATGAGTTGTTCGGCTCGTCTACTATCTACGTAATGATTACGGGTTCGTTCTTTGCGTTGAAATATCGTTCGCTTGCCATGCTCTCCTTATATATAATAGGTGTGTTGATGGCAGTGGCAATGAGTCGTTTGTTCTCAGCCTTTGTGGTCAAAGGTGAGGATACGCCATTTGTGATGGAGCTACCACCTTACCGTTTCCCAACATGGAAGGCAATTGGTCGCCATACATGGGAGAAAGGTAAGCAGTATCTTAAAAAGATGGGAGGTATTATCCTTGTTGCTTCTATCATCGTATGGGCTTTAGGCTACTTCCCTCTTCCAGACGATCCGAACATGGATAATCAAGCACGACAGGAACAAAGCTATATCGGACGAATCGGTAAAGCCGTTGAGCCAGTGTTCCGTCCACAGGGTTTCAATTGGAAATTGGATGTTGGCTTGTTGTCTGGTATGGGTGCAAAAGAGATTGTTGCATCAACAATGGGCGTACTCTATTCTAATGATGGTAGCTTCTCTGACGACAATGGTTATAGTAGTGAGACAGGTAAATACTCAAAGCTACATAATCTGATTACAAAGGATGTAGCAACAATGCATCACATCAGCTACGAGGAAGCAGAGCCTATTGCAACGCTGACAGCCTTCTCGTTCCTTCTCTTTGTACTGCTTTACTTCCCTTGTGTAGCCACGATAGCAGCTATTAAAGGCGAAACAGGCAGTTGGGGTTGGGCTCTCTTTGCTGCAGGTTACACTACAGCATTAGCCTGGATCGTTAGTGCTGTGGTCTTCCAAGTGGGCATGTTGTTCATGTAGACGCTGTAATAATTCAGAATTCATAATTCACAATTCATAATTATGAACACCATTATTAGCTTTGAACTTTGAGATTTGAACTTTGAACTTTATGATATGTCCTTTAGCACTCTATCTCACTTTTACCGACTACGAATTTTGCTAATTACGCAAATCCTTATTACAAAAGATTTCGTATCATTCGCTTAATTCGTAGTCGCTTATTAGCTGTTGTCGAGTCTCACGTTACTTATAGCGATAAACCACACTTAATATCGGTAATCATAATTATGAATTGTGAATTATAAATTATGAATTATAGAAGTAATCATAATTATGAATTTTGAATTATGAATTATGAATTATAGTAGTTATCATAATTATGAATTGTGAATTATGAATTATGAATTACCAACGCTTTCTAAAAGGAGTACGCTAAGTTCACCAATATTGAGTTGCTGGCAGCATGATACTTACCGTAGGCAAGGTTGAGTTTGAATTGTTCAAGGTTGATACCAGCTCCGACACTGAATCCTGCCCCATGCGCACTGGCATTATCAGCTTTACCGATGGTCATTTCGTCTGCCTTACGGAAGTTGTAACCACCACCAACCCAAATACTTTCAGACAGTAAGACTTCTGCGCCGAGATTGAGGTGATTGATAAAACGATAGTCATAATGCGTAAGATCGACGAGCGTAGCAGACACTCTGACAGGGAGGGCAGCAAAAGTCTTGCTCACACCCACCTGCACATCAATCGGCATCTTACCATACTCCTCTTCGTATGCCTTAATCTGTCCACCGAGGTTCTTGGCAACTAAGGATACTGACCACTGTCTTTCAGGCTCATACCAGTTGAGACCAAGGTCTACACCCACCGCCATAGAGTTATAACTACCAATGTAAGAAGTAATGAATTTTGCCGTGATACCACCCACCAAATTACGTGCTAATTCGTAGGAGAAGATACCTTCAACAGCGATTTCGCTGGCATTGAAAGTACCCGTCTGTACGTTGTTAGCATCGACTTCCTTCATCTTTCCGTAGTTCATATACTGCACACCACTGCAAGCGTAGCTTTCTCACCCAATGCTTTCGTATAAGAAGCACCCATATAATGAGCTCCACGCATATAATTCATGTAACTAAGTCCCACGGTTTTATCGCTTACGGAAGAAGCCAAAGCAGGGTTAGAGAACATCAGTGAAGGGTCGTCTTCAATGATAGTAATATTCTCTCCACCCAATGCAGCAGCATGCGCACTCACTGGAAGACGTAGGAAGTTGTATTCAGTTTGACTCTCCTGCGCTCGTATTACAACCGCAAAAAGGGTTAACAGGAGGGTGAAAACGATTTTTTTCATTTAATCTAAATTAATTTCTCGGCAAAGTTACATCTTTTTCCGAATATCTTATTACTTTTGTCGTTGCAACTTATAATGAGGCGTTTTTGTGCCCATTATGGATTGTATAACGGCAGAAAAAGGTGTTTAGTATATCTTATCTTGGAAATAAAGAAGTCAAATAGAGCAGATTTAGAGAATAAGCGGTGGATTGGTTTCCTCTTGGGAATCATCGTTGCACTGTCTTTCTTCTTTGTTGCCATGGAGTATAATGCAACGGGGAGTGATGATGATTCGGCTAATACTAAAGCCATCAAGAATGTCACGCTCCACGATATGGACATGCTGCCTGCCATTGATCAGCAAGACCTTGCCAAGACACAAGAAGACAAGAAGCCTACGATGGAGGACATGCTCAACCTTAAACGCCGTGATATCCCGAATAAGGTTACGCCTCACGATGCAGGAAGTATGAACTCGAACGATAAGAAGACGGGGGCTCCACAGGTAAGTAACGAACCGATTGTTATGCCGATGGTAACTACTACTCCTGAACCTCCGAAGATAAAAGAAGAGGCTAAGAAGGAGATGGAGAAGATGACCGATGATAATTCCGACAAGGTTGTAGAACGCTATGACGACAAGGTTAGCAAGCGAATACTCTCCCCGAAACGCCAACACCACCGGGCGGATGGGTGGAGTTTATGAAGTGGCTTACAAAGACATTGCAATATCCTGCTGCTGCAAAGGAGAACAAACTGCAGGGAACGGTGAATATTACTTTCATCATCAATGCTGATGGTACGGTTGATGATGTCAGAATCAAGAGTGGTAAGGTACCTGTTCTCAACGACGAAGTACTACGCGTTCTCAAGACAATGGGTAAGTGGAAGCCAGGCATTGAGAAGAATAAACCATGCCGTTCGCTGATAGAGATTCCGTTTGTCTTCCAACTTGCATAAGACTTTTGACCCGCCCAAAAGCCTTCAACGCTTATTTTGAAAATAACTTTTAACTCCAATTCTATATGTACACTGCTAATGAAATTCTGAGTAAAGTAAACGAGTATATAAATAACCTTACTTATGACCGCAAGCCACAAAGCTTGTACGAACCGATAAAATACGTCCTCTCATTGGGAGGGAAGCGCATCCGTCCTACGCTGATGCTGCTTTCTTACAATCTTTTTAAGGACGACCCGGAGACGATTCTCTCACCGGCTTGCGCCCTTGAGACCTATCATAACTATACACTCTTGCACGATGACTTGATGGATGATGCTCCGCTTCGCCGCGGACAGCAGACTGTTCATGTGCGTTGGGATGCCAATACGGCTATCTTATCGGGCGACTCTATGCTCGTTTTAGCTTTCGAAAGAATGGCTCAGTGCGACAGCAGACACCTCAGTGAGGTGCTTCGTCTCTTTACCATTACGGCACTTGAGATTGGAGAGGGTCAGCAGTACGACATGGAGTTTGAGAATCGTAATGACGTAAAGGAGGAAGAATACATCGAGATGATTCGTCTGAAGACAAGTGTTCTGTTGGCTTGTGCGATGAAGATTGGTGCTATCCTTGCCGATGCTCCTGCTGAAGATGTAGAGAATCTCTACAAGTTTGGCGAGCAGATTGGTCTTGCCTTCCAGTTGCAAGACGATTATCTTGACGTCTATGGCGACCCAAAGGTATTCGGTAAGAAGATAGGTGGCGATATTATTTGCAACAAGAAAACCTACATGCTCATCAATGCTTTTAACAAGGCGAATGCTCGTCAGTGTAAGGAGTTGGAGAAGTGGATTGGCTGTGAGAACTTCAATCACGAGGAGAAGGTTGCTGCCGTCACTGAGTTGTATAACAGCATCGGCGTTGACAAGATGGCTATTGAGCGTATCAACTATTATTTTGATGAAGCAAACAAATATATTGCGGCAGTTAACCTTCCTGATGAACGCAAGGCTGAACTGTTAGCGTATGCACAGAAGATGCTGCATAGGAAGTGGTGAAGCCTCCCCCGACCCCTCCGAAAGGAGGGAGCCCAAATAGGATAAAGCCCCCCCCGACCCTCCCCAAAGGGGAGGGAGGCAAATAGGATAAGGTTAGGATAAAGTTAAATAGGTGCATTGATTGCTGAGAAATACTACTCGTCAAGAACTGTCATCCAACAAATCAACAACACCCAACATTTAACACCTATCACCCAACATCCAACACCCAATAAACATTCCATCATCACCCAACACCCAACACCCAACACCCAATGATAATAGACACTCACGCCCATTTAGATGTAGAAGACTTTGCTGACGACCTCCCAGAGGTTATCAGTCGTGCCCACGAGGCAGGTGTAGGAAAGATTTTCCTACCAGCTATCGACCTTAAATCAGTGGATACGGTATTGGCTGTTTGCCGACAGTTTCCTGACACCTGCTATCCAATGATTGGACTGCAGCCAGAGGAGGTGCGCGATGATTGGCGTGAAGTGTTGGACGCTATGCACGAACGAATCCTACTCTCGCTTCGCCAGAAGGCAGAAGGAACAGCCAAACCGGGTGAGACAGTGATTGCGATTGGTGAGGTAGGACTTGATTTCTATTGGACACGTGAATACGAGAAACAGCAGCTTGCAGCCTTTGAGGAGGCTGTAAAGTGGAGCATTGAGACACGTCTTCCGCTGATGATTCACTGTCGTAAGGCACAGAACGAGATGCTACATATCATGCGACCATACGAAAAGGAATTGCCGGGTGGTGTCTTCCACTGCTTTACTGGCAATCAGAAGGAGGCAGAGGCATTCCTCCGTTTCGACCGATTCGTGCTTGGCGTGGGTGGTGTATCAACCTTTAAGAGCAGTCATCTGCGCGAAGATCTCCCTGCAGCAGTACCCCTTGACCGCATCGTTCTTGAGACCGACAGCCCCTACATGGCTCCCGTTCCTCATCGTGGTAAGCGTAACGAGAGTGCTTTCATCGTAGAAGTGATGCGCACCCTTGCTCTTAGCTATGGTGTTGATGAGGCTGAGTTTGCCCGACAAACTAATGAGAATGTGTGTAGGGTATTCAGTGTTGGGTGTTAGGTGTTAGGTGTTGATGAATTGTTAAGTTATGGATAATGGGTGTTAGATGTTGGGTGGTGATGATTTGTTAAGTTATGGGGGATAATGAATTAACAAACTGCGTATATCAATAAAAACAGCAACTTACGGTAATCATAATTATGAATTGTGAATTTTGAATTATGAATTAAATAAGGATTATGAATTCTGAATTTAAAATGATATGAAGAAAATAACTATCGCCATCGACGGCTTTTCATCATGTGGAAAGAGCACAATGGCAAAAGACCTTGCCAAAGAGATTGGCTATATCTATGTAGATACGGGTGCCATGTATCGCTCCGTAACACTCTATGCGCTACGTCATAACCTCTTTAATGCAGACGGAACCATCCGTGAAGAGGAGTTGCAGGCGCAGATGAAGGATATCAACATCAGTTTCCAACTCAATAAAGAGACGGGGCGTCCAGACACTTACCTCAATGGTGAGAATGTTGAGAACGAAATCCGTACAATGGAGGTGTCATCTCATGTTAGCCCTATCGCCACACTCGCCTTTGTGCGTAAGGCACTTGTCGAACAGCAGCAGCGCATGGGAGCAGAGAAAGGAATCGTTATGGACGGTCGCGACATCGGTACGGTGGTATTCCCGAATGCCGAACTTAAAATCTTCGTTACCGCTTCAGCAGAGGTACGTGCGCAACGTCGTTACGACGAGTTGAAGGCGAAGGGAATGGAAGCAGACTTTGCCGACATCCTTAAGAATGTGCAAGAGCGTGACTATATCGACTCTCATCGTGAGACATCACCGCTTCGCAAGGCTGATGATGCCCTCGAACTCGACAACAGTCAGCTCACAATTGCCGAGCAAAAGCAGTGGCTTTACAACCAGTATCTGAAGGTTGCAGAAGCATAATAAGCTAACAAAAGGCTCATCTTTTCAGGTCCTTTCGTTAAAGTGGTATGATAAACGTACGCACATTTAACGAAAAGACCTGTTTTTGCTATCCCAAGCTATCCTAAACACTACCAACAAACGATCTCGCCCACCCTTTCACACTAAAAACTGCTCTATCTTAACACCGCAAAAAACAACAATAAAGATTTGAAAAAAAATTACATAATTTCATTGAAAACTACTCCTAAAAAGACGGAAAACACCTAAGAACACCACGCTCACAACCATCAGTAAATCAAATAGTTACTTGAGTTCGGGATAAGTTTAGCATGAAAAAAGTTCTAACTGCCTTGATTTTTCCACATACACCGGCAGTGCCTCTGGCTTGTTCTCAAAGAAGCAGTATGCTGTAAGGGCAGAACACAAGTTCATGATAAAGTTGTGTATCGAGCGGTGTCTTGAGTGAACAAGGTTGGCTTTTGTTCTTGAGTAGTTCGTTAATGCACTCGATGATGTATCTTTTCCTCAGCACGATCTTGTCCCACATAGGCATCAGTTTATTCTTCATCTTAGCCTTGAGCCCATGAACGAGTTGGATACCTTGACCGAATAGGCTCTCAAAGAGTTCCTGCTTGATGTATCCTCTGTCAGCGAAGACCTTCCCAAACAAGACCTTTGCAAACACCGTCCATACCCTGTTATCCCTGTCATCCACATTTGCTCCTGTAAGACAGAACGTTATCACTTCACCAGAATCATTGCAGAGCAGGTGAAGCTTGAATCCATGGCACCAACCCATAGTACCCTTGCCGTCCTTGGCAAGGCTGGCAAAAGACCTTATTGTAATATCGTCGTACATTGTGACATACGGGTATCATTGTGCTGTCAACGAACGTTATACCCTGTACACTTGCCGAAGGCATAGAGCTTCATGAACAGCATCATCTAAAGAACACTTTGGCATGAGTTCAACGAAGCGATTATAGGAAACCGCGTCGAAAAATCCTGGCGCATCACCCCTTTGACCCAATTCAAATAATACCCTTGAAATTGCGATATGCGCTGAAATGATAGCATACCAAAATGGTCATAATCTACTTTCGAGAGCCTGCCCTTGCGGTTTCGGTAGTGTTTGCCGTCACTGTTAGAGACGGTAGACGCAGTTTTTTTCGCAAATTGGCACTCAAATTTCTATCAAACTCGTCGATTATACAGAAAATTTCAGTACTTTGTCCTGAATCATCGTTCAAAAATTTTGTAATCATTGATTATCACCTATAAAGATACGAATTTTTGACGAGATTACCAACTTTTAAAAGCCTTTTCTTATCCCGAACTCGCGTAAATAGTTATAAAGGCGTAAAACAAGAGGTGCTTAATTGGACTCCAAAAGGGCGTTAGTAAGGGGCTTAAAGAGCATCTTTTGTGCCAAAAAGGGCGTCTTTAAGAAGCTAAAAGAGCATGTATTGCGTTCGAGTCGTTAGAAAATAATTGACAAAACTCCCATCGCAAAAAAAGCTATCAGATTGTATCGAACGACAGAAAACACTGAATGAAAGCATAGTAACAAACCGCTTTTCCCACAGTTTCGTCTGGTTATTTCCTTTCATAAGCCGATTTTGATTTAATCATCATGCCCCTATAAATTTATAAATCTTACGCCTCTTTTCACTCTACGCACTAACATTAAGACACAATAAATCTAAGATTTATGAATTAAGAAATACTAAAATCAACAGAATTATACTTTGTTCAGACTGCTATCTCAACTTAAAATGTTATCTTTGCATCTATGAAGTTAAAAAAGATAATAATGCTCATCGCCTGCATATTCTCTTTTGCAGGTCTGAAGGCACAATATACTATCCAATGCGAAGACACCTGCAGCCATGTTCATGGGCTTGACATGAGCCATTACCAAGGCGATGTTTGGTGGGAAACAGTAGCTGAAAACAGCAATCATAAGCTCAATTACGTTTACTTAAAAGCCACTGAGGGCGGTACACGTATTGACCAACGCTATCTTGAGAATATCGAGGCAGCACAACGCTATGGTATGAATGTCGGTTCTTACCACTTCTATCGTCCTGCTATTCCACAAGAGGAGCAGTTGCGCAACTTCCGCATGCAGTGTCGTCCACAAGACCAAGACCTCATCCCAATGGTAGATATTGAGACTACTGGCGGACTGAGTACAGAGGCTTTACGCGATAGTTTACAGAGGTTCCTCGTACTCATGACACAGGAATATGGTGTTAAACCATTGGTTTACACATATACAAACTTCTATAACAGATATCTCAGCGGTGCACTCGACGGCTATAAACTTTTCATTGCACAGTATAACGGACGCGAGCCAGAGCTGAACGATGGAAGAGACATCTTTGCTTGGCAATACACTGGCAAGGGACGTATCAACGGTGTGAAAGGATATGTTGATAAGTCTCGACTGATGGGTAACCACAGTATGCGTGAGTTGCGATTCCGACGAAAGCGTTAGCTTCAACACCAAGAGAAAAGGAAATAGATAATTATCCACACTACTATAATCTTACGTTAGATAAATGATCATCAAATGCCCTGAATGTGGCCATCAAGTGAGCGACAAGGCTCCCGTATGCCCAAGCTGCGGTGTAGAGATTGCCGGACATATCATTAAATGTTCTCATTGCGGTGAATTATACCTCAAAGAGGAATCATCATGTCCAAACTGTCATCATACGGAACACCATGTAGAGAGTTCTGTAACGGCTACAGAGCATCACACAAGTGAGGCTACGAACGATAGTAAGGTGCAAGAGCCTGTTGTTCTCATGTCAGTTGACAAGGAGGAAGCAACAGGAAACGATAATGTTATCATCCCAGTAGAGGAAACAGAAGAACACGAAACGGATAATTATGACGATAAGACACAAGACACGATCAACGAGCCGAACACGGAGGAAGAGGCTGTCGATGCCGACTTCATCATGGATGATAATGCTGACGAGGAGGTGATTGCTAATGCCGAGGCTATAGCTGAGGACGAGGAGGAAGCACTCCGGATAAGAATAATCATCTGTCATTGGCTGTCTCACTGCTCATCGCTGCAATCACTGCAGCCGTATTGCTCTTCCTTTACAACCAAGGGGTGGGAGCAAGCAAAGCTAACAATGAGCAAGAGGATTTCGCACAAGCAATGAGTAGTAGCGAGCCAACCGTACTAAAGAATTATCTCAAGGAAAATCCATCTGCTTCTAAGGCACATCGTGATAGTATATCAGCCCGTCTAAAGGTGCTGACAACTACCACTCAGAATATGCAGCAGTCTGATAATGACCTTTCTGTGGCATTAACCAGCAACTCAAAAGAAGTGTTGCAGCAGTTTATTGCTAAGTATCCAGACTCAAAACATCGTGGTGAGTTGGAAGCAAAGATTGACGAAATAGACTGGGCAGGAGCTGTAGCTAAACAACGAGAATGCTTATCTTGGCTATAAGGCGCAGCATCCGAATGGTATTCATAGTAAGGAAGCCGATGAGAAGTTGAAGAATATTCTGACACCAGAGAAGGCTGAGGAGTCAGCTGTTGCAAAGGTAACGGATGGTGAGAGAGCAAAAGCGGTTGCTGCGGTGCGCCAACTCTTACAAGGTATCAACAGTAAAAGCACGGATAAGATTTCTGGTGCTGTTGCGCCATCATTAAACTTCCTTGGTTCAGGTGGTGCTACGGTGAAGGATATTCGCCGTTATATGACCGACCGACTTTATCAAGCTGATGTCAAGACAATCAACTGGCACCTTGGTTCGCCTGCTGAAGTAACTAAAAAGGGTGATGAAGCTGGTGCAGATATTCGCATAAAGATACCAGCTACATTGGATATCGATCGCAAGGGTGGTAAGTCAAAACGTAGTTATGTTATCTCTGCGACAATCAAGAACGGCAGAATAACCCATATTAATTGGTAATAGGTTTACCCTTTTAAGGTAAATAAGATTAGCACTTCAACAAGTTTTGTTTTATTGTCGAATGAAACAGTTGTCTTTATATTAGCGTTGTAGCAAATAACTGCAAGATAGAAAGACTGACAAAATACCGACAATAAAACAAGACTATTCAAAATCAATATGCTTCATATTGGGGCTAATAGTTGGTAAAATAAAACTTGCTGTCACTCCTGTCAGCCATTTTAGGCTCATAAGTACCAACATTTCATTCATTTACGCGAAATGTTAAAAGTGACAGCAACTCTTTTTTTAAATTATCAAGTACATATACCTTGATATTCTGTATGATATGTTAAATATGTCAGCTGCCCTTTTCACAAACCATCAACACCCAACATTTAACACCCAACACCCCCACATTAATTCTCAATCTGGTCAATCGTAGGCTTTTTAATCTCAGGCACAGGAGCCTTTACAACTGGTTCAGTCTGACCTTCTGGGACATTAGGAACGATGACAGGGTTCTCTGGATCTGCTGTTTCTTCCGACTCAGAAGACTCTTTCTTTGGAGTTTCTGTCTTCTTCTCCTCTTTCACCTCTTCATCTTTCTCCTCTTCCTTTGTCAATACAGGAATCTTCGGACCATTATCAATACCGATAACCTCACCCGACATATCCACTTCGTACTTACGAGGAGGAGCCATCTCACGTGTTTCCATGAGAACAGCAAGTACTATAGCACCCACCACAAGCACAATAGCACAGATGGATACGGGTACCTTATAGGTTGGTTTCTTCTTCATTATCTTCGTTTTCTATCCTTTTATCTTATTGTCTTTTTCGCTTACTCAGTAATCTGCACACAGTAAGGAAGTGGCTGCTGGAGGGTCAGAAAGCTAATTGTTGGCTGATTATCCTTCGTACAAATCAGCGTAGTCTTGTCTCCCTTCACAGCATTACCCATGTCATATCCCATCGCTTTCACCTGTGCCTGCAAGCCCGCAAAGGCAGTACGGTTAAAGACATAGATATAAACCGTCTTGCCATTTTGTGCCAAGAGCACCATACTGGAGTTACCACGTCCCATGGCAGTTGGCAGGAAGTCGCTGGTTAGGTTCATATTCTTCACCCAGTTATAGTCCTTTCCAAACTCGTCCGATGAGACTCCTTTATAGCTGTAGCCTTGCTTCTCAAGCACTTGTTTACCCACTTGTAGTGTCTTTGCTTGAAAGATTTTAATCGCATCAGCCATCGATACAATATCTTTTTGCGCACGTGCTCCCATTGCAAAGAGTAGCACTGTCAATAATAGTAGTATTTTCTTCATTCTTCTTCTTTCATTTATTCCGTGTCTTCATCTGCCTTTATCATTTTAAAACAATGATATTATGACACGTTACAAAATTATGAAAAATATGGAGAATGAGCAAGAAAAGGAGAAAATTTACTTTAAACTATTTTATCCTTTGAACTATTAACTTTGAACTTTGAGGTTTGAACATTGAACTTTATGATATGTGCTTTAGCCCTCTATCTCACCTTTACCGACTACGAATTTCACTAATTACGCTAATGCTTATTGCAATGTAATTCGTGTCATTTGCGTAATTCGTAGTTGACGAGTTATCCCATTAGTTGTAGCGATAAACCACACTTAATATCGGTAATCATAATTATGAATTCTGAATTATGAATTATGAATTAACAAAGGTGTACCCTAATAGTCATCCTATTATTGGTACACCTTCATTACTTTATGTGATAAAGTTTATATGCAATTACTTTCTTTTTCTTTTAGAAGCTAAGCGCTCTTCACGCATCTTAGCCATTGCCTCCTCCTTCTCTTTAGAGCGTTGTCCTGAAAGACGAGCAATAAGACGATCAAGATCAGCAGCTATTTCCTTGAACTGAACAATCTCTTCTTCGCTCTCAAACAACTTTCCTACCATGCACGATGGAATATCCTTCGCCTTCTCTTGCAATTGCATTCCATGCTCAGTAAGCGAAACATAGGTTTCTCTTCCATCCTTTTCACCCTTGACACGGTTAACCAATCCAAGTTGAGCCATACGCTGAACAAGTGGAGTCATTGTGTTTGAGTCAAGATAAAGTCGGTGTGCAAGTTCCATCACCTTTTGATTGTCTTCTTCCCAAAGAGCCATTAGTACAAGATATTGAGGATAGGTAATACCTAAATCCTCAAGTAATGGATAATAAGTTTGAGTAACAAGGCGGCTTGCTGTGTACAATCTGAAGCAGAGTTGGTTCTGCAGTTTTAGTTGGTCGTATACCATTCTTTTTTCCTTAAATGTTTTGATAACTTCAAACTCCTGAAGTAAACTTTAATATATATTGTTACCTGAAATAATCTATTCGCACTGCAAAGGTACAACAATTTATATTTATCGTTAATGATATAAGCCGATTTTTAACATTAATTGTATAGCTAAAGTCGTACTTTGATAACATAAAACAACAATAAGCGGACATAAACAATACAAATCGTTTATGCCCGCTTATGCGTATTTATAAGAGTTTATCTCTACTTATTCAAAGTAATAAAGGAAGGTAGCAACACCCTCAAGTGCTGGCTTGCGCTCGCCCTCAATCTCAATCTGGAACTTGATACCAGCCTTGCAGATACCACGGATATTCTCAATACTATCGAGTGTGGTAACAAGACGAATGCGTGAGTTCACGAGGACCGGACGACCAAAGCGCATCTTATCCATACCATAGTTGACCATCATCTTAAGGTTGTTCACCTCAATAATATCCTGCCACATATGTGGGAGCAGTGAAAGTGTAAGATAGCCATGTGCGATAGTACTCTTGAATTGGCTTTCCACAGCTGCACGCTCTGTGTCAACATGAATCCACTGATGGTCGAGGGTAGCATCAGCAAAGAGGTTAATTCTCTCCTGGTCAACGAGTAACCACTCGCTCTCACCAAGCTTCTCACCCAGTCGGGCAGCAAGCTCATCGTAATTGTTTACTGTTAATTTGCCATAGTTTTTGTTTCATGTAATTTCTACATTACTGCGTATGATAGTCTTTCTTTACCCTCCCTACCCTCCTTATATATTATAAGGTGTGAAAGGATATACTACCTTTTGTCGTACAAAAATACAAAAAACATTTCAATTGCCCAAATCGGCTTACGCTGCTGAGCCTCTTTATGGTGTCAATAGATGCACATGCAAAGTTTTTTCCTTACCCGCTACAGACACCTCATTGACATAAACAAGCTTATACTTGATATCAAGGAAGTTGCCAGTTTTCTGCGCACTTATCACCTCAATACGTGGATCTAAGAGATAGATATCCAAATATTTCGCTAAGCCACTACCAGGAATCCATGCGATAAGGTTAGAATTTCCATTATCACCTTGCACCTCGTTTGCATATAAATCAATGTTTTCGCCATCACGCATTAATGACATCTGAACTTTCTTAAACCATACTCGTGGGTCAAATGCCTTCACTGCTGCAGAATAGTCACCATCAGCCTTGCTTCTAAAATACTTACCAAAGAACTTTCCTACGTCTGTACTGTTGGCAATAAGAAGTTCTTTATCAAGCGCAGAAAGTGGTTTAAAACCTGTAAGTTCCATATTGAAATTAGCCAACTCTGTGTCGTGACCATCCTTAGCAACAAGTTGGATAGAGAGCGTGATAGCGTTTGTACCATCATCTCGACGCTTGCTCTTAAGATAAGGTACGAACTTCTCACTATCAAACTTAAACAAAGAGGTGTGGAAAACATCAGCATGCTCATACACACCACGCATATATAACTTGCTAACCTCCTCTGTATTGACACTGATTTGGTTGCGATAATACTCGTTCTTATTCATCTCAACACCGAGCGAACTATTCTTTCTACCCTTATAAGTAATCGTAAACGCAATCTGACCAGACGTACTGCCACCAACGTAACGCACATCGCTAACCGTTGTATTTGCCCAATCAGCTGGTGTAAAGGTGTAATGCTTGCTGCCACCAACGCTTGAAGAAGACAGATTAATAAACTTCTGTAAATACGCTGCAGTGAACTTACTATTATCCTTCAGCCGATAAAGTGTATCGAAATCAAAGTCTTTCAGATAGTTAACGTCTGTTTTCCATGCTGCAACAGCACGTGATACCATCTCATAATCATTCGGTTTCTGCGCAAAACCAACATATTCAACGTCCTTAGTAAAGGTTTTACCACCGCTATTACCTGTTACCCTCAACGTAAAAGTACCCTTCTCTTCATCGCTATTCAGCACATCTACAGCCGTAACATTCAACGCCTTACCATTGACAGTTCTATTTCCTAAACTTGCCTTGCCGTTTCCAATGCTTGATAAACATTCTGTTGCTTATCAAGATTGAGGAACTTCACAATATCGTCATTCGTTACTTCTACCGCATTTTGCTCAGTAGATGGATTTGGTTGTACTGGATCCAACGAACTTCCGTCACCTCCACAAGCAGCACAGAGTAATACTATAGATACCGCAAGAATTATTTTTCTCATTGTTTTTATCCTGTTTTTTAATAATCATTGCACTTCACACCCTCACTTCTTACCATTCTAACAAAGCGGTGTAAAGCTATTGAATCCTTGCAACTCACAATGATTCAGATGCAAAGATACTTAAAAAACTCAAAAAATCAGTATCGACATAAGACTTTATCATTAATCCATAGACAAAACATCTCACACATCATGCCAATGAAAATACCGGACGAATAATCTGAATTATAACACTCTGACAAGGGCCCCATTCGAACAATTGTAAATGATAAAATCTGAATTAACATAGTTTTCTGCTCACATTTCAACATTTTTTTATAATTTTGCCACCATCATGAGATATACTGTCAAATGCAATAACTGCGGTCGTGACTTTGTAGCTGAGACTGAGCAATATGGGACAATGAAATATCGTTGCCCTTATTGTGGTAATGTGTTGAACTGTAGGTTTGATGCCCCTAAGTCTTTCCGCACACGTGCTCGTTCCGTTATTCCATTGGCTGACGCCTCACCTATTGAGGTAAAGAAAGCCAAGGATCTTCCTACAGTCTCAACCCATCTCGTTAGTTCGCCTTCAAAAGAGAAGCTTGCTGAGATGAGAAGTAAGCTGATGGAGGCTTCTCAGCGTGCCCTTCACGTATCTAAGCAAGCCGGTGAGACCTTGAAGAATGCGACAGAAAGTACCAGTGAGTTTGTAAATAAATCGTCTTCTTGGCTTCGTCGTTTTCAAGAGAAATACACAGATGGCGACCTTTGGATATTCTTTGGCTTCAGTTTTATCTTCCTCCTTTCGGTCTTTGTAGGACTTTTCGTCTGTGCAGAGGTAGTGAAACTCTTATCAGAGGGACACTCATGGCTGTTTAAGAACTATATTGAAATAAGAAATTCTATCTAACTTTTGCATTTCTTATACCCTCTTATCTTCTGTTTTTGAGTAACAGGTATTTAGAAATATCCTTACATTTCGAGGGCGCTTTTAGTCCTTATTTCTGCTAAGAAAGGGCTTAAAAGCAGACTGCTATAAGCTACAGATAATCAAACAGTTATAAAGTCGTATTTTAAAAGGTACTTTCTAAGGGTTCAAAAGGGCGTTAGTTAGCGTCTTAAAGGGCATCTTTAGCAAGCCTAAAGGGCGTCTTTTCAAAGCCAATTAAGCATCTATTGATTTTTGATTAGTGACTTTTTTATTACAACTAATCAAATACTATCATTCTTTCCCTTGCTTTCTTGCCTACTTATCAATGTGTTTTTTCGCGTTTGTTTTCGAAAGCAACCTACCCTTTCCGTACTGCTTTTTATATAAGGTAAACACTGCAAAACATGCACTAATATGTGTCCAAGATACAAGTTGGAAATAAAAACGCACGTAATATTATGTTAAAGAAGATAAAACATGCTTGAATTAAAAAAAATACTATAATTTTGCACACATCTAAGCTATCGACAACCTAAGTGCCATATCTAATGTCACAAGACCTAAACAAAATATAAATAAAAACCTTTTAAGCATGAAAGCTATGAGAAAATCTAACCTTGGAAGGTCGCTGCTACTGGTAGTGCCCCTTGTGTGTTGTCCTTATACTGCACATAAGGCATACGCCATCCAGACAGTAACCATACAGGCGCAGGCCTCTGTTATCAAAGGAAAAGTTATCGATTCACGTACAGGCGAACCGGTCATAAGTGCCAGTGTCACCGTAAGTGGTACGAAGAAAATCGCTCTTACCAACATTGATGGTGAGTTCTCTATCGACGCAAAGGCTGGTGAGGAGCTGGTGATTACGTCCTTAGGCTATGAGAAAACGACGGTGCGAGCTGAAAACAACATGACCGTAAGCATGGTTTCTTCATCTACGATGCTTAGCGAAACAGTGGTTGTGGGCTATAGCACGCAGAAACGAAACAGCCTGACGGGTTCGTTGCAGAGTATTGATAATAAAGAACTTACTAACATTACGACAGCTAATGTCACCAATATGTTGACGGGTAAGGTACCTGGAATGAACGTTATGCCGGGTTCTGGTAAGCCAGGTTCGTTCGGTGCCATCATCGTTCGTGGTAAGTCTACTATCAACGGTAGTACTGCTCCGCTGTGGGTTATCGATGGAGTAATCGTCGGTAAAGACCCAGGTGACATCAATCCTAACGACATCGAGACACTCACCGTACTCAAAGATGCAGCCTCAACAGCTATCTATGGTTCACAGGGTGCCAATGGTGTTATCGTTGTAACAACTAAGGGGGCAAAGTCTGGTAAGACTTCTATTACCTTCTCTGCCAAGATGGGCGTTTCAACTCTGAACAATGGTAAAGTGAAGATGATGGATGGAGCCGAGCTATACGACTATTATAAGTCGTTTACTAATGCTGCTGAAATTGCTTTCCCACGCTGGAATGATAAGCTCCGTGATAGTAATTTCGACTGGTGGAAGTTGGCTACACACACTGGAAACGTTCAGAATTACGACCTTACTATTAACAGTGGTGGTGAGAAGTTGAGTGCTGTCTTCACAGGTGGTGTCTATAAAGAGGATGGTGCTGTACGTGGATATGACTTCACTCGATACAACACGATGATGAAGCTGAACTTCAAACCTTATTCTTGGATTGCTATCCGTCCATCCTTTAATGGTAGCAAGGGGGTGATTGACGACCGTCAGCGCTCTACCTATTCTATGTATTCTATGCTGCCATGGGATAGCCCTTACGATGAAACTGGCAAGATTGTTGGCAATAGATCATCATCATGGGTGAATAGCAACTCTACCAATTACCTTTACGAATTGCAGTATAATTGGAGCAAGTACGATTCTTATGCCTTTAATGGCAACTTCGACTTTGACATCTATCTCACTGATTGGCTGACGTTCTCTTCTGTGAATAGCTATCGTTGGAGTACCCACCTTGATAAGAGTTATGCTGATCCTCGTACATCAGGTGCAGAGGGTAAGGGTCGTGTGAGTGAAAGCACGAGTACGAACACACGTCGTTATACCAACCAGCTGCTCAAAGCAACACGTAGTTTCGGTGATTATCATGGCTTCTTAATGCTTGGTTATGAGTTTAATGATGGTGAATATCGCTATCATAGTAGTGACGGAACTGGCTTAGTTCCAGGCTTTGCTCAACTTGATATTACCTCAACTCCTGAGGCTGTGGGAGGTAATAAATTCGAGTGGGCAGTGCAGTCTTTCTTCGCAAACCTCAATGCTGATTATGCCAATAAGTACTTGCTTCAACTCTCACTGAGAACTGATGGTGCAAGTAACTTTGGTTCTGATGCTGCTTATGGTACGTTCTTCTCTGTCAGTGGTGGCTGGGTTGCTACGGCTGAGAAATGGTTTAAGGTACCTTGTATTGACTATTTGAAGGTGCGTGCATCGTTTGGTTCAGTAGGAAGTCGCCCTAACAGCCTCTATCCTCAATACGGACTTTACAGCTTACGTGCAAGCTATAACGAGGTTCCTGGTGCTGTAATCGCTCAGCTTGCCAATAAGAAACTGACTTGGGAGAAGAGCTATACCACTGGCGTAGGTATCGACTTGAATATGTTTAAACGTCTGCGTATGACCTTCGACTTCTATAGCAAGCGTACAAGCAACCTACTCTTTGCAGTGCCTATATCTGGTGTTATCGGTGTGACAAGCATCTGGCAGAACATTGGTGAGCTTACCAACACAGGCTTTGAGACCACTCTTTCGGCTGATATCATCAAGAGTAAGGACCTCACTTGGACAGTTGATGCCAACCTTTCTACCAACTCAAACAAGATTAAGAAGTTATATAGTGGTAGAGACCAGATTATCGAAGGTGATGGTATTGCTGGTTCAACCAACACGTTGTTACGTCCGGGTCTGAGCGCAGATACGTATTATTTGCGTGAATGGGCAGGTGTTGACCCAGAGAATGGTGCGCCACAATGGTACACAACGGATGCGAATGGCAATCGTGTTATTACCCACAACTATGCCAAGGCAGATCAAGTAGCCCTTGACAAGCGTGCCACTCCAAGTGTATTCGGTAGCTTCTCTACCACACTTACCTATAAGAACTTCGACTTCAACGCTGTCTTCGGCTACTCAATGGGGGCTTACATCTATAACTACTCACGACAGGAGTATGACTCAGATGGTGCTTATACCGATCGTAACCAGTTCAGTTTGCAGAAAGGTTGGAAGAGATGGGCACAGAAGGGAGACGTTGCAACACACCCAGTTGCTGCCTATAACAACCCGTCTAACTCTAACAAGGCGTCAACTCGCTACTTAGAGAGCTCTGACTTCTTGAAGCTTCGCTCAATTACTTTGGGTTACAACTTCAATCTTAAGAGTGATATCGTAAAGGCATTACGCGTTTATATCAGTGGTGAAAACCTCTTCTGCATCACCAATTATTCTGGTGTAGACCCAGAATTGCCTGCTGCTGATGCTGGTCGCAATGCTTCTGGCGAACGCTCAACAGCCCTTTCAATCTCAACAGGCGCTGGTGTTTATCCTTCTGTTCGTAAGTTTATGCTCGGCGTTAACGTCACATTCTAAATAAAGAATCTGCCCTATGAAAAAGTATATGTGCTGCTCTTAGCAGCTATTGCAATGGTATCGTGTAGCGTAGAGCGTCATCCTGAATACATGATGGATGATGATACCATGACTAAAAACATTGATGAGAGTTTTCCATCGCTACTGAATGGATGCTATGGATTCCTAAAAACGTGGTCGGACCCTATGTATCGCTGTGGCGAATATGCAGGAGATAACATCATGATTCGTGGTACGTCCACCGATGCTTTCTATGAGTTTATCTCTTATTCGCGCACTCCTAATAACTACCGATTGCAGAACTTCTGGGATTATAGCTATAAAGTGGTTGCGCAGGCATCTAATATTATCAAGGATATTCCTGAAGGTAAGAGTACGATTACCGATACACAGTTGGGAGAATGCTACTATCTGCGTGGCATGATTTACTTCTATCTCTGTCGTGCATACGGTAGACCATACGCGCAAAACCCTGATACAAACCTCGGTATGCCTATCGTTAACGGTACACCTGACGACCCAGTACACGCTATGTTGCCTAATCGTTCTACTGTAAAAGAAACCTACGAACAGGCAATTAAGGACTTGGAGAAGGCGGCTTCACTGATGACAGAAGACCTGCACAGCGAAGAACGTTGTATCTTTGCTTCTAAAGAGGCTGCTTGGGCTATGCTGAGTAGAATCTATCTCTATATGAGTGGAACTTACGAAACGCCTAACACTGCCTACGCTCAGAAGAGTGTTGAATACGCAACAAAGGTAATCGACTCTGGTAAGTTTAGTCTGTTGAGCCGTAAGGACTATGGTGTTAGCAACACGCTTGAGCCAGAAAACAACCCTGAAAACATCTTCGTGGTGAAAAGAGTAGACTCTGAGTTCCCTGGTTGGGATTATTATTACACCATCGGCGGTATGTATTCAAATATCGGCGGTATGGGTTGGGGCGAAATGTATGCGTCTGGTAAATACCTTGATTTGCTGAACGAGACGGGACAGAACGACTGGTTTAATAAGAAGTACACCGATATTCGTGCACAATTCATTGAACCACAGTATGTAAAAGACAAGACAGACAAGTATGTTCCTGTCTTCCGCTTCATCAAGAATGTCTATGATGCCAAGGGTAATCAGGTGAATTTCAACTACGTACAGTTGCGTTATACTCGTCAGCCAGACAATAGTTTGACTTGCGATACCACTGGAACGGGACACACTACTCCACTTGTTCTCACACCAATCGACCCTGCACAGCGTCTTTACTCGATTAATTATCAGGGACATACCTATCGTGGTGTGCTTGACTATCAGATGAAGCTCAACCGCGTTTATCCTATGTTCTATGTGGTGAAGTGCTCTCGTCAGGGTGGTAAGGAGAATCAGTTGTATTCGCCTATTATCTCTCGTCTTGATGAAATGTATCTCAATCGTGCTGAAGCAAATGTGAAGTTGGGTAATATCGCCAGTGCGATGGCTGACGTGAACACAATCCGTGAGCGTGCTATCGTGGGTGGAAGCTATACGAGTGCTCAGTTTACTACAGCCACAGCAAAGACTTTGGTGGATAAAGAACGTCAGTTAGAGTTGGCGTTTGAGGCAGAGCGCAGCTACGATGTGTTCCGCAATGGCGACACCCTCACTCGTCGTTTCCCTGGACCTCATCAGCCAATGGTTGACATTCCAGCAACCGACTACCGTGTGATTTACTTCATTCCACAGTCGGCTATCAATGCTTATAAGGGAAATCTGGAACAAATCCAAGTAGTAACTAACACACTTTAGAGAATGACAACCGATGTGTAGCGTGGCTGAAAAGAATCTTCTCAGCCCATACACATCCTGTTGTCCTCTCTTTTCATCAGCCTAATAATAGGGAGGGCTATATCGTTAGCCTTCAACAAAACTCTTGTAACGTTATATTTAAAACCCCAATCGGTTATTAGAGCCTAAACATTTTTTGTTTTATTATCGAGTAGATTGTTTGGCTTTGGAACGCAGGCGTAGCGGGCTACGTCAAGTTACAAAGACAAACAAGATGCTGATAAGAAAATGAAAGATGTTAGGAAACAATACCATAATATGATAGAAACATATTGTGGTCTAATGATTGATTGGGGTTTAAGGCTTGGTTAGCGGGCTAACTAAGCCTTTTCATTTCTCTTTTTGCGTCCTATTATATATCCTTCTTATCGGTTTATTAGTTACTTTCAGGTACTACAAATAGTTACTACATCAATTCTATAGCTGTGATTAACTTTATCAATTCATATTCTATAAGAAACCCATAGTTCTGAATTTTCTTTACATTCGCCATTGATTTATTTACCAAAAACAGCCGAAAAAGCGCTTTCCTTACTGCCTTTGTAACTCATTCGTTATAAATAAGTTACAAAACCGCCTTTCAAAAGGTGCTTAATTGGACTTCAAAAGGGCGTTAGTAAGGGTCTTAAAGAGCACCTTTTGCAAGCCAAAAGGGCGTTAATTCGAATGCAATTAAGCCCTAATAAAAATCGAGTAGACGAAAAATACTTACAAAGAGGATTGCTAACAGTTGAACTATTAACCTCCAAAACCTCTAAAAAGCCTACTTTAAAAGATACTGTTTTCTCGACTCTATAATATCTTCCATGTTCTCACTCGCCCATGAAAGGAGGTTGTCGATAAGCGGCAGTAGACTTTTCCCTTTCTCCGTAAGCGAATATTCAACGCGGGGAGGTATCTCTGGAAAGACTTCCCGACGAATAAGTCCATCACCCTCCAACATCTTCAGCGTTGCAGTCAGCATCTTTTGAGAAATATCGGGTATATTACGTTGCAGTTCCTTAAAGCGTTGACAATCGTTGTTCTCCAACGTGAAAAGCACCAACATCGACCACTTGTCCCCTACTCTTGACAGTACATTTCTTATAGGACAGTTAGGATAGAGGGCATCTCTGACTTCGTTTCTATTCATACTTATAAGCTCTTTAAGTCATATTACTGCACAAAAGTAACTATTATAAGCTAAGGCTCGTATCTTTTAGTGTTAAACTATGTAAAACAAGTACTCTTTAAATGCTTTATTATCAGCATTACTTACCTCAAGGTAACTGGCTGACATTTGCGTACCTACTTGCAGAACAAATTGAAAGTCAATACCTTTGCATCATCAAAACAAACAAAACAATAAAACAAAGAATTATGAAAACAGTTGAAACGATCAAGAACGGTAAGAATTTCACAGCAGTAAACGTTGGTAAACTCAGCGACATCAAGGACTATGTACTCCCATTCGGAGAGATAGAGATTCCTGGTAAGGTATTCGTTGGTCAGGCATTACAGACAACAGGTAGCGAACTTTCATTCCAGACGCTCGTTCCCGGACAGGACAGTGGTTTCCTTCATACACACAAGACACACGAAGAACTATACTTTATCCTCAAAGGTGAAGGCGAATATCAGGTTGATGGTGAGGTCTTCCCTGTAACTGAAGGTAGTATTATCCGCGTTGCACCAGAGGGAAAGCGTGCGCTGAAGAACACGGGCAAAGATGAGATGCTGATGCTCTGTATTCAGTATAAGGCAAACAGCTTTGCTGAGAATGATGCACCTGCTGCCGATGGTGTGATACTGAATGAAGAACTGAAATGGTAATTGACCCACTCTTCCCTACGTGTCCGATACGTAATATCCTCTCACGGATATGCGTGGCGGACACGCTTTGCCTTATCCAAACACTCGGTAAGAAAGGCAGAGCAACTTACGAAGAGTTAAGGTATGACCTGCCCGATAAACCTCTATCCGCCTCGCTAAATATATTAAAAGAAGATCGGATTATTGTTGAAAGTGACAAACAATACGTCCTTTCAAACATTGGGAAAGAACTCTTTCCACTCGTCTCAACGCTCATCGCTTGGTGTGAGAGGAATGTTTCCCCATCTCTAAGGCAAGTGTAACATTGTATTTAGTCACATTTCAGACTTCTACAAAACGAAAAGGAGTGAAAGAAAATATCGTTTCTTCCACTCCTTTCTTGTTATGACCTTAATCATTCCATTATGTCTCAAATCCATCAATCGTTTGAGCAATGCATCACGTCTTATCTCCATTCTATTCTATATTTTTGCACCTATCCGCATTTTTATCGACTACAAATATAATCAATTATTGAGATAAAAGCAAATCTATTTTAAGATAATTCTAACGTATGAAAGGAAGAATCTGCTTTGTGTTACATACATAAATAAAAGACTTCATGCACTATATAGCTGAAATAGAACGACGAGTGGATGCAAATATGATTCGAACGGATTATAGACAGTTAGTAAGAACGCAAAAAAGATAGGGAACGACAAATTGTGATTCCCTATCTTTTTATTTATCAAATGACTATAATAAGCCCTTTACTTCTCTAACACTTTGAACTCAGCACCTGTTGCAAAGTCCTGACCAGACTGCTCACTGAGCGCTGTCAGACGGACGAAGCGAGCCTTAACTGGTGTAGTGAGGAGGATAGTCTTTTCCTTTCTGTTGTTCTCAAACTCACCTTCAGCAACAGCCTTGCCCCATGTCTTGCCGTCGTTGCTTACCTGAATGCTGTACTTCTTGATGTTACCATTGTTACTGTCCTGACGTGGGAGGTAGGTGAAACCCTTGATAGTCTTCATTCCACCACAGTCGAAGTCAACCCAGTGTGGGTAGTTAGCCACAGTAACAGAGTACATTGTGTGCCAGTAGCTGCTTGGATTTCCATCAGTAAGGTGGCTTGCATCACCCTCACCGCTCTCCTGACTTGAAGCGAAGACTACTGACAATGGGATGCTCTCAATGCGTGAGAAGGTCTGAGAAGCTACGAGCCAATCATTCTCCTTTGTCCAAGCTGAAATCGTACCACCATTGCGCAAGCTAACAGGACCAGTGTACTTCACTGCCTTCTTGCTGTCGTTAATACGATAGTAGATATCGCCCTTCGCACCGTTTGCATTGATTGTCACATTGCCCTCACCGTCACGTACGATGGTAAGTGGTGTGGCACCATTCAGACTTACATTCGCATTGCTAACGAGGTCGTTGTTCTTAACAGAGTTCATAGGACGAATCATATAACCGAAGGTGTGTGGCGTTGCCATGACACGATCGCGCAATAACGGACCACCCTGTCCACAACTGTTACCACCAAGACCAGTGATAGCCATGTCAAGATGCAAATGAGTGTATTCACTCTGTGGCAACTCGTGTGGATGGTTAGCCATTGCAATGGTATTATCCGACCAAGGAAGCGCAGAGAAACTCATCTTATCCTTAGCCACGAAGACAGCACCATAGAGGGCATTATTATCAGTATTACCAGTGAGAGAGAGCCAACGAGTATCCTGATGGTTACCCGTATCTTGTGGTTTAGGGAAGGCAACGAACTCATCCTCAACATTCTGCTGCTCATAGATACCAATCATCTGACCCGTCTTACGGTCTGGATAGTTGTCAACTGTACCACGACCATAGTAATTCAACAAGCTGAGTGCCTTGGAACACGTACGGTATAACCCAACTTTGCGAGTGTCAAATTAGGCTTATTACTTGTTATTGCGCTCTCGCTCTCAATGCTACCGTCAGGGAAGATGGTGTAAACCACCTGCGTATTAAAGCGGAAATCATCCTTACCGAATGGCTTTTCCTTGTATTCGATGAGCTTCTTCCAGTTGGCATTACCACCCTCAAGGCGATAACCATAAGGTGCCTGTGACTCAACATTGAATACAACAGATACAGAACCGTCAGCATTTGCGTGGGTTGCATAGTTAGTACACTTGTGCTGCAGGTTGTTCAAACCGTTTGCATACCATGCTTCGTAAGCCCAGTTGTCATTGTTAACCCATGCACGGAAAGCGTTCAACTCTGGTCCACAACCGTCTGCAATAATAGTCTTACCATCATACTGAAGGTTATAAATCGTACCCTTTGTGAGGTCGAATGTCGTTGTAAAGGTCTTGCCAGAGAAGACAATCTTATTGTCCTTTACGGCAGACATCATCACCTTACCTGCTGCAGCGATAGCTGGACGAGCCGCTGCTGCCTGCACTGGCAACTGCTCCTCAGCCTGAATATAGCCTGCCTTTGCCCAAGGCATATCATGCTTGAGACGAAAGGTTATGTGGAGAAGGTACTCCTTATTTGGGTCAAGCCCCTCGTTGAGTCCTGCGATTGTAATGCTCTTATGGCTTCTGGCTGGTACACTACCAAGCTTAAGGTCGCCCTTCTTAACGGTTACACCATCAGCGGTCAGGCTATAAGACATTGCATAACCACTGAGATCATCAGAGTAGTAGTTCTTATTGAATACATCCAAAGTAGCTGTCTTAGCGTCCTTCCAGTTTGTTCCGATATACTGATACACCTTCTTCACCTCATAATACTGTGGCTTTGGTGTCTCATCACCAAAGATAACACCGTTCATAACAAACTGTCCATCGTTAGGCGTATCACCGAAGTCACCACCATAAGCGAGGTAACGCTTGCCGTCCTTTGTGTAGTTGTACATACTCTGGTCAATCCAATCCCAGATAGCACCACCCATAAAGAAGTTCGTAGACTCCATTGCCTCCCAATAGTCAACGAGGTTACCTACAGCGTTACCCATTGAATGGGCATACTCTGAGATATGGAAAGGATACTTGATACCCATCTTACCCTTCACTGCATCGCGGGTCCAAGCAATACTTGGATACTGGTTAGAACCCATGTCCACGATGTCGTTGTTGCGCTCATACTGTACTGGTCTTGAAGCATCGTAAGCCTTCAGAGAGTCGTAGGCTACAACAAAGTTATGACCAGGTCCTGCCTCATTACCCAAACTCCAGATAACGATTGAAGGCTGGTTGACAAGCTGGTGAGTCATTGCCATTACACGATCAACGTGTGCTGCTTGGAACTCTGGCACATGTGAAAGCGATGCCTTGCCATAGAAGTACTCATGACTCTCAATGTTTGCCTCGCTCTCTAAGTAGATACCATATTTGTTGCAGAGATAATAGAAGTAAGGGTCGTTAGGATAATGAGAGGTACGTATGTGGTTGATATTCGCACGCTTCATCAGCATAATCTCATGTTCCATCTGCTCACGAGAGATAACCTTACCTGTCAATGGGTTGGTATCGTGGCGGTTCACACCCTTGAGTTTCACTGGCTTACCATTGATATAGTAATATCTTCCAGCCAACCGAACTCGTCCTGACTTGCTGGTGTATCCTTAATCTCAACAGTACGGAAACCAGTTTGGAAACTTATCGTTTCAACTACCTTCTTTCCTTGCATCAACTCACCAACGAGAACATAGACATTAGGCTCTTCTGCTGTCCATGCTGCCGCATTGTTCACAGTGAGTGTCTGTCGAACGTCAGCCTGTCCCTTACTGTTACAAACGGTCTTTGCCTTTGCATCCTCGAAGGTTGCCACCAACTCGTTGTCATCAGCAAAGAGTCTATTCTTATAGATGCTCCAACGAAGGTGGAGATCCTTTGCATTCTTAGTAGTGAGGTTCTGCAGTGTTGTGTTAAGGTTTACAGTACCCTTGCTGTCAGTATAAGAAGGGATAGCCTTCACATCAGCAATATGTACCTTCGGAGTAGCTGTTACGCTGACATTACGGAAGATACCTGGCAAGCGGAACATATCCTGTGCCTCGAGGAAACTACCGTCTGACGAGCGATAAACCTCTACTGCCACCTCGTTCTTTCCCTTAGTGATATAAGGGGTAATATCGAATTGTGCCGTATTGCGTGAGTTCTTTGAGAAGCCTACATAACGACCGTTGATCCACAAATAGAAGAATGAGTCTACACCATCAAAGTTGAGGTAGACTTCCTTACCGTCCCAAGTAGTTGGAATGTCAAAGCTTCTTCTAAACGAACCTACCTCATTACGATATTCGTAAGTGGTGTAGTTCTTTGGCGGTTCACGCATAACGCCCTTCTTCCAGTCGCCCGGTTCGATGTTATATTTGAAAATAACCCACTGATTCACATAGATTGGCACACCATACTTCAGTGTTCCATCTTTCTGAATACCTGCCATATTCCAGCTTACTGGCACCTGCAGACGGTCCCACTTGCTGTCATCATAACCCTTTGTAAAGAAGTCCTTTGGACGTTCATCGGGGTTCTTTGAGAAGTGGAAACTCCATTCTCCGTTAAGAGAAAGGTAATCCTTAGCAAACTCTGGCAACACTTTCTTGCCTCATCAACCGATGAGAAAGAAGAGAATAGCGCACGAGCTGGCAACTTGTTATAACCCAGTGCACCGGGTGACTGCCATTCATTGCCAGTTGGTGCTGTTGCCTGACCGAAGAGATAGCCTCCAGTAGGATAGTCATCAGCCTGTATAGGCGCAGCTGTTAATGACGATAATAATAAACCGATTAAAAATTGTTTATGCATAATAGTTAGGTGTTATATTCTGTCTTATCTGTCTCTGACTGCCTTCTTCAAGGTTTCTCCAAAGACGCTATGAGGTTGTTACTCAGCATGCAGACCTCACTTCTTTTATCAATGTAGGCAAAGTTAATAAAAAAAAACAAATAAGCAATGAGAAAGGGAGGATATTACGTAAATAATACACTCTTGGGGAAGTGGACAAGTGGACGGGTAGACGAGTAAACGAGTTGATTGTAAAGAAAGACAGGGTAACAAGGGGACAAGTGGACAAGTGGACGAGTGGACAGGTGAACAAGTTAATTGTGGAGGAAGACAAAGTAACAAGGGAACAGGTGGACAAGGAGACGAGTTGACGAGTGAACGAGTTGATTGTGAAGGAAGACAAAGTAACAGTGGAACAGGGGTAAGTACTTATAATATATGGGGAGAGAAGGGCTTGAAAAAAGCAAGAGACTAATACACTTCTTACAAGAAGAGTTTAGTTTTCATTTGCTGTCACTTTTAACACTTCAAGTAATCACACTGTAAACTAACAAGTTATACGAGCTTTTCGAGTGATAGCAGTGACAGCAAAGTTTGTTTTATAGAAATGTATTAAGAAAACAATACAACATGAGGGGTGACAAGTTAGACGAGTGAACGAGCCGACAAGTTAACAGGTTGCTTGTGGAGAGTACGAGGCAACATGAGAACTTGGTTTCCGCTATGCAGCCAAATCTATAACAAGTCACAAGGAGCAACGACTTTCTGATTTGGGTCCATACCACGTCTTTTCATTAGTTTACCAAGTCCGAAGATATGATAAGACTTGATAGGCTTGGGCGTAGCAAGTTGAATACCAAACTGATCCTTATAGATGTCATATATAAGTTCAGAACAATAATACTTGTCATTATTAAACTTAAAGGCTAAATCATAACGCTTACCAAGGTATTTAGCGTACTTAATTTTGACAGGTTTGTTCAGTACTCGTCTTCTCTTATACCTTCCCATCTTACCCCTATCAATCCATGCATTTAGTGGAGTGAGCTTGACAACATTAGAAGCTTCAAGCACATAGAGTTTGCCTTCCTTCTCTACAATCACACCACAATGTGACCACGGAGAATTAGTTGCTAATTGAATAAAGGCGACTGACGACTTTGCGATACTTGAAAGATTAAGTCTCCCTCCTTAAAATCATTCGTCACTCTTGGAGTTCGCTGCGCATATAATGCAATAGCAACCAATAGCAACATGATTATTGTCTTAAACTTTTTCATTATTATTCTGTTATTCTTTGACTTACAAGGACTCTAAAAATACATTTTCCATTATTTAGGAGTAGCCGTAAAGCGATTGCAAAGGTAATGATTCTAAAGCAGAATGTTAAGTGGAACAGACTTTTTTCTTATAAGCTACTCTCTGTCTGATGTTTCCAAAAGCGGGAAGTGATATCCTCAAAGCTTCCATCTGTGCAGCGGCGGTACATTCGTTGGTTAGTACGTGGGGAATCGAGTCCACCAAGATGGCGGAGGTAGGGTCCCACTTTGATATAGTCGAAATGCTGTTGATCAATGAGCGGAGAGATTGCTGTGCGCCCAGTGTACCAACCAACCTTCAAACTGTGGTGACGTTCTTGGACATATTTCGCAAGCAGGTCGACTGCCGCTGGGTCGCCATCGCCCCCCATAAACCCCACACAGGTAATGGTATCTTTCGCACCATGAATCAGTGCAGACAGCGCTTCAGCCGTCAATTCATCTCCCCTGTTTGCCCACAAGAACTGACTATGGCAGCCCGGACAACGACACGGACATCCCGAAATATTAATGGCAAGTGTCACCTCATCGGGAAACTCCTGAAAGACAATATCTGTATTGATATAACGAAGCATTACTATCTGATTCTTTTTGCTAAACACGCTTATGTTCAAGCGATTACCTTCATCCACACAACACCGTGTTACCTCCTTTTATGTGAACGATTTTCTACCCTACAAAGATATAAAGAAAGTATTAAACAAAGCAGACTTTATCTGGAATTATTGATAAAATTTGTAAGAGACAACAGCTTTTACTAATCTTTTTATAAATCACACTTAATAAGAATCATACTTTTTTTATAAAGTTTGGTTTACAAAATTGGACCTTTTCTATAAAACAAACTTTATAACCTCTGACTTTCTAAGCTTTTTCATCATGAATCATTATCTCTCATAACCTATACTTATGCTAAGGTTTATTTATAGGTTTTCAGGATTTTGGAGTGATAAGGTTTGACACTTAAAGTTAGGTTTCTAACGAAATGTCACACGGAGAAAAGGAGAGAACGGAGGATTATTAAAAAGCGATAGAAGCCACAGAGGCACCGTCGGTGCATAGAGCGACGGAGCTTGTTTGCAAATTCTATTAGCAATTTATCAACAAAGCGTTTATCCCTAAATATTTATCAAGGAGCTGTACGCTACACCTCCGTCGCTCTTTGTGCCGATGGCACCTCTGTGATATTGCGTTACCTCCGTCCCCTCCGTAACTCTGTGTGCCTATTATATAAGACGTTTAGTTTAGCACTCCACATTTCGGAAGAACCAAACAATTATCTATTTTGTAATAAAAAACTCAACATATGAAAATCAACACATGCTCTTTTAGGTTCGTAAAGACGCCCTTTTAGCTTGCAAAAGGTGCCCTTTAAGACCCTTACTAACGCCCTTTTGAAGTCCTATTAAGCACCTTTTGAAACAATGTTTCGTAACTTCTTTATAGCGAGAGGGTTACAAAGGTAGAAAAGAAGACCTTTCTTTAGCCTTTTTTCGGTATAAAAGCACAAGGAAATGTAAAGGAAATTCAGAAACGACAAAACGTCCTCAGCAATCTAAAAGCAGATTGTTGAGGACGTTTTATATAATTTTAGAAAGCTATTTATAGCTCGGTTTCCACTTATTACAGGCTCTCCGGAATCTGTTTCTTCGGACTGATCCCTAATGTTTTTAATCCTTCTAATCGGCGAACGATGTTACCCTTACCCTCGTTTAGCTGCCCCTTCGCCCTGCTGAAATCCTGCTGTAGGCGTTCGATGTCGGCACCTAACTTTACGAAAGTCTCTGCAAAGGTGACGAACTTATCGAAGAGTTCGTTTGATTGGTGGAGGATTTCCTCTACATTCTTTGTCATACGGAAGTTCTGCCACATCGTATGTGTCAACTGTAAAGCCATGAGAAGATTGCTTGGACTCAGAATGATAATATGCTTACGATAAGCGTATTGCAAGATAGATGGGTCGGTCTTCAAAGCAGCAGAATAGCCACTTTCGTAAGGGACGAACATCAGAACAAAGCCGATACAGCCCGGTACAAGTTTCTCGTAGTTCTTAGCCGACAGTTCGTCGACATGCTTCTTAATTGAGGAAACATGTTCCTTCAAATAGCGTTCACGCTCCGTGGCATTCTCTTCTCTGATTGCTGCCTGATAAGCTGTCAGTGAAACCTTAGCATCTATCACGGCACGTTCTTCATTCGGAAAGACTATCACGGCATCTGGTCGGAAGTTATTACCGTCCTTGTCCTTGTAGTTCTCTTGCAGAAAATACTGTTGCCCCTGAATAAGACCGCAGTCTTCCAACGTCTTATCGAGAATCATCTCACCCCAATCGCCCTGCATCTTAGAGTCGCCTTTAAGGGCTTGTGTGAGCGAAGCAGCGTCATTACCAATACGTTCCGTCTGTTCACGCAGTTCCTTTACTGCCCGTTCTTGATCCTCACGCATAGCCTTGATAGTCAGTTCCTGCTCCGCATGAAGACGTTTCATCGCCTCCTCGAAGGTCGTTTTAATCTCTGTTTTATTGGCAGTATTCTCCTTGCTGTTATTTGTAACAGTCTGATTAAAGCCTCTAAACGCTCTTTTAGCGGTGAGAGGAGAGCATCCAAACGTTCTTTATCAGCCGTATTCATCTTCTCCCGACTCTCATCCAACATCCGCGCAGCCATATTGCGCACCTCTTCTTGTAGGAGTCGGTTCTTCGCTTCAGCCTGCTTCTGGAGTTCGTTGCGTAGCTGTTCGCCATGCTTTCGCTCTGCCTCAAGCTGCTGCAAAGCATTCTCTTTCACCACCGCAATACGTTCGTCAACATTCTTTCGTTCTGTTTCAAGTTGACTACGGAGGACTGCTAATTGCTCACTAACATTCTTCTGTTCCTGTGTTGATTTGTTCTTCATCCAGAGGAGCATGATGCTTGCACCGATGATGATGCCGAGAAGTAGATAAATTATTGCCATACTTGTTCTTTTTCATTTGTTTTCTCCTCATATAAAGCCATGAATGAATCGACTTTATAGAGCCTCAGTAGCGCCTCAACAGACATGAATAGCACAGGCTTCTATCATGAGGACTTTGCCACATCGTAAAAGTCACCTTATTTATTATTGGATAAAAGCGTCCGAAACGGTACGATTAGCATGACAAAAATACAAATAAAATCAGAGAAAATCGCCCCTTTTAAAAGAATATTTTTCAGTTATTAGCATCTTAATTCTAAACATCTCCTTCCCGTGATAAGTCAATACTTAACGCCCGTTTAAGCCTTTTCAGTTACTGGCTCAGTATGTCAATTTATCTATTCATCCAATATACGGAGTAAACAACATCAAACACCGCCTTATCTTTCATCCTTACACAGGCGACAACCATCCACCCCCACCTTCGAAAATGACCACATAAAAAAAGAGTTGCAGAAACCTCTACAACTCTTTAATACCCCTTTGTGGACCAGCCTGGGCTTGAACCAGGGACCTCCAGATTATGAGTCTGTTGCTCTAACCAACTGAGCTACAAGTCCTGAATTTCGTGAATTCGGCTGCAAAGATAATGAAATAAATGGAAAAAGGAGAAAGGACGATAAGGAAATTTAATGTTTTAACACATTTTGTTTACCCAAACATGGGTTTATGGGTGATTTGGAGTACCTTTGCAAGAAAGTAAACATGGCTTTGTAACGAGGTGGAGGTGTCTTTGTGGGGAATTAAAAATGCCTTGCAGAGAAATAAAAATACCTTTACAAGGAAGTAAACGAACTATAAGATAAGAGGATTGAATACAATATATATTAAGCGAGATGAGACGCATGAATTAGTAGAACAGGTTGCAACCATAGGGTTCTTTGATGGGGTGCATCGTGGACATCAATTCCTGATTAGTCGTGTCATTGACGAGGCTGAACGGTCTGGAATGGCATCGGCAGTCATCACCTTCGACCGACATCCGCGTCAGGTACTGCAGGCTGACTACCAACCAGAACTGTTGTCAACACTCGATGAGAAGCTATTGCTGCTCTCAAAGACACATATTGACAATAGTTTCGTACTGCATTTCGATGCTTCGTTGGCTGCGCTCTCAGCTCATGACTTCATGCAAGAGGTGTTATGCAAACAGCTGAATGTAAAGAAACTCATCATTGGCTACGACAACCGATTCGGACATAACCGCTCTGAGACTTTGAAGACTATGTTCAGTATGGTAAGGAGATGGGTATTGAGGTCATTCGTGCGGATGCCTTCCTTCCAAACGATGAGAAGGTGAGTTCTTCTGTCATCAGAAACAACCTCCGCGCGGGCAATATTGAGGCAGCCAACCGCCTTTTAGGCTATCCTTATACGATAGAGAGTCGCATCGTGAGTGGCTATCAGAATGGGCGCAAGATGGGTTTTCCTACAGCCAATCTCGATGTGAATGGTTGCCAACAGTTGCTCCCTGCAAGTGGTGTCTATGCGGTCATGGTGCGCTTGAAAGATTCTGTCGGATGGAAGCGAGGGATGATGAACATTGGGCATCGGCCTACTTTCAATGGCACAACCACCTCGATAGAGGTCAATCTCTTTAATTTCACAGGAAATCTCTATGGACAGGAACTCCTTGTAAGTTTCATTAGTAAGATAAGAGACGAGCATAAGTTCGATTCTTTAGAAGCCTTAGCACAACAGCTGAAGCAAGACAAAGAGCAAATCAACCGATTGTTTGATGAGACTTATCACATACAAGAGAATATTATTAATACACCCTAAGATTCACAGAAATGAACAATAAAAACGCTTGAGCGCAACGCTCTATATTATCTTATTTGTTTCACTTTTCATCTTGATACAAAGTCTTTCTTTCGAGGGAGGTAAGGAGCTTGTAAGTCTACTCGGAGGGGTCGGGGTTGCTGATGGGGACTATCTGACGAAAAATGGTGAGACTCTTGCCATAACGGCAGTCATCAGTAGTCTTGCAACTTTAATTCTTTTCATCGCTACAAAGTGGGCACCTGTATCTGGTAACTATTTGAAGACGCGTCCTTGGGCTGTCCTCATGTGGTCGGCTCTCATAGCTTTAGGTTCGATACTCCCGCTGCAATTCCTTGCAGAGAAGATTAATCTAACGATGCCAGAGGGAACAGAAGAGATGTTTAAAAGTATCATGAAGGTGTCTTGGGGCTATGTTGCCTTGGGAATGATGGTGCCTATCGCTGAGGAGATCGTCTTCCGTGGCGCTATTCTACGCGTACTACAAAACGCGTTAGGCGAACGCAAACGATGGATAGCCATTGTCGTTTCAGCCCTCATCTTCGGTATTATCCATTTCAATTTAGCACAGGGTTTACACGCTTTTTTGGTAGGTCTGCTATTGGGTTGGCTCTATTCGAAAACGGGTAGTATTCTGCCAGGCTTCGTATTTCATTGGGTGAACAATACGGTGGCTTATCTTATGTTCAACCTCATGCCACAGATGAACGACGGCAAACTCATCGACTTCTTCCATGGCAACGACCGCATGATGTATGGTGGCTTGTTCTTTTCACTGTGCATCTTTGTTCCTTCGTTGTTACAGTTAATGGGAAGGATGTCAAAGGAGAAGAAATAAGTGGCTTCCCTATAAAGATGTCTGATAAAATGAGCGCATAGGATGAGGGACGATAATGCCTATCCTCTCACATCCTTACCCTCTTTTACAGGCGTGCTAAGGCTTAACACCAGATGTGCGAACGCTTAGCACCAAATGTGCGGAGCCTCCACACCACTCAATGATACTATTCCTTTATTATATAAACGATAGAGATTAAACAAGAATCGACCATCACATAGGCTGTTGAGAGCCATGTAATGGTCGATTACTTACTTATAGACTTTACTGTTAGCGATTACATATTCTCGCACTCCTCGTTCTCGTGAACAGGGATTTTTGCCTCCTTTGTCGTCTTTTCTGCCTTATAACCGAACTTTTCAAAAGCCTTCTGAAGCTTCTCTTCATTGGTCTTCTGAGCATCGTAGGTTACATAAACTTTCTGCTCTTCAACACTTGTCTTAATCTCCTTCACACCCTTTGCAAAGCGGAGGTTGTTCTTTACTTTCGCCTCACAGTTAGCACAGTGCATCTGTGGAGTAGTTGTGAAGATAACTGTCTTAATGTCTTTGGCTGTTGCAATCATGGCTACCATGAGCATCAGCATTGTGAAAATAGCTTTTTTCATAATTGTTCTTTGTTTAAGGGAGACGTCCGAAAGCGTGTTTCAAGACGTCTCTCTGTGTTGTCGTTTATATTATTCTATTGTGAAAAATGTATGTTTACTGTCGCTTACCGAGGTTCAGACGGATACCAACGTATGCCATTGCACCCTCGACAGGACCATAGACCATTGTTGGTTCGAAGCTGTTAGCCCACGGATTTTGATAACCAATGATAGGGTTCTTCTGCTTATAATTGGTAAGGTTTTCCCCACCTATGTAAAGCGAGAAGTGGCGGAAGTAGCGTGTCACCTGCCCGCTAAGCTGTCCGTAAGCCTTATAGCTGCCTGCCCATGAGCGTTCGCCCGATGGTAAGGTGTAAGCTTCTGGCATTCTACCTCCTCCATTCAAGGCTGCAGTCGCATCAAACTGCCAGAGTCCTAAAGGTGTTTTATAACTGAGCGTTAAGAGTCCTTTGTAACGACTCTGCAATGGTTTCCATCTGAGCTGACCGCCGTAAGTAGCCTTCACGAGGTTGTATCGGTAGGCTGCCGTCAGTTCAAAGCCCTTGAAAAGAGGGTAGGAAGCATCGATTTGGAAGGTGTGCGAGAAACTCTTACCATTGAGATTGGTGATATGCAGTTCCTGTGGATTGCTGTCATAGTCAATCAGCATCTGTGAAAGGAAGTGCGTGTAATAGTAATCAGTATTGATTTTCAACAGCTTACTTCCTATTGGAATGTTGAAATTAAGACTTGCACCATAGTTCCATGCAGCCTCTTGATCGAGTTTGTCGATAATGAGTCGGCGGCCCGAAGCCATTAGGTAGTTGTTCTCTGCCAGTGCGTGTGGACTGCGATAGCCCTTACCTGCAGAGAGACGGAGGGTCATGAAGTTTGCAGGAACCCACTTCAAGTGGAAGCGTGGAGTAAAGAAGGTGCCATAGATGTTGCTATGGTCGACGCGCAATCCTGCCATAGCGATGAATCGACTGTGCAGGTTATAGGTGTACTGAACGTATGCGCCTGGTGTTGTCTCACGCTCAATGCCACGTGTGAGTGGGTAGATATTACCATAATCAGCCGCAATGGCCGTTGCTGGCAGTGTCAGACTCTGATGCAAATAATCGTGGTTAAGGCTCAAACCAGCCGATAGATTGTGCTCGTCAGAGAAGTTTGTCTCAAAGATAAGCGATGCGTAAGCATTCTTCTCGTTGACATCATACTGCTTAATACCATATTGCGCCTGCTGCTTGTGCATAGATACATTACCCATCAAGGCGATGTTTGTGCCGTGTTCCTGATTGAGAACAAAAGCATGCTTCATGTAAGCTTCGTAGCGGTCGGTGCCGATATCAATGCGATAAGGATTCGTTGCAGCAGCATGAGGAGTCTGGCCACTCATGCGGTCTTCCTTTAATAGCGACAGACCAGCATGTAGAATATAGTCGCTTGCTTCCAAAACCAACGGTTCTGCAAGTTGTATTGTCTCACTTTTGGGGCATCTTGGAATCCGTCTCCATTGCCATCATGATGTAGCCAGTTGTTCTCATAGTGGGCAAGGATTTCCGTACTGAGGTTCTTGTTACCATTGATATGAATGTTACCATCCGCATTTGCCTCGAATCTTCCCACCGTATTGCCATAGAGGTTGACGGTCATACCTGTTGGATCTTCAGGTTTAACGTATTCTACATTAATCTGACCAGTCATCGCTTCGTAGCCATTCTTGACGGATGTATTACCCTTACTCACCTGCATACTCTTCATCCAACTGCCTGGAACATAGCCCAAACCGTAAGGGAGGGCAGCACCACGGAAGTTAGGAAGGTTCTCGGTCAGCATCTGAACATACGTACCACTAAGACCAAGGAGTTTGATTTGTTTGGCTCCCGTTGTCGCATCCGAGTAGTTTACATCTACTGAAGCATTGTTAACAAAGCTCTCACCAAGGTTACAGCAAGCTGCCTTGAAGAGTTCGTCACGTAGGATGTCTTTACCGTTGATGGCTCCAGCCAACGAGCGCACAGAGGCTCTTCGCGTTGTAACGGTCACGTTATCCAATGTCTGATCTTTCATGGTTGCGGTCGTGTCGACAGCAGTTTCCTGTGCGGTAGCAGGTAGGACAGACAGCAAGGTCAGTCCTGCTAAATATATAATTTTATTCATTTGGCAGTATTCAGTTGTTATTTAAAATGGCTCCCAGTAGAAAAAAGGTGGAAATTTTTTAGTGTACTCTTTCACTTTGTATGGAAGAAAAATATCTATATCAGTTAGCCCAGAATTCGTTTTTTGATGATGTACATTATTTCTCTGTGTTAAGATAAGTCTGATACTACTTCATTGTTACGTATTTATCTTGATGAGAGAAGATGGAGAAAAGAACTTTCCGATGATCTTCATTTTGAATCAAAGGCTTTATGGAAGCTGTGTCGAGTGACGGACTTTCCAGTTCGTGACCATAAGGTTATTTGGTTCTTCGTCGACGTCGCTTTGGATAGATATTCGTACAGGTGAGATTCTCTTTGCCAGATAGATATTACAGCCTCAACTCGTTATTCCAAAAGTTCGGGCTTTTAAACGTGGAGACATCTGAAAGTGACCTGCCGTGCAGCAGGAATTCCCTATCATCAATGGACGTAGTTTTGAGAAACAATACGGTATTAAGTGGTTACTGGGTCTTGGGATCAGTTGTCTCATGCTCAGAAGTGGCTTCTCTTGAGGATAATATTAGGCTAAGAATATAGCAATAGACGAGACATCATATCAATGGGTGAACTCCCATACGATTATCACTAATAGGGACAAACACGGCGGCAAGGATGTCTTGTAGCCATTGTTGCTGGAACCAAATCCTTGGTTATATGGTGTTGGACAGATAGATGAAAAACAGGAGCTTGTAGAGGTCACCTTGGACTTGTCCGATAGTGGCAGATTGTAAGGCATTGTTTTTGAAAGCTAAACGAGTGATTGATCGCTTTCATACTGAAACTTGCAGTGTGCGGCAGATGAGAATAGAGTATCGCTGGGCAGCTGGCAAACAAATGAAGATACGGTTAGAAAGATAGCGTATCAACCACTGACTTTTGAAAATGGAGATGCACGTAGTGAACACTGGTAGTGATGCTGTTGTTGATATTGATGAACAGAAACTAAAGACAATACTGTTCCAGAGAATATCCTGACATTAAGAAGGCTTGGTTTAACATCGTGCCGCTAAGAATGATTTTGCTAAGAATACTATCAAAATTTAATGGATAATATTGGCCAAAATGGTATAATGTGTAGAAGCTGGCTTTCATTCCTTTAATGTCATTGTACCCAACTTTCTACGAGCATTGCGAAGACATACTTAACTTTTATATTATAGATCTACAAGGCACTGCTGCGGAGATCCTTCAATGCAAAAATAAAACCTTTAAAGGCTAGCAGGGGTTAGCAGATAAAGTTTCTTTTTCTTTGAACTTGCCAAAATATATGCCCCCACTAAATATCTACTGTCCCTTTAAAATTTATAAAGCCTGTGTGGTATCAGAATGGGAAACATACTGATACGACTTTTTACCCGAACACACTTGTGTAACAGGTACGATAAACCTTCTGTTGCCCATTTCATGAGGAACAGAAAACAACCAAAAATCAAATGATAAGTGTCGTAAGTAATCGGAGATATTGGCGTGGCGGACTATGCCAGAGCAACGACAATATCCTCTCTGGGGCCTTTGTCAAAACAGGCAAAGGCAATAATTGACAATCACTTACGAATTGTGGGAGAAGAGAAAGCTGTATAGGCTGAATGTGGTAAAAGTCATTGTGCGCCATGTCTGTAGGCGACAAGGTTTTCACCTCAACCTTCATGCAATTTTTTACACCGTTATCATTGCAATGACCTTTATCCTCCATCTTAGCAACAGACACATTGCCAGTATGTGCGCACACCACTGTCATGATGCCCGAACCAATCCATACTATCATCGTTGACAATAGAAGGGATAGTAATATGTCTGTCGTTTTTCTCATAAACTTAGCTGCAAAGTTAGATAATTATTTGTAACTTTGCAAATATTTTAAATTTATTTTAATGTTCAACTACCGCCCTTCAAGGCGAACCCTGTATGTAGGAGGGGGCATTTTGCTTGTCCTTCTACTCATATATATTGTCTTTCGTTGTCTGCCCCCTTCACAAGAGGAGGTGGAGAAGAGTGCTGTGACTATCCGTCAGGAGGCATATTACACGTTAGAGGCTGATGGTAAACCCTTTGCATACTTTGCTGATTATGTCGACTCGGCGTTTGTGGGTGGCTCTATCAATAAGGATTCGATTCATACACGCAGCATGACGCAACGCGGTTATTGGGTGAACCGACTGCCCGTAGTGCCTTCTTGCCACGGACATATTCTCATTCGGTGGAATTACAAACCCTTAACAATCGTCAACTTGAAAGGAAATGGGGTACTGCGACTTATTCGTCAGACGATGGTTCAGATGGATTCGGAGTTAGACGGATTGCAAACGAAGCGCAACGAGATGGGTTATTATCTTCGTGTACATAGCGTTCAGGATTACGGATATAACAAGATTGCGGAATATCATACCGAAGAGGTGCAGCAGATGGATTCGCTTCGTCGGATGATGAAGGTGTTGGATTCTCTCTCTACTTCTTCTGCCCAACTGCGCATCCGACAGCAAAATCGCTATGCTATTCAGACTTCCTCTAAGAAGGCGAAACCTATTGTTTGCAACCGATTGGAAATAGATAAGAAGAATGATTGCGTACTCTTGCAAACCGAAAGTAAAAGAACACCAATTCGCTTGATTACTCGCTTGCAGAAACTGGGGCGATAGACGCACTGAACACATACTATAAGACCCACGCAGCTACTATCAGCAACCTTGCAAAGGGCATTCGTATTGCTAGCGGACGATATGAGGGTGAGAACCAGAAGGGCATTCCGAATGGTTATGGAAAGTACTATGGCGACGATGGTAGCTTCTATGACGGACATTGGAAGGACGGAAAACGCGACGGATTTGGCATCTATGTTGCACCACACGAGTATCTACAAGTGGGCGAATGGAAGGCGAATGTGTTTAAAGGTGAACGCCTTACGTATACCCCCGACCGCATCTATGGCATCGACCTCTCACGTCATCAGCACGAGAAGAATAATAAGGTGTATCATATCTATTGGAACAAACTGCGCATTACCGACCTCGGTACGCTGAGTACGAAGACTATCAAGGGGAAGGTGGATTATCCTGTTTCCTTCGCTTACGTGAAGTCTACGGAGGGTTGTACGGTGCTAAACACTTATTACGAGGCTGATTATAAGGCAGCACATGCGCATGGTATTCGTACAGGTACCTATCATTTCTTTTCTACCATGTCACCAGGTGCAGCGCAAGCAGCCTATTTCCTCAAGTGTAGTAAGTTTAATAAGGGCGATCTACCCCCAGTCTTAGACGTTGAGCCGACCGATGCACAGATTGTTGCGATGGGTGGAGCAGAGGTGATGTTCCGCAATATTCGTGCGTGGATGAGCCTTGTGCAGAAGCGAACAGGTAAACGTCCTATCCTCTATATCAGTCAGACTTTTGCCAATACTTACATGCCATTGGCACCCGATTTAGGCGACAACTATCACATTTGGATAGCCCGTTATGGCGAATATAAGCCCAACTTCAAGTTGGCTTACTGGCAGTTAAGTCCTGATGGTAAGGTACGTGGTATCCATGGCGATGTCGATATCAACGTCTTCAATGGCTATCGCAATCAGTATGAGGAGTTCCTTAAACGCCATTGCTTCTAATATTGCGAGCGGAAGACTGAACGCACAAGATAAAACATGAGGTAATGAAAAACTGCCCCTATGGATTGATAGAGGGCTTTAAGGTGAGTATTCCCCCACCCGTTTACTCCTCGTTTTGTCAATATTTTTCCCTCCTTCGATTTTTATTAAGGCTTAATTGGCTTCCAATTAACGCCCTTTTGGCTTGCAAAAGGTGCCCTTTACCCCCTTACTAACGCCCTTTTGAAGTCCAACTAAGCACCTTTTGAAAACCACCTTTGCAACTACTTGATAACAAAAGACTTACAAAAGTATCAGATTTGCTTGTTTTTAGTTCAATTCCCAGCCTCCTCCTTGCTCATTTTGTAAACATATTTCCAACCCTTACCACTTAATTTAAATCTCACACAGAGCCACGGAGCATTAATAACTTTGAACCATTAATCCTTTGAACTTTGAGCATTGAACTTTGAACTTTATGATTTGAGTTTAACCCTTGAGCTATATCGGTAATCATAATTATGAATTTTTGAATTATAAATTATGAATTATAGTAGTAATCATAATTATGAATTCTGAATTTTTGAATTCTGAATTTTTAAAAAGGGCTGATAAACTGCGAGGATAGCCCTCACACCTTATCAGCCGAATATATTTTTAGCTTGTATTAGACGGTGCTAATACGCTTTGAGATTACTTCTTCTCCTTATAAAGGTCCTGGCAAGTCTTCCAACCGAAGTGCTTGTAAAGCTCGTTCAGACGGGTTTCACGTGCCTTGAAAGAAGCGAAGTCCTTCTTATCGTTCTCTGTCCAACCAGTCTCTGCCATAGCTGCAACACGTGGGAGGAGCTGGAAGAAAGCGAGGTCGCGACCGATAACATACTCTGTCCAGAGGTTTGCCTGTACACCCTTAACGTGCTTCTTCAACTCTGGTGCAGCATCGTCTGGCACTGGGTTGTAACCATAAGTTGTCTCAACTGGGAGGAAACCACCGATGAGGGTCATCGTGTTATCCTTTCTCTGATAGTAATCGAGATAGTAATAGTTTACTGGAGTCATGATAGCATCCAAGCCACGCTTAGCTGCCTCAATACCACCATTCACACCACGCCAGCTCATGACAGTTGTACCCTTGTCTACATCACCCTCAAGAATCTCGTCCCAACCGATGATGTTACGACCCTTAGACTCTAAGTGTTTTGCCACTTTATTCATGAAGTGAGCCTGTAGCTGAGCCTCTGCAGAGAAACCGTTAGAGCCCTTCAAGCCGAGATGTTTGATTTCAGCCTGACAACGTGGACAGTGTTGCCAACGAGTACGTGGGGCCTCGTCGCCACCGATATGGATGTATTTTGATGGGAAAATTTCTATAATTTCATCGAGAACATTGTTCACAAACTCGTAGGTCTCAGGATGACCAGCGCAGAGAATGTCTGGGAATACGCCCCATTGTTCAGCCACTTTGTAAGGACCACCAGTACAACCAAGCTCTGGATAAGCAGCCAAGGCAGCAAGCATGTGGCCTGGCATATCAATCTCTGGGATAACAGTGATATAACGATCAGCTGCATACTTCACAACTTCACGCATCTCATCCTTTGTATAGTAACCACCGTATGGAGTCTCATCAAAGAGTCCTGTCATACGACCAATAACTGTCTGCGCACGCTTTGAACCAACCTCAGTGAGCTTTGGATAGCGGTCAATCTGTGCACGCCAGCCCTGATCCTCAGTGAGATGCCAGTGGAAGGTGTTGACATTGTGAAGTGCCAACATATCAATGAACTCCTTAATGAAACTCATCTTGAAATAGTGACGAGCGCAATCGAGCATCGTACCACGATAGCCGAAGCGTGGATAGTCAACGATACGAGCTGCTGGGAAGGTTACGTTTTCAGCCTTCTCCAATGGCAATGACTTGCGAAGCGTCTGTACACCATAGAATACACCACGTGGAGTCTTGCCCTCAACGGTAATATTCTTACCCTTTACGGTGATAACATAACCCTCCTCATTCTCAACCTTTGCATTGAGTTTCAAAGTGATAGTACTTCCTTTCTTGTTCATACCATTGAGCGCAATACCTGTTGCCTCTTGGATATATTGCTTCAAGAATTCACCATTACGGCGCATAGCCTCATCGTTGCTTGCTACATTAATAACGGTGTTAGCATCTAAAACGAATGGTGTACCCTTCTCAGCAGTAATGCTTTGTGGGAGAGGAACTACCTGGTAGTTCGCATCTGTGGCATGAAGTGAGAATGTAGCCATCATCAATGCCACTGAAAGTAAGATTTTTCTTCATCTCGATTAAATGAATGTTTTGTATTTAGGTTTTTTTATATTCTGGACTTCAACTATCCATGGACAAAGATACGAAAAATATCTGATTAAATGCTTAATGAGGGTGAAAAGTGTAGAAAATCTACTTATTCTATTAAAAAGATAATGCCTTGTCCACGTGGGGCAAGGCATTATTATGTTTTAGTAAGCTTACTCTTCAATCTCAGAGAGACTTCTGACGAAGTTGCTAAAGAAGTTACTTGTTGTCTCAATGGGTGCATACCTGACATAGCGGAGACTGCGACGGACGTTGCGACGAAGAACAGAACTGTTGTTTTGTACAAATCCTACGGCATTTTGTTTGAAGTGCCATTCGTGTGCAGTGTCTTTCGCTAAGTCTGAAATACTGCGTAATGTGAGGCGGTAAGCATTAGGATCACTCTTGCTAACGAAGGGGATTTCGTCTTCTTCAAAGCCAAAGACGGAGATGAGAACATTACCCTGTAACTCTGCCATAGCACTCAACTGCAGGGTGTTCAGCCAGTTTTCGAGTTTCACGAAGTCTACCTTATTACCCCGAGTTCTTAGGTATTCGCCCATCGTAATGATACCACCTAAGTTCATACCACGTGTAAACATTGTCTCAGAGTTGTTGACAATCAGCTTCAACATATCAATCGCCTCTGTCGAAGTGTCGATACTATGCAGTTCGTTGTAGATAAGATTCTTTAGTCTTCGGTTCAGTAACGCATTGCTAAGTCTAACCGTCTTGGGTATTCTTGCACTTAAAGTCTTGCGTTCTTCCTGCTTGCTTTGATGTCGGTGATGATACTCTCTGGCAGGTTGAGTCCTTCATCCATAGCGTGTCTTGCGATACCATTGATGAAGATAGGCATCACTTGTTGTGCTTCAACCATCTGTATGAGTCTTCGCCATTTGAAAGGCGACATTGGTTCGAGGTTCGACTGTGTGCCGAATGCGCCCGAACAAAGGATTCGAAAGAAGTTGCGTTGAATGATGTCCATTCCAGATGATTCTATTGATTGCATGGTGATTGGGTGTTGGGTGATGAGTGTTGGGTGTTGATGATATGTTTATGGAGTGGTGAATGATGAGTGATGGGTGTTGAATATTGGGTGATGATGATATGTTATGAGTAACGACGGGGATAATGGAAGAAGATAGAAAGAAAGGCTGTGATGCCCAATAACATTGGATAATACAAGAATGGGACGATGCTCACAGGGTTTATCTTTGCCAAACCTGCTGCCATTAATATCTGTGCACCGTAGGGAATCAAGCCCTGCGCACAGCATGAGAAGGTGTCGAGGATGCTGGCTGCCTTACGTTTGTCTACACCATAGCGGTCGCCTATCTGCTTTGCAATACCGCCCACTGTGAGGATTGCCACCGTATTATTGGCTGTACAGATATCCACCAGACTTACGAGGAAGGCGATTGTTAGCTCTGCTCCACGCTTACTATTGACGTGTCGGGTAATCATCTTAATGAGATAGTCGATACCACCATTCTCACGGATAATCTCTAACATACCACCTGCCATCATCGTGATGATAATCAGTTCGCCCATACCTTTGATTCCTGCACCCATACTTCCAAACCAACCATAGACATCATAGCTGCCAGCAATGATGCCGATAGCACCTGTGAGGACAATTCCAATGGTCAATACAGCCATCACGTTCATACCAAAGAGCGCACAAACCAGTACTGCCATGTAAGGTATGACCCTGTAGATGTCAACGTTAGCGACTTGTCCTGTCGTATGTATGTCTCTTCCCAAGAAGATATAAACAAGCAGAATCAAGACTGCTGCAGGGGCTACGATGAAGAAGTTTACCCTAAACTTATCTGCCATCTTACACTCCTGTGTCCTTGTTGCCACAACGGTTGTATCGCTAATAAACGAAAGGTTGTCGCCAAAGAACGAACCACCGACGACGATTGCGACGACAAAAGGAAGCGAACTCCCCGTAGAATTGGCAATACCTGCTGCGATAGGGGTGAGTGCAACGATGGTTCCAACGCTCGTTCCGATACTCATAGAGATGAAGCAAGCAGCGAGGAAGAGTCCTGGCAGCAGCATGTTATCTGGTAGGACAGAGAGGGTTAGGTTGACCGTAGCGTCAATACTGCCCATATCCTTAGCCGAGTTGGCGAATGCTCCAGCAAGTACAAATATCCACAACATCATCATCATGTTGTCTGTGCTGGCTCCCTTGCTGTATATCTCAATTCGTTTTGCGAGCGGATAGCCTCCTGATATGGCGATAGCAAAGATACTCGAAGCCATGAAAGCCACGGTAATCGGTACCTTATAGAAGTCACCCGATATGATTGAAGTGACCAGATATAGTACGATGAACACAAGTAGCGGACTCAACGCGAGGAGTCCTTTTTTGTTTTCTGTCATTTGTTGGGTGTTTGGTGTTGTGTGATGGGTGGTGATGAATTGTGAGGGAGGATAGGTGTTGGGTGTTAAATGTTGGGTGTTGATGAATTGTGAGAGAGATGGGTGGTGGGTGATGAATGTTGGGTGTTAAATATTAGGTGTTGAATGTTAGGTGTTGATGATTTCTATTAACCTATTATTCATACCCTTATCACGCTTACTATATCTTATCTTAAGCATCCGCACATCATGTGCTAAGCCTCCGCACATTATGTGTTAGCCCTCCGCACGTCATGTGTTAAGCATCATCACACTTTTTATCAATGCCTTCTTTTTATTTAATTTTATCCCCCTTTTACTACCTTTCTTTCATCTTGCTTATAGCAATCTTGCCTCCCTACCCCTCCGAGAGAGGACTGAGCTGGTCTCCTTCACCACCTAACCCTTAGCAAATTTGCCTCCCTCCCCTTCAGGGAGGGTCGGGAGTCAGGGCTTCCTCTTTTACCCCACGACCTATGATAGAAGTCTATATTCTCTCGCATAAGCAAGTCGATAGGCATGTAGTTGACAGGTTCAACCTTCTTTTTCAGTACGATAGCACGGAAGAGGAGTCAACACTGAAGTAGCCTTGTTGGTAGGCATGCTGTGCGATGAGGAACGATATGCTACCCTCTCGCAGGCAGTCAGCATTCTTATGTACCACGTCATAGCCCATAATCTGAACGTTATGGCGATGCGTCTTCAGCAGGAATTTACCCACGATATGCGCCTTTGAGTTCAGTGTAATACAATGGTGTACTTCTGGATGCTCGCTGAAGAACTTTTCTAAGATATGATCATAACGCTTTCGCTCCTCGTCTAATGGGAGGTTTACCTCCAAGATCTTAATATTAGGGAAGTTCTCTTCCATATAATGACGGAAGCCCACCTCGCGATTCTCTTGCTGACGACTTGCCATCTTTCCGTCCTTCGTCTGCTTCATAAGCATGATGCTTTCCTCCTTTTGAGCAATGAGCATCAGCATTCGAGCAGCAAAACGACCACTCTGGATAGAGTCCTGTCCGTAGAATGACAGCGGTTGCAGCGATGGCATATAAGAGTCGAGCAGAATGAAAGGGATGTTACGATCGTGCAGCTCGTCGGTGAACTGACGTGTCACCTCTAATGTCGTAGGGACAAGGATGACGCCATCAGGATTCTGCCCTAAGGCATTTCTGGTAGGTCTCGATAAAAGAGTGAGGATCCAATCGACTGTAATACATGATTTCCAAGTCGATATAAAAGTCTCTACGTGCCTCTACCGCCTTCATGGCACCAATCTCAATCTCTTCCCAGTAAGCCTCACTGCTGTGCTTTGGAATCAAACAATAGAACGTGTAACTCTTGTTATAAGCCAGTGCACTTGCGTAGACATTCGGCTGATAATTCATCTCCTTTAGCACCTTTTCCACTCGTTTCAGTGCGGATTCCGATACGTTCGGGCGTTTATGCAATACTCTATCAACTGTTCCAACACTTACACCTGCACGTTCTGCAATATCTTTGATTCTTATCTTTTCTGCCATAAATATGGGAAGTGAATATAATATTTTTGCGCTGCAAATTTACTAATAATTGTTGGAATGTGCGAAAGCACAACGTTAGAATTTATAAGAGAAAGTCCTTTTTATTATTTAATTGCGTACAGAATGACGGATAATAGGAAGTTTTTAACTAAATTTGCGTTCTGAAATAATGCTACGTGCAGTTATGTCCATCAAAAGTTATCCCCTTAATTCCGTAGCATAAATTCTTGTAAGAACTCCAAGTGTCTGAGAAATAAAGTTCTCAAAACACTTGGATATGTCAGAAATTTCACCTATCTTGGTGCTGCAAACATAACAAGTAAGCAAAAACTGACATGACAAAGGTAGCAATTAAAACGAGAATATCACTTCTTTCGGTGGGATTTATCACATTATGGACGTTTTTCTCAAAGTTGGGCTTTGAAAAACTTACCGAATCAGTATTGGGCTGAAACGTGGACGTGGTGGCAAAGCATTCAGCCATGGAAGTATTTTTCGGCTCTCTCTTCTTCAGCTACCTTTGTGGTGGAGAATGCCTTGAGGACATCAATGCGCTTATTGGACAGTTCAGCAGAGACCTAATACGCTATTACCCAGTGCCGACACTGTGGGGCGCGGACTAAAGGAGCTTGCCGAGAAAAATATTGTCTATAAGAGCGAGACCTCCGACAAGTCGTATAGTTTCAATACGGCAGAAAAGTTGAATACCTTACTTTTACGAATGATACGGAGGATGGGGCTTATAAAGGGTGAGTAACCATGTTGACTTGGACTTTGACCACCAGTTTATTCCGGCCCACAAGTTCGATGCAAAGTATTCTACAAGCAGGATCATGGTTATTTCCCAGGATGGGCTTCCATTGGGGGAATCATAGTCGGAGGTGAGAACCGTGATGGGAATACCAATGTAAAATTCCATCAGGAGGATACGCTCCGTCGCACTATGGACCGTGTGACCTCTGAACTTGGTGTGGTGATAGAGCGTTTCCGTGCTGACTGCGGGTCGTTCTCAAAGGAAATCATCCAAACCGTAGAGCAGCGCTGCAACACGTTCTATATACGTGCTACCAACTGTGGCAGTCGCTATGAGAACTTCCGACAGTTAAAAAGAATGGAAGAGCGTTGAGCTTGGCTATGAGAAATGCGATGTCACATCCATCAATATGGACAACTTAATAGAAGGAAGGTCATACAGGCTTGTCGTACAGCGTAGTCCCTTGAAAGACAAGGATGGCAAGCAACAGACGGATATGTTCGAGTAATATACACATACCGCTGTATCCTCACCAATAACTGGACATCTACTGAGAAAGACATCATTACATTTTTATAATGAGCGTGGAGCAAGCGAAAAAGAACTTCGACATACAGAACAATGATTTTCGGCTGGGCACATCTGCCCTTTTTCCTTTATGGCTGAGAACATGGTTTTTCATGATGGTTACCGCCATGCTGAAGAACTTCTATCTCTATCTCGTCCGTCATATCAGCGAAAAGGTCAAGCCGTTGAAAAAGACAAGCAGGCTGAAAGCCTTTATCCTACATGTTTTGTCAGCGTGCCAGCAAAATGGGTGCGAACTGGAAGACAGAACGTTCTGAACCTATATACAAATAAAACCTACTACGCTGAAATCTTCATAGAATAAACTGTATTTCTTTGTAGTTATCATACTTTCCCCATTGGTTTGGGTGGGGGATTTTATGCCTATGCAAGAACCAAGAACTCCGGAAAATTCCCCAAATCAATGGATAAAGCCCAAAATGTCACTTCAATATAAAAAGTACCTCACAAGGAATAATGTTGCGGAATTGAGGGTTATCTTCAAAAACTATCTTTTTCGCACTGGGTGTCATCGTACTCCTGATGTGTATTCCCTTTATCTCCTCTCATTCGTTCAAGTGTTTTTCCAGTCTCAACGGCAACGAAAGGCATACTGTTTACTGTCTTTTTCGGATTGGCAAAGAGCTTTCAATATGGCGGTATTGCTATCCTTGGAAAGGAAGGCTACAAACGTGTGAAGGGCTATCTTAAGCGGAAGAAACAGCTGAAAGATAAGACTATGAAGAGTGATAGCAACAGAACGCCTCGCTACTGTCCTGACCTTTTCTCCAACCCAGAGATTCTTTCTGGTATTCGTCTCATCATCTTCGACTTCGATGGAACGCTTGGCGATTCTCAAAAGCTCATTACCGACACGATGCTTGCAACGATAGGACGCCTGAATTTACCGATGAGAAGTCGTGAGGAATGCGCCCGAACGATTGGTTTACCACTGAAGGAATGTTTCTCATCTATCATTCCAATGACGGATGAACAGGCTGAGGTGTGCCGAAGTGTATAGCGAAATATTTAATGTGAAGAATGTTCCAGGGGCAGTAACGGTCTTTCCGGGTGTTATCGAAACGCTTGAACGCCTTTCTGCACAGGGTATTCTGATGTCTATTGCAAGTAGTCGTAGCCATAGAACGCTTGCAAAACTGATGGACGAATTAGACCTCTCGAAGTATATCACTTATCTGATTGCTGCCGACGATGTTGTCGAGAAGAAACCAGCAGCTGAATCAGTGCTTAAGACTTTGCGTCATTTTAACGTCGAAGCACACGAAACCCTCGTCGTTGGTGATACCGAATTCGACATTCTTATGGGCAGAAATGCAGGTACACACACCTGCGGAGTTACCTATGGTAATGGTAGCAAAGAGAGTTTAGAAGCCGCAAAAAGCAGAGTGGATAGTTTGTTAAATAATGTATAATTCTTTGGTAGTTTTCGTAATAAACCACTACCTTTGCACTCACAATTCAGGAATGCACCTCGGTTCATAGACGAATTGTTCTTAATTAACATCGCGGGTTGGAGCAGTTGGTAGCTCGCCAGGCTCATAACCTGGAGGTCGCATGT